>JAAGKN010000366.1_pt1 | contig 95232 bp, 96 predicted proteins | sample 6206371 | NCBI WGS metagenome assembly JAAGKN01 (sample SAMN11533720, study PRJNA540317) | gut metagenome | isolation source: fecal pellets from male and female animal of same cohort | host: Peromyscus leucopus | place: USA:CA | collected 2017 | reverse complement strand
AATTCTCATGCTAAGCATCAGATTTTTAACGGATTAAACACTTGGCTCCTCGGAGCCATTAACAAACTCTCAAAAAATAACCGAAGTATTGTTTATAGCATCACGGATAAAAGAATCTGTTTGCTCTTTATACGGAAATGTTATAGATAAAGTTCCGTCACCGACTCCTACCTTATAATCCGCAATATTCTTATATTCTAAATTCGTTATCATCGCCGAATACAAGTCCCCGCCCTCGCCTTCAAAAGTTTGGTTGTCCTGATTTACAATAGAAAAGCCTAATTTTTTCAAATTATCAATAATTTCATCATCGGACAATAATACAGGCGATTTTTGAACAATACCGCACCATGGAATATCTTCTGTTTTAATTAAATCGAAGATGCCAATCACGTTTATTTGATTTGTCGGCTCTGTTTTTTGTCCTTCTTGATACCCTCCTGATTCTGTTGAACATTCCATCTGATTATCACATAACAGCCAAACTCCTAATCCAATAGCCATTACCAAAATCGTTGTAAGGATTATAATATAAGATTTCTTGCGTGTTGGTTTAACAATTGTGGATAGTTCATATCCACAGTGAGGACATGATTTTGCTTTATCGGATATCATGTGTCCACATTCAGGGCAATTAATTAGTGCCATATTTCTTAATCTGTAATTTTGAAAGTTATGGGTAAAGTATACTCACTCCGAACAGGTTGGCCACCCACTTTTGCAGGTATGAACTTCGGCATGCTCATTACAACCCTTTGGGCTTCTTTATCAAGGCTTGGGTCTTTCCCTCTTACAACTCTAAGCGATGATATACTGCCGTCTTTTTCAATGATAAACTGAACGACGACACGGCCTTGGATACTATTATCTCTACAGTCTTCAGGATAGTGTATATTATTTTTGAGATACTCCATTAGAGCAGTTTCTCCGCCTTGGAATTTAGCCCGCTCGTCTACATTTGACCAAACTTTATCGTCAATAATATTAGCCTCTTGCGTGACAACTTCATCTATAACAACTTGCTCACTCTCGTCATTATTTGCGGGTATTTCTTGTTGAGATGCCTCATCAGAGACTTCTATGTCAGCGATGATGATTTCAGTTGTGCTCTTGCCTACACCAAGTGTGGACATTTGCTCTTCCGTCAATTTATTGACATCAGACTCTTTTAATCTCCAATCACGCCCTTGCTCTCTTTCTTTGCATAGCCACAGATAAAGTGTCTCTCCATCAACTTCATGGTAATTGGTGGAATCAACATAACTTAGAGGGTCGTCTATTACAACTTCCTCAGCAAGTTCCTCAATGGCGCATTTAGTTTCTAAGGTTTCGTACTCTTCAGAAGCAATCTCCCCCGTTTTTTTCTGAGAGACTCGATACGCAAAAAACAGTCCAAGTAATATTGCGCAAACGGCAAGAAGTATGAAAATTATTTTAGTTGCCGATGATTTTTTATGTATATCATTTTTTAATGCAGGTGCGTAGCCGCAATGAGGACATCGCTTCGCTGTATTGGAAAGTATATGCCCACATTTAGGGCAGTTTATAAGTGCCATCTGTTTATTGTGTTTTACAGTTTTAATTACCAATGATATTCGCCAAGTACCATCATTCCCACATTACCGTTATTGCCCGCATCTCCATAGTAATCACCTGATAACCCGCGCATTGCATGATAAAGCATGTCACAGGCAACATTAATCTGTCGATTAAGTGGAATGAATGTATAAGTACATGGTAGTTTCATAGAAGGAGAAACTTTGTAATCTGCTTTCCACGAAATATAAACATATTTTTCACCTGTATTCGCAAACCGCCCTTCACCGATATCATACCTGCCACTTCCTGCATAAGTCCACTTCCCATCTGAGGGATTGGCCGTGTAACAGGAAAAAGTGCCTTGACTGAATTTTACCTGTACCCATCCTTCCATATTGGATGTTGTGAGATTAGGTGTAGAATGCCAAGTTGTGCCGTTTATCAATTTTTCTACTTCATCAACACTTGTCGCAGTTCTCAGTTGGGCTTCGACAGAAGGCTTTCGGGATTGAACAGGTTCAGATTTAACCACATCATTATCGCCTTTGTAGAGGAATGCAGCCACACCTACAGCAATAACCGCTAAACATACACCTACTATCCAAGACATCCTGTTATTATGTCGAATTGTATTATCTTCAGTGTAGACCGTTTCGGAAGAAATGCCATTGCGTCGCTTCTGATTATGCCAAGAGGTGTTAGCGACGGTATTTACCCGACCAAAGTGCCCGAACAAATCGAAGCCGCACTCAGGGCATATTTCTGTGTCAACGGTAGAAAACTGACCACATTCAGGACACTCTCGAGACCACGGCGTTGGATGACCACAGGATGGACAAATTGCATCAGACTTTGAAACGGGAGTGCCGCACTCGGCGCACTGTGCCACATGTTTAGGTGGGGTTGCTCCACAGTGAGGACATTGCTCGGCGCGGTCGCTCATGTTTTTACCGCAGTTGGGACATTGGGTTAATGCCATGATGATTTCGTTTTATTCTGTTTTAGAGTTTTCAATTATATCTTCTTTTGAAGGAAGGATTATCACGTTAAGGCCACAGTAGACCATGCTTCTAAGACTATCTATATCTTTGTTGCTAAGCCTGATACAGCCTTCGGTCTCTCGTTTGCCAATAGATGAGGATAGGTGTGTGCCATGAATTCCGATGCCCTTATGAGGAGGAGTATCCAAGCGAATAAACCACCGACCGTATGCGCCTGTAATCTCCCCTTTGCCATCGCCGAAATCATGTTTCCACTCTGCGCTATTTTGAATGTCGGATATTCGGAAAATACCTTCAGGCGTTTTATTATCACCTTCGGCCTGTTTGTTGCCTAATGCTTTTCCACACGCCATAGGGAAATCTGCGATACATTCTCCATCAAGGTTATAGACTTTTAAGAGCATTGTCTTCTTGTCTGCCATAATAAATGCAGCTCGGTCAAGTTCTGCGAGCCTATTTTCATACCAATTGTGCATCACCCACATCCCTGCACATGGAATGAGTAAGGCAATAGTCAGGAGGATTACTGCAATCTTCTTCATTCTTTCGCGGTGTATTCCCGAATATCAGTAGTATAAACTACAGTATAACTAAATGGTGACCACATATCATTAAACTCTCTCTTTGAAGGCATAACATCTTTTATGTCTCCTTCGGCAGGTGCATCTCCTTCAAATACCAAATGTGGAGTTTCGTCATCGTCAAATTTGAAAAACAACACTTTGCGTGTATGAGTATTGATATTCTCTATCAACACAGCCATATCGGTGTATTTGGATTTTTCATTGGTCAGTCGCTTGAATAATATTTCATTCGGTTTTGCCTGACCATGGCGGAATACAATTTGCCACTGTTGTTCAGGGGTGGAGGAAAGCCCCACTTCAGCTAATAGGTCATCGGATATTTTCCCAACATAGCCATTTGTCTTATAATAATCGAGCAATGCCCTTCGCACCTTTGCAGTAGCAACAATTTCTCGAACATCATTGTCACCCAACAGGCTATTGAGAATATAAAAATCCTTACGGTCAAGTATATACGGTGATGCAACATAGCCCTCAGTCTTAGTATCCGACGAAGGCTCAATGTATTTAACTTTTGCCCATTCGTTATCAGATGAATATGTTATAAGTTCACCGCCAAAAGGCACTGTCAACAGCTTATTGAAATCCCCTCCTGCCATCTTAGATGAGCGTAACTGCACGTTAACCATAGGAAATGTGCGGGGTGCTTCTCGGTCTATCTTTTCAGGCAGATAAATGTTTTGATAGTACCAATATCCTGTGCCACCGCCTCCAAGAAGAAGTACAACCAAGGCCACGATTGTCACCCAAAGCCATGTGTGTTTGTTGCTATCGGTAGAGGTCGTAGGTGTAACAGCTTGTTCCTTAACTACCTTTTCAGGTTGTAATATTTGAGTGGTAGCAGGTTGTTGGGACAGCTCGTCATCAGTTCTAATAACAGGGGGAACAGGAGCGACTTCTACGGGCTTAGAAACTCGATTCAAAATTGTGCCACATTGAGGGCATTTTCTTGCCGATGTGCTGATTTTATTTCCGCAGTTGGGACAATCTATTAACGCCATATCAGAACTTTTTATCAAACAAATACATCAGGAAATCAAGCACATAATAAAGTATCGGACATCCTTTCGCCGCGATAAATTCAAGAGGAATGGTGATTAGCAAAGCCGCCATGACGATTGCACTAATTGTAATCATTTGCATGGCTCTAATTGGTTTTGCTACTCGGTAAGCAAAACCAATTAAAATCCCCCACGGAGCTATCAGGAGACATATTAGGAACAACCACCAATTTATAGTGTCGTTTGACACGTCTATGCCGTCTTCGTACATCACGAATCCACCCCACTTGACCTCCAAAGTATGGTCGCGGTTAGGGTTGAGGGTATAAGTATGTTGCAGCAGTCCAAGTTTAACCGTGACCGTTGGGTGCGTCAAGAGTATAGACGGTATTGTGCTATCTTCGGTCAGTCTTTCCATAAGCTGCCCATTGATATATAGAGGTGCGTCTATCCTGTTTGGCACATGTATGGAGAGCTTTCCGCACGAGACCTTTATATGCTCCAACTTACCTCCGCATTGCGGGCAGGTCGGAGCATTGCTGCAAACCATGTGTCCGCAATAAGGGCATGGTAAAAGTATCTCAGAACCTGAGAGCATTAGTGAATTTTGTCCATCTGTGTCAGTCAGAATCTTTCCGCAGTCTGGACATGTGCTTTCGCCATTTAATGGGCAACCGCAATCAGGACATGAAGTCTTAGCCATTTAGCATTATTGCGCCCTGTGGCTCGGTGGTCGCGTTTGATTGGTTTATTTCACGAAGGCACAAAAGAAAAGGTGAGCCACATCGTTATCCTTCCGATTGAGGCTCGCCAAAGCCTGTGAGCAAAAGAAAACACGAAACTGCAACTCACCCTCAGGCGTATATCGGGTAAATGATATGCGACCACAAGGGGAAGCGTCTCGTCTTGTCTCTATGCTCATTGATTATTTGGCGATTTCAATCGTAGAGAAAAGCGATACACTTTCCTAATATGTCTGACTTAGAGAACGTTCTAAGCCAACGGCAAAGTTAGCTAATTTTCTCGGCCTGACAAAATTGAATTGCAGTTTCGTGTCATTAATTTGTACCAATTATGGTTTATGATGATGGCGCTATGATTATTCTTTTTTGGAGTACAAATATACAACCAATTGAGAACCAAACAAAACCATTTAATAAAGATTGAGATTATTGTCAACTATTGATACTCTCAGTTTGAAAATTATTAGTACCTTTGCACTATGCCAAAGAAAACCGCTATCACATACGACCCGCAAAAGACTATTGAAGAGCTTGCCGAACAAAGTGGATGCTCTGTTGCAGCCGTGCGCAAATACATTCGCACACGAGGAATAGACAGAGCTTTCGACCAACAAATGATAAATTTCAGGGCAGTTCAGCAGTATAGGAAAAGGCATCCGAATGTGACGCAAGTTGAAGCTGCCAACGACACTGAATTATCATTAAGCCTCAATACCATTAAAAAATATTGGAATCCTGATAAAAAGCCACGAAAAGAGCGCAACGGGCGCATTTCGGCAATCGACAAAAAGAGCAATACAGCCTTGATGATGACGGTATCGGAGAAGGAAACTACAATACTGAAATCAATACTAACTCTGTATCTCGACCAAGCAGACACATTCGACTGTGACCTAACGATGGGTGCAGGAGGATTTTACAAAGAATTACCAACACCAAAGTATTGTTACGATAAATACCCACAGTCGCCCGACATACTTGACCTTGATGAGGTTTTCATGAATCCTATTCCGATGTTCAATTCGGTCGTGGTTGATTTGCCTCAGTATGTCGAGACAAAGCAGCAGAATAACACCAACGCCTTCGCCTCTATTGAAGACGCATATCAGGCTCACGAGCAAATTTTAGAAGTCGCTAACAAGATACTCCATAGCGGAGGCATCCTTGTTTACAAAACTACTGACTTTCTATTGGACGGGAAACAGCAATGGATTTCAGACTTCGCAATCCGCAAATCCGAAAGTCTTGGGTTTGAACTCATCGACAAGTTCATATATATTATAAATAAGAAGCTCATGCGTCGCCACTCCAATCAACTTTGCGCTGCCAAAAGCCACGCCTTCTTTTTCGTTTTCCGCAAACCCGCTACTGATTCAAAATAATCTAAAAAATTAAAAAGACACGCCTAAAGAGCCGTGTCAAACTGTCCTACAATATTATTTTGATACACTTCAACTTTTGATACATTTCCTGTCACCAAAAATTTTTGAGGGGATGTGGATAGACCCGTTGCAATAATAGACTTGTTATAGGAAGGACGGCAAAGGGAGAGGGAGGATACCGCGCCCATGTACCCCTCCCTTACTATCTCCGAAAAAGAGACGAGTGATTTTTATAAAATTCAACCATCTCATCGAAACCACTCAAAAAGTTCGATAATTTGTCAGTATACTCCACCAAAGGCGAATCGAGAATCTCGGTTCGCTTTTTTGTTATATCATTACAAATGATTATATTTGCGGTATGAAACTGATTGAAATGAACATCGACAAGATCATAGCCTTGTGCAAGAAGTACAAGGTGGCCAAACTGTGGGTGTTCGGCTCAATCCTCACGCCTCGCTTCAACGACGACAGCGATGTGGACTTCTCGGTAATTTTCCATTATGAACAGATTCAGGACCTGTTTGTGACGTTTTTCGATTTTGTCGAAGAGTTGCAGCTGTTGCTTGGTCGCAGAGTTGATTTAGTAGATGAGACGGCCGTTAGAAACTTAATTTTCCGCAAAGAGCTCGACCGCACCAAATGTTTGATTTATGGATGAACAGATTGTCAAATATCTAAATGATATACTCAATTCAGTTAATAACATTGAATTGTTTTGCAGTTCGCGGCCAAAGGAATTTAAAACATTTTGCGATGATGTTTGCTTCCGCAGCGCAGTCCAGTGGGAGATCGCAATAATCGGAGAAGCAATGAACCGGATTCTTAAAATCAATCCGGACATCCCCATCACTTCATCCAGACGCATAGTAAATACTCGCAATTATCTGATTCACGGATATGACAGCCTAAGGGAAGATTTGATTTGGGCAATTGTCGTCAATCATTTACCATTGCTAAAGTCTGAGGTGACAAACTTATTGAAGCTTTTATAACAAGATAAACAGAGAGCCGAGACGCACTGCCTCAGCTCTTTTTTGCTGTTTAAAAGTACGTTGACTTCACTTCAGCCGCTACGCGACATGAACGCGCTCTGTCGCCGATGCTATTTTACGTGATAGATTTTGCTGATGATTTTCCAGTCGTCGCCGTCCTTGACGAGGGTGAACATATCGGCAAATCGCTGCTGCCTATTATTGACCTGATGTTGCGCTGGGGCGAAGAACATTTCGACATTTTCGAGAAGAAATACCGACAGTAGCACGGCCGTGCACAGAACAAAAAACGGGCGGTTCTTTGTAGGTTTCAACAAGAATTTCTAACTTTGTCGTAGAATAAGACCAATCGTTATATCTTTTGAAAATCAAATGAAAAGGATTGCTTTGTCGTTGGCCATGATGATTGTGGCTACATTGATAGCCATGGCCGACGTATATGTGGTGTCGAGCCAGAAGGCGCAGGTGCATGAAGCCGGAGATGAATCGTCCGAGGTGTTGGGCACATTGGCCCGGGGCATGGAGCTTGAGGTGTCGAAAATCGAGTCAGGTTTCTGCCGCATCGATTTCATGGGCATAAAAGGCTACGTGTCGGTCAACGACCTGAAATTCAAGAGTGCTACAGGCAAGAAGGCCAAGCCGAGGTCGCAGGACGACGACGCAAGTCTGGGCGAAAAGACCAAGGATTTCGTGTCGAACACGTCCAGGAAAGTGGCCGACGGCGTGACTGGATTCACCGGCAAGCTCTTCGGCAAGAAGAAAGAGCGCCACGAGGCCGAGGTGCAGCCCGCCGAAGACAGCGCTCCTGTCGTCAGGGAGGCTTCTCATGCCGCTCCGGCTTCTCACGCCGCCCCGGCTGCGAGCGCCGCAGGCAGTATCAAAAAGGGCGCTGCCCGTGAGAAAACTACGGCCGACGGATACAGAACGGCTGTGGCCGAGGCGGCCGAGCACGCCTCGGAGGTGAGCGAGGAAGGCGCAGCGGGCGTGATATACCTCTTCGACAACCACAAGTACATACCCAACCAGATAGTTTACTTTAATGGTAATCTCATCCCTCTGCCCGAGCTCAAACTGCTGAAGAAAACCAAGAGTCTCGACGCCTACAAGCGGTCTGTCACGAAGATTGTGGTCAAGAACCCCGAGCGCATAATTATCGTGCGTGATTTCACGTGGTTCGAAAAGCCCTACCACGACGAACTTACGCTCGACGTGGCCGACGGCGACGTCTACTATGTGGAGCTCGTCAGCGGCATACACAGCAGGCTCAACCTCCTGACGACACAAGACGGCGCCAAGCTGCTCGAAAAAGTGACGAAAGACACAAAGAACTGGACAGTCAATCCCCCTCAGTATTATGGTAAATAACATCAAGCACATCATGCTGGCCGCGCTTATGCTGCTGGCGGGCCTCACTGCCTCTGCAGCAGGCAACGACCTCGGAGCGCTGCTCACCGGCGGCGTCAAAGGCGGCTATCTGGGCCAATATGCCGACAACAACAAGACAAAGAGCGGCATGGGCGTGCAGAGCCTCAAGAAGGGCGGAGTGTATATCGGCGATTTCGCCAAGGACAAGTACAACGGCCGCGGCATGCTCATACAGGGCGAGGGCGAGGAGATAGCCAACGCTCCCGGTGCCACCGTCTACGTAGGCGCATTCATAAAAGGAAAGAAAAACGGCCGCGGCGCCTGCTATGCCCCCAACGGCGATCTCCTGTACTACGGACGCTTCGAGGAAGACAAGCCCGTTGGCGCCTATCCCTCGGCCAATCCCGACGTGTCGCGCTATTTCACCATGACCGAGAACGAGCACGGCATATACGTCGGCGAGGTGCGCGGCGGCGCCACCGACGGCTTCGGCCTGCAGGCCATGAAGGACGGTTCGCTGCTGCTGGGCACGATGAAGGCCGGCACCTACGACGGCGTGGCCATCTTTATCTATGGCCCCGGCGCCTGGAACGTAGTCAATTTCAAGGACAATGCCTACACCGAAATCAGCTCGTCCGACGAGTTCAACTCCCGCCGGCAGGCCTTCAAGGCCGCCAAAGACAAGCTCAACGCCGAGTTCTGGAGCGGCATGACCGAGGTCATGGCCGGCCTGGCCGATGTAGGCGCGCAGTATCAGGCAGTGCGCTCGGGCGGCTCGACGGCCGGCAGTGTCGACGTGTCCGCGTCGTCAGCGACGACCTCCTCTTCGGCCGGCACCGGCTCCTCCAAGGGTAGGGGCGGGGCGCCGAAGACCAACAAGAAGGACAACTGCGGCACGGCCTGGATGACGGACTCCAGAGTCTACAGCGACTACGAGTCGCAGCTCATAAGAGGAGGACAGAGCGACAGCGACCGCCGCGACATCAAGTCGCGGATGAGGCAGATCCGCCAGAAGTGGGAAGCCCGCGGATGCCACTTTACCAAATCGCCCCACGAAGACAGACCTTAAAGCCCGTTCCTCGATTTCTGTTAAGGAGTCTATACGCTGCGGGAGTCTTTCAGGCCTTGAACGCCGCGGCCACGGCCCTGCGCAGGCGGGCCATCGCCTCGGCCGCCGAAGCGGGCAGGGCGGTGCCCGGCGGGTCTATTGCAAGGGTGGGGAAGCGTTGCGGGCCGTCGATGCGGCCGGCAATGGCCAGCACGGGTGTGCCCGCGGCTTCCGCGCGGGCTGCAACGGCGGCCACCACCTTGCCTCCGCCCGTCTGCGCGTCGATGCGTCCCTCGCCCGTGATGACGAGGCGCGCATCCTTTAGAGGCATGCGGTAGAGGTCGAGCACATAGTCGGCACCGCTGCACACCTTGGCGCCGAGCACCGTGGCCAGGGCGAAGCCTATGCCGCCGCCCGCGCCGTCGATGGCCGACGACAAGCCCCGCGAGGCCACTCCGCGCCAGTGGCGCAGGGCGCGTTCGAGCATCGGCAGTTCGTCGGCCGCGAAACCTTTCTGCTGCGTGAAGTCGAGGGCCGAAAGGTCCGAGCCCGCCTCGGGCACGAGCGAGGCACACACGTCGCTGATGGCCGTAAGGCCCTCGGCGCAGGGCAGTCCGGACAAATCGACCGACGCCACCGCGGGCAGTAGGCGGGGCGTGAGCGGTGCGGTGATTTCGCCGCCGTCGGCAGCGAAGGCCTTCATGCCGAGAGCCTGGAGCATGCCCGCGCCGCCGTCGCAGCACGCTGTGCCGCCTATGCCGGCCAGCACCTCGCCTCCGCCTCGGAGCGCGCGCCCGAGTGCAGTGCCGAAAGCGTGGCTGCTGCGGTCGGCGGCAGGCAGCGTGCCGAAGCATCCCGGCCCAATGTGGGCATGACTCTCCACCACGGTGCAGCTTCCCGGCAGCAGGCCTGCCAGCACCGAGGCAGTGCCGTCGCCGCCGTCGGCCATGGGGCAGAACAGCAGGCGGTCGTCGACGCCGGCGTCGCGCAGGCCGTAGGCTATGGCCTCGACGGCCTGCCGTGCGTCCATCGTGCCTTTGAATTTGTCGGGAGCGATAATGATCATATTGCAAATTTATCAATTTTTCGTGATTTTTGATTATGATTTATGACAGAAAATGTGTAATTTCGCATATCAAAATCCCCATACCCCGAATCATGAGACTTACAGCCAGACTGCTCGTAGCGAGCGCCCTCGCAGCCGCCTGTTTCGCACCGGCCGCAGCCGAAAAATTAGTAATGCTCCACACCAACGACACGCATTCGCAGATCGATCCCTTCGATGAGGACAACCTCGGCGGCGTGCTGCGCCGCAAGGTGGTGATCGACAGTGTGCGCGCCGCCGAGCCCAACGTGCTCCTCATAGATGCGGGCGATGCCGTGCAGGGCAGCCTGTTCTTCACGCTTTTCGGCGGCGAGGTGGAGGAACGTATGCTCAACGCCCTTGGCTATGATATCCGCATACTCGGCAACCATGAGTTTGACAACGGAATCGACAGCATCGGCCATTGGATGAAGATGAGCAGCGCCGACCTCATCTCCACCAACTACGACCTGCGCGGCGCCCGCGTGGGCAAAATCTTCAAGCCCTACACCATCAAGCGCGTGGGCGACCGCCGCATAGGCTTCATCGGCCTCAACCGCGACCCCGAGGGCCTGGCAAGGGTAGGCACCTACGAAGGCGTCAAGTACAACGATCCCATCGAGGCCGCCAACGCTGCCGCATGGTGGCTCAAGAACGTCGAGCACGTCGACGCCGTGGTGGCCGTGACTCACCTCGGCTATAAGGTGGCCGACGACATCGACGACGTCACCCTGGCCCGCAACTCGCGCGACATCGACGTCATCATTGGCGGCCACAGCCACACCACCATCGACCCAGCCACGGCCAAGGGCCGCGAGATGGGCCATGTGCTCAACGCCTCCGGCGACACCGTGCTGATAGCGCAGACCGGCAAGGGTGCGCGCAACCTGGGCGTCGTAGAAATCGACCTGGAGACGCTGCGCCCCTCGTCGCGCTACCTCAAGGTGGACAAGCGCCTCGCCGCCCGCGTCAACCCCGACCTGCGCGCCGTCATCGACAGCTACCGCAAGGATGTTGACTCGCTCAACTCCGTACGCGTGGGCACCTCGACCGTGGCCATGGAGCAGGGCAGCCCCGAACTGCTCAACTACGTCAGCGACTTCGTGCTGAAGCGCGGCAAGGAGCTCGTGCCCGAAGGCGTCGACCTTGCCATAATGAACCGTGGCGGCCTGCGCCGCTCGCTTCCCAAGGGCGATATCTCCGAAGGCCACATCATCATGATGATGCCTTTCTACAACTATATCGATGTGATTGAGATCAAAGGTTCCGACCTGATGGATGCATTCGATGTTACCGCCGTGGGCGGTGGCCAGGGCGTCAGCGGCAACGTGCGCTACACCGCCAACGTGAAGACCCGCAAGGCCTCCGATGTGACTATCGACGGCAAACCTCTCGACCCCGACCGCGTGTACCGCCTGGCCACCATCGACTATCTGAGCGCCGGCGGCGACTACATGAAGCCCCTGACCCGCGGCAAGCGCGTGGCTCAGAGCCCCAACGTGATATACGACGACCTCATGGACCACATGCGCGCCGAAAAGGGCAAAATCAACCCGCCCGCCGAAAAGCGCGTCAAGGTGGTCAGATAAGCATTTATAATCTATCAAGCACAGCATAGACTTCATAATGAAATTACGCCTGATATTGCCTGTAATGGCACTCACGGCCGCGGCGCTGGCGGCAGTGGCCGTGCGCCCCACGCTGGCCACCCGCACCGACACGCGCGCCTGCGAACGCTGGGTCGACTCGGTCTACAACAGCCTCAGCGAGCGCCAGAGAGTGGCCCAGCTGTTCTGCCCCAAAATCGACCCCCGCAGGGCCGACGCGCGGCAGACGGCCCTGCGCTACACCGAGGCCGGTGTCGGAGGCCTGCTCTTCTCGGAGGGCAGCCTCGAGCAGTACGCCTCGCTGACCAACTACGCCCAGAGCCACAGTAGCGTGCCGCTGCTGATGACCTTCGACGGCGAGTGGGGGCTCTCGATGCGCATCAAGGGCACGCCCCGCTTTCCGCGCAACATGGGCCTCGGAGCCGTCAGCGACCCGCGTCTGCTCTACCAGTACGGCCGCGAGATGGCGCGAGAGTGCCGTCTGATGGGCATACAGGTGAACTTCGCACCCGACGCCGACGTCAACTCCAATCCGGCCAACCCCGTGATAGGTCAGCGCTCGTTCGGCGAGGACCCAGCCCGCGTGGCCGAACTGGTCAACGCCTATGCGCAGGGCCTCGAGGACGGCGGTGTGCAGGCCGTGGCCAAGCATTTCCCCGGCCATGGCGACACCTCCACCGACTCGCACAAGACCATGACCACCGTCAGCCACGACCGTGCCACGCTCGACAGCGTCGACCTCGTGCCCTTCCGCAAGTTTATCGACGGCGGCTACTCGGGCGTGATGGTGGGCCATCTCTCCACTCCCGCCCTCGATCCCTCGGGCCGTCAGGCGTCGCTCTCGCACAAGATTACGACCGGGCTGCTCCGCGACAAGCTCGGCTTCGAAGGCCTCATCTACACCGACGCACTCGGCATGAAGGGCGCCATCGTGGCCGGCAAGAACAACTGCATCCTGGCTGTGCAGGCCGGTGCCGACGTGCTGCTCTCCGAGCCTGGCACCGTCAAGGACATCGAGGCCGTCTATGCCGCCGTGCAGTCGGGCCGCATCAGCTGTGAAACCATCGAGAAGGCCTGCAAACGCGTCCTTCGCTACAAGTACATCCTGGGCCTCAATAAGTTGCGTCCCGTGCAGAGCGACGTCCGCAAACTGGCCGCCGACATCAATTCGCCGCAGGCCGACCGCGTCAACCGCCTGCTCACAGCCTCGTCGATGACGCTGCTGGCCAACAAAGACGCCATGCTGCCCCTCGGCGACCTCGACAAGCGCAGCATCTCCGTCGTAAGCATCGGCGCGAGTGCCGACAACGAGTTTGCCGCCATGTGCTCGCGCTACGCCCGCGTGGAGTGCTTCTCCGTGACGTCGGCACAGCCCATGACCCAGGCCATGGCCAACAAGATATGCCGCAACGACATAGTCATCATGGCCGCCTTCACCGACAAGCCCTGGGCCCGCCAGGCTGCCGCCATGCTGCGCGGAGCGGAGGGCCTCGTCGAGGTCTACTTCGTCAACGCCTACCGCATGGCCCGCTTCGAGACGGCGCTGAAGAGCGCACGCGCCGTGCTGCTGGCCTACGACGACACCCCTCTGACGCGCGAGTATGCGGCGCAGGCCGTGTTCGGCGGCATCAACGTCGACGGCAAGCTGCCCGTGACGCTGAAAGGCCTCTACAAGCGCGGCACCGGCCTGAAGCTGCGCAAGACGCGCCTCGGCTACACCGTGCCGGAAGCCAAGGGCCTGCGTGCATCGCTCGCTGACAGCGTGGACTCCATCGTAGGCGTGGGACTGCGCACGGGAGCGTTCCCCGGCTGCCAGGTGCTGGTGGCGCGCGGCGGCGATATTGTGCTCAGCCGCAGCTACGGCAACACCACCGACGGACGGCCCGGCCGTGACACCCTCCACAGTCTACGACCTGGCCTCCGTGTCGAAAGCCATAGGCACGCTGCCCGGCGTGATGAAGGCCTACGACCTCGGCCTCTTCGGTCTTGACGACCGTGCCTCGGCCCACATCCCCGGCCTGCGCGGCACCGACAAGGCCGCCATCACCGCCCGCGAGCTTCTCTACCACGAGTCGGGCATGAAGCCGGCCATCAATGTCTACGAGATAATGTTCGACACGGCCAGCTACACCGGCCCGCTCTTCACCGGCAAGCCCGACAAGAAGCACAGCATCTGGGTGCAGCCCCGCACCTACGGCAACAACAGCGCCCGCCTGCGCTCCGACATCTACTCGCCCGTGCGCCGCGCAGGCATGGACATGGAGGCCGCCGACAACTTCTTCATAGGCCGCGCCACCGTCGACACCATCATGCAGCGCATCTACCATAATCCCCTGCGCAAGAACAAGAGCTACGCCTACTCCTGCCTCAACTTCTGCCTGCTCATGGACATGGAGCAGCGCCTCACGGGCCAGAGCCACGACCGCTTCGTCACCGACAGCATCTGGGCTCCGCTCGGAGCCTACACCATGTGCTATCAGCCCAAGGGCAAGCATCCGCTCGAAAAGATAGCGCCCACCGAAAAGGACACCTACATGCGCCGCCAGACCGTCCACGGCTACGTCCATGACGAAACGGCATCGATGCTCGGCGGCGTCAGCGGCAACGCAGGCGTGTTCGGCTGCGCCGACGACCTCGCCAAGGTGTGCCAGATGTGGCTCAACGGCGGCAGCTACGGCGACAAGCGTGTGCTCTCGCAGGCCACGGTCGACCTCTTCACCCGCAGCAAGAGCCCCACGTGCCGCCGCGGTCTCGGATTCGACAAGCCCGACAAGGAGAACCCCGACTACTCGCCCACCTGCGACGAGGCCGGAGCCGGCGTCTACGGCCACCTGGGCTTCACCGGCACGGTGTTCTGGGTCGACCCGGACGAGGAACTCATCTTCGTTTTCCTCACCAACCGCGTCAACCCCACGCGCGACACTCCCGCCTTCAACAAGCTGAACATCCGCCCCGAGCTCTTCCGCCAGGTCTACAAGGCCATAATCTAAGATACCGAGCGAAATGGTGGAACGGGCTCTTAAATTGTTCCTCGGTCTCGTTGGCGGGATGTTGCTGGGCATTGTCATTGCCGGCGTCGGACTCGCTGTTTTCGAAGGCATCTCGTTTTCCGAGTTTTTCGGAAAACTCGCCTCGGCCGACATGCTGACGGTCGGTTTGGCCGCGCTTGCGGGAATTGCCGCCTTCGTCCTGGCCATCGTCGTGCTCGTGCCCCTGCACGAAGCTGGCCATCTCGTGTGCGGACTTCTGACGGGCTACCGCTTCGTGTCGTTCCGCATTTTCAACCTCACGGTCATACGCACGGGCGGCCGACTACGCGTCAAGCGCTTTGCCGTCGCCGGCACCGGCGGGCAGTGCCTGCTCTCGCCGCCCGACAGACCCGTCGACGAGATACCCGTAGTCTGGTACAATCTCGGCGGCCTGCTCGCCAATCTGCTGGTGCTGGCCGTGTTGCTGCCATTGCTTGCTCTCGACCTGCATCCGCTGCTCCGCGAGGGCCTGGTGATATTTGCCCTCACCGACGCTGTCATCCTCCTCACCAACGGCATACCCATGCAGCTCGGAGGCATCGGCAACGACGCCTACAACCTGATTCTGCTGCGCCGCAGCCCACTGAGCAGGCGCGCCCTCGTGGTGCAGCTGCGCTCCAACGAGATGATTCAGGAAGGCATCCGCCCCAAGGACATGCCCGACGTCTGGTTCGATGTGCCCGACACCGTGGACTATGCCAACGCCCTCGAAGTGGCGCTGCCCCTGATGGCCGCATCGCGCCTCATCGACATGCAGCGCAACGCCGAGGCTCTTGATGCCTTCGAGCGGCTATACTCCCACAGGAACGAGATAATGAAGCTGTACGTCAACGAGATAGCCTGCGAGCTTGCCTACCTCCGCCTCCTGGCCGGACATACCGCAGAGGCCGAAGCCCTCCTCGACCCTCAGCTGCGCAAATACATCGACACCTACAGCCGCGTCATGTCGTCAAAGCAGCGCATCCTGTGCGCCATCGCCCTCTATATCGAGAACGACCGCGCCAAAGCCGAGGACATCTACCGCAGCCTCGACAATCATAAAAACGACTACCTGCTGCAGGGCGAAGTGAAAAGCGACCTCGCCCTCATGCACGCTATGCTCAATCCCCGAAAAAAGGAGATTGGGCTGTGAGGTAAACTCTGTTTATTTGCTCTATCGCCTGTACTGCCCTTTGTTGCGGGTGGCCTTGCCGTATGCCACGGCGTGGCGGGGGCAGCGGTGGTAGCAGGCGAGGCAGAAGGCGCAGTCGCTGCCCCAGATGGGGCGACCGTCGGCGTCGGCGGTGATGTTGGCCATGGGGCAGGCACGCGAGCAGGCGCCGCAGGCGGTGCAGGCGTCGGTGGCGCGGAAGGGCCGGGGCGACATGTCCATACGCACGAACCAGGGATAGATGATGTGGGTCTTCAGCCATGCCCAGGAGCCGCGCACGGTGATGTCGGGGCCGGGGCATAGCGACGCGGCTATGCGGGCCACGCGCTCAGGCATGGCTTCGACTTTGGCCTCGGCCACTTCGGCCGGGTCGACGTCGAAACCGCGCATGGTCACGTAGGTGTTGGGCATCTGCACGCTGAAGGCCCTGCCGGCCTTCCATCCGCGCTGCGGATGTCGCGGCGCCACATCGTGGCGCAGTCGCCGATGTCGTCGCCGCATGTCGTGAGCATGAAATGGGGCAGGGACTCGGCGCCATAGAGGCGAACGCGGCGCATGAAGCGGCGCACCACCGGCGGAACGCCCCAGGAGTAGGTGGGGAAGGCCCAGACGATGCGGCTGCCCTCAGCGCGGACGGCGGGACATGGCGCGTCGGCGCGCAGCATTGCGGGGGTGAGGCGCAGCACCGTGTCGCCGCTTGCGGCAGAAAGAGCCGCGGCTGCGGCCGCTGTGTTGCCGCAGCCGGAGAAAACTATAATCATCGGCGGGGATTGTTGCGTATGGTCACCTGAGTGGCGCCGAATCCATATTCGCGGAACGAGGCGTCCTGCACGTCGTGGCCTTTGTAGCGGTGGTTGAGTTCTTTCATCAGGGCCTCGCGCAGCACGCCGTTGCCTTTGCCGTGGATGAAGACAAGGCGTATGCCGGGCGTGCGCAGGTGGCGGTCCATCTCGGCGCGGAAGCGGTCGATCTGGGCGTTGAGTATGTCGGCGTTGGAGAGTCCGCGCAGGTCGTCGAAGAGCTCGCCGGCGTGGAGGTCCACCTCAACGATGTCGCCGGCTTTGGGCTTGGCGGGCTGAGGCTTGCGGGCCACGGGGCGGTCCTGGCGGCGCTTTTCGGCCATGGCCTTCTCGAGGACGGCTTTGTCGACCTTGACGGGCATGGCCGCTTTGTCGTCGCGCACTATGTCAATGGCGATGACAGGCGAGTCGAAATACCCGTTGCGTGCGAAGCAGTGCAGGCGTGCGAAACGCGTGGTGTCGAGACGGCGCTCTATCTGCACGGCCGGCTTGAGGGCGAAGGTACGTCCGCCGGTCTTGCAGGCCGTCAGCTGCACGGCTATGCGGTCCATGGCGGGGAGGTCGGCGCGGCCGAACTCGAAGGCGAACACCTGCATGTTGGGCTCGGCGCTGCCGCGGCGGCGCAGCGTCCAGAGGCTGTCCTCGTCGGCGCGGGTCATGATGGCGTAGTCGAGCATGTAGTTGGAGTCGTTGACGAGGTAGGCCTCGAAAGAGCTCTGGCTGAGGTTGCGCAGGTCGGTGGCCTCGAACCCGAGCACCACGTTGAGCACGTCGCCGCCCTCGGTCTCTTCGTATTCTTCTTCCTCCGTCTCAGGCTCGGCCACTGAAGCCATTGCCGCCACGGGCGCGGGCCTCTCGGGAGCCGCGGCGGCAGCTGCGGTGCGGGGGCTCTGCATGACGTCACGCCGGGGCTCGGGAGCGCCTGCCGGCGCCACCACCACGCACTCGCGCAGGAGCACGGGAGTCTCGAAGCCGTCTTCGTCGACGTAGGCTATGTTGCCCGTTATTTTCACTATTTTGCCGCCGCCCGTGGTGTTGAGGTAGCGCACTGTATCGCCTATTTTCGGTGTCATGACTGTTCGTTGGTTTTTGTGGCTGCAAAATTACGATTTTTCGCAAAAAAGTCATTATATTTGTAGACATATTAGGACTTTTAAACATTATGCTTTTATGAATTACGTAGTAGACCAGTGTTATGATTTTCCGGTTGTGCAGTCGGCCGACGTTAATGAAACGTTTTTCAGAGTATCCACGGGCGAGGGCCGCGAAGTAAGATTGCCGAAGTTTGCCTATCAGATCGGACGGGAATTGCCGGCAACGGTGCATTGTCGCGTCAAGATGCTTAAGGACGGCGAGCCGGTGCTGAGCCATGTGCCCGCCGAACATGTCTACAGGCTGTACGGCTCGCGCGACTGGATGCACGAGGTGTATGATTTCAAAGTGTCGCGCTTGCCGCAGAACGGCAGCGGCTTTTATGAGCTGACCGATGCCAACGGCATCATTTTCCGCCTCCCGGCCAACGATTCGCGCCTGGTGCCCGGCCAGCGTGTGCGCTGCCGCTTCGAGCGCATCACGCAGCGCTTTTTTCAGCTGAAACGCGACAAGGAGGACGACGCCACGCTGCAGTTGCTCGCGCCGGAGCAGATCGTCGCCGGCCTCGGCCTGCACCCCGCGGTGGCGGCGTTCATGCTACGCTATGTGCAGTCGTCGCCACAGTTTGCCGCCGCCATAGCCGAGTATGCCGACGGCCGTGCGAGCTGGGTGATAAGCCTGATGGAGGCATTCCGCTCCAATGTGGCCGAGCTCTTCGCCACGGCGCGCGTGCCCCGCAACGCCACGGCTCTGCGCGCCATGTTCGGCGCCATGCGCGACGCCACGCTTCATCTGCTCGAGGACAGTGAGTTCATGCGCAACACCACGGGCGACAGCCGTTCGGGCCTGCAGCAGCTGCTCACGGAGACGGCCGAAAGCGTCGAGCCCTATCTCCGCGCCATCGACATGCTGGCCGGCGGCAGCTACGAGAGCTATGTCATGGGCCTCATGGAGAAGCTGCGCAAGAGCGGCTATCTCTACCATCCCAAGCTGCAGTTTGCCACCATGATGGCCATATTCCGCCTCAAGCCCGAGCTCATCAAGAAATCGCTGGGCAGCATCTACGACGCCGTGATGCAGTGGCGCCTCGACACCTGGACCGTGGAGCCCTTCCGCAGCGCCTTCGTCGAGCAGTTCGAGATATACGTGGCCGACGCCCGCCGGCGCATCGACGAGCTGCCCCAGCCCGAGAGCGAGGCCGACTTCGGCAATCTTGAGAACGTCATCACGGCCATCGCCCTGCAGCTGCACATTGCCGACAGCAACGCCTTCGAGGCATTCCGGCTCAACCGCTCGCGCCTCTACCGCTATGCCTCGCTCGCACGTCCGCGCTCGGGCGAGGCCCTGCTCGACAAGGCTTTCTACACGCTGCTCAACGGCGGCGGCAAACACCTGGAATTCAGCTACGACAGCATACGCAACTACACCATGATGGTGACGGCACTCTCCACTCCCCTGCACGAAGCGCAGCGGCAGCTCGACACGCCCCGCGTGCTGCGCAAGGGCCACATAAGCGTGGAACTGTCGGCCGACGGCCTCACGCTGAGGCGTACCGACGACGCGCCCGGCGCCGATCAGGTGGTGCCCAACAATTCCATGCCCTGGCTCTCGCCCAAGGTCTATCTCGACGGCGTGGCGCAGCTGACTCGCGCCAAACTCAACAAGTTTGCCGCCCACCAGGAACTCTGGCAGCAGATAGAGCTGGCGCTGCTCGAAGAGCGTGTGGCTCCCGAACCCGGCCGCCGTCCGCGGGCCGACGAGGGCGACGAGGTGGAAATCATCATCACAGGCTCCGAGCCCGACCGTTACAGCGGCAACAAGAACCCGCGCCTGTTCTGCCGCATCGTCGACGAGAACTACGAGGAGGGCGAAGGCTACATGCTGCGCAGCGACATCGTCGACTTCAAGATGCAGTCGATAGACCAGGCAGCCTACACTGCCGGCAACGGACACCCGTTGCGCTTCCTGGCCACGGTGGTGTCGGTCGACGATTCCGACCGCTATCATTTCAGCATCAAGGAGCAGGCCGACTATCTGGTGCGCACCGAGCTGGCCAACCGCACCGACGAGATGGTGGCCGTGGTCACCTACACGGAGGGCCCGATGTACAGCGCCATCTGCGAGCGCGGCTTCGGCCTATTCCTGAAGCGCAGCGAGGGCTTCGAGGCCCTGCCGCCCCGCACCTACGTGCGCGTGCGCCTTACCGACATACCCGTCGACGGCAGCATCGTCGGCGAAATCACCGACTATGCGCTCGACGGAGAGACCGTGGAGCAGGGTGCCGCGCTCGAGTGCCTGCTGCACAGCCTCGGCAAGACGCCCGACGACGATGATGCCTGCGAGGACGAAATCATACGCGACGCCGACGAGCTGCTCGGCAGCGACGACCTGGCCGAAATCGTGGAGATGCTGCGCTTCAAGGCGCTGGCCTCGCCGCAACTGCTCACGGCCGTCGACTATCTGGGCCTGGCCCGCGTGCTGGCCCGCGTGCTCGGCAACGACGAGATGGCCGACATGCTGCGCACCCACATGGCGCTGCTCGGCCAGCATCAGTTCTATGCCGACAACACGCGCATCGATGCCGAAAGCCTCGGCCTTCTGGCCGACGCCGCACGCCGACATCCGCTGCTCGAGCGCATCTACAGCCGCCTCCACATCGTGGCCCAGCTCGGCAACCCCGACAGCCTCGACAGCCTGGCGCCCTACGTGGCCGCGCCGCGCAACGAGCTCGAGGGCACGCTGGCACGCCTCGTCAGCAGCTACAACATGCTGGCCTCCGGTGTGATAGACGATACGGACAGCCTCAAGTTCATCAAGAAACGCATCGCCGACCTGCTGGGCGTCAACAGCGAGACCCACCACCTCAAGCACTACGGCTCGGAGTCGCAGTACGTCGAGTTCAAGAGCTCGCTCGTCTTCCCCGCCCTCAAGAAAGGCCAGACCCATACCGACGCCGACAAGGAGCGCCAGCACCAGGAAATACTGCAGATCATCGCCGGCTTCCTCAACTCCACGGGCGGCACGCTCTTCCTCGGCGTCAACGACCAGCACTACGAAAAGGGCCTGAAAGAAGACTTCGCCTACCTGCCGAAAAACGTGCGCACCATCGACAACCTCTGCGTCTACCTCGACAACCTCGTGCGCGCGGGCTACGACCAGGGCGCGACCGTGGGCAACTACGTGCACATTTCGCCCGACGAGGAGTCGGAGCGCGGTGTCGTGGTCGTGAAGGTCGACCCGAGCCGCAGGCCCGTGACGCTCGGCGGCAACATCTTCGTGCGCCAGAGCTCGTCGACGGTGCCTATGCTCGACAACGACCGCCGCATCTTCATCGCCGACCGCGAGCGGCGCTACGACGAGATGATGCGCATAGCCGGCGTGGAACTGCCCGCCGATGCCGCGGCCGACGACGACACGCCCGACATGTCGGCAGCCCCCGTTGCCGCTGCGGCTACGGCTGCGCCCGCCGCCTCCGCCGAGACCGAAGGCGGCAGCCTCATCCCCACCTCGGCCTGGCGCCACAACGTGCTGCACAACTACGAGGACGGCTACTACGACCCCTTCTGCTATATCTACTTCAACGACAAAGGCGAACTGAGCTACAGCCGCAGCGACTTCTACTTCGACGCCGAACCCGCCTGCCGCCGCGCCCTCATGGTGAGCCCCGACGAGACCGCCGGCTATCTTGTGCTCGTCTACGAAGGCGCCGCTGTGGCCAAGGTGCCGCTGCGCGAGATATTCGAGAAACCCGAGAACACGCCGTTGCGCTACTGGGACGGAGCCAGACTGCTGTTCGCCTCAGTGGCCCGTCCGGGCGACGGCCTTATGACCGTGCTCATCGACAACGGCGACGGACTGAGCGCCCGCTGCACGCCGCTGGCCGATATGGCCGACTGCCGCCTCACGGCCCAGCCGCCGCGCATAGTCGACCTGCCTGTGGCCGGCACCTATGCCTGCGAGCTCGTGGCCGCCTCGGCCTTCGAACAGCTCGACAAGTACATGCCATCGCGACTGAGCACACGCCAGACCGGCTTTACTCTCCGCGTGCGTTCCGGCCAGCCCTCGGCCGCAGGGGAAGTGGAACGGCTATTTGAACTTTGCAAACCGCAGAAATGATGAATCCTCTGTTCTCCATAATCACCGTCTGCCGCAACGCCGCAGACAACGTGAAGACCACCGTAGCCTCCGTCGACGCGCAGACATGCCGCCTCTACGAGCACATCATTGTCGACGGAGCCAGCACCGACGGCACCGTGGAGTGGCTCACCGACCATCCTTCGCCCCTGCGCCACATCATCAGCGAACCCGACAAGGGCATCTACGACGCTATGAACAAGGGCCTCGCCCTTGCCGCCGGCGACTACGTGGTGTTCCTCAATGCCGGCGACGCCTTCCACTCGCCCGACACGCTCCAGCTCTACGCCGACGCCATCATGGACAACGACTATCCCGGCATAGTCTACGGCCAGACCGAGGTGGTCGACGCCGACGGCCGTCGGCTCGGGCCGCGCCACCTGAAGGCACCCGAGCAGCTCACGTTGCGCTCCTTTGCCGACGGCATGGTGGTGTGCCACCAGGCATTCGTGGTGCTGCGGCGCATCACCTCGGGCTACGACACCCGCTGGCACTATTCGGCCGACTACGAGTGGTGCATACGCTGTCTGCAGCACTCGCGCCGCAACATCTGCCTGCCCGCCGTCACGGTGGACTACCTGCACGAAGGAGCCACCACGCGCCACCGCCGCAAGAGCCTCGTCGAGCGCTTCCGCATCATGTGCTACTACTATGGCCGCGGCTTCACGATAAGGCGCCACATAGGCTTCATCTTCAGATTTCTCACCCACGGAAAAGGCAAACCGCGCAACATATGATAGTCCACAACATAACGTTCTGCGCCGACCGCAGCCTTGCCGGAGAGCTCCTGCTCTGGCTCCGTGAGGCCTACATGCCCCGCGCCGAAGAGGCCGGCCTGGAAGTGATGATGCTCAGCAGGGTCATGGGCAGTCCCGACCCGGCCACGGAGAGCTACGCACTGCAGCTCGGCGCCACGGGCCTCGCCACCGTCAAGGCCTGGACCAAAGGCGGCGGCGCGCGTCTTGCCGCCGAAGCCGCTGCCATATGGGGCGACAGGGTGGTCATGTTTCCCACCAATCTGCAGGTGCTATGACCGGAGCGCGTCCCGAACAGTTGCGGCGCTTCCGCCGCGTCATCATAGGCATTGACCCCGGCACCAACGTGATGGGCTACGGCGTGCTCGGCATCGAGACCCGCAAGCCCGAGGTAGTGGCCCTCGGGGCGCTTAAGTTCAAGGCTTCGGAGAGCCACTATCTGCGCCTGCGCCGCATCCACGAGGATGTGCTCGGCCTGGTGGAGCGCTTCCTGCCCGACGAGATGGCCATCGAGGCGCCGTTCTTCGGCAAGAACGTGCAGTCGATGCTGAAGCTCGGCAGGGCGCAGGGCGTGGCCATGGTTGCCGCCCTGATGCGCGACGTGCCCGTGACCGAATACGAGCCCAGCAAAATCAAGCAGAGCATCACCGGCAACGGAGCGGCGTCGAAAGAGCAGGTGAGGGAAATGCTGCGGCGCATACTCGACATAGACCGCGCCGAGCTGCCCGAACAGCTCGACGCCTCCGATGCGCTTGCCGCGGCCCTGTGCCATTTCTACGAGAGCGACCGCCCGCAGCGCACACCCGGTCCGCGCTCGTGGAAGGACTTCGTGGCCCGCAATCCCGGCAAGGTGTCGGGACTTTAGTTTTGACAAAAAAGTATAAATACGATTAAATAATAAGTCGCCGGCCGTTGAATTGGCTGAAAATGCGTAACTTTGCAGCCGCAAAAATACAACAGAAAAGATAAATTGAAAATTCCGCTCTTTCCCTCCGACGGCGCCCTGCGCAGGCCCTCGACGTTGGCTTCGGCGCTTCCCATTGTATTCCTGCTGGTTATGCTCATCGGCATCATTGTCCTGGGCAGTACCGACCTTATTAACAGCTATAGCCCCGTGATTCTGCTTTCGGCTACGGCTCTGAGCCTTGTGCTCGGCCGTGTGTCGTGCAGTTTCTCGCGTCGCTCGCTGGCCCTCGGGCTGCAGCGCAGTGCGGCGCAGATATTGCCGGCCGTGCCCATGCTGCTGTGCATCAGCATGGTGGCCACGACGTGGATGCTCAGCGGCGTGGTGCCCACGCTCATTGATTACGGTCTGCGCATCATCAGCCCCACGTTTTTCCTGGCCATAGCCTGCGCCGTGTGTGCAGCCGTGTCGGTGCTGACGGGCAGCTCGTGGAGCACCATAGCCACCATAGGTGTGGCCTTCATGGGCATAGGCACCGTGCTGGGCTATTCCGAGGCATGGGTGGCCGGCGCCATCATCTCCGGCGCCTATTTCGGCGACAAGATGTCGCCGCTGAGCGACACCACCGTAGTAGCCTCATCGGCCTGCGGTGTCGACCTTTTCAGCACATATCCGCTACATGATGCTCACGTCGGCTCCGGCCATGGCCGTGGCTCTCGCGGTCTATGCAGTCGTGGGTCTGTGCAGCGATACTGCCGGCGCCTCATCGTCGGCCGAGATACTGGGCGGTCTTCACGCCACCTTCAACATCACTCCCGCCACGCTTGTGATACCCGCCATCACGGTGGCACTGCTCTTGCTGCGTGTGCCCACGCTTTGGGTGCTTGCAGCCGGCGCAGCCACGGGTGCGGCGGGCATGTTCGTGTTCCAGCCTGAACTGATGGACACGCTGCAAGGCGGTGCCGACGGAGCCTCCTTCCTGCTGCGCACGCTCTGGAGCGAGACGCAGCCCGCCACCGGCTCGGAGCTGCTCGATTCGCTGGCCGCTACGTCGGGCATCACCGGCATGCTGCCCACCATAGCCCTCGTGCTCAGCGCCATGATATTCGGCGCCGCGATGATAGGCACGGGCATGATATCCACCATCACCCACGCCATCACACGCCGTCTGTCGCGCCGTGGATCCATCGTCGGCGCCACCGTGTGCAGCGGCCTCTTCCTCAACTCCTGCACGGCCGACCAGTATCTCTCGCTCATCATAGGCGGCAACATGTACCGCAATGTCTACCGACGTGCCGGCCTCGAGCCACGCCTGCTGAGCCGCACCATGGAGGATAGCGTGAGCGTCACCTCCGTGCTCATCCCCTGGAACTCATGCGGTGTCACACAGAGCGCCGTGCTCGGTGTGGCCACGATGGCCTATCTGCCCTGTTGCATCTTTAACCTGCTCTCGCCGGTGATGTCGCTGGTGATGGCCAAAACCGGATTTAAAATCCACAGCACGCGCCGCCCGGCCGTGCAGACAGCATGATGAAACGCCTGAAACTCTTCTGCTCCCGCCACGCGGCAACGCTCTACTGGCTCCTTGTCCTGGTGCTAATAAGCACCGAGCTTTATCTCTTCTACCGTGAGATTGCGGATGGAACACATGACTTGAAACTGATTGCAGTTTCTTTGGCAGATACATTTGTGCTGCTTGCTCCATACTGGTTGTTGCCAAAGAAATGGCGAGGCATGCTTTTGATTCCGGTATGGGGCTTGTCAGTATTCTATATCGCCAATATATTGAATTATAGGTTTTGGGGCCGCCTTCTCCCTTTTATGCTTATCAGACAGGCTGGAAACGCCAATGGCGTGCTTGTTGATAGTGCGTTAGGAGTGATAAAACCATTGGATATAATGTATGTAGCTGTGCCATTGGTTTTGACGTCCTTGTGGTGCCTGAGAGCAGTGCGACGTAGTGTGGGACATGAAACTTATAAGCCATGGTTGCGCATTGATATGTTGATGATCGCATTTGTGGCTTTTATGGGAGGGCAATATGTTTCGGCAACAAACGTAGAGACAGGATGCAATCCATCTGATGTGAGAAAGTTATATGGAATAAAGTTTAGATTCTTAGGGGATACCAATCCCTATCTCGCATCAAATACAAAATGGTATTTCATGTTTTTCGGACAAAATGTCTATTTGTCTTACCAGATTTCCACTCTGCTGTCGGACGGGCACATTGACCTCACTCCCGAACAGAGCAGTAGCCTTGAAGAATACTGCCGCACGGCCGACCAGCAGGAGACGGCGCTGACTGCCAACCGCGGCAAGAACGTCGTGCTGATAATCGTAGAGTCGCTCAATGCATCCATCGTCAACAGGCGTCTGAACGGCCGCGAAATCACACCTGTGCTCAACTCCCTCGCTGCGGCGCCCGGCTCGGTATCGTGTCTGAGGGTGCGTCCGCAGATAGGCGAGGGCAACTCGGCCGACGGACAGCTCATGTACAACGTCGGTTTGCTGCCGACGAGTGTCTATGTGGGCAGCGCCGACTACGTGCCCGCACTCGACAGGCTCCCCTCGCTCTCGAGACATCTGCCCGACAGCGTGGACCGTGCAGCCATATTCGCCGACCACGGCAACGGATGGAACAAGATGGAGGCCTACCGGAAATACGGCTACGAAAAGATTTTCAACGACGACAGCATCAGGGCCCACACCCCGAAGGGCATGAGCCGCGACGGCGCCATGTTCAGCTATGCTCTTGAGAAAATCGACAGCATGGCCCGGCCTTTCCATCTGCAGCTGCTCACCATCCAGATGCATGCCCCCTACAACGAGCGCGTAGCCGGCTTTACCAACTATGCAGGCCTCGGCCTCGGTGTGCCCGAGCGCCGCTACATCAACTGCACGGCCGACTTCGACCGCCATCTTGGCCGCTTCGTCCGCGGGCTCAAGGAGCGCGGACTCTGGGAGAACACGCTGCTTGTCATTGCCTCGGACCACAACTCCCCAGGCAGCACACGCGCCGACGGAGAAGAGGCCGATATCGTGTTCATCGCCGCCAACACCGGCCTGACTGAAAGCATCGACAGCGACGTGAGCCAGATAGATGTGTTCCCCACCATGGTCGACATCATGGGCTCTCCCACCGACGCCTGGCGCGGGGTGGGGCGCAGCATGCTCGGCAGCCGCCGCTCCAAGTCGGATGCCCGCCAGGCAGGCGTCAGCGACAGCCTGCTGCGCAGCGATTATTTCAGATAAGTCCTCCCCCTTATCCCTCTTACCTCCCCCCCTATCAACTATCAACTAACTCAGAACGGATACCCGATGGCCAGATGGAAGGCCAGTGAGTTTTTGAACGAGGTCATGTTGTAGTAGCCCTTGCGTCCCGTATCGTAGGGGGCGTGTATGCCTATGCCCAAATCGGCGCGGATGACGAGGATGTCGATGTCGAGGCGCAGGCCGGCGCCGGTGCCCAGAGCCAGGTCGCGCAGGAACGACGATGCGCGCAGTTTGCCGCCGGGACGCAGAGGGTCGCTCTTCAGCAGCCACACGTTGCCAGCGTCGAGGAATACGGCGCCGTGCAGAGGACCGAAGATGGGGAAGCGCAGCTCCGAGTTGGCCTCGAACTTGAACGTGCCGGTGCGGTCGAAATACTCCTGCGGCGTGCCTTCCTCGGGCGTGTAGCTGCCGGGGCCAATGCTGCGCACCGTGAAGGCGCGCACGCTGTTGGCGCCGCCCACGTAGAACTGCTCCGAGTAGGGCACTTCGGTGGAGTTGCCGTAGGCGTGGGCCGCTCCTGCGGCCACACGGTTGACGAGCCATATGTCGCCCGATGCGAGCCTGTGGCCCCACACGAGCTGAGCACTGCCCTTGATGAACTGCGAGAACGGTGTGCCGAACAGTCTTTTCTCGCCTTTCTTGCCGCAGGCGCGGTAGATGGCCCAGAAGAGGTTGCCAGCTTCCTGCACGGAGAATGTCCAGTTCAGGGTGTTGTCGCGACCAAACTGTCGGTCGTAGGTGTAGGTATAGGCCATCTGTGGGATGAACTGGCTGCGGAAACTCTGGGCTACGGCAGGATTGGCAGCCATGATGGAGTCGAAGTCGGCCGTGGTGTCCATTGTTTTTGTGTAGGAGAGCTTGAACAGCGTGAGCGTGTTGCTCACGTAGCGGCGCAGGCGCCAGTCGTAGTTGATGGAGGCGTTGAACTGCGCCATCTTGAAGTAGTGCGGGCGGTTGAGCAGCTCGGCGTTGAGCTGGAAGCGCGTCCAGTTGAGGTTGAAGCGGCTGCGGGGGATGAACTTGGGCGCGAGCAGCTTGGGGAAGGCCAGCGAGCTGTTGAGGCCCACCTCGTAGGAGTTGAACACCGAGCTGCGGTTACGGCCCGTCTGCCACTCGTAGCTGCCCGTGAGCTGCACCGATAGCTGCTCGCCGCCGCCGAACACGTTGTGGTTGGTCAGGCCCACGCTGATGCCCGGACCTATGTAGCTGTTGCTCTTGCTGGTGGCGTTCACCTCGAAGGTGGCCTCCAGCGGCGCGTCGAACGTGCAGCTGACGTCCACGTCGAGTATGTGCTCGCCGCGCTTCAGGGCCGCGGTGTCGGGATTGGCGGCGATGTTGATGGCGCTGAATATGCCCAGGCGCGACAGGTTGCTCTGCGTGCGGTCCATGTTGCGCACACTGAATGTGCGCCCCGGGCGGAACACCACACACTCCGGGATGAGGCGGTGGCGCAGGCGCGACGGTTGCATCTGTATGAGGGTGGCGCGCGGTGTGGCTATGGTGTCGGGCGTGCCGCCTCCCTGATGGCGGAATGCGCGCACCGTCACGCGTCCGGTGCTCCACCGGCGCATGGCTATGGCCGGGGCGTTGTCGGCCACTTCGAGCCGCAGGGCTATGTGGCCCGGATGCATGATGCTGTCTGCCAGATACTCTATATATTCGGGGCTGAAGAAGTAGTAGCCCCGGTTTCGCAGAGCGTTGGTGATGCGCGTGCGCGCCACGCTGAGCGAGTCGGTGCTGTAGCGCTGCGGGCGGCTGAGGTAGGGGTCGCGCATGGCCAGCGAGTCTATCAGGTGGTAGAGGTGGCACGTGTCGGGCAGCATCTGCACTGTGTCGATGGGGTAGGGCTCGCCCGGCGTGACGGTGTACTGTATGGCGGCCTTGCGCTTGCCCTTGACGAGCTCGTACGATGCCTTGCCGCGGAAGTAGCCGTTGTTGTCGAGCAGGTCGTCGAGCATGTGCACGCGCAGCTCGGGGCGCACCTCGCTGACGAGCACGGGCTGCTCCACGAGCCAGTTGTAGAGCCATCGTTTTGGTCCCTTGCTGTCCGGGTTCCAGTTGTTGTAGACCCACAGGCCTATGGGGAAAGGATAGCGCCAGTCGAGCATCTTTATATAGTTGTTGGGCTTGGCGAAGATGGCTTCGCCGATGGCGTCGGTGAGGCCTGCGGGTAGCTTCTCGGGCTTGCCTGCCGAGTCGAGGGGCATCACGTAGCGGGTGGTTTTGTTGCCGGTGAAGAGGTACTCGCCCTGCGGTATGCGCCGGGTGGTGGAGCATGCGGCAACGAGCACTACGGCACATGCCGCTATAAAGATATGTGTGAAACGCTTTAGCATAATGTAGATGATACACTGCTAACAATCCCGCCCGCGGTTTTGTTGCAGCGCCACTACAAAGATAAGCCCTTTTTCTGAAAATGCATAGAGCCGCAAACTTTTCTTTCGGCGGGCTTGTTTAATTGGAAATCAACGTTTCAACGGCCAACAATGTCAGCCCGTACTCTTTTCATCGCACTCAGACAGCGCTTCGCCTCGGCCCCGCTCATTTTTGTGGGGCCGGCGATGTGTCTGATCGTAGGCCTTGCTTCGGGCGCGGCGGCCGCGCTGCTGAAGTGGCTTATAGGCGGCATGTCGGCCATAGCCCACCGCATGATGGACATAGACCGCGGCAATCTGCTGCTGTTCGTGCTGCCAGTCGGCGGCATCCTGCTTGCGGGCATGTTTCAGCGCTATGTGCTGCGCCGAAACATCGAGCACGGCAGCGACAAAATCAAGGAAAAACTGCAGAAGGGCGACTTCTACGTGTCGCCCAAACTCACCTACGGCCCGCTGATAGCCAGCACCTTTACCCTGGGCTGCGGCGGTTCGGCCGGTTCGGAGGGCCCCATCGCCACCTGCGGCGCGGCCCTGGGCGGCAACCTCTCGCGATGGCTCGGCCTCGACCGGGAGAAAATCCGTGTGATGATAGCCTGCGGCGCGGCCGCAGGCATCGCCGGCATTTTCAAGGCTCCGGTCGGCGGCATGCTGTTCGCGCTGGAGTACATGGCCGTCGAGCTGACCACCGTCTCCGTAGTCGCCATACTCACGACATGCCTCATATCGTCGCTGACGGCCTACGTGCTTTCGGGCTGCGTGCCCGACCTGTCGCTGCTGCGCTTCGTGCCGCAGAGCTACGGCTATCTGCCGGCCGTCTTCCTGCTCGGCCTGTGCTGCGGCGTCTACGCCATCTACTACAACTATACAGGCCTGAAGGCGCGCGCACGGCTCGAGTCGCTGGCCAATCCCTGGCTGCGTAATCTCGTGTCGGGTGCGTCCGTAGGCGTCGTGCTGTTCCTTTTTCCCGCCCTCTACGGCGAGGGCTACGGCGTGATTGACAGCCTTATGAACATGCCCGGCTATACGCTTGGCAACTACAGCCCGCTCCATTTTCTCGACAAGCTCGGCGACAGCGGCCTGCTGCTCCTTGCCCTCGGCCTGCTGCTGTGCAAGGGCTTCGCGGCCTATTCCACCAACAGCGGCGGCGGTGTGGCCGGCGATTTCGCCCCCACGCTGTTCGCCGGGGCCATTCTGGGCTACGTCTTTGTCGGCGCCTCGCACGCCTACTTCGACTTCGAGGTGCCCATGCCCGTGATGGTGCTGGGAGGCATGGCGGGAGTCATGGCCGGTGCGGTGCGTTGTCCGCTCATGGCCATCTTCATCACCATAGAGATGACGGCCAGCTACGAATATCTGCTGCCTGTCACGCTGGCCGGCCTGGTGGCATACGCCGTGGTGCGGATGCACCGCCGCGTGCAGCAGAAGGGATAGGCGGCGTGTCAGTCCACATCAAGGCCGGCGGCAAGGCGCTGGCGCACTACCTCGTACATCATCACGCCTGCGGCCACGCTGACGTTGAGGCTGCCGATGCGGCCGAACATGGGGATGGCCACGGGCGTGTCGCACAGGGCCATGACCTCGGGCGAGATGCCCGTGTCCTCGGCGCCCATCACTATGGCCACGGGGCCGTCGTAGCTGCCCGAGGTGTAGAGTACGTCGGTCTTCTCCGTGGCGGCCACTATCTGATAGCCGTTGTCCTTGAGAAACCTCACTGCGCCCGCTATGCTGCGCTCGCGGCACACGGGGAGCGTCATCAGCGCGCCTGCCGACGTCTTGACGGCATCGGCATTGACTGATGCCGCGCCGCGCTCGGCGATGACGATGGCGCCCACGCCGCAGCAGTCGGCCGTGCGGGCTATGGCGCCGAAGTTGCGCACGTCGGTGATGCCGTCGAGCACCATCACGAAGGGCGTGATGCCGTCTTCGTAGAACTGGGGCACGAGCTGCTCCAGGCGGTAGTATGTCACGGCCGAGATGTAGGCCACGACGCCCTGGTGGTTCTTGCGGGTGACGCGGTCGAGGCGCTCGGCGGGCACGCGCTGGGCCACGATGCGGTGGCGGCGCACCAGTGTGAGCAGCTCCTCGGCCAGGGGACCGTGGAGGTCCTTGCGGATGAGCAGTTTGTCGATTTGTTTGCCGGCCTCTATGGCCTCGATGACGGCGCGTATGCCGAATATGAAGTCTCTGTTGTCCATAGTCTATTGCTTGCTTAGGAGGGAGCGGGCGGCGGCCAGGGCGGTGTGGTCGTCGGGCCGTCCGCTGAGCATGAGGGCGAGCTCGCGTTCGCGCTCGGCGCCCTCGATGCGTGTGATGTGGGTCTCGGTGGAGTCGTCGGTGTCCTGCTTGTAGACGCGGAAGTGGGCCTGCCCGCGGGCAGCCACGGCGGGCAGGTGGGTTATGGCCACCACCTGCAGGCGTCCGGCCAGGCCGAGCATCATGTCGGCCATGCGTGAGGCCACGTCGCCGCTGACGCCCGTGTCCACCTCGTCGAAGATGACGGTGGGCAGCTGCATGCGCTCGGCCACGATGCTCTTGATGCAGAGCATCAGGCGCGAAATCTCGCCGCCCGAGGCCGTGCCGCCGATGGGCAGCGGTGTCTGGTTCTTGTTGAAGGCGAAGCGGAATTCCACGGCGTCGATTCCATCGGGCGTCAGGCGGCCGGTGGCGAAGCCTATCTCGCAGCGCAGGTTCTTCATGCCCAGGGGCATGGCGCGCTCGGTGAGCTCGTCGGCAAAGATGCGGGCGGCCTCGCGGCGGGTGTCGCTGAGGTCGCGGGCCAGGAGCATTGCCGTCTTCTTGGCCTTGCGTGCGTCCAGCTCAAGGGCTGCAAGGCTGTCCTCGCCGCCTTCCAGGGCCTGCAGCTTGGCGCGTATGCTCTCGCGCAGCCCGATGAGGGCGTCGACGGTGTCGACGTGGTGTTTCACCTCCAGCGAGTAGAGCGCGCCGAGGCGCTCCTCCACGGCGTCGAGCATGGCGGGGTCGCCGTGCACGCCGCTCTCAAGTTCGGCGAGGCTCTCGGCTATGTCCTGAATCTCGATGCGGGCCGAGTCGATGCGTGCGGCCAGTTGTTCGCCGTCGTCAATGACGTCGGCCAGGGCGCGGCAGTGGCCTGCGGCTTCGGCCAGGGCCTCGATGGCGTTGGCGGAGTCTTCGGCCAGGGGGCCGAGCGCTCCCCGCAGGTGGGTGCGTATGGCCGTGGCGTTGGCCAGGAGGTCGCGGTCGTGCTCGAGCTGTTCCTGTTCGCCGGGCTGCAGCTTCATGGTGTCGAGCTGTTCGAGCTGGTATTGCAGATACTCGGCGTCGGCCGAGCTGCGGCGCAGCAGTTCGCGCATGTCGGTGTAGGCCTTGAGCGCGCGCCGATAGTCGGCATAGGCCGCGGCATACTCGCCGCGCAGCGGGGCGTTGTCGGCGAGGCTGTCGATGATGGAGAGCTGATAGGAGGCGTCGGCCAGCAGCAGGTTCTGGTGCTGCGAGTGTATGTCGATGAGGCGCAGGGCCACGGATTTCAGCACGGGCAGCGTGACGGGCGTGTCGTTGATGAAGGCACGCGAGCGTCCACCCGGCATGAGCTCGCGGCGCAGGATGCAGATGCCGTCGTCGCTGCGGTCGAGGCCGTTCTTGTCGAGTATGGCCTCGATGCCGGCCACACCGGCGACGTCGGCCGCGGCTTCAATGACCGACTTGCGCGCCGAGTCGCGCACCATGCGCGTGTCGGCGCGGCCGCCCAGCAGGAGTCCGAGGGCGGCGAGCATGACCGACTTGCCGGCGCCGGTCTCGCCGGTGATGATATTGAGGCCCGCGCACAGTTCGATGTCGATGCATGATATGAGGGCGTAGTTGCTGATGTGCAGAGATTTTATCATCTTGTTTCCTTGCCTTTCTTGATTTCCTCCAGGCGTGTCTGCTCGGTGGGGTAGATGGGTTGAAGGAGGTTGTAGACGCGTGTGCGCTCGTCGGCTGGCGCCTTGGAGTAGACGTTGACGAGTTCGTCGAACTTGGCGTCCTTGAACATGGACAGCGCCACCGACATGGGCGCGTGCTCGAACACCGAGGCCACGGCGCCGAGCGATTCCGTGATGGCCGTGCGGCCCTTGTCGGGGCTTACCGACATCTCGTCGAGGCCGCGGCGGTGGTAGCTGTAGAGCATGTCGCGCATGCCTTCGGTGGCGGGGTCGGTGAAGGCCGAGAGCACGGCGCTGCGGTTCTTGGTGTCCTCGAAGGCCTTCCAGCCCACCTCGCCCGAGCTCTGGGCCATCTGCACGATGGTCTTCAGGCGCTCCCAGTAGGGGTCGCCTCCGCGCGGCGAGAAGGTGTCGAAGTCGAGCGCCAGAAAGAGGTAGGCGTAGTAGTTGAGTATGGCCGTCAGCTGGCTTTCCTGCTGCGTCAGCGAGAACACGAGGGGCTCGTTCTCGCGGTAGCTGAAGTCGATTTTTGCGTCCTTGAAGTTGAGCACCGTGGTGGTGTAGCTGCTGTTGTAGACGGGACGTGTGGCCTGCACCTGCAGGTCGCCTTTGGCCATGCCGTCCTCGCTGTACTCGCTGATGGTGAAGTACATGCGGCAGTCGATTTTCTCGTTGGCCGCAAACTGTGTGTTGGTGAAGACGGTGGTGTTCATGTAGTCGGCAATGGCTTGCCTGAGGGTCTCGAACACCTGCTTGTAGGTGCCCTCCACCTTGTCGCTGTTGACCTCGACCGTGCAGTTCAGCTCCTGGCCGCGGGCGGCCACGGCGCCAAGCAGCAGGGCGAGCATGAGTGTCAGTGCTGAGCGGCGCATCGGCTGATGGTGTTGAGGATGTCGGCGGCCACCTCTGCCTTGCTCTTGAGGTCGAAGGAGAGTTCGCCGCCGTCGGCCGTGAAGATGCTCACCTTGTTGGTGTCCGTGCCGAAGCCGGCGCCGGCGTCGCGCAGCGAGTTCATCACAATCATGTCGAGCTTCTTGCGTGCCATCTTGTCGAGGGCGTTGACGTGCTCGTTGTCGGTCTCCAGGGCAAAGCCCACCAGCGTCTGGCCGGCGCGCTTGGCGGCGCCGAGGGTGGCGGCGATGTCGGGGTTCTGCACCAGGTGCAGCTCGCACTCGGCCTGCTTCTCGCGCTTGATTTTGCGGTCGGCGGCCTCGGCGGGACGGTAGTCGGCGACGGCGGCGGCCATGATGGCTATGTCGGCCGTGGCGAAGGCTTCCTGTGCGGCCTCGAGCATCTCGCGGGCCGACTCGACGTGCTTCACGTCGATGGCCGGGTGCTGCGCCGTCAGGGCCACGGGGCCGCTGATGAGCGTGACGCGGGCGCCGCGCCGCGCGGCCTCCTCGGCCAGGGCATAGCCCATCTTGCCGGTGGAGAAATTGCCGATGAAGCGCACCGGGTCGATGCGCTCGTAGGTGGGCCCGGCCGTGATGAGCACATGCTTGCCGGCGAGCTCGGCGCCCTCGGCCTCCCAGGCCTCTATGGCTGCAACTATCTCGGCGGGTTCGGCCATGCGTCCCTTGCCGGTGAGATGGCTTGCGAGCTCGCCGCTCGCCGCCTCCACGATGCGCACGCCGTCGGCTGCGAGGGTGCTCAGGTTGCGTGCCGTCGAGGGGTGGGCCATCATGTCGAGGTCCATGGCCGGAGCCACGAACACACGGCCGCGAGTCGACAGATAGATTGTCACGAGCATGTTGTCGGCCACGCCCGTGGCCATCTTTGCGATGGTGCATGCCGTGGCCGGTGCTACCACGAAGAAGTCGGCCCAGAGGCCGAGGTCGACGTGGCTGTGCCATTCGCCGGTGTTGGCCGTGAAAAACTCGGTGATGACGGGCTTGCTGGTCAGTGTCGACATGGTCAGCGGCGTGATGAACTCGCGCGCCGACGGTGTCATGACCGTCTGCACTTCGGCGCCGGCCTTGACGAGCAGGCGCGCCAGCAGGGCCGACTTGTAGGCGGCGATGCCGCCCGTGATGCCCAGCACTATGTGTTTGCCGTTCAGATTCATTTGCGTTGGCGCAGGCGTATGCGGGTGAAAGCCTGCTTGGTGTTGTTGGTGAAGTCGCCGCCCATTATCCAGCTGTAGTAGCCGGGGTCGCGGCGCAGCACGTCCTCGGCCTTCTGGCCCTTGTACTTGCCGAAGTTGATGACCTCGCAGCCGTTGTCGTCGTAGACCAGGCGGCCCATGAAGTCGACGTTGCGGTTCTGCGACGCGTATTCCGAGAGGCTCTCCACGTTTTCGGGCAGGTCGCCGTAGTGGTCGAGCTGCGCCATGAGCACTTCGTATGTGGCCCGTGTATCGGCGAGTGCGCTGTGTGCGTCCTCGAGGTTTTTCCCGCAGTAGTATCGGTAGGCTGCGACGAGGGTGCGGGGCTCGCGCTTGTGGTAGATGGTCTGCACGTCCACGAAGTTGCAGCGTCCGAAGTCGAAGTCGACGCCTGCGCGGCAGAATTCCTGGTCGAGCAGCGGTAGGTCGAAGCGGTTGCTGTTGAAGCCGGCGAAGTCGCAGCCGCGGATGAAGTCGGCCAGCGAGCGCGCCACCTGCCTGAACGTGGGCTCCGAGGCCACATCGTCGTCGGTGATGTGGTGCACGGCCGTGGCCTCCTCGGGGATGTGCATCTCCGGGTTGATGCGGCGCGTCTTCTCGATGGTCTGTCCGTCGGGCATCACCTTTATCAGGCATATCTCCACGATGCGGTCGTGGGTGATGTTGGTGCCGGTGGTCTCCAGGTCGAAGAACACGAGGGGCTTTTTAAGCTGCAGGGCCATGGCTTAGAAATCTGTTACGGTCATGGGCATGAGGAGCATGAGGAGCTCGGTGTCTTTTTCGTCCTCCATGGGGCGGAATACTCCGGGGCGTCCGGGGTCGGCGAGCGCTATTGTGATGTCGTCGGTGGGGAGGACGTTGAGTATCTCCTGGAGGTAGATGGAGCTGAAACCTATGGTGAGTTCGGGGCCGTCGAACGAGCAGGGAGCCTTCTCGCGCGCGGTGCTCTGGTTTGTTTTGTTGTCGCCTTTGATTGTCATGCTGTCGGCCGATGCGGAATTTCTCAAGGCTGTAGCCGGGGTCGACGAATACTCCGACGCGGCGGACGGCTGTGAGGAGCGAGCGGCGGTCGACGGTGAGGGTGTAGGGGTTGGATGTGGGTATGACGCGGTTGTAGTCGGGGTAGCGTCCGTTGAGCAGGCAGCACTTGAAGGTGTAGGTGGCGCTGCTGAAGGATGCGTTTTTGGATGTCATGACCACTTTGACGGTGTCGTCCTTGGCGAAGACGTTTTTGAGGACGGAGCATGCTTTCATGGGCATTATGCAGCTGCCCTCGTTTCCGCTGCGCACCCGGCGGTTGATGTAGCGCACGAGTTTGCGTGTGTCGGTGGCTGCGAAGGTGACGGAGTCGGGTTTGATGTCGAAGAAGACGCCTTGCATCACGGGGCGATATTCGTCGGTGCTGGCGGCGAACATGGTGTAGTCGAGGCCTTTGATGAGTTCTTCGGTGGGGCACTCGAATTCGATGGGAGTGTCGTTGTCCTCGCGGCTTTTATATGTGGGATATTCGTCGCCATTGACGGCCACGAAGTTCGACTTGCCGTTGCTGTAGTCTATGTTGATTTCCAGAGAGGAGGGATTGATGTCGAAGGTGATGCCCTGGTCGGGGATTTCCTTGAGGAAGTCCACGAGCGAGCGGGCGTTGATGCAGAACTTGCCCTCGCCGTCGGCCTCGGTGACGGCCACGCGGGCGGTGAGCGAGTTCTCCGAATCCATGCCGGTTATCAGCAGTTCGCTGTCGCTGAGAGTGAGCAGAAAGTTGTCGAGCACCGTGATGGTGTTCTTGCTGTTTATGACCTTGCTCACGGCCGATGCGGCGTTATGCAGAGCTTTGCTGGAGACGTTGAATTTCATGTCGGTTCGTTTTTGTACTTTTTTATAGGCAAAGATACAAAATATATGCGAAATCAGCAAATCGCATACATGGCCTCACTCCGATTTTGGCCTCGGATTTTTCGGATTTTTAGGATTACTTAAACGCGGAAACGAAGCGGGCGGTGCGCGCAGGGTCGTCGGGACGGCATGTGAAATGGTTGCGCACTGTGCCGGCCGAATCCAGGCCGAAAATCACAGGCGTGTTGCCCCAGTCGAAGTCTATGGATAGAGAATCACATTTCATAAGGCTGAACCGAGGGCCGAAATCCGGCGCCATGACGTACAGCTCGCGCGGCCGGATGTTGTTGATAAAGAGCCACGCATGCCTTGTGCTGTCGATGGCCAGGTACTCTCTGACGGCAGCCAATGCGCCCTCGATGCATGGCCGGCAGGCAGTGGCCGAGAAGCGCAGGATGATATTCCCCGGTCGGGCCGGCAGTGCGGGGTCTATGCTGTTGCCCTTATAATCCCTGACGCCGGAAAGTTCCGACATAAGGTTAATGCCATTACACTCCCGGCTGATTTCTTCCTCCTCGTCCAGGGCGGCGGACGCAGAAGCGTAAAAATCGGATTTTGGTACTGAATAAACGATGGGGTTGGCCTCGATTGACAGGTTGTCGCGCAATTCAAGCAGCAGACTGTCAGCTTCCACTTTCATGAAGGTGGTCTGGGTGTAGCGGCCGTCCGGAGAATTGTAGCTTCGGACCACCACTTCGCCGTCGGTGGTGTTGTATCTTGCTACGAAGCATTTTCCATCGCCCGAAGCAAAGCAAAAGTACAGGTCCTCGCCGTCGGGCTGAACATAGCGCAGCATGGAGGCATAAGCCGGATTGCGTTTCTTTGTGAACGCCTCGGCCCGCACATGCACCGGCTTGAGGTTCTGCACGCCGGACGGCATGGCGTTTTTGCCGAAGTCAAATGCGAGCAGGGGGTATATGCCTTTTTTGTCTACGGCAAACACGGTGTCGCGCAGCGGCTCCCACAGCAGCAGGCGCCCGTGAGCCGGGTCCGATACGGCCCCGTCGAGAAAGAACGAGCTTTCGACTACATCGCGGCCCTTCGCACCTGCCATATACTTTCCGTCGCGTGTGTATTCGGACACAAGAGGGTTCTGCCGGGTGCTTCCGCCGGTAGAACCGTTCACCGTGTAGTATCCTCCATCGGCAGCCTCAAACAGCATACGCGGCGGGGCAATGGCCGGAATACTCGAAAAGTCAAGAGGACGAACTGTATGTCTATAACTCAAATCCCCGCTGACGGCATGCAGAATGCCCGCATTGCAATCAAAGAAATACACGGTGTCGCCACGCTGCCACATATTGGAAATATTGGAAAAATCGTGTTCTCCCTCGCCCCGCCGGGCCATATCTCCAAGATAGCGACCATCCGTTGCGTCGAACATTCTCAGATAGTTGCGGGAACGCACAACCAGGCGGCCGTCGCACTCAAACAGATTGTCAATACCGTAAAGCCGGCTGCTGTCGCCGGCTTCAAGGCGCACCATCCGGTTTGTGTCCACCTCCACGTCTGCCGCGTCTGCGACGTTGATGTGAACAGAAGTCACCACATCCCCGGTGCCGTCGCCGCATGCTGTCAGCAGCAGCAATAAGGCCGGGAACAGGATGTCCCTATTGCTTTTTCTCAGGAAGGCAAACACAGCCTATGCCGCAACAAGCGTAATAACCTTCTCGGCAAGATACCGAGCAACCCATGGAAACGCCACCTGGCAATTCGATGCCGGCGGGTATTTCGCAGGATAGAGAGCCGCTGCCGCCGTTGTAGCACTGCGGTGTGATAGTGTCGGTAGCCACCACCGCTTCTGTTTCGGCGGCAACAATGGTATCTGAAACAGCAGGCGTTGGGTCGTTCTCCGCTATGGCATAGCACGACAGAGCTATACTCGCCAGTGTCAGAAATGCTATTACTATTGTTTTCTTCATAAATGATAAGTAGGGAAGTTAGTGCTGCAAATGTATATAGAAGTAACAATTAATTAATCAGCAATTCCACATAATTATCAATTATTTAATGATAATTAACATTTTTGGCTTCGCATCAGTCGCAGCCATTTGCGGTAGCCGAAGACGGCGATGACGGAGTAGATTGCGTAGAGCACGGGGTAGAAGACAAGGCCCTTGTAGATATAGAGCCCGACGCACACCACGTCGACCAGCAGCCATGCCAGCCATTGCTCGGCGTATTTGCGGGCCAACATCCATGTGGCCACGATGGAGAGCGACGTCGTGAACGCGTCGGTCACGGGCACGGTGGAGTCGGTGAAATTGTTCAGAAACCATGCCATCAGGGCCCACAGCGCGCCCAGCGCTCCCAGGGCCGCGGCCCATGCCCACGCCGGGGCGTGGGTGATGGGCCGCGGTTTGTTCTTTTTGCTCCCCACGGTTCCCTTGCGCCAGATGATGTAGCCGTAGACGGCCATAAGCAGGTAGTAGATGTTGATGCCGAAGTCGGCGTAGATGCCCTTGGAGTAGTAGATCCACATCGATATGGCGGGCATGACCATCGAGGCCAGCCACACGCGCACGTCGGCGTGGTATTCCCACCAGAGGTAGAGCAGTCCGACGGAGAAACCGAGAATTTCGAGAGCGAGGTCCATGTCAGAAACTTATGGCGACGTTGGCCATCACGTGGATGGGAGCCTGCGCCGCATAGCCGGCGTAGCGGTAGATTTCCGCCTTGCCGTCGACCATGGTGTAGCCTGCGCCGCAGTAGCCGTTGTTGAAGTGTTTTTCGTTGAAGAGGTTGTAGACGGAGAATCCCAGGCGCAGGCTCTTGCAGCCGCCGAGGCGACGGAAGGTGTAGCCCAGGTGCAGATCGCTGACGAAGTAGGCGTCGAGCACGGTGTCTTCGGTGCGGGCGTTGTTCATGTACTGCTTGCTGACGTAGTGGCTGGCAAGCTGCGCCTCGAAGCCGCCCACGTGGAAGTTGAAGGCGTTGTTCAGCACGAAGTCGGGCGAGAAGGCAATCGGAGTGTCGCCGCGGTCGAAGGATATGGGGTTGGTCCACTCGTCCTCGTAGATGTACTCCGTGAAGTTTTTGATGCGGTTGCGCGAGAGGGTGGCGTTGATGTCCCAGTCAAACCATGAGCAGGGTCGCAGAGCGGCCTGCAGCTCGATGCCCACGCGGTAGCTGTCGGGGGCGTTGACGCTCAGGGCGTTGCCGGTGTCGGAGAGCTGACCGGTGACGACGAGCTGGTCCTTGTAGTCCATGAAGTAGAGGTTGACGCCGGCGCTGAAGACGGCCGCGAGTAGCTGTAGCCGAGCTCATAGTCGAACAGGCGCTCGGCCTCGGGATAGTGGTCGGGGTCGCTGTCGGTGAAGTTGTCGCGCACGGGCTCCTTGTGGGCCACGCTCCACGATGCGAAGGCGCGGTGTCCGTCCCTTGCCGAAGCTTATGCCCACCTTGGGGTTGAAGAAGTTCCAGTCGCGGTCGATGTCGAGCGCGGCCATGGTGCGCTCGGTGTTCCAGTCGTAGTTGTCGCTCGCGCCGTCGATGGTGTAGTGTATGTGGCGGTACTGCAGGTCGGCGTAGGCCGAGAACAGTTCGTTGATGTCGTAGTTGGCGCGGGCGAAGATGTTGGAGTCAAACTTCTTGCCCGTATTGCGGTAGTACTCCTGCAGCGGGTCGATGGGGCCGACGTAGTTGCGCACCCAGGCTATCTGGCCGTAGTGCAGGCCGTGGAAGTAGTTGGCGGCGCCGCCGAGGGTCACGTTCCAGGGGCCGTTCTCGTAGTTGAAGGTGGCCGTGCCGCCTCCGAAGCCGTTGTCGTTCTTTTTCAGGCGTATGAGGTCCGATTTCTTCACGGTCTCGCCGTCGGGGCCGGTGAAGTTGTCGAGGCCGTATTCCACCAGCGTGCGGCGTGTCTTGTACTGGTTGTAGTAGCCGAAGTCGTCGGTGTAGTGCAGCGCGGCGTGCATGCGCCATTTTGCGCCCAGCACCTGCGACAGATGCAGCTGGAAGTGATGCTGCGTGTAGTAGTCTTTCTGGTCCTTGTAGTAGGCGCGCTCGCCGTTGCTGTCGGTGTACTCGCCGCAGGGGTTGTAGCGGCGGCCGTACTTGTCCATCTCTTCTTTCGATGCATAGTCCCAGGCCATGTAGGTCTCCTCCTTGCCGCCGAAGGCTATGAGGCGCAGCATAGTGCCGTCGTTGCTGTAGGCCGCCTGCGCGAAGTAGCTCCACAGCTTCGACGATGCGCGGTCGATGTAGCCGTCGGAGCCCATGTGGCTGATGCGGGCGTCGAAGCTCCAGTGGTCGCCGAGCAGGCCCGAGCCCACGCGCAGTGTCTCGCGGTTGGTGTTGTACATGCCGTAGGAGGCCGACAGCTCGGCGTAGGGGTCGAACGAGGGGGCATCGGTCACCATGTTGATGATGGCGCCGAAGGCTCCCGCGCCGTTGACGCTGGTGCCCGCGCCGCGCTGTATCTGGACGTCGCGGACCGACGATACGAGGTCGGGCATGTTGACCCAGTAGACGCTGTGGCTCTCCGAGTCGTTGATGGGCACGCCGTTGGCCATGACGTTGATGCGCGTGGCGTCTGTGCCGCGCACTCTCAGGCCGCTGTAGCCCACGCCTGCGCCCGCGTCGGAGGTGGCCACCACAGAGGGGGTCATGCCGAGCAGGAAGGGGAGGTCGCGCCCGTCGTTGTACTCTACGAGCTCGGCTTTGCCCACGTTGGTATAGGCTACGGGAGTTTTTTCTGTGGCGCGGTTGGCCACTACTTCGATTTGTCTGAGCACTACCGCACTGTCGGGCAGCTCGGACGCAACGGCTCCTGCCCCGAGGGCACACGAAGCCGCCGCAAGAAGAACTTTCTTCATTGCTTATTTTCTCTACGCCGGTATTATCCGGATCAGGTTCAAAGGGTATAATCTCAGCCTTGGCCCGAGGGCCAGGGGGCACCCCTAATAATTATGTAAATAGTCTCTGTGCCTTTCGGCGTCGCAAAGTTACGTTTTTAATTTCGATTGTGCAAGCGTTAGCCGCTCTGCGTGTCAGTGCAGCGGCACGATGTAGAACTCCACGCGTCGGTTGGCGCGTCGGTCGGCGCGCGTGCGGTTGTCGTTGAGGGGTTCGTCCTTGCCCAGGCCGTAGATTACAACGTTGGTGTCCTCGCGCCCGGCGAGCTGCCACAGAAGGTCGTCGATAGCATTGGCACGGGCTTCCGTGAGGGCGTCGGAGTAGGCTTCGTCGCCGGTATCGTCGGCGTGCACGGCCACGAGCACCTTGTAGCGATCGCCATCCTCGACTATGCTCTTGAGTCCTCGTATGCGCCTCAGGGCCTCGGGTTTGGGGCCGGAGGAGTTGGCGGCGAAGAGGGTGTCGGCGGGCAGGGTGGCCAGCACCACTTCGCCGCCGCGCAGCGTCGACGTGCGCATGCCGAAGCCGCGCAGCGACGAAGCCAGGCGCCGGGCGTGGTCCACGGCCTCGGCGCGGCGGCGAGAGGATAGGGCGGGCGTGTTGACGTTGGTCTCCAGGTCGGGCCCGGCGGCCTCCTGGGCGCAGACGTCGGCAGCGGCCGCGAGCAGTGCGGCCAGCAGTAGCGGCAGGCAGCGGCGCATCATATCAGGCTCATTTCGTAGTCGGTCTCGGCGGCAATCAGCGGGGCTATGTGCTCGGGGCTGATGCGGTTGCCCTTGTCCTTGGCCAGGAGTGCGGCCGCGTGGGCGGCTATGGCTTCGATGTCGTCATCGTCATCGCAGTCGGCGTCGATGTCAAGGTCGCCGTTTTCATCGTAGTAGTCAAATATTATATCGATGAGGTTGAGGAGCTGGTCGTCGTCGTAGGCTTCCGCTCCGGCCACTGCGCCGCGCATGCGGCGGATGGCGTCGTCTTCGGAGTATTCTTTCATAAGTTTTCCAGTAGGGCGGGAGGCACGTCCATGGCTATGGTGCGGGCCTCGGGGTTGATGTCGCAAATCCAGTCTTCGGCAAGGGGCACGAGCAGCTCGCGGCCGTCGGGCGTGCCGACACACAGGAGGGTGTTGGCCGTGGAGGTGTCCACGCGCACTATGGTGCCGACGGTGGCACCGCAGGGCAGCAGCAGGCTGAAGCCTTCGAGGTCTTCGGCGTAGATGCCTTCGTCATCGTCGCCGTCGCCGGCCTCGGTTTCGGGCAGTTCGCGGCGAAGGGCGTAGACGTCGCCGCCCACGTATTCGGCCGCCGCCTCGGCACTGTCTACGCCGTCGAGGGTCAGCAGCACGGCGCCCGTGCCACGGCTGCGCACGGAGGCAATGCGGAAGGGCACGTAGATGCCGTCGATGCGCAGCACCACGTGGCGCAGCGCGTCGGCGGGGCAGTCGTCGCGGTCGAGCTCCACCACTATCTCGCCGCGCAGGCCGTGGGTCTTGAGTATGGAGCCGAAAGGAGTGAGCTCGGTGGGCAGTATCATTTGCGCTTCTTCTTTTTCTTGCCGGAGGGCGGGGCTATGATGTTGAACTCGTGCAGGGGCAGCGTGGCTGCGTCGACGCGTATGCGTCCGTCGCTCATCTCGTAGAGGTCGCGGTAGACGCGTTCGTTGTCCACGCCCTCGGGGTTGATGGCCAGCAGCAGCTTCTTCATCTGGTTGCCCACGAGGTTGAGCAGCTCGTCGCGTTCCTCGCCTTCGGGCATGTCGGCGGCGGCAGCCACGGTGAGTTCCACCAGGCGGCCGTAGTGGCGCCGGCGTGCGGGGTCGGTGTTGTAGAAGAGGGGTTCGGGATGCTCGTCGCCGTCGGGAGGAGCGGGCATGTCGTAGGGCGAATCCACGTCGAGGCGATAACGGCTCATGATGATGACGTGGTCCCAGAGCTTGCGGCGGTAGTCCTCGAGGGGGCCTGTGGGCGGGAACAGGCGCTGCATGGTGTCGACGATGGTGGCGGCAGCGGCGCTGCGTTTGTCGCGGTCCTCGATTTCGAGGGCGCGGTCCACCATGTTCTGTATGTTGCGTCCGTACTCGGGCAGTACGAGGTCGGGCAGATGATTGTTGTAGGTCAGCATATGGTGTTGTGATGTTTGTTGTAAGTGTCGAGTTCCTCGCGCACGAAGGGGGCCGTGGGCGAGCTGCCAGCGGCTATCTCCTCGGGGGTGCCGGCGGCCACTATGCGGCCGCCTTCCTCGCCACCGCCGGGACCCATGTCGATGATGTGGTCGGCGCTGCGTATCACGTCAAGGTTGTGTTCGATCACGAGCACGGTATTGCCGCGGTCCACAAGTCGGTTGAGGATACCCATCAGGGTGTTGACGTCGTCGAAGTGCAGGCCGGTGGTGGGCTCGTCGAGTATGAAGAGGGTGCGGCCGGTGTCCTTCTTGGCCAGCTCGGTGGCCAGCTTCACGCGCTGGTTCTCGCCGCCGCTGAGGGTGCTCGAGGGCTGTCCGAGCTTGATGTAGCCGAGGCCGATGTCCTGCAGCACCTTTATTTTCTTGAGTATGGAGGGTATGCCGGCGAAGAACTCCACGGCCTGGTTGATGGTCATGTCGAGCACGTCGGCTATGCTCTTGCCCTTGAAGCGCACCTCGAGTGTCTCGCGGTTGTAGCGCTTGCCGCCGCAGGCCTCGCAGGGCACGAGCACGTCGGGCAGGAAGTTCATCTCGATGGTGCGGTAGCCGTTGCCGTTGCACACCTCGCAGCGTCCGCCGGCCACGTTGAACGAGAAGCGTCCGGGCTTGTAGCCGCGGATCTTGGCTTCGGGAAGCCCGACGAAGAGCGTGCGGATGTCGGTGAAGACGCCGGTGTAGGTGGCGGGGTTGGAGCGCGGCGAGCGTCCGAGGGGCGACTGGTCTACGGTGACCACCTTGTCGATGTGCTCCATGCCGCGCAGCTCGCGGTAGGGCAGGGGCTCGGCCAGGGCGCGGTAGAAGTCGCGGGCCAGGATGGGCTGCAGCGTGCCGCCGATGAGCGACGACTTGCCCGAGCCGCTGACGCCGCACACGCAGGTGAGCGTGCCCAGCGGGATGTCCAGGTCGACGTCCTTGAGGTTGTGGCCCGTGCAGCCCAGCAGCTGCAGGTGCTTGCCGTTGCCCTTGCGGCGCTCGGCGGGCATCTCGACGCGGCGGCGCCCCTGCAGGTAGTCGGCGGTGAGGGTGTCGCCGGCGAGCAGCCGGGCGGGTGTGCCTTCGAACACAACGCGACCGCCCTTGCGTCCGGCGCCGGGGCCGATGTCCACCACATAATCCGCCTGCGAGCATGATATCCTTGTCATGCTCCACGACGATCATGCTGTTGCCGGCGTCGCGCAGGCGCTGCAGCGCGCCGATGAGGCGGCGGTTGTCGCGCTGGTGCAGGCCGATGGAGGGCTCGTCGAGGATGTACAGCACATTGACCAGCTCCGAGCCGAGCTGTGTGGCCAGGCGTATGCGCTGGCTCTCGCCGCCCGAAGGGTGGCCGAGGCGCGGTTCAGCTGGAGATAGTCGAGGCCCACATCCACGAGGAACCGCAGGCGCGTGTTGATTTCTTTCAGCACCTCGGCGGCTATGGCTCTGTCGCGCGGGTCGAGGCGGTCGGCCACGCTGCAGCTCCACTCGTAGAGGCGGCCGATGTCCATGCGGCAGAGGTCGGCGATGTTCTTGCCGTCGATGAAGAAGTGCAGGGCCTCGCGTCCGAGGCGGTCGCCGTGACACTCCGGGCACTCGCCGCGGGTGAAGAAGCCGTCGCTCCACCGCTTGGCGGCGGCAGAGGCTTCCTCGCCCTGCTGCATCTCTATGTACTTGACTATGCCGTCGTAGCTCTGGAAGTAGTTGGTGGTGCTGAGGGTGTCGTTGTTGAGCACGAGGCGCTCGTTGGTGCCGTTGAGTATCTCGCGCATGACTTCGTCGCCGAGCTCGCTGACGGGTGTCTTGATGTCGAAGCCGTGCTTCTCGCAGATGGCTGCTATCTGCCAGAAGATGATGGTGTTGCGATACTTGCCCAGGGGCACGATGGCGCCGTCGTGGATGCTGAGCGAGGGGTCGGGTATGACCTTCTCGCTGTCGACCACGTCGACGTAGCCCAGGCCCTTGCAGTAGGGGCAGGCGCCCTGGGGCGAGTTGAAAGAGAAATTGTGCGGTGCGGGCTCGCGGTAGCTCAGGCCAGTTTCCGGGTCCATGAGGCTTTGGCTGTAATGCGCCACGGTGTCGTCGTCAGGGCAGTAGATCATCAGCTGCTTGTCGCCGTGGTGCAGTGCGCTTTCCACGCTGGCGTCGAGGCGCTGCACGTCTTTGTCGGCCACGCGCAGGCGGTCGATTACGATTTCGATGCTGTGGTTCTTGTAGCGGTCGAGGCGCAGGCCGGCCGTCAGCTCGGTCAGCTCGCCGTCGATGCGCGCGTGCAGGAAACCCTTTTTGCGCAGCTGCTCGAACAGCTCCTTGTAGTGGCCCTTGCGGTTGCGCACCACGGGAGCGAGGATGTAGATGCGCCGCCCGGCATAACGCTCAAGTATCAGCGCCACGATGCGCTCGCGTGTGTAGCGCACCATGTCGCAGCCGCTCAGATAGCTGCGGGCATGGCCCGCGCGGGCGTAGAGCAGGCGCAGGAAGTCGTAGATCTCGGTGGTGGTGCCTATGGTGCTTCGCGGGTTGCGGTTGATGGTTTTCTGCTCTATGGCTATGACGGGGCTGAGGCCCGTGATCTTGTCGACGTCGGGGCGCTCGAGGTTGCCGAGCATATTGCGGGCATAGGCCGAGAATGTCTCGATATAGCGCCGTTGCCCCTCGGCGAAGATGGTGTCGAAGGCCAGCGACGACTTGCCGCTGCCGCTGAGGCCCGTGACGACCGTCAGCGCGTTGTGGGGTATGGTGACGTCTATGTTCTTGAGGTTGTGCACCCTCGCGCCCTCCACGCGCAGCACGTCGCCGTCGGGCTGTATGTCGGTAGGCCTCAGGCTCATTCGCGTATCCAGTTGGTGTTGTAGACGGGGCGTTTCTGCGTCGAGCGCTTGAGCGATTCGGGCTTGGCTACCTTGACGGTGTAGGTCTTGCCGGCCTTGTTGGTGAGCTTGCGGGCGCGTATCCACGGGTTGTCCTCACGCAGCTGCCGGTAGCTGATTCCTTGCTTGCGGGCCCATGTGGCCCAGTCGTCCACGGGGCCGCTCACCTTCACTTCCTTGTATTCCTGCGGGAAGTAGAGCTGGTTGCGGCGCAGGTCATAGCCGTAGGCCGAGGGCTTCTCCATGATCATCTTCATGGCCAGCACGCGGAACATGTAGCGCGAGGTCTCGTCGTTGAGGTAGAGGTCGAAGGCGTCGTCGGCGCCCTGCTTGTCGAGCTCGGAGCTGACGCGGCCCATGCCGGCGTTGTAGCTGGCCATCACCGACGACCAGTCGCCGCCATACTTGGCCAGCGAGTTCTTGAGGTAGCGGCACGCGGCGGCGGTGGCTTTCTCCACGTTGTAGCGCTCGTCCACCTCGTCGCTCACCTCGAGGCCGTACTGACGGCCCGTGGCTGGCATGAACTGCCAGATGCCGGCGGCCTTGGCGCCGGAGAGGGCGCGTGTGTTGAGGGTGCTCTCGATGCAGGCCAGGTAGAGCATGTCCTGCGGCACGCCGTTGGCCTTGAGGATGGGGGCCATCACGGGGAAGAGCTCGTTGGCGCGCTTGATGGTGAGCAGCGTCGAGCCGTGGCTGTAGATCATCGATGTGAGTTCGCGGTCGAGGCGCTCGTACATGTCGGTGCGGTCCAGGTCCACTTTCTTGCCGCAGAGGCTGACCGAGCGCGGAATTTCCGGGCTGGGCACGCGGGCGAATACCGTGCTCTGCGTCTGCGCAGCGGCGCGGGGTGTTACGGCCGGGGCCAGGGCCGCGGCGGCTATGATGGCTATGCTGAGGGTTCTGTTCATTGTTTCGTTTGCTTTGGAGGATTGAGAGAATAGAGGGCGATGGAGGCGCGGGCTATTCGGCAGGGGCGGTGGTGCCGGCCGAACGCGACGGGCGGCTGCCTACGACGTTGATGTCGCCGCTAAGCTTGTAGTCGCGGCCGTCGGCGCCTCGCGCGCGTATCACATAGTAATAAACGCCTGAGCCAACTTTTTTCCCTTTATAGGTGCCGTCCCAGCCTTGCGAGGGGTTGGTCAGCGTGATGATGCGGGCGCCGTGGCGGCTGAAGATGTCGCACTTGAACTCGACTATCGACTGGTAGCTCACGCGCCACTCGTCGTTGACGCCGGGGCTGCTGTCGGGCGTGAACGCGTTGGGGCACACCAGCTTCGACTCGCCGATGCCCACCTCGTAGGTCTCGCCCGTGAAGGTGCAGCTGCCGTCGGAGTTGGCCGCGGTGAAGCGCACGTAGAAGGTGCCGTTTTCAGTGAAGGTGTATGTGAATTCCGTGTCGTTGAACTCATTGTCGGCGATGTCGAACTCGGGCGTGCGCGATATTTCCCAGCGACGGTAGACGGCGGCGTCGGTCACGGCCGCCTCAAACGTGATTTCGCACGGCGCGCTTCCGCCCAGGGTGGCGCTACCGCCCGTGGGTTTCTGCTCGTTGGCCACGTCGCGCTCCTGCTGCGTGGCCGTGGTGTGTGCGGCCACCGCCACGGCCGTGTAGGGCGCGCTCTGCACGCTCTGCTCCGCTCCCCACTCGCGCAGGAAGCGGTCGCCGCTGACGGTGAACACCGTGTTGCACAGGGGTGCCGCCACATAGTCGGCGCTTCCTATGCCGGCCAGCTCGGTCTGCTGCTCGGCCTGCACGTAGGCGTGCTGCTCTTTGTCGTAGACGAGCGACTGGCACGTCACGACTATCCCGCGGCTCAGCGTCAGCTCGCGGCCGTTGATGCTGTAGTAGTGTATGGCGTCGCCCTGCCCGGCAATGCTCAGGCGCGTGTTGTCGCAGGCATATTCGCCTCCGGTGGCGGCCACGCCCTCAAGGTGCAGCGGATGGGCCGAATAGTCGGTCACCCAGTAGCAGAACTGGCGTCCCGCGTCTTCCACGAGCAGGCCGCAGTCGCCTGCAGCCAGAGTCACGGCCGACGCTCCGCCCTGCACCGTCGAGGCTATCGGCTCGGCATAGGCGGCACCGGCGGCTCCGAAGCGCTTCCACACTGCCGTGGGCGAAGGGTAGGTGGCAACCACGCCATCAGTGCCTCGCAGCACATAGACCGCTTCCAGGCCCGTCGATTTTTCGGGCACTACGGTCACCACCTTGTCGGCAGTGCCGGCAAAGTCGAGCGCCCCGGCGCATATTGCCGCCGAGAACGCCATCAGCACTATCAGGCTACGCTTCATATCGTTTTCCTTCCGTTAGAGTCTTTTTCAACTTGCAAAGGTACGAAAAAAATGCGACACTCCCGCGGCTTCGGCGGTGTCGCATTATTAATATAGTATAAATGGCCGTCCGAGGCGGCGTACGGCCTACTTTCTCTTCCGTTTGCCGCCGCTGTACTTGGCTTTTACGATGTCGTAGGCTTTGGCCACGAGCCCGAGGACTTCGCTGTCGCTGACGTCGCCGCCGAGGTCGAGCTGAATCCAGTGGCGCAGACTGCTGTTGAGAGGGTCGGACACCGATGTGCGCGAGGCTCTCAGCGCCTCTATTTTCCCGGGCTCGGCCTTCAGCGTCACCGAATAGAAGTGGTCCATATCGGCGAAACAAAACATGTGGTCGAGCACGTAGAACACGAGTATCGACTCGTAGCGCCTCGCAAACTTTCCGAACGGCGTCTTCTCCGTGACGCCGTCCATCGACATGCAGTATTCGCGAAATTCTTCAATATTCATTGCCTCTGCCGGGTTGTTGTTACTGACGTGCAAATTTAGCGAAAAAAACCGATGGTTATCCTATGTCGAGCCACTTGCTTGTGCCATGATTCCGCTTATCAGTAAAAATGCGAGAAGGAGAGTCCTCATGCCGCTCATGCTTTTTTGCCCATTTCGTAAGCCTTGGCAATGCTCGGGTGGCCTTTTATCTCTCCGGGAGCCGTCACGCCGCCGGCAAACACACCGCCGGCATAGCGGGCCCTTGATTATATAACGATTTTACCAAGTGCAAAGTTAGCCATCATTCGGCCATATTTAAGACCCCGATTACGGCAATACATACCAGAATTGCGTAAATAATATGTATGACTTGAAATAATCACCATTTCATCCATTTTGCGCTTTAAGGGAAAAGTCGTAAATTTGCAGCTCAGAAACCATAACAAATCACTACTTGCATGAACGAGTTAGCTCCGAAATATAACCCCTCCGAAGTGGAGGACAAATGGTATGCCTACTGGCTTGATCACGAGCTTTTCAAGTCGGTGCCCGACGAGCGCGAGCCCTACACCATCGTCATCCCGCCGCCCAACGTGACCGGCGTGCTCCACATGGGCCACATGCTCAACAATACCATCCAGGATATCCTCGTGCGCCGCGCCCGCATGCAGGGCAAGAACGCCCTGTGGGTGCCCGGCACCGACCACGCCTCCATCTCCACCGAGACCAAGGTGATACAGAAACTCGCCGAGGAGGGCATCAAGAAGACCGACCTCACCCGCGAGCAATTCCTCGAGCACGCCTGGGACTGGACCCACAAGCACGGCGGCATCATCCTCCAGCAGCTCCGCAAGCTCGGCGCCTCGTGCGACTGGAGCCGCACGGCCTTCACCATGGACGAGGCCCGCTGCCGAAGCGTGATCAAGGTGTTCTGCGACCTCTACGACAAAGGACTCATCTACCGCGGCCTGCGCATGGTCAACTGGGACCCCAGAACCGCACCGCCATCTCCGACGACGAGGTGTTCTTCGAACAGGAACAGTCCAAGCTCTACTACCTCCGCTACTACGTGGCCGACGACGACATGACCGGTGCCACCGGAGCTCCCGAGGAGGTGATACACACCGATGCCGACGGCCGCCGCTATGCCGTCGTGGCCACCACCCGCCCCGAGACCATCATGGGCGACACCGCCATGTGCATCAACCCCAAGGACCCCAAGAACGCATGGCTCAAGGGCAAGAAGGTCATCGTGCCCCTCGTAGGCCGCGAGATTCCCGTGATCGAGGACCGCTATGTCGACATCGAGTTCGGCACCGGCTGCCTCAAGGTGACCCCCGCCCACGACAAGAACGACAACATGCTCGGCAAGACCCACAACCTCGAGACCATCGACATCTTCAACGACGACGCCACCGTGGCCGAATTCGCAGGCATGTATGTCGGCATGGACCGCTTCGACTGCCGCAGAGCCATCGCCGAAGACCTCGCCAAGGCCGGCCTCATGGAGAAGGTCGAGGACTACACCAACAACATCGGCCTCTCCGAGCGCACCAAGGTGCCCATCGAGCCCAGGCTGTCGCTGCAGTGGTTCATCAACATGAAGCACTTCGCCGACATCTCCCTCTCGCCCGTCATGGACGACATCATCCGCTTCGTGCCCGAAAAATACAAGACCACCTACCGCAACTGGCTTGAGAACATCCAGGACTGGTGCATCAGCCGCCAGCTCTGGTGGGGCCACCGCATCCCGGCCTACTACTACACCGACCCCGCCGACGGCAAGGAAAGTTCGTAGTGGCCGAGAACATCGACGACGCACTGCGCAAGGTCCACGCCATCGACAGCTGCATAGGCCTCAGCATCGACGACCTCCGTCAGGACGAAGGCGCCCTCGACACCTGGTTCTCGTCGTGGCTCTGGCCCATCACCCTCTTCGACGGCATCAACAACCCCGGCAACAAGGAGATCAACTACTACTATCCCACCTCCACTCTCGTCACCGGCCCCGACATCATCTTCTTCTGGGTGGCCCGCATGATCATGGCCGGATATGAGTACGTAGGCAAGCAGCCCTTCAACAACGTCTACTTCACCGGCATCGTGCGCGACAGATCGGCCGCAAGATGTCGAAGAGCCTCGGCAACTCGCCCGACCCGCTCGACCTCATCGCCACATACGGCGCCGACGGCGTGCGCATGGGCATGATGCTCGCCGCTCCCGCCGGCAACGACATCATGTACGACGACAAGCTCTGCGAGACCGGCCGCAACTTCTGCAACAAGATCTGGAACGCCTTCCGCCTCGTGGCAGGCTGGGAGAGCAGCGACGAGGCCGAGCGCCCCGAAGCGAGCGTGACGGCCGAACGCTGGATGCACGCGCGCATCAGCGCCACAATGGCCGAAGTCAACGACTGCTTCGACAAATTCCGCCTCAACGAAGCGCTCATGGCTGTCTACCGCCTCTTCCGCGACGACTTCTCCGGCACCTATCTGGAGACCGTCAAGCCCGCATGGCAGCAGCCCATTGACGCAGCCACGCTCCGCGTCACCAACGAGTTCTTCGACGCCCTGCTGCGCATGATACATCCCTTCATGCCCTTCATCACCGAGGAACTCTGGCAGCACCTGCAGGACCGTCGCCCCGGCGAGAGCATCATGTATGCCCCGATGCCCGAGGCCGGCACTCCCGACATGCAGCTGCTTGCTGACATGGAAGTGGCCCAGGAAGTGGTGGGCGGCATACGCGCCGTACGCGCCAAGAAGAACATCCCCGCCAAGGAGGAGCTGCGCCTGCTCGTGCTCGGCACCATGCCCGAGGCCGTCAAGGCCGTGGTGCGCAAGCTCGCCAACGTAGGCGAGATCGTGGAGAACGCCGAAAAGGATGCCGCAGCCGTGTCGTTCCTCGTCGGCACCACGGAGTATGAGGTGCCCATGGCCTCCAGCATCGACGTAGAGGCCGAGCTCGCCCGCCTGCAGAAGGACCGCGACTACTACACGGGCTTCCGCGCTTCGGTGCTGAAGAAGCTCGGCAACGAGCGCTTTGTCAACAACGCTCCCGCTGCCGTGGTCGACGTTGAGCGCCGCAAGCTCGCCGACGCCGAACAGAAGCTCGCCGCCATCGAGGCCTCTATCGCAGCCCTCAGCTGAGCGGATTCCGCAACCGCATGACAAAGGCCGCACCCCGATCGACGGGATGCGGCCTTTGTCATGCGGCGGTGTGGCGGGCTCAGCGCAGGCGGAAGTTGTAGCCCACGGTGGCCTCCAGCGTCATGGCGCGCGAAGCGCTGAACACGTCGGCTTTCTTCGACGGATAGATGTTGCCCAGGCCGTAGTAGAGGCGGGCCTCCAGCACGATGCTGTGGCGCGGCTGCACGTAGAATTCGCAGCCCAGGCCGGCCACGATGCCGTAGTCAAACTTGTTGGAGATGTCCATGCTCATCTGCGACACCATGCGGTTGGGCGGAAAACCCTCCACGTCGGAGGGATGCTCGTAGTCGAAGTTGCTGCTGATTTTGTCGCCTATCATGAAGCTCACCTCGGGGCCCAGGTTGACGAAGCCCTTGAAGCGGCGGCTGCCGAAGTATATGTGGGTCATCACCGGCAGGCGCACGTAGGTCAGTGAGCGGCTGTAGTCCAGTATGTCGTTGGCTTCCTTGAAGTTCTCCTTCCAGCCTCGCTGTTCCCATCCCAGCTCGGCGATGATGCCGAAGATGCGTTCCTCGCTGTAGCGGAAGGTGACGGCGCCTGCCGTGCCGTTGAGCCAGCCCTGGGTGACGCCGGGCGAGAACGACATTTTCGACATGCTGACGCCGGCGCGTCCGCCCACGCTGATGTGCGGACGATAGTGTGTCTCGGCCCTGAGGGCGGTGCAGGCGCACAGGGCGCCCAGCAGTGCTATGAGTATGCGTTTCATCAGAGTATGCGGGTGTCGGTGGTCTTGTCGCGGCCGAAGGTGATGATGTAGAGGGCGTTGTTGACGCGTCCGCCGTCCTCGCCGGCTTCTTCCAGCCTGAAGGCCGACTGTATGCCGCGCCAGGTGGTCGTGTCGTCGGGCGTGAAGGTGCCGCCGTTGGCGCGCAGGTTCTCTATAAGCATGACGGCCACGTCGTAGCCCAGGGCGCCCTGGTTGGGCACCACCTCCATGGGGGCGTTGCCGTAGGCTGCCTCGAAGGCATCGGCGAAGCGTTTGGCCGACATGCTTTCGGGGTCCAGATAGACGCGGCTGTAGATGCTCGCTCCGAGTGTGTGCAGCATCTCCCTGGCCTCGTTGCGGAAGGCCGTCCAGTCGGGATAGCCGAAGAGGCTGACCGATGCCGTAGAGCTGTCCTCCATGTAGGCCTTCAGGGCATGGCTCATGCGGCTGAACTCCGAGAGGGTGCCGCTCGAAGGCACAATCACGTAGGTGGCCGCGGCGTCGAGGATGTCGAGGTCGGTCGAGCGCAGGTTGCCGCTGTAGCTTATCTCCACGGGAGCTATGCCGTCGGCGATGTACTGCTCGCGGATGTAGTCGATGAAGGCCTGTTTCTCGTTGCGGCCGGTGGTGTTGCGCAGCAGTACGGGGCGCGTGTCGCCGTAGAGCTCGCGCATGCCGCGGTAGGCCTTGGCATACATGTCGTGGTGGGGTATGTTGGTCTGCACCAGCGAGGGGGTGGTGGCATAGCTGCGGTCGCGCAGGTTGAAGATGTTGAGCACATAGCCGTCTTTTTCGGCCACGGCTGCGGTCAGGTCGGCCATGCGGGCGCTGTCCTCGGGGGCGATGATGACGGATGCCTCGCGCAGGCGGTCGTCGATGGCGAAGTCGCTGCTGCTGTCGTAGCAGAGTATGCTGACGGGGGCGCCCGAGCGGCTCATCTCCTCGGCTCCTATGAGCATGCCCTTGTAGAAGTCGGTGTAGAGCTGGGCGTGCTTGCCGGGGTTGTCCGTGGCGAGCTCGAAGGGCAGCACTACGGCTATGGAGGCCTCGCGGCTCGTCTCGGTGCTCGCTATGGAGTCGGCGGGCACGTCCTCGAAGTCCACTTTGTCCACGTAGATGCCTTCATCCTCCTCGCGCGCGGGCTGTGCGGCGGTGTCGGCCGTCTCAGCGTTATCCTCGGCCTTGGCTTCGGGAGCGGGCTGCGGCTGCGGCTCGGCTTTGACTTCAGGTTGCGGCTCGGGAATGAACAGCGGGGTCTCGTTGGGCGACGACGCCGGCTGCGACGAGTAGTCGCCCTCGGCTCCCGTGGGGATGACGATGGTCTCGCCGTGGCGCAGGCCGCGGTTGCGCAGCTCGGGGTTGAGGGCCACGATTTCGTCGGGCGTGGTGCCGTAGCGGTGGGCCAGGCCGAAGAGGGTCTCGTTGCGCTGCACCTCGTGGTTGATGGAGCCGGTGCCCTGCGGGGCGAGTTCCTCGAAGGGGAAGTAGAGGGTGGTGCCGGTGCGCAGTCGGTCGTTGGCGGCGGGGTTGTAGCGTATGATGTCGTCGCGGCTGATGCCGAGCTCTCGGGCTATGCTGAAGATGTTGTCGCCTGACTTCACTTCATAGAAGTAATATTTGCGTCCGTTGATGCTCTTGACCGGCAGGTCCAGGGCGTCGGCCGCGAGGCATGCCAGGGCCATCATGCAGGGTATCGCTATCTTGCGCAGGTGTTTTCGCATTGCTTTCGTTTGTGAGGTTTAAAGTGAGGTGATTGGCCGGGTTTATTGTGCCGTCTCGCGCCGGCCGCGCAGCAGGCTGTTGTAGCGCTCGGGGTCGTTGATGAGCTTTACGGCCTCGACGAACACGGGGTTGTGGGGATTGGTGGAGCGCACGTACGAGCCGTTGTCGTAGAGGTCGCGCGCCATGAGGCCTTTGAGCATGGCGCGTATGATGACGGCGCTGCGCTGCCACTGTTCTTCGTTGAATTCCAGGCCCTCGCGCGTGGCGGCGTCGATGAGGCCTTTCTCGTCGTCGGGCGTGATGGCGAAGTCCTTGTAGAAGTCGTCCTCGGTGGGGTAGCGCTTCTTCAGTTCATCGCGGTTCTTCTCCACCTTGTCGATGATGTAGCTGTTGACAATGCCTTTGGCCACGAGGTCGCGGTAGTAGGGCGAGAACATGGTGGTGTCGACGGGCACGAACACGTCGGGCATGATGCCGCCACCTCCGTAGACGTGGCGGCCGTTGTGCAGCGTCGAGCAGCGCAGGCTTTCGTCGAAGTGTATGCTGTCGGCGCTCCACAGCTCGCCGCTCTTGTAGCGGTTGAGCATGTCGAGCTGATATTCCTCGCCTTTGCCCTTGGCGTAGGGTTTCTGTATGCAGCGGCCGGAGGGGGTGTAGTAGCGCGCGGTGGTGAGGCGTATCATCGAGCCGTCGGGGAAGGGGAACGGACGCTGCACCAGGCCCTTGCCGAAGGTGCGGCGGCCCACGACGAGGCCGCGGTCGTTGTCCTGCAGCGCTCCGGCCAGAATCTCCGAGGCCGAGGCCGAGTACTGGTTGACCATGACGACGAGGCGGGGGCCGGTGTCGCCTCCGCGGCCAGTCACCTCAAAGGTCATGGGCTCGCTGTGGAGGCCGCGAGTGCTCACGACGGGCGCTCCCTTGGGCAGGAACTGCGAGGCCAGCTCTACGGAGGCGCCGAGGTAGCCGCCGCCGTTGTCCTCGAGGTCGAGGATGAGGTGGCGCATGCCCTTGCGGCGTAGCTTGCGCACGGCATCGGCCACTTCGTCGGCCGTCTTTTCGGCAAAGCGGCTCACGCGGATGTAGCCCGTGGAGTCGTTGACCATGTAGGTGTCGTCGACGCTGTAGATGGGTATGTCGGCGCGGGTGAGCATGAATACGATGGGCTCGGCCACGCCTGCGCGCTTCACGTCGAGCTTCACCTTAGAGCCCTTGGGGCCGCGGAGCACCTTCATTATCTCCGAGTTCTTGAGCTTCTTGCCGGCGATGACGGTGTCGTTGGCGCTGACAATGCGGTCGCCGGGGCGTATGCCTGCCTTCTCGGAGGGTCCGCCTACGGTGGTCTGAATCACGTAGACGGTGTCCTTCAGCATGTTGAACATGATGCCTATGCCGCTGAACTTGCCTTCGAGCGGCTGGTTGAGCTCGCGCGTCTCGTCGGGCGTGGAGTATTGCGAGTGGGGGTCGAGAGTGGCCAGCATGGCCTTGACGGCCTCGTCGACGAGGCTGTCTTCGTCTACGTTCTCCACGTAGAAGTTGGAGATGATGCCCTCGGCGTAGCGCAGTTTCTGCGAGGGGTTGAAGCCTACGCCCTGGGCGGCAGCCATCAGAAGCGAGCCTGCGGCGGCTATGGCAAGGATGATTTTCTTCATTTCGGAGTGTGAGGTTTAGGGAGGAATGCGTCCGTGTCGCGGCCGTAGGATGCAAGCTCGCGCACTATCGACGACGACACGGCGGCAAGCTCCGGCAGGCTATATAGTAAAACAGTTTCGATGCCGGATAGTTGACGGTTGACGTCGGCAAGGTCGCGTTCGTAGTCGAAATCGCGCGTGGAGCGCACGCCGCGCAGCAGTGCGGTGGCTCCGCAGCGGGCGGCTGCGTCGACGGTGAGGCAGTCGTAGACCACCACCTCGATGCGTCCGTCGCCCGGAAACACGCGGCGTATGGCCTCGGCGGCCTCTTCGGCGTGGGCGCGGTCGTCGGGCTTGGAGGCGTTGACGCCCACGCCTATGACTATGCGGTCGAAAATGTCCAGCCCGCGGCTGACGATGGATGCGTGGCCCGTGGTGAAGGGCCTGAACGAGCCGGCGAAGAACGCCGTGCGCGCGGTATGCTCAGTTGGTGATGTCGGTGTCATCTTCCACTACGAGGTTGTCTATGATGAAGTTCTGGCGCTCCATGGTGTTCTTGCCCATGTAGAACTCGAGCAGCTCGTCCACGGCGTCCTCCTTGCGCAGCGTCACGCGGTCTACCCTCATGTCGGGGCCGATGAACCCGCGGAACTCCTCGGGCGAAATCTCGCCGAGACCTTTGAATCGGGTGATTTCGGCGTTCGCGCCGAAGCGGTTGATGGCGGCCACGCGCTCCTCGTCGGAGTAGCAGTAGACGGTGTCGTCGGCCGGTGCCTTGGCCTTGCTGCCGCGCTTGCTGGTCTTCTTGTTGCGCACGCGGAAGAGCGGTGTCTGCAGCACGTAGACGTGGCCTTTCTTGATCAGGTCGGGGAAGAACTGCAGGAAGAAGGTGAGCAGCAGCAGGCGTATGTGCATGCCGTCGACGTCGGCATCGGTGGCTATGATGACGTTGTTGTAGCGCAGTCCGTCGATGCCCTCCTCGATGTTGAGCGCGGCCTGCAGCAGGTTGAACTCGTCGTTCTCGTAGAGCATCTTGGCGTGGCGCCGTAGGTGTTGAGCGGCTTGCCTCGCAGCGAGAACACGGCCTGGGTGTCCACGTCGCGTATCTTGGTGATGGAGCCGGCTGCCGAGTCGCCCTCGGTGATGAATATCGACGAGGCCAGCTTCTTCTCCTCGTCGCCCTTGCTGTCGTTGAGGTGCACGCGGCAGTCGAGCAGCTTCTTGTTGTGGAGGTTGACCTTCTTGGCCTTCTCGCGGGCCATCTTGGTCACGCCGGCCATGGCCTTGCGGTCGCGCTCGCTCTCCTGCACCTTCTTGAGTATGACGTCGGCCACGTCGGTGTTGCGGTGCAGATAGTTGTCGAGCTCGGTCTTGATGAAGTCGCCCACGAATTTGGCCACGGTCGGGCCGTCGGGGCCCATGTCGCGCGAGCCGAGCTTGGTCTTGGTCTGCGACTCAAACACCGGCTCCTCCACCTTGACGGCCACGGCGGCCATCATGCCGTTGCGTATGTCGGAGTATTCGAAATTGCGCCCGAAGAAGTCCTTGAGCGTGCGGCTCACCGCCTCCTTGAAGGCGCTCAGGTGGGTGCCGCCCTGGGTGGTGTGCTGGCCGTTGACAAAGGAGTAGTACTCCTCGCCGTACTGGTTGGCGTGGGTGATGGCCACCTCGATGTCCTCGCCCTTGAGGTGGATGATGGGGTAGAGCGAGTCTTTGGTCATGTTCTCGCGCAGCAGGTCGAGCAGGCCGTCGCGCGAGAGGAAGCGGCGGCCGTTGTAGACGATGGTCAGGCCCGTGTTCAGGAAGGTGTAGTTCTTCAGCAGGGGCTCGATGTACTCGTCGCGGAACTGATAGTCGCGGAAGATGCTTGCGTCGGGCGTGAAGCGCACCATCGTGCCGTTGGGAGCGTCGGTGGGCTCCACGGGCGACTCCTGCGTGATTTCGCCCTTGCTGAAGACGGCGCGCTTCAGCTCCCCGTCGCGCACGCTTTCTATCTCAAAGAACACACTAAGGGCGTTGACGGCCTTGATGCCCACGCCGTTCAGGCCCACGCTCTTCTTGAAGGCCTTGGAGTCGTACTTGCCGCCGGTGTTCATCTTTGAGGCCACATCCACCACCTTGCCCAGGGGTACGCCGCGGCCGTGGTCGCGCACGGTGACGGTGCCGTCCTCGATTACCACCTCGATGCGGCGGCCGAATCCCATCATGTACTCGTCGATGCAGTTGTCAAGCACCTCCTTGAGCAGCACATAGATACCGTCGTCGCTGTTGGTGCCGTCGCCGAGCTTGCCGATATACATGCCGGGACGCCGGCGTATGTGCTCTTTCCAGTCGAGCGTGCGGATGTCGTCTTCGCTATAGTTGGCCGGCGCCTGTGCTGCGCCGGTGTCGATGTCAAGTTCTTCGCTCATAACTGCAAAATTAGCGAAAATTTTGCAAAATAGCCGATTACGGCACCGAAATTTTAGCTATATTAACCATCGCCGTCCCGGAAAGTTTCTCTAACTTTGCACCCGTCAACGACAGGATATGATCAAGAACTTCAACTCCTACATCGATTGCCCGGCGGTGGACTACTGGAAGGACATCTGCGCGAGGGAAGGCACCCCGGTACACTTCGACCGCGGCGACTACTTCTTCCGCGAGGGCGAGGTGGCCCGCTGGTTCGGCCTCATACGCTCGGGCACGCTAAAATACACCGCCTACGGCGAGGACGGCACGGAGTACGTACTGGGCCTGGAGTTTGCCGGAGGCTTTGTGCCCGACTTCCCGTTCTCGTTTCACGGCGTGAAGGCCCGCACATCGGTCATCGCCACCTCGCCGTGCGACATCCTCTGCATCTCCACGCGCGTGATTCAGGAACGGCTACTGACCGACGCCCGCCTCAAGGACGTGGTGCTGGAGTCGACCGAAGCCGTGTTCAGCACCGTCTACGACCGCTACAAGGACCTCTACACCAAGCCCGCGCAGCAACGCTACAACGAGCTGATATCGCGGCATCCCGACCTCTTTTCGCTCTTCTCGCTGCGCGACATCGCCTCCTTCCTGAAGATATCGCCCACCCACCTCAGCCGCCTCCGCCACAACGCCTGAGCCGTGCGGACAGGCGATGCGGGGTGCTTTTTCAACAAATGTTGAGACTCGTTTCTGCCGCTTGACGTAATTTTGCGGCGCAAAACAGATTTTAAGTCTTATGAAGAGAATCATATTCAGCATCGTGGCAGCCTCGTGTGCCGCCGCAGTCTCGGCCGCCAACGAAGCTCCGGCCGACTCGGCACGGACGGAGCAGCTGCAGGAGATAGTCATCGAAGCTCCGAAAGTCATACGCAAGGCCGACATGGAGGTGTACCACCCCTCGCGCAGCGCCGTCGAGAATTCCAAAAACGGCATGCAGCTGCTCGACAACCTTATGATACCGACGCTCAGCGTCAGCGACGCCCTCGGCACCATCCGTGCCGCCGGACGCGCGGTGCAGGTGCGCATCAACGGCCGGCAGTCGTCCGTCGACCAGGTGCGTGCTCTGCTGCCCGAAACCATCAAGCGCGTGGAGTGGATCGACAATCCCGGCCTGCGCTACGGCGGCGCCAACTATGTGCTGAATTTCATCGTGGCAAATCCCACTGTGGGCGGTTCGCTTATGGCCGAGGCGCGGCCCGCGCTTAATGCGGCCTGGGGCTTCTATATGGCCGACGCCAAATTCAACAGCGGACGCTCGCAGTGGGAGGCCGGAGCCAACCTCAAGCTCACCAACAAGATAAAGACCCACCGCGACTACAGCGAGACCTTCACCTTTGCCGACGGCAGCACGCTGACCCGCGACGAGACTCCGCTGGGAGGCTCGATGGACAATACGTTCGGTATGGTGTGGGCGTCGTACAGCTACATCAAGCCCGACACCACCGTGTTCATGGCCGAGTTCGGCGTGTCGCGCAAGTTCACCGACCGCTTCCTCTACCGCGGCCTGCTCTCGCTCAGCGACGGCTCTGACGACATCACGCTCACCGACATGCACGGCGACAAAGGCACGACGCCCTCGCTCTCGCTCTACTGGCAGCAGGCCCTGGGCCGCGGGCAGATGCTGGTGCTCAACCTCAACAGCTCGTTCTACGGCGGCGACTCCTATTCGGACTACGTGGAGCGCCGCGACGAGGCCGCCGACCCCCTGACCGACATCCACACAAGCATCAAGGACCGCAACCGGGCCTACGCCGTGGAGGCCGACTACATCAAGAACTGGCACAACGCTCGCCTGACGGCCGGAGCATCCTACACGGCCAACCGCAACCGATCGGAGTACCGCAACCTCGACGGCAGCGTCTTCCACCAGCGGCAGGACCGCGTCTATTTCTTCGCCGAGTATTTCCGCCGATTCGGCAAGTGGACCGCCACGGCAGGCATGGGCGTGCAGTACACCGACTTCCTCTTCCGCGAGTCGGACCGCGGCAGCCACTCCTGGAGCCCGCGCCCGCAGGCCACGCTCACCTACTCGCCCAACGGCAACCACAACTTCCGCCTCAACTTCAGCTCGTGGCAGTCGGCGCCCTCGCTGGCTGAGACCAACGTGGTGCCGCAGCAGCTCGACGGCTTTCAGTGGCGCGTCGGCAACCAGAACCTGAAGACGGCCAACTCCTACATGCTCACCTTCCGCTATGGCTTCAACACGCCGCGCGTCAGCGGCTCGTTCGGCGTGCGCGCGTTCACGTCGCCCAACGCCATCACGCCGCTGCTCTACTGGGCCGACGACCGCCTCGTCACCACCTATGAGAACAGCCGCGGACTCCAAAACCTGTCGTTCTTCCTGGCGCCGCAGGCCGACATCGTGCCGGGCTGGCTGGCCGCCTCGGGCTATGTGCAGTTCCGCATGGAGCGCATGCGCGGCACGGGCTACAGCCTGACCAACAACGGCTGGAGCGGCAACGCCTCGCTGCGCCTGACCCACTGGGGCTTCACGCTCTCGGGCCAGTATGTGCGCGCCCAGCATGACCTTTGGGGCGAAAAAATCTCGTGGGGCGAGGATCTGAATATCATCGATCTGAGCTACAACTGGAAATCATGGCAGTTCAGTGCCGGCATCATCATGCCGTTCGGCAAATACGACCAGGGAAGCGAATCGCTCAGCAAATGGAACCGCAACGAGCAGCACATGCGCCTCGACATGCGCATGCCCTATATCAGCGTCAGCTACAATCTGCAATGGGGCCGTCAGAAGCGCGGCGCGCAAACTGGTAGAAATCGACGCCAACGCCGACCGCTCCACCGCCGGCGGCCGCTGACGGGGCTCAGAGGCGTATAAGCGAGTCGTAGGGGAAGTCGTCGACGGCCCGGGTGCCGAGCACCGAGTCCCAGAGCATGGGCGAGATGCCGTTGCCGGGGCGCTTGACGGTGATGTTCTCCTCGGTGAGCAGTTCGCCGCGGCGTATGTCGCGCGCGGCCACGATGCTCTTGCGGGCCACCTCTATGTTGGGGCGCTCGGCGTCGGCCACCTGCTTGTCGCCGCTGCCGAGTGCCTTCTCCACGTTGCGTATGGCGTCGACCATGGCCTTGAGTTCGTGAGGTTCGAGCGAGGCGCGGTGGTCGGGTCCGGGCAGATTGCAGTCGAGGGTGAAGTGCTTTTCGATGATGCGCGCGCCCATGGCCACCGCTGCCACGGGGACTTCTATGCCGATGGTGTGGTCGCTGTAGCCTACGGCCGCGCATCCGAGGCTTTCGAGGGCTTTCATGGCGCTGAGGTTGACGGCGTCCATGGGTGTGGGGTATTGTGTGGTGCAGTGCAGCAGGCTTATGATTGAGCGTGGCGTTCCGGCCGTTTCGAGCACTTTTACGGCTGCTTCCACCTCGGCTATGGTGGACATGCCGGTGGACAGGATGACGGGTTCGGCGCGGCGGCCTATCTTGCGCAGGTAGGGCAGGTTGGTGATTTCGCCCGAGGGTATCTTCCAGTAGTCCATGCCGAGGGCGGCAAGGGTGTCGATGCTGACGAGGTCGAAGGGCGTGCTCATGAAGCCTATGCCCTCGCTGCGGCACAGCTCGGCCAGGCCGGCGTAGTCGCCGAGCGGCAGATGGATGGCGCGGCACATCTCGAGCTGGCTCTGAGCGTCGCCGGTGGTCTCTTTCTGATACTCGGCCTTGGGGGCGATGGTGGAGATGACGAGCTCGGGCACGGCGGTCTGAAACTTGACATAGTCGGCACCGGCCTTGCGGGCCTCCACGACCATGCGGCGGGCGAGGTCGAGGTCGCCGTTGTGGTTGACGCCTGCTTCGGCGATGATGATGGTCTTATTCATAGAACACTACTTCCTGCATGTATCTTGCTATTTCGGTGCCGGGGCGGTAGGCGGCGGTGCCGGGCAGGAGTCCGGCGGCTTCGTCGAGTATCATGCCGGGGATGTCGGCTCCGGCGTGGACGGCGCATACGGCTCCGCCGCCGAGGCGTGGGTTGATTTCCATGATGTAGAGCCTGCGGCTGTCGAGGTCGCGGATGAGCTGCACGGTCACGGCTCCGCGCAGGCCGAGGCGCTCCAGCGCTGTCTCGGCCAGGGCTATGGCCTCGTGGTCGTCGATTGTGATGCTGCGCGTCACCTCGCCGCCGGCCGTCTCCAGACGCAGCCGCGGCACTATGGCCAGCGGACGGCCGTCGACGGCCGTGTAGCAGTCGACGCTTATCTCCTCGCGGCGGTCGAAGCGGCGCTGCACTATGTAGTCTCCGGCGTTGGCGGGCATGTCGGCGTCGCAGTCCACCCTGACAATGCCCTTCGATGCCGAGCCGTGGCGCGGCTTGGCTATGAGGGGGCACTCCACGGGGCCTCCCTTGTGGGTGGGCGGCACGGCTATGCCGCGGGCCTCGAAGATGGCGGCTGCGCGCACCTTGTCGAACATGGCCTCGGCGTCGCCCGGCGCACCCGTGGGCACGAAGATGCTTTCGGTGCGCACGCGTGCGGCCACCTCGACGGCTCCGTCGACGAAGGGCACGACGATGCTGATGCCGTTGGCGGCGCAGATGCGGCGTATGTCGTCGACCACGTCGGGGTCGGCCCAGCGCTTGCCCGTAATCACCGTGCCCGTGCATGCTATGGGCTCGTCGGTGCGCAGCTCGTAGCTGAATATGCGGCAGTCGGCGCCGCGTCGCCCGGCGGCGGCTATGAACAGGCGGGCCATGGCCACGCGTTTGGCGCCGCCCAGAAAGAGTATGCCCGTCGAGGGCATTGCGGCGTCGCTCATCGGTTGTAGATGTCGGTTTTGTAGCGGGCCAGGTTCTCGGGGCGCACAAACCACTCCACGGTCTTGCGCAGGCCCTGCTCGAGGGTGTGCTGCGGGCGCCAGTCGGTCAGCGAGGTGATAAGGCTGTTGTCGCCGCACAGGCGCCTTACCTCGCTCTTGGAGGGGCGCAGGCGGGCGGGGTCGGTGATCCACTCCACGTCGGCCTCCATGATGCGGGCTATGGTGCGGAGCGTCTCCTCCATGCTCACCTCGGTGCCGGTGGCTATGTTGATGTCGCGTCCTTCGATGCCCGGCGCGTGCCCAGGGCCATGAATCCGCGGCAGGTGTCGGCCACGTAGTTGAAGTCGCGGGTGGGGGTGAGGTCGCCCACCTTGATTCGCCGCTCGCCCGGGGCTATCTGGCGTATGATGGTGGGGATGATGGCGCGGGCGCTCTGGCGCGGGCCGTAGGTGTTGAACGGACGGGCTATCACCACCGGCAGGTCGAAGGCGTTGTAGAACGACGCAGCCATGGCGTCGGCGCCTATCTTGGTGGCCGAGTAGGGGCTCTGCGGCTGCCGGGGGTGCGTCTCGGGGATGGGCACGTGCAGGGCCGTGCCGTAGACCTCGCTGGTGGACGTGACTACGATGCGGTCGACGGCGGCGTCGCGTGCGGCCTGCACATGTTGAGCGTGCCGCGGATGTTGGTGTCGACATAGCTGTCGGGGGCCACGTAGCTGTAGGGAATGGCTATGAGGGCGGCCAGATGGAATACCGTGCCGCATCCGCGTGTGAGCTCGCGGCAGAAGTCGCCGTCGCGCACGTCGCCGCTGACTATCTCGAGGTCGGGATGGCGCACGTCGTCGAGCCATCCCCAGAAGTTGAACGAGTTGTACTGCGCCAGCGCGCGCACCTTGTAGCCCTCGGCCAGCAGGGCCTCGGTGAGGTGCGAGCCTATGAATCCGTCGGCGCCCGTGACGAGCACGGGCTTATGCTTGTCTGTCATATATATCGTCAGTGTGTCTTGTGGAAGTCGTAAACTATGGTTTGGCCTTCGGGCGTGAGCTGCTTCAGGCGCATGCCGCCCGACTTGAGGCTGAGAATCTGCAGGACGGTGGTGCCGCGGTCGACGAAGTGCAGCCACTCGGGCGCCTGATAGATGCCCGTGCCGGGCTCCACGCCGTCCTGGCGGTGGTTGAAGTCGAGCTCGAGCACGTCGGCCTCGCGCTGCCACGACCCCACGTTGTAGCTCAGCGTGGTGGCGCGGCTGTCGATGAGCTTGACCATGACCACGCGGTTCTGAAACTGCATGAAGGTGTCGGCCTCTGGCAGCACGGCCTCTTCGCCGTCTATCTGCATGGCGTCGAGGGCCCAGGTGCCGAACAGCGGGCCTATGTCGCCGTTGTTGTGGGTGCAGGCCCCGGCGAGTATGGCCGCGAGGGCCGTGAGGAGTATGCGTAGTGTATGTTTCATTTCAGTGATAGGTTGCCGCTGTAGCGCACGCCCACGAGGGCGCCGAAGGAGTCGCCGCGCAGGTTGCCGCAGTCGAAGGCCATCTGCGCCGTGAGCCTGAGCCCCGGCAGCAGGCGGTCGGCATGCCACACGGCCTCGAACATGGCCGAGGTGTCGTGCAGGGGATGGGCCTGCGGCGTGCGGCCCTGGCCCCACGCTTTCTGATAGCTCAGCGCCGCGCGCCAGTCCACGTCGGGACCTATGGCTCCGGCCGCTCCCGCATGGAAGCCGCGGGCCATGTTGTGGGCGAACATGGGCGTGCCGTCGAGGTTGTAGACGGGTGCTACGAGGAATGGTGTGCCTATGGACATGCCGTAGTTGGCGTAAGCTCCGTACATGTCGTTGTTGAAGTAGTTGTCGCCGCCCGTGGCGGGCCATGTGATGGTGGTGCCGGGATAGTCGCCGGGAGCCCAGTGCACGGGGCCGCTCTCGTTGGTGAAGTCGAGATACTCCAGGCAGGCGTCGCTTATCAGGTGGCGCCCCTCGCGGTGGTAGGCTATGCCCCAGATGCCGTCCCAGCCGTTGAGCTTGGCCATGCTGGTGCCGTCCTCCCAGGGGTTCTGCAGGTAGGCGCTCAGCTCGGCGCCCGAGCGCAGGCGGTAGCGCAGCTTTATGTCGATGGAGCCCAGCGAGTTGCCTGTGAAGAAGCCTTCGCCGCCATTCTGTATGGGCAGCATCATGTCCCAGGCGTCCTTGAGGCGGAAGCCTCTGTCCTCTTCGCGCACGAGGAGTCCTTTCTCGTACCAGGCCGTGCGTCCGCCGAACTGGCCCGCGCCCTGTATGCCGGCCGTCACGCTGAACGGTCGCCGCGGGTCGGTGCGCAGATGGCAGCGCTTGTAGGTGTAGTAGTTGCCCGTGGCCAGCACGTCGTTGTAGTAGTTGTACTGTCCGCGGCGGAAGCTGTTGTCGGTGAACTTGCCGTAGCCTATCACGCCGTCAATCTGCAGCCATCCGCGGGTGAAGGGCACGTCGACGAAATCTACGAAGCCCGCCTCGAAGCCCGGTATGCCGCGGGCGTTGGCACTGCGGGTGAAGTCGCCCGCGCTGATGCGGTCGTCGCTGATGTACGACTTGGGGCTCTTCTGGCCCGCCGTGAGGAAGACACGGCGGTATTTGACCGTGGCATAGAGCTGCTGCACATGGAAGGCCGCAGGGCGCTGCGTGCGCGAGCCCCACGACGCGGCTTCGGAGTCGTAGAGCTCGTAGCGCGAGGCCGACGTGTAGCCCGCGGCAAGTTCTACGCCCGCTGCCCAGGAGAAGCGGCGCTCCGTGTCGAGGCGCTTTTCGGCGGCGATGTCCAGCAGGGCCGTGTTCTTGCGCGAGAGCAGTCCGTTGCGGCCTGACGCCAGCATGTAGGGCGCGAAGCTGCCGGTGGATGTGGCTCCGACAAACTCTGCCGCGTAGTCCACACCGCCAGGCGTGGCCGCGTCGAGCGAGAGGCAGGGCAATGCGCAGAGAACTATGGCTTTGACGGTTCTGTTCATGCTATCGTGAATTTTGCCCCCAAAGTTACGCATAATTTTTGGATGGGCTGACCGCCCGCGCCCATTTTTCAACGAGCACGCCCATTTGGTATGAACAAAAAAGGCAGAATTCTAATCAAATGCCCGACGGTATGAAAGCTTACTCTTATTCAATCGAATATTCTTTGAAATGGAGCATCGGGAATCAGCCTATTATTGACTGAATAGGACAAGTTATAAGCTTAAATTCAAGGCATCAGGAGTTTCCCATTCATCGTAAATTTGTTCACTTCCAATCGTTACATCGTAGGACCTATAGGATAAATTCCCTATGAAGCGAATGGTTATTCCCGCTTTTGCCATTTTACATAGATCTAACAATTGAGCCAAATCGCCATCATTGCGTGCATCGCTGAGCATATCAGCTCCTAATTGATCCCCAATTAATTCTAAAGACTCAATATCATAAAGTGATTCGGAGACTTTTAAATACAATACGATATTATCGTCTTCGCAGCTTATGTCATCTAAATAAATACCATTCGCCCATTGTTTATTGGTATTAAGAATTTTGTCCTGAATCTTAAGAAAATATACTAAAGCTTTCTGGGGACTAAGTAATGAAGTATTTTTGTCAAAATACTCTAATAGATATGGCGAAATCTCAGTGATTAGAAGGTCGTTTTTGGTACGCTCGACTTTCTTAATTCCAAGATTCTCTTTCGTAAGCATCTTGATTAAGGATTCTCCATTACGTTGCCCTTGTGCGTTCATTATAAAGAGACTAAGAAACATCAAAGCCTTAGATTCTTCAGGGTGATTGCGATAGTTGTCAAAGTGCCCCCACTTGAGCTGATTATTATAGCTTATGTAGTAAGTGAGATATTCATCGTCAACCTCAATTGAATCAATTTGTGCTTGGTCGCCTCTAAATACAATCGGACATTTTATATTTGTAAAGAATACCTGCTTTTGAACAGGAGAAAGCCCCGAATAAACAGCACTGGCAACTATCGCAATCGCAATAGCTGTTACGCCAGCTAATACGATTGCGAAGTTACGTAAGTGCTTTGTCGTGTTTTTACTTAACAGTTGCATTACTCTCGGTAAAATCGACTTTAGACGTTAACCGCTGGCCGAGCATGAAGAATATGAGAGCTATGATTGCCCAAACAAACGATATAAGGATGTTGATGCCAATGGAAGATATGGCTATAGCACCCGAGAAGCAAGCGATGGATTTGAGGATAATGCCGCCAAACACAAGCTTTTTCATAGAGGCTTTTTCTCCGGAAAAACCGGCAGCCTGTTTGGCGCTTTCTGCGCCGGAAAGAGCGGCAGGGAGGAGTAACGCTAATGCTATTCCGGAAAGGAAATTACCCTGCAAGAAACTCATCACACCCGAGGCGAGGCAAAGCCACCCCAGGATTTTAAGAATAAGTGATAATGCTTTCATTTGTTAAATTAATGTATGGTTTATATATGCTAAAAGCGCGAGGATCCATATTATGGCTCGTTCTGCTATACAAGGCCTTAGCATTGCCCATCAATGTAGAACGAGCAATGCAGAGCCTCACGCTGTATGATATATGAAATGAAATTATCGCAAATGCGACAACATCAATTCCTAACCATACTCGAAGGCGTCTACCTTGCTTCATCCTTGACATTGATAATGAATTTGCTAAGTTCTGTATAGCCAAGAACAAACGTCGATAAACGCGTATGATATGTCCGGATAAACATTAAGCACCTGAATGCATCAGTTTATCCTCTGCAAAGTTAGTAATAAAGTCAATACTTACCAAAAAAATGATTTAAAAATTATCATTTGAGTTTATATAGTTCCCTGAAAAGTCTCAATTTAGAAATTTAAATGGAACTTTATAGCTGTGGCTCAATATAGTTACGTTACGCATAATTTTTGGATGGGCTGACCGCCCGCGCCCATTTTTCAACGAGCACGCCCAGAGCGAGCGATGTGGCCAGGGTGAGGGCGAAGCCCGCGGGAGAGACGATGTCGGCGCCGAGGCGGCTGAAGATGGCGCTCCAGGAGGATATGCAGAAGGCGTGGATCATGTAGAAGCCGAAGCTGTAGCCGGCAAGCCAGCCAAGGGGCGACGGCAGGCTCACGCCTCCGCCTGCTGCAAAGGCGGCAATGAGCAGGGCGGAAGGCAGGTACCACAGCGAGGCCAGGCGGCACCACTGCGGTGCTACGCTCCATAGCGAGCAGGCGGCGACGAGCACGACAACGGCTGCAATGCGCGCGGCGGCAGGCATCGGGCGGGCGCGGCGCGCCGTCAGGGTATGCAGACCCATGCCGAGCATGAAGTCGAGCAGGCGAGAGGGCGGCCACACATAGACAAGGGCGAGGTCGAGATGCTCGGGCAGGAGCGCGGAGGCGGGAATGAAGACGGCCGTGAGGGCGCACAGCAGGCCGGCGAATACGCGCGGACGCGATGCCAGCAGGCGCGACAAGGCGGGGAACAGGGCGTAGCAGAACACCAGGGAACTGACGAACCACGACGGACCGTTGAAAGAAAAGAAGAAATCGGCCCGCGGCACCCAGCTCTGGAGCAGCAGGGCGTTGGCCGCGGCGGCAAGCATGCTGCCTCCGCCCACGGAGCAGAGCAGCAGGCAGAGCAGATGGACGGGCATGATGCGACGCAGTCGGCGCTTCATGAAGTCGAGCCGCGCGGCGCGTGAGCGGCCCACCGGGCGCGATGCGTAGGCCAGGGAGAGGGTGTAGCCGCTGAGCATCATGAACATGGCCGTGCCGCAGTCGCCGAGCACGTCGAACCGCGCACCGCCAAAGGGGAAGTGGCTCAGAAAAATCATGAATATGAACACGGCCCTGAGGCCCTGGATGCCGCCGTTCATGGCTCGAGCGTGGAGCGGTAGCGCCTGAAGTCGCGGTAGTCGCGGATGTAGTCGGCCTCGTCGAAGGGCTCCGACGCCAGCACGAGCACGACGGCGCCCGATGAGAAGTCGTAGAGCTCGTTCCAGATGCCCGCCGGCACGTGCACGGCCATGAACGGGCGGTTGAGCACGACGGTGCGGCGCATGGTGCCGTCGTCGAGCAGGAGGCTGAAGCTGCCCGACACGGCCACTATCATCTGCTGCGTGTGCAGGTGGGCGTGGCCTCCGCGCGCGCTGCCTGCGGGCACGTCGTAGAGGTAGAAGACGCGGCGCACGTCGAAGGGCATGCCCGCGCCGTTCTGCACCACCGAGAGGTCGCCCTTGCGGCGGCTGTGGTGGCGGTCGAGCTCGAGGATGCCGCAGTCGTGGACGCTAACGTGATTGCTGGTCGTGGGCATAGCGGCGGAATTGACGGTAGTTCTCGATATAGTCGGCGCGGTCGTAGGGCTCGGAGGCGAGCACCATGGCCACGGCGTTGGTGCTGAAATCGCTCATCTCGCGCCAGGTGCCTGCCGGCACGTAGAGGCCGTAGTAGCTGCGGCTCAGGCGGAAGCTGCGCCGCTCGCGGCCGTCGTCGACGAGCACTTCGAAGCTGCCGCTCAGGGCCACGATGAACTCGCGGTTGGTGCGGTAGGCGTGGCCGCCGCGCTTTTCGCCGCCGGGCACGTCGTAGATCCAGTAGGTGCGGGCTATGGCAAAGGGCAGGGCGCCGTTCTCCTCGATGACCGAGAGGTTGCCGCGCCTGTCGAAGAATTTGGGCAGTTGTATGATGCGTGCTTCGTCGTTCATAAGTGCGAAATTACAAAAAATATTTAACAGATGTGCCTTTTACCATAAATTTACGTACTTTTGCATCAAAATATCACAGACAGCAATGAAAAAAATTCTGATTCCATTAACCCTGCTAACGTCAACCTGCCTGATGACCACAGCACAGAATCCCTTCTTCAGCGAGTTCAAGGGCGCCCACGAGACCGCTCCCTTCTCCGAAATAAACAACAGCCACTGGATGCCCGCCATCGACCGCGGCATCGAGTTGGCGCGCAGGAAGTGAACGCCATCACCATGCAGCGCAGCGCACCCGACTTCGACAACACCATCGTGGCCCTGGAGCGTGTGGGCAAGGATCTGAACCGTGTGCTCAACGTGTTCTTCCCGCTTCTTTCGGCTAATGCCGACGACGAGATGATGACGCTCAGCATGGAGGCGTCGCGCAAGCTTTCAGAATATTCCACCAACCTGATTCTCAACGAGCAGCTCTGGCAGCGCGTCAAGTATGTCTATGACCACCGCGACCTCTACGATCTCACTCCCGAGCAGCAGACATTGCTGCAGAACACTTATGATTCGTTCGCCCTCTCCGGCGCCGCCCTCGAAGGCGAGGACCGCGAGACCTTCAAGAAACTCACCGCCGAGCTGTCCGAGCTCACCACCCGCTTCGGCCAGAACGTGCAGAAGGAGCTCCCCACCTATGAGATATGGCTCACGGCCGACGACCTGACCGGACTGCCCGAGAGCAGCGTCGAGGCCGCCGCCGAGGCCGCCGCAGCCAAGGGCCGTCAGGGCGAGTACCTCTTCACCCTCGACCAGCCCGTCTACATGGCGTTCCTCAAATACAGCGACCGCCCCGACCTGCGCGAGCGCATGTATCGCCTCTACACCGGCCGCAACACCAAGGGCGAGTATGACAACACTGAGGTGCTGCGCCGCATCGCCGAGCTGCGCATGCAGATGGGCAAGCTGCTCGGCGCGCCCGACTATGCCTCGCACTCGCTGCAGCGCACCATGGCACAGAACCCCGAGGGAGTCTACAGCCTCCTCGACCGCCTGCGCGACGCCTACAAGCCCGCCCTGAAGCAGGAAATGGCCGAGCTGAGCGACTACGCTTCCAAGCTCGAGGGCCACAAGGTGGACATCAAGCCCTGGGACTACAGCTACTACTCCAACAAGCTCAGAGCCGAAAAATACTCCTTTGACGACGAAGCCCTGCGCCCCTATTTCGAGCTCAACAACGTAATCAACGGCGTCTTCGGCCTGGCCACCAAGCTCTACGGCCTGCAGTTCAAGCAGAACGACAGCATCGAGGTGTACCACCCCGACGTGAAGGCCTTCGACGTGACCGGCGCCGACGGCAAGTTCATCGGCGTGCTCTACACCGACTTCTTCCCCCGCGCCACCAAGCGTCCCGGCGCATGGATGACAGGCTTCCGCGACCAGGAGATCACGCCCGAGGGCGTCGACGAGCGTCCGCAGGTCACCATAGTGATGAACTTCACCAAGCCCACCGGCGACACGCCCTCGCTGCTCACCCCCTATGAGGTGGAGACATTCCTGCACGAGTTCGGCCACGCCCTGCACGGCCTCCTCGCGAAGTCAACTACTCGTCGCTCAGCGGCACGAGTGTCTACCGCGACTTCGTGGAGCTGCCCTCGCAGTTCAACGAGAACTACCTCACCGAGAGCGAATTCCTCGACGGCTTTGCCCGCCACTACCAGACCGGCGAACCCATCCCGCAGAGCCTCGTCGACGGCCTTGTGGCGAGCGCCCAGTTCGGCGCCGCCTATGCCTGCATGCGCCAGCTGATGTTCGGCTACCTCGACATGGCATGGCACACCATCGACCAGCCCGTGGCCGACGTGGCCGACTTCGAGGCCAAGGCCGCCGAGAGCAGGTGCAGATATTCGATCCCGTCGAGGGCTCGCTGTCGTCGCCCCACGTTCAGCCACATCTTCGCAGGCGGCTATGCCGCAGGCTACTACAGCTACAAGTGGGCCGAGGTGCTCGACGCCGACGCCTTCGCCGAGTTCAAGAAGAACGGCATCTTCGACCGCGAGACCGCCGACTCGTTCCGCACCAACATCCTCGAGCGCGGCGGCACCGAGAACCCCGCCGAGCTCTACCGCCGCTTCCGCGGCCAGGACGCCACCATCGACGCCCTGCTCAGCGCGACGGCATCAAGGTAGCCGTGGCTCTGCCCCAGAAAGACTGATGATAACAACCCGCGAATTTGCCATCGCCCCCTCTGCCACCGCCGCGCATCTCGCCCGGCAATGGCTGTGGAGGCGATGGCCTCTTTTTGTGCTGTCCGTGGCGGCGCTGCTCGTGGCCTCGACGGCTGACGTCCGCTTTGCCCTCGTGGCCATGATGGTCGTGTTTGTGGTCTGGCCCATGGCGCTCGCTTTCGTGTGGTTCGGCCGAGCGCTTGCCCCCGATGCGGTCAGGGCGTCGTGTCCCCACTGCCTGGAGTTTTCTGCCTCGGGGCTGCGCATCATCTACGGCGAGCGCGAGGGCTATCCCACGCCTGCGGCCGAGAGCGTGGAGGCCGCGGATGTGATGTCCGTCGACGACCGCGGCAAAACCATCGCCATAGCGCTTGCCGGCGGACGCAGCATCATAGTGCCGGCCGATGTGCTGGACGCCGACGACTGGCGACGCGTCAAATCGCTCTATCGCGGCAGTCCGGCGTGAACTTTGGCACATTCTTTGCATTATTAAAAGTATGACGACCAAAGAAATCAACGCATTCCGCACGCAGGCCGTGACGGCAATAGAGAGCGGCAGGCTCAGCGAAGCCATCGACGCCGTGCGCGGCCTCCCTGCCGCCGTGCGCGACTACACTATAAATTCGGCGCTCGACGCCGTGGCCGAGCATTACGGCTATCTGCTGCGCTACTTTGCCGAGGGCGCCGACGACCCCGGCCGACGCGACAGCTACGACGACCTGCGAGCCGAGCTGCGCGGGGTGGTGGACCGCTGCACGCGGGCCATGCTTGCCGAATCGACGCCCACGCTCTACTACAACACCGTGCGGACACTCGCCCTGCACAACGGACGCAGTGCGGCCGAGATAGCTGCCGACATGCACGACCTGCACGGACGCATAGCTGCGGCTTTCGACATCGACAACAACGTGGGCGAGATGCGCCGCCGTCATGCCGAACTCGAGAAGGAACTCTTCGGCCACATCTGGACCACATTCCCCATGAGCGCCGACGACCGCCGCACGGCTGGATGCCTGCTGGAAAGCGACTCCGACGCCGGCCACAACCTGCGCATGCGCCTGATAGCGGCCACGGGCCTCGGACTGATGGAGTTCTACGACCGCCGCCGCTTCGAACTGCTGGCCGACGTACTCGACACTGCCGCCGACGAACGCGAGGCCCTTGCCGCCACGGCATGGGTGCTGCTGGCACTGTTCCGCTACCGCAAGCGCCGCCACAGCCGCGACGTGCGCGCCCGCCTGAAAGCCGCCTCGGAGCATCCGCTGTGGCAGCGCCGCGTGCGCACCGTCTACCTCGAGCTGCTGCGTGCGCGCGACACCGAGCGCGTCACCCGCCGCGTGCGCGACGAGATGATGCCCGACATCATGCGCCTGGGCAAGGACATCTTCGACAAGGGTGTGATGCCTGTCGACGATGCCGACGGCGAGATAGAACTCAATCCCGAGTGGGAGGAGAAGCTGCGCGACAACGGCCTCTACGACCGCATGCGCGAATTCTCGGAACTCACGGCCGAGGGTGCCGACATATTCATGGGCGCCTTCGCCCACCTGAAGAACTTTCCTTTCTTCAACGACATACAGGGCTGGTTCACGCCCTTCGACGAGGGCAACGATGCAGTGGCCCGCGCCCTTGAGGGCGACATGGCGGCCTTTGTAGGCGTGCTCGAGCGCATGCCCATGCCCTGCGACAACGACAAGTTCTCCATACTCTTCTCGCTCGACTCTACGCCCGCTGCTCAGCGCGAGATGATAAGCCGCCAGATTGACGCCAACCGCGAGGCCATGGAGCAGAGCGGCATGTCCGAAGCAGGCGACACGGGCACCACACGCGCCTACGTGCAGAACCTCTATCGCTTCTACAAGCTCTACAACAGGCGGGGAGAGTTTTTCGACCCCTTTGCTCGCGGTATTTTCCTGCAGGACATAGACCTGCTGGCGGGAGCCGTGCGCAATGCCGACACGCTGCAGGCTGCGGCCGAACTGCTCTTCGGCATAGGAGCCTGGGACGACGCCCGCCGTTGCTACGATATGTTGGGCAGCATTGCCGACCCTTCGCCGGAAATTTATCAGAAAACGGCCTACTGCCTCGAGCAGACGGGCCACTATGCCGAGGCCGCGGAGAATTACGGCTATGCCGACCTGATGGACGGCGGCAACGCCTGGACGCTGCGCCGCCTGGCCCACACGCTTCTGCTGGCCGGGCAGCCCGAACGGGCCGTGGCCGTGATGGAGCGCCTTGCGCTCGTTCAGCCTGCCGACCGTACGGCCCGCCGACGCATGTCCATGGCGCTGATAAAGTGCGGCGACTTCGGGCGTGCGGCGCATCTGCTGCGCGAAATCCTCGACGAAGAAGGAGCAGAGCCCGACGCGAACACGCGCCGGGCCCTTGCCTGGAGTACGTTTGTGGCCGGCGACGCCGAGTCTGCGCGCGGCTATTACCGCGAGATCCTGCAGCAGGGCGCTACGGCCGAAGACTATCTGAACATGGGCCATCTTGCATGGGCCGAGGGTCGCATGGCCGACGCTATCGCGCTGTATCGCAAGCGCATGGAGGCCGATGGCAGCGACTTCGACACGCTGGAGCGCGACATACGCCACGACCTGCCGGCCCTTGCGGCCTACAATCTCAATCTCGGCGACTTGCCTCTGCTGCTCGACGCCATCCGCATGGGGCTTTAGAGCCGCTTCCTCAATATTTTTAAATGATAGGGCGGTCGATGCTTGAGTGGATTTGTTCACGCATTGAAGGAGCAATGCTGTGGCATTGTGACAGAGAGGCGGGGACAAAGACGCCAAGCAGCGGCTGAGGCGACGGCAACATTCGTTACAGACCCCGGGTTTCTAAAAGAAAAATATGGTTTACGCGCTGATATGATCTCAACTTTGGATTTAGTCGTTAAGATCTTAGTATAATTCTCAACGATAAATGTTAGCTGAAAGTCTAAAATATTTGTCTAACAATTCAATGAGATTTAAGATGCTAACTTGATTGATAAATCAGTGCCCGGGGCTGTCGTATTGTTGACGTGAAAGAAGTTACTCAAGGTGCGCATCTCGCGGGCATCTTTGCGTTTGTTCCTCAGTCGAGTACATCAAGTACACTCCTTCGTCACAAACGCAAAACTGTTCCGCAAGATGCGACCCTATCATTTAACAAATATTGTGGAACCGGCTCTTAACGCAGTCGGTCAAGGCTTGCAAGCTTGCGCTTGTCGCTCTTCATGCCGCGGTAGGCGAAGAGGGCGCATATCAGCGCGGCAAGCAGCAGCAGGACGCCGCCCGTCCAAAGCAGCGATGCGCCGGGCATGCCGACGGTCACCACGAAGCCGCATGCCACGGCTGAGCCGGCCAGCAGCAGCATGCTCACGAGGGTGAGCGTCATCTGGCGGCGCAGGTTCTTGTACATGAAGATGTTGAGGAAGAGCAGTACGGCGATGCAGATGTTCACGGTCAGCAGCACGGGGGTGTCCTTCATGAACACCTTGCCGGGAGCGGTGCCGTCGACGCTGACGGTCTGCGCGTAGGGGGTCAGGCAGAAGACGCACATCAGCGCTACTGCGAGAAGCAGAAAGAGGGTTTGGATGCGTTGGATTTGCATGGCTATTTCGTTTTGTTGTAATATTCTCTATATGCGGCCGCGCTGCGGGCGTGCTGTTCGGCCATGATGGGCCGAAGGGCCTCCATGTCGATGTAGTGCTGCCCGCTGCCCGCCTCGATGGGGAAGACCACTCGGCGCAGCGAATCGGCCTCGACGGCTGCAGGGCTGGTGAAGCCCGGCATGACGGGGCGCAGCTCGTCGGGCACGCGGGCGGGCGTGGCGCGCACGGCATGGCCTACGGGCGGATAGCCTATGACGGTCCACATGCCGTCGCCGTCAATCACCACCGATGCCACCGACGAGCGGCGTGGGATGAAGTCCTGGTCGACCACCCAGCGGCCGGCCTCGCCGTCGGCGAAATCGCGTCCGAGCAGGGTGTGCAGGAAGGAGCGCGAGAGGGTCTCGGTGAGGAGTTCGGGCGACACACTGCCGGTCTCGATGGCCTCGCGGGCGAGGCAGCGGGCGTTCTCGCAGCGTATGTAGCCCATGCCGCGGCCTTCATCGCCGCTGACGCTGAAGTTGGTGCGAATGAGCACTCCCGAGGCCGTGCTGTCGGCGTCGAAGCGCACGTAGCCGTGGTCGTCGGTCTCGAAGTAGGCTGCGCCGCCGCGGGCGTCGACGACGCCGAAGTTGGCCTGCACGCCCATTGGGCGGGGAAGCGAGTCGAGCAGCCTCCTGAAGTCCTCTACATCGGCGCACCGGCGCAAGGCCATGGCCATCACGGCTCCCTCGCGGTCGCGCAGGCGTGCGGTGTCGGGGGCAAGGTTGTAGCTGGCTGTGTTCATTATGGCGAAGCCGGCATCGTTCACTCCGGCCCATGCCTGGGTCAGCAGCGAATCGCCGCCGTTGTAGAGCGCGGAAAAGGCGTGGGTGGTGTCGGTGGCTGCCGTGTGCTCCACAAAGTTCATGTCGCCGGAGCTGTCGCGGTGTTTCCACAGCAGGGGGCGGCCCGTTGCCGAAGCGCGGGCGCTCACCACCATCGAGGTGCAGGCGCAGGCCGTGGCAGAGGCGAGAAGTGCCAGTGCGGCTGCAAGGAGTGCTTTAAGATTCATATTGCAAAGTTAGCAAAAATAGCTGACAGGCGCAACAAGCCCGCCTTCCGCTCTGTGTGGCGGTGGCGGGCTTGTTATGCGTTGCGTCAGGGTAGAGCGGGTCAGCGCAGGCGCAGTTTCTGGCCGGGGCGCAGAGTGCTCTTGGAGCTGATGCCGTTGAGCTTGCAGATGGTGGCGATCTTAGTGCCGTTGCGGGCGGCTATGCGTCCGAGGGTGTCGCCCTTGCGCACGGTGTAGGTCTTGCTGCCTTTCGACGATGACGATTTAGCCGACGCGGGCACAGGCTTGTTGGGGTACTTGGCGCGGTACATCTGGGCGTACTCTTCGTTGGCCGCGGGCGAGAAGTTGCGGGCGTTCTGATAGGTGCGCTTGTCGAAGGTGTAGACGTCGGTGTGGGTCGTCTGGTTGGCGAAGTCGAAGATGGCGCAGGGGTTGATGGCGTAGCCCATGTAGCGGGTCTCGAAGTGGAGGTGCGGACCCGTGGATCGGCCTGTGTTGCCGCCGAGGGCTATGGGCTCGCCGGCCTTGACATACTGGTCGGGCTATACGAGGAACTTCGAGAGGTGGCCGTAGACGGTCTCGAGGTCGTTGGTGTGGCGCACTACCACGTAGTTGCCGTAGCCGCGGCGCTCGAAGTTGGTGATGCGCACGCGTCCGTCGAAGGCTGCGCGGATGTGTCGCCGATGTTGACTTTGAGGTCGACGCCCTTGTGCATGCGGCGGAAGCGGCGGCGGTAGCCGTAGGGCGAGGTGATGTAGCCGGGCAGGGGCATGGAGAACTTCGACACGTCGATGTCGGCCGTCTGGGGCACTTCCACGCCGGCGTAGCAGTTCACGTGCTTGCTGTCCCAGCCTTCGGTGTAGATGTCAAATTCGGGCTCCTCTTCTTCGCTGAAGAGTGCTTCGAGATATTTGGTGGTGTTGTCCACCTGTGCGGCGGTGTTGCTCTGGTTGGCAAGGAGGTCGCCGTGTTGCTGGTGATGCTGTCCGGGCAGCTGATAGTTCTGGGCCGAGGCTGCCATGCTTCCTGAGAGCAAAATGGCGAGGCCGAAGCAAATGGTTGGTATCTTGTGAGAGAGATTCATCAGAATTGGGTGGTTCTTTTGGATTTAGATCTCATCGGGAGCGTAGAGCACTCGTACGGGGCAGGGAAGATAGTCGAAGATTTCTTCGGGACGGAAGAAACGGTTGATTTCGATGACTGCGTTTTCGGGCGAGTCGGATGCGTGGACTATGTTTTCCTGTCCGCTCATGCCGAAGTCGCCGCGTATGGTGCCGGGGGCGGCGTTGCGCGAGTTGGTGGCGCCGGTCATGGCACGCACCACAGCCACAGCGTCTTTGCCCTTGAGGCAGAGCACGATGACGGGCGTGGCGGTCATCGACTCGACCAGCGAGGGAAAGAAGGGGCGGTCAACGAGGTGGGCATAGTGCTCGCGGAGTATTGCCTCGTTGAGCTGCATCATCTTGATGCCGCTGACTATTAAGCCTTTGTGCTGAAATCGGGTGATAATGTCGCCGATAAGGAAACGCCTTACTGCGGATGGTTTAAGGATTACGAATGTCTGCTCCATGATTGTTGCGGGCCGGAGCCCTTGTTTTTCGTTTCCCAAAGTTAGCCATTTTCGGGCAGAAAAGTGAGCTTTTTAGCTTTAAATTATGTGAATAATTCGCAAGAGGAGATTTTTACGCTCGCAAAGTGTTGTGATATTGTGCGTTACGAAAAATATGTTTTACAACATATTTTGAACCTTCGGCAAAGAGAAAGCCGCACGGCACGGGGCCGCACGGCTTTCGGGAGATATATAGAGGAGAGTGTTAGAGGTCAAGCATGTCCATGGCCATGTAGTGCTGATAGGGATGGTCGCACGCGGGGCAAACCTTGGGAGGCTCGGTGCCCTTGTACTCGTAGCCGCAGACGAGGCAGCGCCATACGACGGGAGTGTCGCGCTTCCACACGGTGCCGTCGCTGACCTGCTTGAGGTAGGCCTCGAAGCGTTTCATGTGGGTTTCCTCGATGGCTGCGATGGCGCGGAAGTGCTCGGCGATGTCGGTGAAGCCTTCGTTGTCGGCCACGAGGGCGGCGTTGATGTAGAACTCTACGCCTTCCTCACGCTCCTCGCGGATGGAGATGGCGAGGTTTTCGGCGGTGGTGCCGATGATGCCCGCGTCGACGGGGAGGGTGGTGTCGAAGCTGCCGCCTTCGAGGAACTTGAAGTAGACCTTGGCGTGGCGAAGCTCGTTGGCAGCCGTTTCACGGAACACTACGCCGATGGGGAAGTATTCTTCTTTGTCTGCCTGGTCGGCATAGAATGTGTAACGTGCATAGGCCTGTGCTTCTGCCATATAAGCATTGGCAAGGTTGATTTCGGTCTTTGTGCCTTTGATGCTTTTTTTAGTTGCTGACATAGTAGTTGTGTTTTAGCGTTCTTATGCTATAACAACAACCGCCGGGGGCAAAAGGTTTTGTGGCCGGGATGTCAATCGCGGAGTATTTCCACGCCGGGGATTATGGCGCGGTAATGTTCAAGGCTTTCGGGCGAGGGATTCACGAGCACGGCCCGGCCGCCCGCTTCGGCCACGGCCCGCATGAGCGGCGCGTCGGCAGGGCTGTCGCTCAGGAAATACTCGGGCAGGCGGCCGCCGAGCAGGCTGCGCACGGCCTGCAGCTTGGCCTCGCCGCGGCAGTCAAGCAGGATGCGCCCGGAGTCGTGGCGCGTGGCCACGTAATCGCTGAAACCGAAGGCCTCGACATAGCCCTGAAGTGCGGCCGTGGCGAGGATTATGCGATAGCCCTCGGCTCGACGGGCGTTGATGTAGCGGTCTACGGCTTCGGAACGATGCGCCTCGGAGGTCATGCGTTCGAGCACGTCGGCCCCGAAGCCGATAATGCGCATGCAGCGTTCGCGATAGGCGTTGTGGCTGTACGCGCCGAGGCGTCGCAGCAGCGTTGCCGCGAGCAGTGCGGGTGCGTGGCGGCTGCGCAGTCCGGCCTTCACGTAGAGGCGAAACGAGTTCTCGCGGATGAGGGTGCCGTCGAGGTCGACGACAAGCGCGCGGGCTAATTCCTGGCGTCGGCCGACCATGGGAAACGGATTAGAGAGTTGTGGATGTGGAAATCGGGCATTATCAGCGGCTTCGGAGTGGTCACGGTGACGGCCGCACTGCGCAGCTGCACATGCGGGAATGCGCGGACAACGGCCTCGCAAACGGCAAGCATGGTGGCGCCGCTGTCGACGGCGTCGTCGACCACGAGGACACGCCCGGCGCTACCGAGCCCGTCTGGCAGCGGTCCGTAATAGGTTCTCGGCACGGGACGTCGCAGGCCCAGCAGACGGGCCTCGAGGACGCGGAGCACATCGTTGACGCACCGCGGCAGATGCCTCACTAAGGCGCGCATCACGCCCTCCTTGCCGGCCGTGGACGGCCGTCGCATGGCCACGTAGGCATGTGGCACGCCGGCAAACATGCGCTCCGCCACGTAGCGTCCCCCGCTCTCGATGCCGAGCACGAGGTCGGGAGCGAAGCCGCCGGCGCGCACCGCCTCTTCAAGGCTGCGGCAGGCTGCGGAGAATGCGTAATCGTCAAGCGTCAGCACCTTTTTCATGCCTGTTCATTATTTCTTTCAGCTGTGGCGTAAGTGTCTCGGCTCGCAGAGCTTCGGCTATGGCGTCGAAATCGTAGTCGCTCCGGGGTAGACGCTCCGGGTGGCGCAACAGTTCGGTGAGTTCGTCCACACTGTCTGCAAGATAGCCGAAGCGGCCGAATTTGTCGAAGAGATAGCGGAAATACTCGGTCGCGAGTGCGAGCACGGGCTTGCGGAAGCGTATGCAGTCGAGCACGGCTCCGCTCGCTATGAGCCTGTAGGTGTCGGCGGGATATAGCAGAAGGATGTAGTCAAGTCCGGCCACTCCCTTTTCAAATTCTTCCTCTGTCAGCGGACGGTCCGGGTCGGCCGGAATCTCGATGCCGACCTTTTTGAAGCGTGTGGCATCGTCCTGTATGTGTCCTACGATATGAAGCTTGACTTGCTTGCTGCCGTTGAGCTCCCGCGCTATGTCCAGCAGCTGTCCGGCACCTTTGTAATCGTTCATTATGCCAACCGTGCCTACGTGTATGCACCCGTCGCCGGGAGCCTCGGCACGGGGCGTAAGACAAGTACCAACGGGGTGGTCGAGCGAGCTGAAGCGTTCGTAGAGCTCTGGCGATACGTAGGGCCTGATGTTTTTCAGTATCACGTCGCCGAACACGATGAAACGCAAGCCCGGAGCGGGTGAGGTGTTGTCCTTGTTGAAATAGGAGCACGTCAGGCGGCTCATCAGTTTCTTGTAGGCACGGCGATGTAGAGAAGAGTTGGAGAGATACTCCATTTCGCCGTGGCAGCACACCACAACGCGCCGTTTCAGCCTACGGCTGAGGCGGTCGATGGCCTTGAGGCAGAACACATTGTTGTAGTTGAAGAACACAATGTCTTCGGGCCGGCTTTTCAAGAGAATCCTCAAGTTGGTGAAGGCCGAGAATATGTAGCGCAACAGGGTGTTCCGTCTGCTGCTGCCCGACGGAACGAAGACGGTGTGAATGTCCTTTTTGTCGATTCCGAGTCCGTCGGTCAGTTCGTCTACGGTCGACTGCGAAGCGTGGCAGTCGACTTTGCCGGGATAGATGTCGCACAACATGCCGAGCAGCGCCCGGTTGATGACGGCGTGGAGTGTGCCGACGGCGAACGAACTGACGTAGCGGATTTTCATTTCACACGCACGGGTTTTGCCGCTGCCGACTCGTTGTTCGCGCGGTCGAGGGCTGTCACGGTGTAGTAGCCGGGGGCTGAGGGAAAAAACGATTTACGGGGTGTGACGGCGACGATGTTTCCGGGGTCGTTGATGTCGGGTTCGCCGCCGCGCGAGTAATAGACGACGAAGCGCACGGCGTCGTCGGTGCATCCCCGCGCCTCGGGCGTCTGCCAGCTGATGGCTCCGCCGTCGAGCTTAAGCTGCTCTACAGGCCATGGCCCGTCCGAGTCGATCCAGGGATAGGATGGCGGCAGGGCGGGTGCTGGCTGGCGGAACTCTGCCTTGCCCTGCAGGGCATAGCCGGGCCACCAGCAGAGGCCACCCAGCTCGTGGCGCCCGCGCTGCAGGCGCAGTTTCTCGCCGAGCTCGCCGGCCTTGACGCAGCGCTCCACGTCCTGACCGACGTAGACGTGGCGCCCCTCGGTGTTATCGGCCCACCAGTCCACGAGCACACGGTAGCCGGCCGCCTTGTGGTCCAGCTCCCAGTAAAGTTGCGGCAAAAGATAGTCCACCCATCCGCGGCGGGCCCAGAGCAGCACGTCGGCATAGAGGCCGTCGTAGTTCTGCAGCCCCGAGGTGGCGCTGCCGCGCGGGTCGTTGGCCGCATTGCGCCAGATGCCGAAGGGACTGACGCCGAAGCGCACCCACGGCCTGCTGCTGCCCCGCACGGCGCGGTGCACGTCGGCTATGAGCGAGTCGACGTTGGCACGTCGCCAGTCGTCGCGCTTCATGCCGCGGCCGTAGCGCGCGTAGGAGCGTCCGTCCGGGAAGTCGGCGCCCTTGACGGGGTAGGGGTAGAAATAGTCGTCGAAGTGCAGACCGTCGATGTCGTAGCGCTGCAGTATGTCCTCGACCACGCTTACGATGTAGCGTCGGTTTTCGGGACGCCCCGGGTCGAAATAGATCTTGCCGCCGTAGCGCACGAAGCGTTCGGGGTGCTTGTGGTAGATGTGGCCCGGAGCGGGCACCTGCTTTGCCCCTGCCGTCACGCGGTAGGGGTTGAGCCAGGCGTGCAGCTCCATGCCGCGGGCGTGGGTCTGCTCCACCATAAATTCCAGAGGGTCCCAGAACGGCTTGGGCGCCCGGCCGCCGTCGGTGAGGTAGCAGCTCCAGGGCTCTATCTTGCTGTCGTAGAAGGCATCGGCCTGCGGGCGCACCTGAAAGAACACGGCATTGACGCCCGCAGCCTGCAGCGAGTCGAGCAGCGAGCAGAGGTAGGCCTTGTTGGCGGCGGTGCTGCGCTTGTTGTAGCCGTCCTGATAGACGGTGTGGAGCCACGCCCCGCGAAATTCGCGCTTGGGGTGGGTGGCGGCTGCCGCCGGCACTACGGCCGGCAGCAGCGTCAGCAGCAATATGAGAGAGCGCAGCAGAGTCATTTCACGATGATGAATCCGCCTTTGGGCTGCAGCGTGAGTTTCACTTCGCCGGCCCGCTTGGCCTTGATGTCGCGGCGCACGAGTGTACCCTCGGCGTCGGCGTCCTCAAGCAGCGTGGCCGTGTTGCCCTTGGCCAGCATGGGCAGGTCGAGGGTCAGGCGCAGGGGCTCGGTGAGGTTGCTGATGCCTGCCACATACCATGTGTCGCCGTGGCGGCGGGCAATGACGGCGTAGCGGCCGGGATAGCCGTCGATGTAGCGAGTCTCGTCCCAGGCCGTGGGCACCGACTTCATGAAGTCGATGGCTTCGACGGGCGCGTCGGTCAGGTTGTTGGGCGCCAGGGCGAAGTTCTGCACGGGGTTCTGATAGATTACGGCCGTGGCCAGCTGGAAGGCGTCGGTGCTGCGGCGCAGCGGACCCGAGGCGTTGTCGCGGCTGAGATGCTTGTTGAGGAACGAGCCGCCGAACTCCATGCAGCCCAGCGAGTTGCGGATGAAGGGGTGGAGCGTGGCGTGCTTCTGCTCCACTTCGTCGTTGAACCACTGCGAGAACACCATGTTCTCGGACGCCAGCACGGCCTCGCTGCCTGCGTAGTTGGGATACATCCGCTCCCAGCCGCGGGGCAGGGTGCAGCCGTGGAATATCACGCTGATGCCGTGGTCGTCGGCGTCGCTGAGTATGTCCTCGTAGAGGCGCATGGTCTCCTGCTTGTCGCCGCCGAAGAAGTCGACCTTGATGCCCTTGACGCCTATGTCGTGCATCCACTTCATGGCCTTTTTGCGCTCGATGGCGCGGCTCATCACGTTGACGGGGCTCTGCACAATGTCGTTCCACCAGCCGCTCGACGAGTACCAGAGCAGTATGCCCACGCCCTTGGAACGGGCATAGTCGACGAGCTTCTCGATGCCTTCGCGGCCTATGTTGATGTCCCAGGCTGCGTCGATGAGCACGTGGTCGTAGCCCAGGTCGGCTGCCAGGTCGATGAAGGTCTTCTGGTCGTCGTAGTTGATGCTGTTGTCCTGCCACAGAATCCAGCTCCATGTGCCTTTTGCGGGCTTGACGGCCTCGACGGCCTCGTAGAGGGGCTCCACGAGGTCCCAGGCCACGGTGGTCTCCACGATGGGGGCGAGGTTGTCGCCTATGGTGATGGTGCGCCAGGGCGTCTCGGCCGGCAGACTCATGGCCGCCGCCGTGGTGCCGCCGCCGTTGTTCTCGCCGGGCATGGGGAAGGCTATGGTGTAGACGCCGTCGGGCGAGGCGTCGCTCAGGTGTGAGCCCACGTAGCGGCTGTCAACGCCGGTCTCGCCGAGCAGCACCCAGCCGCCCTCGGCCGTGCGGAACAGTGCGGGGAAGGTAAAGCCGTGGCCGAACTGCGAGGGAGTGCCTACGGGCACATCCACGGCATACACCTCTTCATAGGAGGGCTTGGAGCGCTTCCAGCCCACCATGGGGTCGCTCTGCGGCGTCACGAATGCCGTGGAGCCCTGGGGCAGGGCGAAGCCCGAGGCTTCGGAGTCGATGAGCACGGCGCCCGTCTCGCCGCCTTTCTGGCGGGGGATGATGTAGCGGAAGGCCACGTCGTTGTCGGCGATGCTGAACTCCACGCCTATGGTGTCGCCGGCGGCGTTGACGGCCTTGGCCTTGAGCAGGCGGGCCTTGTAGCAGGCGCGCGAGTGCTTGATGCGGTCCTGGGCGTAGCACTTGGCTGTCGACATGGTGTCGGCGCTGACGATGCGCATGCCGCCGGCGAAGTCGCCGATGTCGGCACGCAGGCCCAGCGGCGAGGGTGCGAGATAGGTCTTGCCGTCGCGCTGCACGCTGTAGCTCAGCTTGCCGCCTTCGTCGTCGAGGGTCACGGCCGTGCGTCCGTCGGGGCTGACGGCGTGGTGCGTGGCGGCTCCGGCTGCCAGCGTAGCGGAGAGTAGTATGCTTGTGATGATGGTTTTCATGCTGTGTTGAGGTTTGAAGGTTCAGGTTCGGGGTTTGAGTTGCCAGAATGCTACAGCCGAGGCAGCGGCCACGTTGAGCGAGTCCACGCCGTGGGCCATGGGTATGCGCACCACATAGTCGGCGCCTTCGATGACCTCGCGTGCCAGGCCGTCGCCCTCGGTGCCGAGGATTATGGCCAGGCGCGGCTCGGCGCAGAGCGTCGGGTCGTCGACGGGCACGGAGTTGTCGCTCAGGGCCATTGCGGCGGTGCGCAGCCCCAGCGAGCGCAGCTCGTCGAAGCCGCCGCCCTCGGTCATGGCCCAGGGCACGAGGAACACCGAGCCCATCGACACGCGCACGGAGCGGCGGTTGAGCGGGTCGCACGACTGCGGGGTAAGCAGCACGGCATCGATGCCGAGCGCGGCCGCCGAGCGGAAGATGGCGCCGATGTTGGTGGTGTCGGTGACGCCGTCGATGACGGCCACGCGGCGTGCTCCCGCACACACCTCGGCCGCCGTCAGCGGCGCGGGGCGGCGCATGGCGCAGAGCACGCCACGCGTGAGCTTGTAGCCCGTGAGGCCTGCCAGCAGTTCGCGCGGACCCGTGTAAACAGGCATGTCGTCGGGGCAGCGGGCTATGATGTCGGCCGCGTCGCCGCTTATGTGGCGTTCCTCGCAGAGCAGGGCCAGGGGCAGGAGTCCGGCATCGAGAGCCACACGTATCACCTTGGGACTCTCCACGATGAAGACTCCCTTGTCGGGCTCCAGGCGGTTGCGCAGCTGCGCCTCCGTCAGCGAGGCGAAGACTTCAAGGCCGGGAGCGTCTGTGCTTTCTATATATATAATGTGTGGCATCGCTGTCGGCGCAGGGTCAGAAAGTATTCAGCCAGTTGGTGATTTCGTTGAGTATGAGGTCGCGTTTGCCCTCGGGACCCCATATGCCCCAGCCGTGACCGCCTTTGGGATACATGAGCAGCGTGGAGGGCACACCGGCGGCTTGCAGGGCCGAGTAGTAGCGCACGGCGTTCTGCGGGTGCACCACGTCGTCGTCGCCGCAATGTATGATGAGGGCGCGCGGTGTCTCGGGCGTCACCTTGTTCTCGGCCGAATATTCGGCAGCCAGTTCTTCGGTGGCTTTGTCGCCGAGGAATCCCCAGCGTGTGCCCCGGTGGGTGATGGCCATGTCGAGCGAAGCCACGGGGTAGAAGAGCAGCTGGAAGGCGGGTTTGCAGCCGGGAGTGGGGTGGGTGGCCACCGCCGAGGCCAGATGGCCGCCGGCCGACGAACCCATGATGCCCGTCTGCGCCGGGTCGATGCCCCACACGGCGGCGCTGTCGGCCATGATGCGGAAAGCTTCGCGCACATCGCCCATGGGCACCTCGCGGTCGCCCTGCGGCATCCTGTACTCCAGCACGGCTATGGCCATGCCGCGCCCGTTGAAGTAGGGCACCCAGTCGAAGCCCTCGTGGCCCGTGGCCAGCATCGCATAGCCGCCGCCGGGGCAGCACACCACGGCTTTGCCGCAGGCAATGTCGCCGGGCGGAAGGAATACGGTCATGCGGGGTGAGTCAAAACTGATGATGCGCGGCGCGCGGTTTTCTGCGCCTGCCCCAAACAGAGCCGCGGCACAGAGCAAGGATGCAAGAAGTCGTTTCATAGCAAGATTTATGTGTCGTTTGAAAGTTTGCACAAAGATAACTATAAAAATCGAATTTCGGGCTGCTGAAGAAAAAATGAAAAAAATTAGAAAATTATCCTAAAGAAAATCCCGGCATCTGCGTCATTGAAAGTGAAAGGCATCATAAAACATCTTTCGGACTAAACCTTAAACATATATCATAACCTTAAATAAGCTCTATGAAGTTCAAATTTTTACTCACATCCGCAGCAATCGTATTCGCTGCTTTCTCGGCTTCTGCCGCGACGTTCTACGTAAGTCCTGAAGGTGCAGGTGAAAAGACCGGTGCCGACGCAGCCAACGCTATGGGCCTTGCCGAATTCCGCACCCACGCAGCCGCTCTTAAGGCAGACGAAAACCACACTTACATCTTCGCCGGCGGCAACTACGACTTCACCAACGCCGTAGCCTTCCCCACCTCTGTAGGTCCGACTCTCGTCGGCAACACCAACGGCGAACGCACCGTGTTCAACGCCGAAAACCAGGATCCCGATCTGACGATTAGCGACAAAGACCGCAAAGCCGGCATTCTGTTCCTCTCCGCCACTACGGGCGATCAGTCGGAAGCTGAGACTGTCGTACGTCCCATCAAGATTACGGATATCGACTTCTGCAATCTGACCACCAACAAGAACGCCAACAACGGCAGCCTTATCATATCCGCCATTGGCATCGACAACTCCGGCTATGTGGAGATCGAAGGCTGCAACTTCAAGAACAACGTGAGCACCACCAAGCAGGGCGGTCCTGCAATTGGCTCCAACCGTTCGACCCTCTATGTGCGCAACTGCACGTTCGATGGCAACAAGGCAGGCGCACGTGGCGGCGCGGTCAACCTCCGCACTGACAAGGCAGTAAAAGGCATCACCGTGTTTGAAAACTGTCTTTTCAAGAACAACGAAGTCAACGGCACTGAAGGTATGGGTGGCGCTGTATTCGCAGCCCAGGCCAAGAGCGTGACCTTCATAGGCAGTACCTTCACCGGCAACAACGCCACCCAGAAGGGTTCCGTGCTCTATGCCAACGGCCATCCCGCCGACGGCTATGCCGCCAAGATGATATTCATCAACAGCACCGTTGCCAACAACCCCGCCCAGGATGGCGCACCCATCATGATGGGCAACGGCTCTAACGTGGGCCAGCTCTACCTCATGAACAACATCATCGTGGAGAAAGTCGAAGCTCGCGCTGCTACTGAAGCCGTAATCACTCCCAACGACGGCGCAACCATCGCCCTCACCTCCGGCGGCTACAACTACCTCGGCACCGTAGAGACCGGCACCGACGCCGTTTGGGAACAGGTGTCCGACCAGGTCAACAAGGACTACGCCTCCATCTTCGGCACCCACAGCCTCAACGGCGCCGGCTTCATCAAGCCCGCAGTCTACGTGAAGGGCGCTAACGGCACCGAAATCGCAGAAGCTACCAAGGATTGGGGCCTGCCCAAGGGCGTAAACGTGGAAAACCGCGAAAGCGACGTCACCCCCGGCGCTCACGGCTACAACGAAGAAACCGTCACCACCGGCATCGCCGACATCGCAGCCGACGCCAACGACGTGAAAATCATAGCCCTCGGCGGCGGCAATTACCAGCTGCTCGGCTACGAAGGCGCAGTGCAGGTGTACAGCATCAGCGGCGCTCAGGTGCTGGCCACTGTAGCTCCCGAGGTCAACCTCAGCTCCCTCGCAGCAGGTGTCTACCTGGTGCGCGCAGGCAAGAAAGTAGTAAAGGTGGTACGTTAATCGAAAAACAGTACTAAGGTAAGATAGATTTAAGTTATTGAAGTGGGTTCAGGGTCGGCCGTGCGGTCGGCCCTGAATTTTTATGTTATAGGGCATAAGGAGCAAATTATTGGGCCGATGCTGAGCCGCGGATGCGCTTTTTTTGTTAATTTTGCAGCATAATGTAAAAACACGGAACTTATGTTCAAGAAAACTTCCATCCTGAGCCTCGGCGCAGCAGTCGCAGCGCTCGCCATGGCCACCTCCTGCGGTGGCAACCACGAAGCCGAAATCCTGCAGGCGCAGGCACAGCGCGTCGACGCACAGCTTGCCGCCGACGCCGCATCCAATCCCCGGCTCTTCGCAGCCGCCGATGCCGAGTATGCCGACTCGGCTTTCCGCGTCGACATCACCTTCGCCGACTCCGTAATCAACGTGGCCGACTATTCGCAGGACCTCGTGGAGTACTTCCTCTCTGACGAGATCAAGAGCAGCGCCGGACAGGACCTCGACGAACTGGTCAACAGCCTCGCCAAGACCAAGGAACCCCTGCGCCTGACGCTCACCGACGTCTACGGCACAACACGCAGCTACGACATGCCCGCCTCGACGCTCCGTGCGCTCTTCAAGACCCAGCGCTCGCAGCTCAACCTGCCCGAGGTGCGCACACAGGTGCTCTCCATCCTCTCCGACCGCGCGTTCCGCTTTGCCGTCGGCACCGGAGTGCAGAAAGTCGACTTCGCGCTGACCACCAGCTTTGCCACCTACACCATAGTCTACGACAACGCTAAGGCTTACTCGGGTCTCAACGTGGGCAACCTCAAGGCGCGCTACCTCAAGCTGCTCAAGCCCATCTATCAGTCGTACGGCCCGCTGGCCGGCGCCATCGTGGAGATGGACCGTAGCCTCGGCATCGACGGCTACCGCTTCGTGCTGACCACTCCCTCGGGCGACTCCGAGCTCAAGTGCACGCTGCCCTGGCGCGAGATTCTCGCCGAGTGACCCAAATACGGACAAGAAGAAACCAACACTCACACCTACTACCATCATGAATCTTACAGACAGATTCCTCAGCTACGTCAAGTTCGACACACAGAGCGACGAGCTCACCAATATGACCCCCTCGACGCCCGGACAGATGGTGTTCGCACAGCATCTGCGCGACGAGCTCGAGGCTATGAAACTCAGCGACATCACGCTCGACGACAACGGCTATCTGATGGCCACACTGCCGGGCAACATCGAGGGCAAGCATGTGCCCGCCATAGGCTTCATAGCCCACCTGGACACGTCGCCCGACATGAGCGGCCTGCACGTGAAGCCCCGCATCGTGCACGACTATGACGGCATGGCCATCACTCTCAACGACGAGCAGGGCATAGTGCTTTCGCCCGATGAATTTCCCGAGCTGCTCAACTACAAGGGTCAGGACCTGATTGTCACCGACGGCACCACCCTGCTCGGTGCCGACGACAAGGCCGGCATCGCCGAAATCATCAGCGCTGTGGACTATCTGCAGGAGCACCCCGAAATCAAGCACGGCAACATCCGCATAGCCTTCAACCCCGACGAGGAGATAGGCCAGGGCGCCCACAAGTTTGACGTGGAGCGTTTCGGCGCCGACTGGGCCTACACCATGGACGGCGGCGAGATCGGCGAGCTCGAATATGAGAACTTCAACGCCGCCGTGGCCAGAGTGACCTTCAAGGGCCGCAACGTACACCCCGGATATGCCAAGCACAAGATGATCAACTCGATCCGCATCGCCAACCAGTTCATCATCATGCTCCCCCGCTGGGAGACTCCCGAGCACACCGAGGGCTACGAGGGCTTCTACCACCTCGTGGAGATGAGAGGCACCGTGGAGAAGACCGTCCTCACCTACATCATCCGCGACCACGACCGCGACCGCTTCGAGCGCCGCAAGAAGGAGCTTGAGCATCTCTGCCGCAAGATCAACAACGAGTTCCCCGGCTGCTGCAGCATCGAGATCAAGGACCAGTACTACAACATGCGCGAGAAGATCGAGCCGGTGATGCACATCGTGGACATCGCCGAGGAGGCCATGCGCCGCGCAGGCGTCAAGCCCAAGGTGCAGCCCATCCGCGGCGGCACAGACGGCGCCCAGCTCTCGTTCAAGGGTCTGCCCTGTCCCAACATTTTCGCCGGCGGCCTCAACTTCCACGGACGCTACGAGTTTGTGCCCATCCCCTCGATGGAGAAAGCCATGGAGGTGATAGTGGAGATAGCACGCATCGTGGGTGAGCGCTGACCGCGACAAGCCTCTCGTCGTCGTCGTCACGGGGCCCACGGCCTCGGGCAAGACGGCGCTGGCTCTCGACCTGGCCGAGCACTTCGGCTGCGACATCATATCGGCCGACTCGCGACAGCTCTACCGCGAGCTGCCCATAGGCACGGCGGCGCCCACGGCGGTCGAACAGGCACGTGTGTGCCACCACCTTGTGGCCACGCGGTCGGTGACCGAACCCTACAGCGCGGCGGCCTTCGAGGCCGACGCGCTGCGTATTATCGGCGCCATGACCGAGGCCGGTGCGCGGATGGCGGTGGTGTGTGGCGGCTCCATGATGTATGTCGACGCTCTCACCCGCGGCATCGACGAGATGCCCACCATCAGCGACGCCGTGCGCAGCCGCGTGCTCTCGTTCTACCGCGAACAGGGCCTGGAGGCGCTGCTCGCGTGGCTGGAGACAGTCGACCCGGATATGCACGCCGTGGTGGACCGCCGCAACCCCAAGCGCGTGATCCACGCCCTGGAGATATGTCTGCAGGCTGGCGTGCCGGCTTCGTCGCTGCGCACCGGGGTCTGCAAGCCGCGCCCCTTCAGGACGCTTAAGCTGTGCATCGACCGGCCGCGCGAGGAGCTCTTCGCCCGCATCAACGCCCGAACCGAGGCCATGATGCAGGCCGGCCTGCTTGAGGAGGCACGGGCCATGCTGCCCTATCGCCACCTCAACGCGCTGAACACGGTGGGCTATAAGGAGCTGTTCGCCTATTTCGACGGCCTGATGGAGCTGCCCGTGGCCGTGGCCCGCATAGCCAAGAACACGCGCGTATATGCCAAGAAACAACTCACATGGCTCGCCCGCGACGCCGACCTCGTGCGCCTCTCTCCCGCCGACGCCACCGTCAGGGCCATGCAACTTATAAACGACAACCTATGAACGACAACGATCTCAACCCCACGCTCTGCGCCGTCTACGGCGACCTGCCCACGGCCTCTATAGCCATGGGCACTCTGCGCTCGCATGGCATCGACGCCATCGCCGACAATGCCACCATGGGCACCGTGCTGCCTCCTGCCGGCGGCATACGCCTGATGGTGCGTGCCTGCGACCTCGACCGTGCGCGCGACATCCTGGCCGAAGGCGGCCTGCTGGACTGACAACGAATCAAACCGCAATATTATGGAAAAATGGAAAACCCTGGGCAGCGAATATCTCTTCCGCCGCCCCTGGCTCACGGTGCGCAAGGACCGTCTGCAGCTGCCCAACGGCGTGGTGCACGACGAGTATTACGTGCTTGAGTATCCGAGCTGGATCAATGTGATAGCCCGTACGCCCGACGGCCTCTTCGTCATGGTGGAGCAATACCGCCACGGCATCGACGGCATCTACACGGAGCTTGTGGCCGGTGTGGCCGAGGAAGGCGAGGACCCTATGGACGCGGCACGCCGCGAACTGCTCGAAGAGACGGGCTATGCCGGCGGCGAATGGAGCCTGAGCATGGTGATATCGGCCAATCCCGGCAGCCTGAACAATCTTACGTACTGCTACATCGCCGACGGCGTGGAGCGCGTCGACACCCAGCATCTCGACGAGACTGAGGACATCAACGTGCGCCTGCTCACAGCCGAAGAAGTCCGCGCCATGCTGCTCGCCGACGAGGTGAAGCAAGCCCTGATGGCCGCTCCTCTCTGGAAATATTTCGCGCTCAACGGTATGCTCTGAGCAAGGTTGCCGCCATGCGGCGCCGCCTTAGCGACAACTAAAAAGAAAAACCCGCGTTCCTGGTCGAGGATCGCGGGTTTTTTATCTGGCTTGCCTTAAGGCTTATTTCTTGACAGCCTTGTTGCGGCGGGCGTCGGTGATGTAGGCCACGGGAGCGGCCACATAGATGGTGGCGAGGGTACCGATGATTACACCGAGAGCATGGCGAAAGTGAAGCTGCGGATAGCGTCGCCGCCGAGGATGAAGATGCAGAGCAGCACGAGCAGGGTCGAGCCCGAGGTCATGATGGTACGGCCGAGGGTGGAGTTGATCGACGAGTTGATGGTGGTGAAGAAGTCCTGCTTGGGATAGAGGCCGACGTTCTCACGCACGCGGTCGAATACCACCACGGTATCGTTGATCTGATAACCGATCACGGTGAGGATAGCGGCGATGAACGTCTGGTCAACCTCCATAGCGAAGGGCAGCACGCCGTAGAGCAGCGAGTAGAAGCCGATGATGGTGAAGGCGGTGAAGGCCACGGCTGCGAGAGCGCCGAGCGAGAAGGCCACGTTGCGGAAGCGGAGCAGGATGTAGAGGAACATGGCGATGAGCGAGATGCACACGGCGATGTAGGCGTCGGTGCGCATGTCGTTGGCCACGGTGGGACCTACCTTCTGCGAGCTCACGATACCCTGGCTGGCGTCGGTGGTGGAGAACTCGGCGTCGGTCATGCCGTCGCGGAGATAGGGCTTGAGCACATTGAAGAGCTTGCCGGTGATTTCCTTTTCGGTGTCCTCGTTCTCGTCGTTGATCTTGTAGTTGGTGGAGACGCGCACCTGGTTGGAGCTCTCGATGGTGATTACGCTTACGGATGCGCCGTCGAATTCCTGGGCGAGAGCGTTCTGCAGCTCAACGGTGTTGACGGGCTGCTCGAACTTGACCACGTAGTTGCGGCCACCCGAGAAGTCGATGCCCTGGTTGAGGCCGCGCACGAAGAGCGAAGCCACGACGATGAGGATCATGATGCCGGCCACGGCGAAGCTTGCTTTGCGCTGGCCGAGGAAGTTGATGCCGGAGTTGACAAACATCTTGCGGGAGATGCCCGTGGTGAATGTCATGTTCTGGAAGGCACCGAGCTTGCCGAACCACGTGAAGAACACGCGGCTCAGGAACACTGCGGTGAAGAACGAGCAGATGATACCGATGATGAGCGTGGTGGCGAAGCCCTTGATGGGACCTGTACCGAAGAGCAGCAGGATCACACCGGTGATGATGGAGGTGAGGTTGGAGTCGAAGATGGCCGAGAAGGCGTTGCTGTAGCCGTCGGCGATAGCGGTGCGCAGGTTCTTGCCGGCGCGGAGCTCTTCCTTGGTGCGCTCGAAGATGAGCA
>JAAGKN010000219.1_pt1 | contig 95405 bp, 86 predicted proteins | sample 6206371 | NCBI WGS metagenome assembly JAAGKN01 (sample SAMN11533720, study PRJNA540317) | gut metagenome | isolation source: fecal pellets from male and female animal of same cohort | host: Peromyscus leucopus | place: USA:CA | collected 2017 | reverse complement strand
CAAGCGCTGGCGGCGATGGAAAAGAAAACTCTCGCGGACAATAAAGGAGTCGCGCTCGTAGTGAGCGGCAAAGGCGACGACATGACCGTTTCCGTCTTAAAAGACGGCGAAATAACAAACGTCGTTAATTGCAACCAAGCGAGGGCAAACGGTGTGGCTTGGATTTGCTATGACGTAGTCAAAAATCATTGCGAAGTAGAGTCTTTAGCGAGTAATATGTTTTCTATCGAGAGAGGTATTGTCGCCGCTTTCGAGAACGCCAAAGGTAAAAGTAAATATGCAAACTGTGCTTTTTCTAACGGCTTAGTAGAACTTGGCAGGGCGCTTAACGCCTACGGGCATAAACAAAGGGAGGATATTGCGAAGGGTGTCGATCCATATTTGCAAAGTCTTTCCGATAGACTGGATATGATGGACAAGAGCAATCCCGTCGTTCATATGATTCGCAATATGCTCGATAAGACGATGCGCGGGAAAGAGATCGACGTTGATAGTGACAAATTTGAAGGTAAAGCGAAAGCGACCTGGGAACAATACCAAACTTTTATCGGACAATCCCCCGAAAAAGAGGAAACAAAGCCAAAAGATGTATTCAATGAAAAATTTGCATTGTACGGCTATATGCAAAAGCTGGCGCGCTGGCAAGCGGAGCACGACGCCGAGCTGCTCGAGGAAATGACGGGCGAAGGCGACGGCAAGAAAGAAAACCACGGGGTCGGCGAAATCATGCGGAATGCGTCGCTGGAAGACGGTTTGCAGGTTATCAATGACAATTTACACCAGTTTCAAAGAAGCTATTACGCCGAGGGAGACACAGCGTCCTTAACCGAGGAACAACTGGCGGAAGAAAAAGAAATAAATGAAAAAGCCTTATCCTATGCCGCTGGTTACAATTGGAACGTCATTTGCCAAAAATTTTTAAAAGAAAATCCTGACATGGCGGAAATACTTTCCAAGAATGGCGATCCTTATGTTACGAGTTGGAACCGCGCTTAACGCGAACGATTTGATACTTCCTTATACCGAACGACAAAAGGCGAAGCCGCACAAATTACGGCTTCGCCTTGGTTGTTTGGATCTATCCGGCCTGCCAACTTTGAAAAATGCCCGCTTCGTTGAAGCGGTGGTAGCCTGTATACAAAGGCCACTTTACCCCTTGGCTCCCCTGTAGGGGAGCTGTCAGCGTAGCTGACTGAGGGGTGACATAAGTAAACCTCTCGGCTGATCTTCACCCCTCCGGTCTTCGGCCTGCGGCCTTCGACCACCTCCCCTACAGGGGAGGCTTTCTGGTTATGCCACTCTACCGCAATGGCTTCACCGAGGCTATTTTATCTACAGGCTGATACCGTCCCGAAATGGGGCGGCATTTTTGATGGGAGAAAAACGGTGGTGTGAGAGGCCGGCAGGCGAACTAATCGCCTGCCTCCTGCTCGATCTCTATGGGGAAGAAAATCGTTTACTATACTTCCGGATCAAGGACGAGGCGGTTTACCCTTTGCCCTAAATAGTAGGCGGCAAATTGTTTGGCGGTACGGCCATTGCGGCCGCTGTGTTCCAATTCCCAACGCTTACCCTCAATGCGAAGCTCCTCGGGATTTAGAATTACGCCTTCCTGACGAAGATCGTGATCAATTATTGCCAGGTACTCATCCTGGCTGGGAGCTCGGAATTTAATGATCAGACCAAATCTGTCGGAGAGGGATACCGTCTCGTTTACACTGTCGCTGTTGTATAGCTCAGAATCGGCAGCTTCTTCACGGTCGCTCCAGGTTTCATGAATAAGGTGACGGCGGTTGCTGGTGGCATAGATGAGAACGTTTTCCGGCCGGGGTTCTACACCGCCTTCTATGGCGGACTTGACATATTTGTAGTCGCTTTCGCTTGTTTCAAAGGAAAGGTCGTCAAGATAAATGATGAATTTCTTGCTGGCAAAATGCCGAAGACGCTCCATTACACTGGAAAGGTCTTTCAGCTGATGTTTCTTTATCTGAACGAGGCGCAGACCATGGCGGAAATACTCGTTGGCAAGAGCCTTAATGCAGGTGGACTTTCCGGTACCCCGGTCGCCAACCAGCAGGGTGTTATTGGCGGGGAGTCCGGAAAGGAACGCGAGAGTGTTTTTGACAAGGGCTTCCTTTTGGCGCTGATAGCCAATGATATCTTTCAAGAGCGCCGGTTCAAAATGCTGTATCCCCTTAAGCATTTTGGTGTCACAGTTCCAGGAAAAAGCCTTGTAAACAGCAATGTCACCGTAACCGTAAGTTCTGTAATAGCTAAGGAATCCATCCACAAGGTCAGAAGCAGATGCAGCGTTGGAAATAACGGAAGAAACAAAGGCATTGACTTCTGTCTTAGCCGCCTCATTGGTTGCCTGGTAATCATCCAGGAAAGTGGGAGTACCTGCAATCAGCTCAGAAGGTTTATAAATAAAAAGCGGCAGAAGTATTTCCATGTCGTGAACGAAGGCTTCTTTGAGACTGGGGCCAATCTGTCCGCCGGAGCGCTCAAGGGTACTGTTCACTATATTCTGGTCGGTTAAAAGGCGGCTTACGATATATGAACGGAGAATGTTACCGGAAAAGTTGCAGTTTTCGGCGGCAATAATCAGAGAAGCAACAGCCTCCGGGCCGGAAAACTCAGGGGATGTCATGGCCGCAGCTACGGCATTGATTACCGGGTCATTGGTCAGACTGCGGCAGACTAATAAACTTGAAGGAGAAAAATTTTTGTTCATGGTGTTGAATCCTTTCAAAATACGCTGCTTATAACGCCGTTGTTCAGGAAAATACCACAGGTATCTTCCTTTTTCATTGCGCTCAACGATGATGAAGACATTAGCTCTACCTTGTTAATTCAAGCAGACATTACTTACGACCTTGAGCAGGGAACATACTTTCATCGCTACACTGCGATTATTATATATTCACAGGTATAAAAAGAAAAGAATAATTTAGCAGGATAAATCGTTAATAAGGCGATTTTTCCTGTCCAGATAATCGGTTGTATAGTAAACGCCGTTTTGACTTTCGCGATGGTCAAAGCCGTATGCGCGACGGCTTACGGCCAGAACCGGCGGGGCTTGAATTCGCTTGGCAACGCCAAGCCCGGCGAAGCATTGCCACCATTTCTCCAGATCCTCGATGAATTTATCAGGGGAAGGAAAGAGTCTTTTGGTAAGACCTGATTCGCAGCCCAGTTCTGAGTCAATGGTGTCCTCCTCGTACCATTTAAGCAGGTCAGCAGGCGTTGCCTTGTCCCAGCGCTCAATGAAGGAATGGAACAAGTAGTCGTGGTACGGATAGGTTAGCGGATCTCCCGTGCCAGCATCTACATTTTGGGCGGATGACAGTTCGGCGCTTGGGACGATATCAATTGTTCCCTGAGGTATGACCTCCCGCTTAAAGACTTGTCGATTAAGATATCGGGCAAGGTCATATATCTGATACTTCCACAGGTCGGCCAGGGCACAGAGGAATCCTGCCTGGTCACCATAGAGGGTCGAATAACCTACGGTAAGCTCCGCCTTGTTTGCGTTGCAGGTGAAAGCGCCGCCAAAGGCGGCGGCAAATCCGGCAAGGACTCTTGCCGAACGATCCCGGGCCTGAATGTTTTCTCTGATAAAGTCGCTGACTTTGAAATGCGTTACGCTTCCCTTGAAGTAAACGGGAGTGTTATCAATCTGATTAACGGTGAGGTTCACACTGTCCTCAATCGGAGCGACGGCGTACCGGCAGCCGATAGCCTGAGCCAGACGCCTGGCTAAATCTTTTGTGGTGGCTGAATTAAACTGACCGGGCATATTGATGAGCAGGAGGTTTTCCGGGGGAAGGACTGTTGCATAAAGGGCGGCGGCAACGGCACTGTCTATCCCTCCGGATATACCGATAACGACCTTGTTTATTCCCGTGCTTATGAGAAAATGCTTTATTCCATAGCTCAGAGCGGCAAAAATGCTCTCAGTTTCGCATGATATCAGAGTTGTGCAGGGATTGCGGCGGTCCGTAAAATTTATGGCTTTCGCCGATTTCGTATATTCTATGTAAAGAATATCTTCGCTATAGGAAGCAGCCGATACTATAACTTTTCCCCTATTGTCATAGGCGGTAGAGGAACCGTCAAAAGTGTATATAGTTTTTCCATTGTTTTGGATACCTGTATGATTGATATAAAGCAGAGGAATATTGTGCCGACAGGAGTTATTGCCAAATACCCGGTGCCTTTTTTCATTCTTTCCCAGAGTAAAGGGAGAGGAGGATATGTTAATAAATATGTCCGGAGATTTGCCATATTGCTCGAGGCTGCGGTCGACAAGAGCATCGGCTACCTGTAAATCGTAGTCTTCTCCCCAGCCATCTTCGCAAATCAGTCTGCCAATAAGATATGTTTCGCCGTTAATGGTTATCGGCAGGGGCAGGAGCAAATCCCTGGGGGAGACATTCAGCTCGTAAGCCAGTTTCCGCAGGCTGAAAAAGTAACGACTGTCATCAAATTCCCGATAATTAGGGAGGAGGGTTTTTATAGAAAAGGGATATGGGGCTTTAGCGGTAGTAACAAGTTTTCCATGCTGGGCCGTAAAAAATGAATTGTATTTACGGATGCGGCCATCGTTGTTGCGTTTGGCTGGGTCAACAGCAACGCTGCCAAACATCACTGCAATACCAAGCTGGTTAGTGGCCGCAATAATTCGCTCATTTTGCGCAGTACAGTCAGCCAGGAAAGATTCTGACTCCCAGGTATCTCCCAGGAGGTAGCCGGGCACAGCCATTTCGGAAAAAACAGCCAGCTGGGCATCATTACGTTTTGCCTCGGACATCAGTCTGATTATATTATCGGCATTGTCACGCGGTTTGCCAGGAAGCACTTCAGTTTGTACAAGGGCAATTTTCAGGGGCTTTGACACGGTGAACCTTCTTTCAGGCGACGGATAAACTATGATTATTCGGCAATCAGGCAGTGCGATATTTATTGCAAATTCAGGAAAAATAGCATAATATCAGTGAACAGAAATGGATAACCGGCTCCATTAGGGGTAATACAAAGAGGTAAAAAATGGCAAAAAAGAGAGCGGCGCCGAAGACGAATGCGGCGCGGATACTGGACAGTCTTAAAATTGATTATGAGATAATGAAATATCCGGTGGATGAAGATGATCTGTCATCTGTCCATGTGGCGGCTTCTGTTGGTCTTCCGGTGGACATGGTATTCAAGACGCTTGTCATCCGCGCAGACAGGGAGGTAATCATGTGCTGTATTCCCGGCGCGGCAGAGGTGGATCTAAAAAAGCTGGCCGTTTTGTCCGGCCATAAGCGCTGTGAACTGGTGCCGCTAAAAGATGTTTTAGGGCTAACAGGCTACATTCGTGGCGGTTGTTCACCGCTGGGAGCAAAAAAAGCCTATTCGGTGTTTATTCATCATGCGGTTTATAACCACGAAAGAGTCACCGTCAGCGCGGGAAAGCGGGGAGAGCAGCTCGTGCTGGCTCCTGCCGATTTGGTAAAGGCTACAAACGCTGTCGTTGGCGATATTATTCACTGATTTACGACTTAAATTAGCACAGGAGGTGGGTAAAATCAAGGCGTATTTGGATGGTCTTCTGTAAATTCGTAAACTATGTAAGTATTTTTGCTTTTTAGCAGGGATTTATCAGATGACGGCGAAATATGACAGCAGAAAATATCGATTGAATGTATCGATTGCATGATTGTGGGATTTATGGGAAATGTTTATTTCATTAGCAAAGGAGACTGATTATTATGACAAAGAAGTTTATTTATGTCGATACTCGCCAGCAGGTATCAAAAGTAGATGGCGCTGCCTACTACACCGTGTTTAAGTTTGAACGGGAGCTGTCGGCGGAAGAGGCTAACAGCCTGATTAGAACCAACAGACCGGAAATAAAGGGCATGGTTCTTCCGAAGAACGTCAAAGTGAGCGAGTATGCTGATTATGTGAAAAAACATGAAGGACGCGGTGATGTGTTCGTCGAGCTTCCTGTCCGCTGACAGGAAGAACCTTTGAGGGCTGTCCGGGGGCAGTCCTTTTTAAGCGAAAGAAGGGTTAAAATGCTGACCTATACATATTATGGCCATTCCTGCTTCCTTTTGGACGATGGGAAATTCAAGGTGCTTACTGATCCGTTTTTGAACGAAAATCCGCTGGCCGCCGCAAAACCGGAGGATATCCAGTGTGATTTTATTCTGGTTTCCCATGGTCATTTTGACCATGTGGGACAGGCAGAGGAAATTGCAAAGCGCACCGGGGCGATGGTTTTGGCTATTCCGGAAGTCCTTGGCGCCATGTCAGGGATAAACGGCTACGGCATGAATGTGGGAGGCACGGTGAAGCTGCCTTTCGGCCGGGTTAAAATGGTTCCGGCGATTCACAGCTGCGGGGTGGCCGGGGGAGTGGCGGCAGGCTTTGTCATAGAGATGGGCGGTCAGGTAGTATACTTTGCCGGTGACACATCTCTCTTTGGTGACATGAAGCTTATAGGTGAGCTTTGTGGTGTCACCGTGGCTGTATTGCCTATCGGCGACAACTTTACCATGGGAATAAAGGAAGCCGTTGTTGCCGCTGAATTTGTTGGGGCGAAAAAAGTAATTCCTGTTCATTACGACACATGGCCGCTCATTGCTGCAGATGCAGAGGAGTTCAAGCGTAAGGTTGAAAGTAGAGGCGAGGCAGTAGTTACGGTAGTAAAACCTGGCGAGCGCGTCAAATTGTAATGAAGCCGCGTCTCATAGTCATACTCGGTCCTACGGCAGTCGGTAAGACCGGGGCAGCTATAGCGTTAGCCAGAGAGCTTGATACTGAGATAATTTCAGGGGATTCTCAGCTGGTATATCGCGGTTTTGACATTGGAGCGGCAAAACCAACAGAACAGGAGCTGGCAACTGTTCCGCATCACCTCATAAATATACTTGACGGAGATGTAGGATATAACGTTACGGACTTCTGTGCCGAAGCAAGGGAGAAAATAGAGTCAATCAATTCTCAGGGGAGGATACCAATCCTTTGTGGAGGTACTGGATTATATGTAAAAGCCCTCCTTGAGGGGTACAAGTTTAACGAAACTGCCGGCAACGATGAGTTGCGCCGCCAGCTGGAGCTGGAGGCCCGGGAAGTCTCACCAGATGATCCCCGGGGTTATTTACTCCGAAAGCTGAAAGGTCTTGACCCGGTGGCGGGAGAAGAACTGTCAAACCGGGATGTGCGCCGGATTGTTCGGGCTATAGAGGTTGCGCTGGCGGGAGAAAGTATCTCCCGTCAGCGAACCAGTAAGGCCGAGAGCACGGCGGAGATGAGTGATCTTGTCTATGATGCCTGCGTCATTGGGCTGATGAGGGAACGGTCACTGTTGTACGAGAGAATAAACCGGCGAGTAGACAATATGCTGCACGAGGGGCTGATTGAAGAGGTTAAAGGTCTTATTGTAGCAGGGACAGACCGCTTTTGCCAGCCCATGCGGGCCATCGGTTATCGAGAGACGGCCGCCTATTTAGCCGGAGAAATATCTTATGAAAAAATGGTAGAGGACATAAAGAAGAATACCCGGCATTTTGCCAAAAGACAGCTTACCTGGTACCGTCGTATGCCCTATGTCAAATGGGTGGATCCAACCGGCTGCTCAGAGGAATCCCTGAATGAAAAATTACTGGGAATCGTCAGAGCAGTTTGGGATGACATTTGACAGGATGTGAAACTTTTGTGTAATATTTGCAGATTTAATTAAAAAGTGCTATTGCAGACTAAATTACATTTGTTGTTTTTAAGTTTTTAATATGTACTTTTGGGTGTCCTGGTTTGTTTTCGTCAAAATTTTTACTTGACTGGAGGCACTATCATGAATCAAAAACCGGCCGGCAAGGTTCTGAATTTGCAGGATATGTTTCTTAATCAGGTTCGGAAGGAAAATATTGCAGTTACCATTTACCTGGTAAATGGTTTTCAGATCAAGGGAAATGTTCGAGGCTTTGACAGCTTCACCGTCATTCTGGACTCGCTGGGTAAACAGCAGATGGTATACAAGCACGCCATTTCTACCATCAGCCCCATGAAGCCATTGGCTCATGGATTGGATTTTGCGAAGCCGGAAGAAAAATGAATATTATAAAGGCCCTGCATCACTGGATGATCGCGGGGTCTTTTACTTATCTGAACCGGATTTGACCAGATTTTCTCTTTTAGTTGGTAGAACATCTGTGATAAAATAGAAGAAAAGTTCAGGGAGAAGCAAAATGAGAAACAGAGGCTTTGAGGTCATTTCATCATTCAGAGACAAAAATATAAATTTACCTGTACGCAAAACAGCGCACAGCGCCGGTTATGACATAGAGGCGGCGGAAAGCGTGTCTGTAGAGCCGGGGGCGCTTGCGCTGGTTGCTACAGGATTAAAGGCATATATGCAGTCTGATGAGTATCTGGGTATTCATATACGGTCTTCCCTGGGCATAAAGCGACAGCTTTTGCTGGCTAATAGCCAGGGGGTAATTGACTCCGATTACTATAACAACAGCGATAACGAAGGCCATATTATCATTGCCCTGCGGAATATGGGGAACAAAACGGTAACTATCAATAAGGGAGATCGAATTGCTCAGGGAATATTTTATCGGTATCTTACCGCTGATGAGGATTTTGCCGCAGGTACCAGAAGCGGCGGCTTTGGTTCTACAGGAAGATAACAATGGAAAATTTTGATCTTTTTTCGGCAGCTGAGGAAGACAGGGCTGCATTTGAGCCACTGGCAGAGCGGATGAGACCCCGGAATGCCGATGAATTTGTCGGGCAGGAGGATGTACTGGGTCCGGGAACATACCTTCGCAGGATGATTGAGGCCGACAAGATCCCTTCCATGATTCTCTTTGGTCCGCCGGGGACGGGAAAGACAACTCTTGCCAGGATGATCGCAGGTACGACTGAAAGTGAATTCAAACGAATAAATGCCGTGTCATCCGGAATAGCGGATATTCGCCGGATTGTGGAGGAAGCGAAGGACGCACGCCGTTTATATCATCGCCGAACGATAATATTTATAGATGAGATTCATCGGTTCAACAAAAGCCAGCAGGATATCCTGCTTCCCTATGTCGAGGATGGCCGTTTAATTCTTATTGGCGCCACTACGGAGAACCCTTTTTTTGAGGTAAACCATGCTCTGCTCTCCCGGGTGAGGATAGTGAAACTCTCGCCACTGGATGATAATGCAATAGCGATGATTCTCCGTCATGCTTTGTCGGATAGAGAACGGGGACTTGGAGATAAAAATCTTGTAATGAAGGATGAAACGGCTTTAGCCATTGCGGGACTTTCCGGTGGTGATGCCCGCATTGCCCTGAACCTCTTGGAGGAAGCAGCCGAACAGGTGATGATTGGTGATGGCGGCCAGGGTACGAGAGAAATAAACCTGGCAGCTCTGAAGGCGATTGTTGGAGAGAGAATTCAGAAATACGATAAGAAAGGCGATAATCACTACGATATAGTTTCGGCCTTCATCAAAAGTATGCGGGGCAGCGATCCGGATGCGGCTATTCATTATCTGGCCAGAATGATTGCCGGGGGCGAAGATTTGGAATTTATCGCCCGCCGGGTGGCCATCTGCGCGGCAGAAGATGTGGGAAATGCCGACCCCATAGCGCTGGTTTTGGCCATGGCGGCGGTAGATGCCGTGCGTTTCGTGGGTTGGCCGGAAGCCAGAATACCTCTGGCTCAGGCTGTGACCTATATCGCCTCAGCCCCGAAGAGCAATGCGGCATATATGTCTATTGACAGGGCATTGTCAGAGGTGAGAGGAAAAGTAACAGGCCCAGTGCCAATGCATCTCCGGGACGCCCATTATAAAGGGGCAGCCAAGCTGGGCCATGGTATAGAATACATATATCCCCATGATTATCCCGGTCACTTTACCCCGCAGCAGTACCTTCCGGAAATTTCTAAAAATTCTCGTTATTATGAGCCTTCAGAAAATGGTCGTGAGAAGTATATCCGGGACTATCTGCATCGCTGCTGGCCAAAGCGCTGGTGACGATTGTTTTATCGGAAGGCTTGAAAAAAACTTGCAAACTTTGACTTTTTGATGTATTATTATCCCATGGTTGGCACTCGCTGTATATGAGTGCCAACCATGGGATTTTGTCTGATTATTTTTTATTACATATGCAAAGGAAGTAAGAAAAATGTCAAAAGAAATGTATGAATTTCAGGCGGAAACAAAAAAACTACTTGATCTAATGGTTCACTCTATTTACACCAATCATGAAATTTTTCTCAGGGAGCTTATTTCCAACGCTTCAGATGCCATTGATAAGGTGCGCTTTGAAGGGCTGACTGATCACAATCTTTTAGCTGATGGTGAGGATTATGAAATCTATCTTCTGCCGGATGCAGAGTCAAAGACACTTACCATTTCCGATAACGGCATTGGCATGACCCGTGAGGAGGTCATGGAAAATCTCGGTACGATTGCTAAATCAGGGACTAAAGCTTTCCTGGAAAAAATGAAGGAAAAGGCTGGGGAAAAGGAAGCGGCGGAAGGCGAAAAGAAGGAGGAGAACGAAACTACTGATAAGGATTTGATCGGTCAGTTCGGCGTCGGTTTCTATTCTGCTTTTATGGTTGCTGATAAGGTTACCGTAATTACAAAAAAGGCTGGTACCACGGAGGCGACCCGCTGGGAATCCGATGGCCTTGGAACTTATTCGGTTGAGGCAGCGGAGAAGGATACCCGCGGGACAACAATTGTATTGCACCTTTTCGATGAGTTTACCGGTAAGGAAGCAGAGGAGAACTTCACTGAACGCTATAAGCTTCAGGATCTCGTAAAGAAATACAGTGATTATGTCCGCTATCCCATAAAGATGGATTTTGAGATCGAGGAAACTCCGAAGGACGCTGATGGGAAGCCCATTGAAGGAGCGGAGAAAATCAAGCGTACTGAGGTACGTACCCTTAATTCCATGAAGCCGCTCTGGACCCGCAATAAAAATGAGATCACTCAGGAAGAATACAATGACTTCTACAAGGCTCAGTTCTCCGATTGGGAGGATCCCATGGAGATATTCCATGTTACCCTGGAGGGCACCACGGAATATACAGCTCTGATGTACATTCCGTCAAAAGCGCCGTTTAACCTCTACCACACCGACTTTGAGCCGGGGCTCCAGTTGTTCTCCCGCCATGTATTTATCATGGATAAATGTAAGGATCTGCTCCCTGATTATTTGAGATTCATCAAGGGCTTAGTTGATTCTTCGGATTTATCACTAAATATTTCCCGTGAATTGCTTCAGCAGAGCCGTGAATTAAAGACTATTGGAAAGTCCCTGGAAAAAACCATCCTGAAAACTCTTTCAAAGATGATGAAGAGCGAGCGGGAACGCTATGAAAAATTCTGGGTGGCTTTCGGTAAATCGCTGAAAATCGGCGTATATGACAGCATATTTACTAATCCAGATGCTCAGGATAAATTGAAAGACCTCCTGCTCTTTGAAAGCTCAAAGGAGAATAAGCTCGCCAGCTTAAAGGAATACATTGGGCGGATGCCGGAAAGTCAGAAGGAAATATACTATGCCAGCGGCAAGGACCAGGCCCTCATTGAAAAGCTGCCTCAAATGGAACAGCTGAAGGCCAGAGGCTTTGAGGTATTTTACCTTACTGATCCGGTTGATGAATTCTGTGTTGATACTCTCCGGGAGTATGAGGGCAAAAAGTTCCGCTCTATAAGCCGGGGCGATCTTGACCTTGATGATGCCGAGGCCGAGGAGATCAAGAAAGAGACGGAAGATATTGCCAGGAAGAACGATGCCCTGATGAAGGACATAAAGAAAGCCCTCGGCGATAAGGTAAGCGACGTTAAGATTTCGAAACGGTTAAAGACCAGCGCTGTCTGCCTGGTAGCCGATGAAAACGGACCATCAATATCCATGGAAAAAACTTTTGCGGCAATGGATAATCCAATGTTTAAGGCAAAGCGCATCCTGGAAATCAATCCTCATCACCCGCTCTTTGAGAAATTGGCGAACCTCCACACTGCCGGAGCAGAGGGGCAAGAATTTAAGGATTACTGCGGTCTGCTTTACACTCAGGCATTGCTCATTGAGGGAATACTGCCGGATGACCCGATTGGTTTTGCCAACAAACTGGCGGAATTGATGGCAAAATAATAGAATATAACGACTAAGAGACGTTCTCCACTTCAATTAGGTAATTTGTAGGCATCTATGAGCTAGCACGGTTGGGATGACATTTCTACCGTCATTGAGTGTAAAGAGAAAGGAAAATGCCTGTGGCATTTTCCTGAACAATAGCATTATGATTATCAGTAAAGGCAGCTGGCGAATATTTTTGTCGGCTGTCTTTTATGTGTGTCAATTATTTTTGTGCGGGAAAATATTTGACCAATATCAGGGAGATTGCACAGGTTATTTCATGGGGTTTATGTTTTTCTGTATTCAAAGTACAAATTTTCTCGGACTTATAACCACTTATTCTTGATTATTGCGGTGAAAATTGGTAGAATTCACCTGATAATGTCTATGTGAATAAGTATTTTGTATTCAATGTGCAATAAATGAACGGCTAAAAGCACAGGGGAAAGTAATGACGGTAACTGAATTAGCTTCGGCTAAAATCAATTTGACGCTGGATATCCTGGGTAAGCGCAGAGATGGTTTTCATCAGGTGGAAATGGTGATGCAGTCCGTGGGCGTTTACGATACTGTGAGGATATGGCGGTTGTCTCCCATAGAAGCCGATGAGCTTTGGGAGACTGCCGGGGAGAATTCCATCGTTTTTTCCGATGAAGCAGGGGGAAAAATACTGCTTCGTCTGACAATGGATATTGCAGATCTTCCCTGTGACAAAACAAATCTTGCCTGGCGGGCTGCCCAGCTTTTTTATGAGCATTATGGTAGCAGGCTGGATAACGGTGGAGAGCAGTTTTTGGGAAGCTATGGCTGTCGCGCCATAGCTATAGATATAGTCAAGCGGATACCGATGGCAGCCGGTTTGGCCGGTGGCTCGGCCGATGCAGCAGGAGTCCTGCGAGGGCTGAGAAGGCTTCATGATGTTGATATTAAAACATCAGAGATGGCTGACATTGCCAGTGAATTAGGATCGGATGTCCCATTTTGTGTTATTGGCGGGACAATGCTCGCTACTGGCAGAGGGGAAATTCTTGAAAGTTTGCCAACGATGCACCCTTGTTATGTAGTTTTGGCAAAACCGCCGGCAGATATTTCTACCCCTTGGGCATATCGCAGCTTTGACGAGTTTGCCGGAAAGACACCGAATTTTCCACATCCTGATACAAAAGGGTTAATTGATTGCCTTGTCAAGGGTGGAAATTTGGAGGATATCCCCGGATTTCTGGTCAATGTTTTTGAAAATGTTACTATCCCTGCTTGTCCTCTTATAAAAAAATACAAGCAGTTAATGATAGAAAATGGAGCGTTGGCTGCTCTGATGTCCGGCAGCGGTCCTACCGTATTTGGCATTGTCGGTGACGAGGCATCGGCTGAGAGACTGGCGATGGCTATGCAGGGAAAAACAGAAGGACAGATTGCATTTGGGCCTGTATTGAGGACATAATGTAATATTTATCATTGTTTTAAGCTATTCGGTATTGAATTATATTTTTGAGGAGAGGACAGTAGTTATGGAAAAGAGACTCGCACCAATACGGCTGGACAGTTATCAGCCTCTGCGAGAGGTGGTCTGCGAGACCCTGCGGGACGCTATCAAGAATGGAATCCTTAAGCCGGGTGAGCGCCTGATGGAGATTCAGGTAGCCGAGGAATTGGGAGTAAGCCGCACTCCGGTTCGCGAGGCAATCCGTAAACTGGAGCTGGAAGGATACGTTATCATGATGCCGCGCCGCGGCACCTATGTTGCAAACCTCTCCATTCGCGATGTCAATGAAGTTTTTGAGATTCGCACCATGCTGGAGTCTCTGGCTTGCGGTTTGGCGGCTGAGCGGATAACTGAGGAAGAGCTGGAAAGGCTACAGCGTTTATTAGTCGTCATCAATGACTATTTTGAGCAAGGGCATATGGATAAGATCGTTGAAGCCGATATGGAGTTTCATGATATCCTGTACACAGCCAGCCGTAATACACGGCTGGTTGGGATAATAAATAACCTTCGGGAGCAGCTTACCAGATTCCGCTCTATGTCCATGGCCTATCCGGGTCGTATGGCCGCCACGCTCAATGAACACAAGTCGATTGTAGAGGCCATATCTCAGGGCGATGTTATGGAGGCCCAGCGGGCTGCGGCAAATCATATGGAGCAGGCTGAAAAGACTCTCTTAACTGCTATGGATGCACGGTCGAAGAAAACCGTATCTGAGGGAAAATAAGAATCGAATGGGAGACAATAAATGTCTGAGTTGATTACTGTTATTCTGGCGGCCGGAAAAGGTACTCGCATGAAGTCCAAGCTGCCGAAAGTCCTGCACAAGGCGGGAGGGAAGCCCATGCTGCAGCATGTGATTGATGCCGCAAAGGGCGCAGGAGCGAAGAGGAGTATTGCAGTGGTGGGATTTCAGGCGGAAATGGTTCGAGCGGCCATTTCCGCTGATACGGAAATCGTTGTTCAGGCTGAGCAGCTGGGAACTGGCCATGCAGTACTTCAGACAGCCGAGGCTCTGAAGGATGAAACTGGTACCGTGATGGTGCTTTGCGGCGATACTCCGCTTCTTACAGCTGAAATGCTCAGGGCTTTCTATGAGGCACATTGCAAAAGTGGCGCAAAGGCAACAGTTCTTACGGCTGTCATGCCTGATTCCACCGGTTACGGCCGGGTTATCCGGTCAGCAGATGGTATGCTTCAAAAGATTGTGGAGCATAAGGATACTACTGAGGCGGAGCGGGAAATACGCGAAGTCAATTCCGGTATTTATTGTTTTGATAAAGAGTCTTTATTCTCGGCTTTGGCAGAGGTCGAGTGCCACAATGCGCAGGGAGAATATTATCTCCCGGATGTGCTTGACATTCTTAGAAGTCGGGGAGAAAAGATTGCTGCCTATGCTGTTGACGATTATGAATCTACCTTGGGAGTAAATTCCCGGGTACAATTGGCTCAGGCGGAAAAGATTCTCAGAGCCCGTAAGAATAATGAGCTTATGGAGCAGGGCGTAACATTGATGGATCCGGCAACTACCTACGTTGATGCAGAGGTTGTAGTAGGCAGTGATACGGTGATTTATCCTGGGACCTGGCTTGAAGGCAGGACTGTTATAGGCAGTGGCTGTGAGATTGGACCAAATTGCCGCTTTACCGATGTTAAGGTTGGGGACAATGCGGTGGTTTCCTTTACTTATGCTCATGAGTGTGAGATGGAGGAAGGGGTTACAGTTGGTCCCTACGTCCATATTCGGCCCAATACCGTATTGAATAAGGATGTGCATGTGGGTAATTTTGTAGAGGTAAAGAATTCCAATATCGGCGAAGGGACAAAGCTGCCCCATCTTTCGTACATTGGCGACTGCGATATGGGTTCCAAAGTCAACATGGGCTGCGGAACGATTACCGTGAACTACGATGGCATGATGAAGCATCGCACGGTGGTGGGGGATAATGCCTTTATTGGCTGTAATACCAATCTCGTTGCTCCGGTTACGGTCGGGGAGGGGGCCTATGTAGGGGCAGGCTCTACCATTACCAAGGAAGTGCCGGCCGGTTGTTTAGCTGTGGCGAGAGCCCACCAGAAAAACATCCGTGGCTGGGCTGATAAAAGAAGTAATGGTTGATATTCAAACTATATCTTCCAAGGCTGAATTTTCATTTCGGTTTCATGGTATTCATATAGATTAATCATTGATTGTCTGATTATTTGTGGTATTTTCCAGGGGAGGATTTATCAAAATGATATTGAGAGACAAGGAAGATTTGTGCATCCTGGCCGGTAATGCAAATCCGAAGCTGGCCGAGGATATAGCCAGGCATCTTGGATTGAAGCTGTGCGCGGCTAGCGTTGGGCACTTTAACAACGGCGAGACTCAGGTTATGATCGACGAAAGTATCCGTGGTCGTGATATTTTCATCATTCAGCCGACTACTTATCCGGTAAATGATAATCTTATGGAGCTGCTAATTATGGCAGATGCCTGTCGGCGAGCTTCAGCGCACAGCATAACAGCGGTTGTCCCGTATTATGCATACGCGCGTCAGGATCGCAAGACCCGTGGCCGCGAGCCTATTTCTGCAAAGCTTGTTGCCAATCTCATGGAGTGTGCCGGAATCACCCGCATGGTGACTGTGGATCTCCATGCCGGCCAGATTCAGGGCTTCTTCGATATTCCTGTTGACCATTTGGCGGCGGCTCCGGTTTTGGCAGATTATATTATTTCCAAGAAGATGGAGAATGTTGTTGTCGTGTCTCCTGACTTGGGTGGCGTTCAGCGTGCCCGTGTTTTGGCAGATCGTCTTGGCACTTCCATCGCTATCATTGAAAAGCGCCGTCCTGAGCCGGGTAAAGCTGAGGTCATGAACTTTATTGGCGACGTAAAAGGTAAGCGCTGTGTCATTATTGATGATATTGTCGATACTGCCGGTTCCCTCTGTGAAGGCGCGAAAGCTCTGAAAAAGGAAGGAGCTTTGGAGGTTTATGCCTGCTGCTCTCATGCAATTCTTTCCGGGCCGGCGGTTGAACGCATAAACGATTCCTGCATTAAAGAACTTATCATCACTGATACTATTCCACTCCCTGAGGAGAAGAAGTCCCCAAAGATCGTTACTCTGTCTTTGGCCGATGCTTTAGCAGATGTTATACTGAACATTCATCAGCGGAAGTCCGTAAGCAATCTTTTCAAATAATTATTCAGGTGATTCAGGAGGCTGTTGCATATACCCGCAGCAGCCTCTTTTCTGTATGGTAGTGATATGATGGCAAAAGCAAACATTCTAGATTTAAGAACGGATGTGAAGTACCTGAACGGAGTTGGACCGAAGCGGGCCGCATCCCTGCAAAAGCTCGGTATTTCCACCATTGAGGACCTGGTAACATATTATCCAAGGGCATACGAGGATAGAAGCTCTATCACTGCCATAGGAGAATTATCACCCGATGGAGAAGACTGTATCTATACCGTTATTGGGATAATCGTCAATATACGGGAGAAAATGTATGGGCGATACAAAAGTATCCTGATGGCAACAATATCGGATGGCACCGGTTACTTGCAGGTAAACTGGTTTAATCAGCGCTTCCTGAAAAAATCGCTTGTTGTCGGTAAAAGGATACTGGTATATGGAAAAGTAGGCATTGCCTATGGCGGACGGGGTATGCTGGCCGTAACGAGGCTTATCTCTTTTGAGTTGCTGGAGTCAGGGGCAGCAATTCAAAAGCAGGGGATTTTGCCAGTGTATCAGCTAGCGGAGTCAATTAGTCAGAAATATATTCGCCGTCTGACGGAAAACTTGTGGGCATCAGATATAAGTATTGATGAAATAATTCCTCAGTCTATCAGAAACAGATACAAGCTCATGCCAAGGCGAAGGGCTTTGCGGAGTATACACTACCCGGAAAGTAATGAGGAATTAACAAAAGCAAGAGAGACACTTGCTTTTGAGGAGCTGTATGTAATTCAATGCGGACTGTTGCTGCTGAAGCGGGACAGCCAGCAGGGAGTCGATGGTGTTCGTCACTTGATGAGCGGTTCCCTGGTTAAGTCGGTTTTTAGTGTCTTGCCATACTCGCTGACAGAAGATCAATTAAGAGCCTGGCAGGATATTGAGAAGGATATGGAACAGCAGGTTCCCATGCGCCGGCTATTGGAGGGAGATGTGGGTTCTGGTAAGACAGTTATAGCTCTTATGGCATTGGTAAAGACTGTAGAAAACGGCTATCAGGGCGCGTTTATGGCGCCAACGGAAATATTGGCCCGGCAGCATTATGAAAAATTTACCGAATTGCTGAAAGAAACAGAAATAAAGATTGGCTTGCTGGTTGGCAGCCTTAGCGCAAAAAAACATCGTGAGACATTGGAAAAGATAGCTAGCCACGAATTGGATATAGTAATCGGTACCCATGCGATTATTCAGGAGGCGGTAAAGTTTGCTGCCCTGGGTTTGGCGGTTACTGACGAACAGCACCGGTTTGGCATCTCCCAAAGAGCAGCTTTAGACAAGAAGGGTGAATACGCGCCTGATGTTCTGGTCATGACTGCAACGCCTATTCCAAGGACAATGACGCTGACAGTATACGGTGACCTCGATGTATCGAGAATAGAGCGCCTTCCACCCGGCCGGAAGCCAATCCGTACCTTTGTCCGGGAAAGCGACCGGCGCCGGCTTATTTATGAATTCGTCAAAAAGGAAATAGAGGACGGTCGTCAGGCGTATGTTGTCTGCCCGTTGATAGAAGAGAGTGATAACCCTGATGACAGCAGCCATCATGTTCCCTCTGCGGAAGAGGTATATAACGAACTTTCCCAGGGAATATTTAAAAATATTCCCATTGGTCTCGTTCATGGCCGGCTGAAAAAGGATAAGAAGCAGCAGACTATGGCTGATTTTTACGAAAATAAGCTGAGCCTGCTGGTGGCAACAACCGTTATAGAGGTAGGGGTAGATGTGCCCAATGCCAGCATAATGGTTATAGAAAACGCCGAGCGTTTTGGCCTGGCCCAGCTGCATCAGCTGCGAGGCAGGATAGGACGTGGTAAATATAGCTCTTACTGTATTCTCATTGCCGGTTCAAAATCAGCAGTTTCCAGAGAGCGGTTGGAGGTACTTCGGGATACTGCAAGCGGCTTTGAAGTGGCTGAAGCTGATTTACGGCTGCGTGGCGCGGGGCAGTTTTTCGGTTCTATGCAGCATGGTACAGGGGATTTGAAAATAGTTAATGTGATGAAGGATACTGATATACTTCTCAGGGCCAGACAGGCGGCTTTGGAGACGATGGCTGATGCAGAGGCCCTTGAATCAATTCGCCCCTATCTTACAGCAAAATATAAAGACAAGTTTAGTCAGATAAATGATGCGTAAATTATGAAAATTACAGAGAAAACCATTAAAATAATAGCCGGTATTTTATTAGTGGCAATGACTTTTGCTATCTGGCTGATTGCACCTGCCTTCTTTTCTGATTTTTGGCGGGTAGCAACCTCTGGTCAGCTTCAGGATACAGTTGATTTCATTGCCGGATTCGGCGCTTGGGCAATGGCCGTGAGTTTTTTATTTGATGTGCTCATAAATGCCCTGGGATTCCTACCTTCAATATTTGTATCCACGGCAAATGGGTTACTATTTGGGATATTTAACGGCGTGATAATATCCTGGCTGGCGGAGACGGTAGGAGTAATCATCAGCTTTTTACTGATGCGCACTGTCCTTCGGGATACGGCCAAAAAGATAATTGATAAGAGCAAATCCCTGAAAAAAGTCGATGAGATGAGCGGAAAAAATGGATTCAAGCTGATGCTGTTTCTCCGCACGATTCCCTATTTTCCCTCCGGGCTTTTGACGGCATTGGGAGCGGTGTCCTCAATTGGCATTAAGGATTATATATTGGCAAACCTGATTGGAAAATTTCCTTCCACTGCCCTTGAGGTTATAGTTGGGCATGATGCAGTGCTTATGAAAGAGCATAGCGACAGGCTCATGACGGTTGTTTTAGCTGCAATGGCCGTATATGGTATTGTGTGGTTTATATACAACCGGACGAAAAAGAACGATTGAGATACCAAAATAATAATGTATACTCAGTGAAAGTTTGACTTTTCTGATATTAGTTTGCTAAAATACGAAGATATAGATTTAGGAAAGAGTTTTGTCGGGAGGTTTTGTAATGGTAAGAGTCCTTGTAACCGGGGCCTGTGGCCGCATGGGACAGGCTGTGGTAAAGTCGATTATCAATGACCCTGAGACAGAGCTGGTAGCAGCGGTTGATCTCAAGGGCGGCGTGGATGCCGGTGAGCTGGTGGGTCTTAAACCGGTTGGGGTTAAGGTCACTACTGACCTGGCGGTGGCCATAGCTGAGACAAAACCGGAGGTAATGGTTGATTTTACCCGTCCCGATGTGGTCTATGAAAATGCGGTGCTGGCCTTGAAAAACAGAGTAGCCCCAGTCATTGGTACAACCGGCTTGAGCGATGAGGCAAAGACTCAGCTCAAAGTCCTCAGTGAAGAGTATGACACACCCGTGTTTATTGCCCCGAACTTTGCCATAGGTGCAGTTTTGATGATGCTCATGGCCCGACAGGCAGCCAAATATATGCCTGAGGTTGAGATTATTGAGCTCCATCATGATAGAAAGCTTGATGCTCCGTCGGGTACCGCATTGGAAACAGCCAACATGATTTCCGAGGTCAGGGAGGCTCACAGGCAAGGGCACCCGGAGGAAAAAGAGAAAATCGCCGGAGCAAGGGGGGCGCAGGTAAATGGAATCCCCATTCACAGTGTTCGTTTGCCTGGTTATGTTGCCCACCAGGAGGTAATCTTTGGCGGACTTGGACAGACGCTGAGCATCCGCCATGATTCTTTGGACCGTGAATCATTCATGCCGGGTGTGGTTTTGGCCTGTAAGAAAATACTTGGTTTGAAAGGACTTGTAATCGGCCTTGATAAGCTGATGTAAACAATGGGGAGGAAGAACGATATGAGAAAGTACAATGTTGCAATTCTTGGCGCCACCGGAGCAGTCGGGGCGGAATTCCTGCGCCTAATCGAGGAACGAAATTTTCCCTTTGCGGAGCTGAAGCTTTTGGCCTCTAAAAGGTCGGCCGGTCAGGTCATCAAATTCATGGGAAAGGATTACGTTGTTGAGGAAGCGACTGAGAATTCCTTTGAAGGGGTGGAGATTGCCCTTTTCGCAGGTGGTTCCATCAGTGAGACTTTTGCGCCGATTGCGGTAAAGGCAGGTGCGGTAGTAATTGATAACTCTTCTACGTTCCGTATGGATCCGGAGGTTCCGCTTGTTGTCCCGGAGGTAAACCCGGAGGCTATTGCCCGACATAAAGGTATTATCGCAAATCCTAACTGCTCTACCATCATTATGGTTATGGCCCTTAAGCCGCTCCATGATATTGTTCCGATTAAGCGGGTGGTCGTATCCACTTATCAGGCAGTTTCCGGCGGCGGCAAGGAAGCTATGGAGGAGCTTGAGGAACAGGTGGCGGACATCGTTGCCGGACGGCCGGTTACGGCCAAAATCCTTCCCGGGGCCAGCTTGAAGAAGCATTATCAGATTGCCTTTAATCTGATTCCGCAGATCGATATCTTTAAGGAAAATCTTTATACCAAGGAAGAGATGAAGATGATTCTGGAGACGCGTAAGATTATGAATGCTCCGGAAATGAAAATTACGGCCACCACGGTTCGCGTTCCGGTCTATCGTAGCCATGCAGAATCCGTGAATGTAGAATTTGAAGGCAATATTGATTTGGCAGAAGCCCGTGCGGCTTTGGAAAAGTTCCCGGGCGTTAAGCTGACCGATAATCCCGATGAGCAGATTTATCCGATGCCGCTCAATACTTCCGGCTTTGATGATGTAGAGGTAGGCCGCCTCCGCTACGATGAGTCTGTAGAGCATGGCGTAAACTTCTGGTGCTGCGGTGACCAGATCCGCAAGGGCGCGGCCCTCAATACCCTTCAGATTGCTGAGTACATGATTGAGCATGATATGTTTGACAAGAAATAGTACTAACTGAATTTCTTTTTGTATTGTTGATTTGATAATTTATTTGATAGTTTATTTTTGATAATGCAGTTGATTTAGGAGGTGCGCAAATGGTAAGCGATGAAACAATGATGTACAAAAGGGAGAAAAACCGTTCAAAAGCCGAGACGATTATTCGAAATGTTTGTGCCGCTATGGATGAGAAGGGGTACAATCCCATCAATCAGCTGGTGGGGTATCTTCTTTCCGGTGATCCTGCCTATATTACCAGTTACAATGACGCACGCAGCCAAATCCGTCAGCTGGAACGGGATGAACTCCTTGAAGAGTTTGTTCGTTCCTATGTTGACAGAATTCGTGAGAGCTGACTATGGACTTTCCGCAAAAACGGTACCTTTCTCTTGATGTTGGAGACGCTACCATTGGTGTTGCAGTAAGCGACTTGTTACTTATTACAGCTCAGGGAGTTGAAACAATCCGGAGAAATATCCGGGCTCCGGAGAAAGATTTTGAACGGCTTGTGGAGCTTAGCCGTCAATTTGAAGCCAGGGATTTTGTCGTTGGTTACCCGCGCAACATGAACGGCAGTGAGGGTCCCCGCTGCGAATTTGTCAAGGAGTTTTCTACCAGGCTTAAGGAATTTATTCCCGAGGCCAATATCATTTTTTGGGATGAACGACTCTCTACAGTTGCGGCAGCAAAATCCCTTATAGCGGCTGATGTCAGCCGGGCGAAACGTAAGAGAGTAATTGATAAAATGGCGGCGGTCTATATCCTGCAAGGGTATTTAGATAGTCTGCCAAAAGGATAAATTTTGAAAGGAGATTATCATGGCTGATAAAGAAATTATTGCTGAGACTGATTTCGAGGATGAAGAAGTTGTTATAGTCATGATGGATGATGATGGCAACGAGCATTACTTTATCGAGGAAATGCTTATTCCTGTCGGTGATGATACCTATGCGCTTCTGGTTCCGGATACATATGACGGTGAGGAGTCTGAGGATGAGGATTCAGCATTCTTCGCTAAGGTGATTACCGATGAGGCTGGCGAGGAGGAATATGTCGAGCCAACCGATGAAGAGTTTGAAAAGGTAAATGCTATTTACGAAGAAATGATGAGGGAAGAAGAAGCCGAATAAGCGGACTTCTAAAAAGGAGCATTATTCAATGAAGAAGGTTTATCTCATTCTTGTGTCTATAGTCATTCTTGCGTTAGCCGTAGCTGGTTGTGGCGGCGGAGCAGACAAGAAGCAGGACGCAAAGCCGGCTCAGAAGACTGAGCAGACAGACACGAAACTTAAAGACGGGGATACCCCGGCGGGGCCCCATGCTGGAGATTTCCGTTCATTGGACAATATTAAATCCAGCGGAGAAATCAATATTGGCGTTTTCTCGGATAAAAATCCCTTTGGTTATGTTGATGAAAATGGTGAATACCAAGGCTATGATGTTTACCTGGCAAAGCGTATCGGTAGAGACCTTGGCGTAAAGGTGAATTTTATTTCTACCGAGGCGGCCAATCGCATCGCCTATCTTCAGACCGGTAAGGTGGATATAATCCTGGCCAACTTTACTGTCACTCCCCAGCGGGCTGAGGAGGTCGATTTCTGCCTGCCGTACATGAATGTAGCTCTCGGTGTCGTTTCCCCTGACTCCCGGGTTATTTCTTCCTTGGACAATTGGAATAAAGACGATCCGATGATCGTTATCAGCGGTACCACTGCTGAAATGTACCTCATGGAACATTATCCTAACATTCCTTTACAGAAATATGATACCTATGCAACGGCCAAAAATGCTATTGAGAATGGCAATGCTGTTGCTTGGGCAAACGATAACACCGAGGTAATTGCTTTCTCAAAGTCAACTCCTGGTTTTATTGTAGGAATTCCGTCTCTGGGCAGCGCTGATATTATTGCACCGGCTGTTTCAAAGGGTAATGACAGCCTTCGGAAATGGATCAATGATGAGATCGTTTCTCTTGGTGGCGAGAAGTTCTTCCATGCCGCGTATAAAGCTACTCTTGAAGGAACTTATGGAGCTGATTATATGGAGACCCTCGTTATCGAAGGTGGCAATATTCAATAAAAACAGGGCGGCCTGTGCCGCCCTGTTTTTATTGAATGGATATGTAATGTTATCTTAATATATTCTGATTAAGTAAGCAGATTAGTACATATTAGTAAAATAAAAGGGAAGATAGAATATGGGAAGAATATCACTAGAGCTTGTCCCCAGAACAGAAGAGGGGCTAATAAATGAGTTACAGATGGTTGAAAGCAAGCTATCAATAATCGACATCATAAACATACCGGATTTGCTTAGCTGTGAGCTCCGGGGACCAGAGGGGGCTGTTGCAGCCAAAAAGTATTTTCCTTCAGTTATTCCCCATATCAGAGCTATGGATATTGATTTGGAAAGACCGCTTCCCATGGCGGATTACCTTCGGGAGAATAATATTAAAGAGGTATTGGTCATTCAGGGTGACCCCCCTCAGGATATGACGCACACGGTTTATCCTACCGAATCTATTGATGTTATTTGGAAATTCAAAAAGGAGATACCGGATATAAAAGTGTATGCCGGTATTGACCAGTACAGGGGCAGCATGAGACAGGAGCAGTACCGCATTCGCAGGAAGCTGCAGGCAGGGGCGGATGGATTTTTCACTCAGCCTTTTTTTGATATGAGGTTTCTGGAAATGTATGCGGATATACTTCATGGGCTTGACGTATACTGGGGAATAACGCCGGTACTTTCCGACAACTCAAAAAGTTATTGGGAACAAAAGAATAACGTTGTTTTTCCACGGGAATTTGAGATTGGTATGGACTGGAGCATAAAATTTGGGCGGCAGGTAATAGAATTTGCCAGACAATATAATGCAAATGTGTACCTGATGCCGATAAAAGCCGATTTTTTGGCCTATGTTACAGGAGTATTGTCAGATTGACCGGAGTCTAAGAAAAAACAGGCAGCGCAAAATGATTACTCACTTTGCGCTGCCTGTTTTTTTATGGCGTTACAGCATTTTATCCCAAATAAGTATCGCAATGACGCCAGGTATGCCAAAGATACCGGCAAAAAGCGCTTTTAGGATAGTAATATCTAAATTAGCCCCAAAAAGATTTATAATAATGAGCATGAAAGCGCCAATAACGCTATTGGTGAGAAACTTTATTATAAGGCCGATACTTAATCCGATGAGCTTTGCAATCAATAGAATGGCGAGAACGCCTACTGCAAAACTAATAATGACAGTCGAAGTCATTGTTGTCCCTCCTTATCATGGTTTGTAATGCATGAGTTCAAAAATTTCCACAGGAGCTTTATTTACACCAGCAGAGGCAACCAAAGAACGTTACAGTAAAATACGATTTTCCATTGCTTTGGCTAAAGTTATTTCATCCGCATATTCCAGGTCGCCGCCTACTGGGAGTCCATGGGCAATTCTGGTAACCTTTAGACCGAGCGGTTTAAGAAGCCGCGCCAAATACATGGAAGTAGCTTCTCCTTCCACATCCGGATCCGTAGCGATGATAACCTCCTTGACGGTATCGTCATTGAAGCGGTTCAGTAACTCTTTCACTCGAAGGCGGTCCGGCCCTATTCCATCGAGAGGGCTGAGAGCGCCGTGGAGAACATGATACATACCATGGTAGCTGTGCATTCTTTCAATGGCAGCCACATCCTGAGGTTGTTCAACAACGCAGATTATTGAACGGTCTCTTTTAGTACTGCTGCATATTTGGCAGGGGCTGGTATCTGTCAGATTGCAGCAGACAGGGCAGAAACCAATGCGTTCCCGGGCTTCTGTAATTGCCGAGGCCAGAGCTTTGGCTTTAGCCGGATCCATGTCAATGACATGATAAGCAAGACGTACCGCACTTTTTGCGCCAATGCCTGGTAAAGAGCGAAAATGTTCAATAAGCTTTGCCAGGGGAGCGATCGTTTCCATAAAAAATCAGCCCATCATCCCAGCAGGGAGTCCGAGGTTGCTCATGAGCTTCTGCATTTCGTTGTTCATCATGTCATCAGTCTTTTTGATGACTTCATTCATGGCAGACATTACGAGATCCTGCAACATCTCGACGTCTTCAGGATCTACAGCGCTCTTATCAATATAGAGACTCTGAACCACATGGTCGCCGTTCATCGCTATTTTAACAGCGCCGCCGCCCACAGTAACCTCTACGGTCTTCTTCTTTATTTCTTCCTGCATCAGTTTCATCTGAGCCTGAGCTTTTTGAACCTTTTTCATCATTTGGGCCATATTGCCCATGTTTCCCATACCGCCAAACATATCTATTCTCCTTTGTAATCTTTATTTATTCATCTGCTTTAGGGCTTTTGTAGAGGAAGATCAACTGGCCTCTGAGGAGCAGGGGGATTCATCTGCATTGTCATATTGTTGAGAACCTTCTGATATATGTCAAGCATTTCTTGGTCATAACAACAGAAAATTACCTGTAAACCATAATCAGAATTTAGCTCAAGCCATTGCGCGGTTATGTCAAGCGCAATATTTGCCGCTTCTTCCGCAGGGAATCTGTACGCTCCGGTTGAAATGGCAGGGAATGCAATACTATGGATATTATGTGCCCTGGCAAGATTCAGGCTGTTAAGGTAGCAATCAGCAAGATAGCTGGCCTCATCGCCCTTGCCCTTGTATACAGGGCCAACGGTGTGTATGATGTAGCGAGCCTTCAGGTCATAACCTTTGGTGATCTTCGCTTTTCCGGTTTTGCAGCCGCCAAGCTCGCTGCAGGCCTTGTTGAGACGCTTGCCAGCAGCCCGATGGATGGCGCCATCTACGCCACCGCCACCGATAAGGCGCTCATTGGCGGCATTAACGATAGCATCACATTCTAAGGTTGTTATGTCCCCAAGGTTAAAGAATATCTGACTTTCAGGGTTATTGACGCGAAGTATTTCCTCAATCATGGAGCGACGCAGACTGAAGGCTGTTCCCCATGGATTGATAACAATTCCCTCGACCTCCTGAATGGCAGCTACCTTTGGGAGAATATCAAAAAGGGGAACTGTGTAAATTGCTGATGCCGGACCTTTTCCCGATTCCTCTTCACTGGTGAAAGCTACAAGCCAGTCTTTGTTTGTTTCTTCGTTGTGGATAGTGCGGAGGGTAAAGTCGTGTTCAGGATCCACCAATTCCTCCGGATTTGGATTTTCATTGGTATCTTCGTTGAGTCCAAGACGTTCTATAGCTTCATCGGTGAGGACGATTGGCATACGAAAAGCGCAATAGTTGTTCATCGCGAGACGGATGCCTTCAAGAACAGCTATAGTTGATTCGGTCGTTTCGTTTCCAAGGGCGGCCCTTATGGGCTTTTCTATGACAGTAATGTCATACAAGGGCTTAAATGCCATGTCAGCACTCCTAACTTATTGGAAATAGGTGTTGTAGCTGTTGATGAGGAAAATTACTACTGATGAGCCAAGGAGAGCCAACACCGCTCGGCCAAGCCAAAGACTCTGTCTTTCGCTGAGCGTAGTCATTCGGCGCTGCATATACATTAGAGCAAGGGTAATGATGAGTACAATGTACATGATGCGGCTTGCAGTATCGAGAACATTCCAGCTGCCGGCCACAAGGAAGAGAGTCAGAGCCATAATGCCGGCGATAACGTAAACCTCCCAGGAACGGAACTGTTGATTGTGGGGTTGAGAGGCGGCGATATCCTTTGCTTCCTCTTCAGCAGCAATACGTGGTGCATCCATATTTTTTTTGATTTTGCGTGTGAATTTTGCCATTGGTTGTTATCATCCTTCATAAAATATTTTCTGAAAAATTATTAAGACATTATATCATACTAGCCTGTAAAGAGAAATGAAAATTTCACAAAGGAGTTGCTGACAACCGGTAAATTATTTTCTGGGAAATTGTCAGGTCTCGTGATAAAATTATTCGTCGGGTTATAGTTATGTAATGGGTGATGATAGAAAATACAGTAGGTAGAATTTAAGAAGATGGAACGTTTACAAAAAATAATCGCCCGGGCGGGCATCTGTTCCCGTCGAGCGGCGGAAAAGCTGATTGTCGATGGAAAGGTAAGGGTTGACGGCAAGCTGGTAACTGGGCTGGGATTTCAGGCGGAATGGCCAGGTCAGGACATAGAAGTTGACGGAAAAAAGCTTACAGCGCCGGAGAAACATATCTATGTCATCGTCAATAAGCCTGTGGGATATATAAGCACGGCATCAGATGATCGGGGGAGAAAAACAGTATTGGATCTGGTTTCGTCTGTTAAAGAGCGAATATATCCGGTGGGCAGATTGGATTACGATACAGAGGGACTTCTTCTCCTGACAAACGATGGGGAATTGATGAACGGGCTTCTCCACCCGCGCCGGGAGGTTAATAAGACATATATCGCCATGGTGGAAGGTGAATTAACGGGGGAAAAATTAGACGCGCTGCGCGGCGGGATCAATTTGTCCGATGGAAAGACGGCCCCGGCTCAGGTATTGCTCCTGCCCCGCAGCAAGCCGCCCCTTTATGAAGTGAGAGTCACAATTCACGAGGGGAGGAACAGGCAGGTACGCCGAATGTTTGAGTCGGTTGGCTGTAGAGTCGTTTCTTTACGAAGAGTCAGGTTTGCCACGTTGTCACTGAAAGGGCTGGAATGTGGGGCCAAGCGTTTTTTGACGGAGGATGAGGTTAAAAAGTTGTATGAGATAGCCGGTTTGAATAATGGATAAGAGAATTATAATTGTTGGCGGCGGCCCGGCCGGATTGATGGCAGGTATTGCTTTAACCGAAGAATTTGGCCACTTGCGTGTTCCTTTTGAGAAAAGGCCGGAAATAATCCTCGTGGAAAAGATGCAGAAATGTGGCCGGAAACTAAGAATTACCGGTAAAGGAAGAGGTAATCTTACAAACGCATCGACTTTACCGGAAATAATATCCAATATTCCAGGCGGCGGTTCTTTTCTAAACAGCAGCCTTCGCGCCTTTACCAACGATGATGTTGTATCATTCTTTGAAGAGGCCGATGTGCCAATAAAGGTGGAAAGGGGAAACAGAGTATTTCCCGTTAGTGACAACGCGGAGGATTTAGTAACTGCCCTGACAGTCTCCGCAAGACAACTGGGAGTTAGCATCAGGACAGCTTCACCAGTAGCCGGGCTCCTGTGGGAGAGGTTGACCAACTCCAGCTTTGATAATCCTCAGGAGGAAGCAACAGGTAAAGGGAAGGAAGAAAAAAAGAAGTCAACAAACCTTATGCCCCAAAAGAGAATAAAGGGAGTTAGGCTCAGAAGCGGTGAAGAGATATCGGCGGATATAGTAATTGTCGCCACAGGAGGTCTATCATATCCGGCTACAGGCTCTTCCGGAGATGGCTACGATTGGGCAAGAGCTTTGGGGCATACGATTGTAACGACTTTTCCTGCTTTGGTGCCATTGGAAACCGAAGATGATTGGACTGCGGAGGCAGCCGGACTTACTCTGAAAAATGTCCGGGCAACGCTAAGGATTGACGGAGTTGATGAAGGACAGGAGTTTGGCGAGCTTCTTTTCACTCATTTTGGCGTGTCGGGCCCCATAGTTCTTCGTTTATCCAGAAGGGCAAGTGAAGCGCTAAATGTGCAGGAACCACCGGCGTTTGTGGAAATATTGATTGACCTTAAGCCTGCCCTTACAAGTGATCAGTTATCAGCCAGACTTGACAGGGATATTGAAAAGTACGCTGGTAAGGTGATGAAGAATGCTTTGGTCGATTTATTGCCAATGAAATTGATTGGGCCGATTCTCGATCAATCCTTTATAGACGGGATGCAGATTGCCAACGGTCTTTCCAGGGAAAGCCGGTCCAGATTGGTTGATACTATAAAATCCCTGTCACTGGTGGTGACTGGAACAAGACCTTATACAGAGGCGATAGTGACAGCCGGCGGGGTAGATACCGACGAAATAATTCCCAGGACAATGGCGTCCCGGCTGGTTGCCGGACTATATTGGGCGGGGGAAGTGATCAATATCGATGGTTATACCGGCGGCTACAATCTGCAGGCAGCTTTTTCCACCGGTCATGCAGCGGGTGTTGCAGCAGCAAGAGCGTTTGTTGCGGATTTATCAGAATGATGGTATAGTAAAGCGGAATTTAACTGTATAATCGTAGGTGGTAGTAATGACAGCAAAAATGATTTCAGTCGTGAAAAATGGTCTTCACGGAACCGTAAAGATTCCTGGTGATAAGTCGGTTTCTCATCGCAGCATAATGTTTGGCGCCATGAATGAGTCAGGTAAAACTGTACACATAACGAATTTCCTTGAGTCGGAAGATTGCTTATCCACTGTTGGCGTAATGCGTTCATTGGGGACAAAGGTTGAAAAGTTATCTGACAGAGAAATGATGGTAACCGGCGTTGGCCTTAATGGACTGAAAGAGCCTTCAACGGTTCTGGATGCAGGTAATTCCGGAACCACCCTCCGGCTTATGATGGGTATGCTGGCTGGCCGACCGTTCCTTTCAACTTTTTCAGGAGATGCGTCCCTTTCCCGTCGGCCAATGGGAAGGGTAATTGCTCCCCTGAGCAAAATGGGGGCAAGGATTGTGGGCCGTGAAAAAAATTCCCGATTGCCTATTACTGTGCTTCCCTGTGATGACGGTGAAAAGCTGAAGGCAATTACTTACGATATGCCTATGGCAAGCGCTCAGGTTAAGTCGGCAATCTTGTTGGCGGGGCTCAGAGCAGATGGCCCGGTTACCGTCATTGAGCCATATACGTCCCGGGATCATACAGAAAGGCTTCTTTCGGCTTCAGGGGTGAAAATTGAGAAATCTCGCACAGCAGTCACAGTTCACCCTACAGAACGATTGGACGTGCCAGCAGAAATCGCGGTTCCCGGTGACATAAGTTCAGCGGCTTTTTGGCTCGTGGCTGGAAGCGTTATAGAAAACAGTGAGCTGCTTCTTACCGGAGTGGGGATGAATGAAACCCGTACCGGCATCGTAGATGCACTTAAAAATATGGGTGCAGATTTGACAATTAAAAATGAGCGTATATCCGGCGGTGAACCTATTGCCGATATTCTGGTTCGGACGGCAAAGCTGAAAGCAACTTGTCTGACTGAGGAAATAATACCCAGACTAATTGATGAAATCCCTGTCATAGCCGTTGCAGCATTGCTGGCAGAGGGTACGACAACGATTACTGGAGCCGGTGAGTTGCGAGTGAAAGAAACCGACAGACTTCAGGCGATTGTCGACGAATTCAACAAGATTGCCCCTGGCCATGTTGACGGTACCGAAGATGGCCTTATAATCCATGGGGTTACCGATAGAAGTAAGCTGATTTCTGCCCACTGTAAATCCTATGATGATCACCGCATAGCCATGTCGCTGGCGGTTCTGGGATGTGTGTGCGGCTTATCCATTGAGAATGCTGACTGTGTGAATATTTCTTATCCTGTCTTTTACGATACATTGGAGATGTTATCCAAATGAAAAAAGTAATTGCTATAGATGGGCCAGCTGGGGCAGGAAAGAGCACTCTTGCAAAAAGAGTCGCTCAGAGGCTCGGTTATGTATACATAGATACGGGCGCTATGTACCGCTCAGTTGCCTGGAAGGTATTGAAAACTTTTGGAAGCGAATGCTTTACCGATGAAGATATAGCGGCGGTCGCTTGTAATCTTACCGTGGCGCTCACCTACGAGAATGGAAGTCAACGCATTGCCGTTGATGGCGTTGATGTCAGTGAGGAAATTCGCACTCCTGCGGTAACGTCAATCGTTTCAAGGGTTGCGGCCATCGGACAAGTGCGGGAGAAAATGGTTGATCTACAAAAAAAAATGGCAGCCGGTGGCGGCGTGATAATGGACGGCCGTGATATTGCCTCAAAGGTTCTGCCGAATGCTGATGTTAAGATTTTCCTGACAGCGTCCATTGAGGAGCGGGCGAACCGCCGCTACAGGGAATTGAGGGAAAAAGGATTTGCTGTAGATCTGGCAAAGCTGCAGGAGGAAATCGCAGCGAGAGACAAAGCAGACAGCGAAAGGGAAGAATCTCCCCTGGTCCGGGTGCCGGAAGCAATATTGCTGGACACTACCAGTATGAATCTCGATGAGGCAGAAGCAGCAATTGTAAAGCTGGTAGAATGAGAGGAAAAGATGTTATATTCACTTCTTGGAGTTTTCTTTCGCCGGTTTTGGCATATTTTTGATTTTACATTGGGGCATCAAGAACGTGTCCCGTCAGAAGGTCCTGTGATATTTGCGGCAAACCACCAGTCGTTTTGGGATGTACCGCTTTTGGCAACCTATGTTGACCGTCCTGTAAGCTTTATGGCAAAGGAGGAGCTTTTCAAAGTTCCCGTTTTTGGGAGTATTATACGAAATCTTCATGCTTTCCCGGTTAGGCGGGGAGCGTCGGACAAGAGCGCCATAAAAAAAGCCTTGAGGATATTAAAGTCCGGTGAGTGTATGGCAATATTTCCGGAAGGAACCAGAAGCAAGAACGGAAAGCTTGGTAAGGTTGGCGCCGGAGTTTCGCTTCTGGCTTCGATGTCAAAGGCGGCTGTTGTCCCGGTAGCCATCGTTGGAACAAGGGATATATTTGGGAAAAAGTTTTTGCCTAAAGTTGCCGTGCTTTATGGAGAACCCATGATATATGATTCGGAACATACTGATAAGCAGGCTTTGAATGATTTTTCGGCAGACCTGATGGAGAAAATACAATACATGCTTGATGCCTATAATCGGGGCGAAGTAGTTTGACGACTTTGGTAATTTCACGGAGAAGGGTCTTAGAAAATAGTCGCCTTCTGTTCGAATAATTTTCTTGATAAATTTGAAACGATGTGGTAATCTATGAAAGTACTGTTGGCTGAGTATCTGGGTTTTTGCTATGGAGTAAAACGGGCTATCGGGTTAGCGCGTGATAATGCGCACTCTAATGGCAGGTCTGCTACCCTTGGGCCCATTATCCACAACCCTCAGATGGTTTCGCGGCTCGAAAGTGAAGGCGTTGGAACCGTTGATTTTCCAGCGGAAATGAAGCAGGGGGATACTATTATAATCCGCTCTCACGGGGTTGGCCCCGAGGTGTATGAAGAGGCAAAAAGGCTGGGCCTTCAGGTAGTTGATGCTACCTGTCCCCATGTGAAGCAGGCTCAGATGGCAGCTCATCGCTTAATGAGTGAAGGTTATAGTGTTGTAATAATCGGAGAGAAAGAGCATCCGGAAGTAAAGAGTATTTTTGAGTGGTCAGGCTCCAAAGCAATCGTAATAGATAGTGTGGAAGAAGCTGAGGAGCTCACGCCCTGCGCTCATTTGGGGATTGTTTCTCAGACGACGTTTTCCGGGGAGAAATTTAATCGTATAGTGGAAGTACTCCTCGGTAAGTCAAATGATATTCATATATTGCGCACTATTTGTACGGCTACCGATCAGCGTCAGACAGCAGCAATAAAGCTGGCTGGCGGTGTGGATCTGATGTTGGTTATCGGTGGAAAGAACAGTGCGAATACCACGCGGTTGGCGCAGCTTTGCGCTGAAAAGTGTTCGACATACCATATCGAGACGGCTTCCGAGCTTAGGCCCGAGTGGTTTGACGGAATAGAAAATGTTGGTATCACAGCCGGAGCGTCAACTCCTGACTGGGTTATCAAGGAGGTTTATGAAAAGTGCAAGAAGAAATGACAATGGAACAGCTCCTGGCTGAAGAGGAAGCGGCAGCAGGTCAGGAAATCAAAGAAAAGGAAGTCGTCGAAGGTACCGTCATATTGGTAAATCGTGACGAGGCATTTGTAGATATTGGCTACAAGCAGGAAATTCCCATTCCTAAGCGTGAGCTGCGCTATCCGGCCCCTGAGTCTGCAGAGGATGTTGTCAAGGTCGGCGATGTGATCAAGGTTTTTGTCGTATCCATGGGTGGCGAGAATGGTGCGGTTCTCTCCAAGGTTAAGGCCGATAAGTTTGCCGCATGGGAAGTTCTTCAGGGGATCACCGAGCGACAGGAAACCGTTGAAGCTGAGATTACAAATGTCGTTAAAGGCGGTGTCGTTGCCGCTGTTCAGGGGCTGCGCGCCTTTATCCCGGCATCTCAGGTTGATCTTGGTTTTGTGAAGGATCTTCAGGTATATGTTGGTCAGACTGTTACCGCTCTGCCTTTGGAATGTGACCCGAAGAAACAGCGTCTTGTTCTCTCCCGTCGCAAAATTCTGGAGGAAGAACGCGCTCAAAAGCAAGAGCAGCTTTTCTCTACCCTTGAGGCTGGTCAGACCTTGAAGGGTGTTGTTAAGCGTCTCGTAGATTATGGAGCCTTCATTGATATCGGTGGAGTAGACGGTCTTGCTCATATTTCCGATCTCTCCTGGAGTCGTGTCAAGCATCCCTCCGAGGTTCTTGAGGTTGGCCAGGAGCTGGATGTAAAGGTCAAGAGCTTCGATCCTGAGACCAAGCGTATATCTCTCTCTGTAAAGGATACGTTGCAGGATCCCTGGTTTGAACGCGCCGAAAAATATACCGAGGGTTCCCTTATTCAGGGCAAGATTATTAAACTCACCAATTTTGGCGCTTTCATGGAAATCGAACCGGGCTTTGATGGTCTTATTCCCATGGGAGAGCTCTCTGACCGCCGTATTGCAAAAGCCGATGAAGCTGTAAGCATGGGTGATGTCGTTACGGTAAAGATTCTCCGTATTGATACCGCCAAGAAGCGTATCAGCCTGAGTATTGCAAAGGCTGACAAGAATCTCGAAGAGGTTCCGGCTGCCGAATAATCGAAAATGCATATTTTAGGGGCAGGCAGAGACCTGCCCCTTTTTGTGGTAACGGGAAAATTATGAGTAAAGTGAAATCCTGTGGGGGGAAAATAATATATGTGGCGCCGGAAGGCCTGGCCGATGAGCTTGGTCTGGTGACCGGAGATGAAATATTGTCAATAAACAGAGTCAAGCTCAGAGATCTTATTGACTTGTCTTTTGCCATGGCTGATGAAGAGATTGACCTTGTCGTTCGTCATGCTGATGGACAGGAGGAGGTTATTGGCTTTGACAAGGATATAGATGAAGAATTGGGCGTTGAGTTTGAATCGGCAGTTTTTGATGGAATCAGATGCTGCGGAAATCATTGCTGTTTTTGCTTTGTCGATCAGGTCCCGCCGCAAATGCGCTCAGCTCTGTATATAAAAGATGATGACTACAGGCTTTCCTTTTTATATGGCAATTTCGTTACCTTGACAAATATCAGGGAGGAAGATTTTCAGAGGATTGCCCGGTATCATTTAAGTCCTCTTCATATTTCTGTTCAGACTACAAATCCGGCACTCCGTGAGAAGATGCTTGGATCTTCCAGGGCAAAAGAATTGAACTCGCAATTGGACCGCCTGGCCCGGGACGGAATAGAATTCCATTCACAGGTTGTTTTATGTCCCAGATTAAATGACGGAAACGAGTTAAGGCGAACGATAGAAGAAATATGGCGGCGTCGGCCATATGCAGTGTCCCTGGCAATTGTACCGGTCGGCCTTACAAAGTATCGCGAAGGTTGTTATCCCTTGTCGCTTTTTGATAGTGCCGAAGCGGGAAAGGTTATTGATCTGGTCAGCGCATATCAAAAACAGTTCCGAAAAGAAACGGGAGAGAACTTCGTCTACCTTGGGGACGAATTCTTCTTTATCGCAGGCAGGGATTTGCCGGAAACGGAGCAATATGACGGCTTTCCGCAGCTTGATAATGGTATTGGACTGGCAAGAAGTTTTCTCGATGATTGGCATAGCGCTCAAAAGGCAGCAGACGCTGGCATAAAAGCGAGTGATAAACCGGTTACAATTCTTACCGGAACGGGTATTCACCCGCTGATGGATAGAATAGTAAAGGAATTTTCCGCGGTGCAGGGAAACGATATACATGATGTGGTCCCGGTGATGAATGAGTTTTTTGGAGAAAGCGTTAATGTATCCGGTCTTCTCACCGGTAAAGATATCCGTAAAGTAATATCAGACCTTCGGAAAAGAAATAAATTGCCGGAAAGGGTGGTTATCCCAGCCTCTTGCCTTAGAGCTGGCGATGGAATTTTCCTTGATGATGATACTCTTGAAGCTCTGGAAAAGGATACCGGTTTGAAGATTCTGCCGGTTCTCCACGGGGATGAACTTTTCCAGGCATTAACTGATTTTGATTCAGTGTATTCAAATAATACAGCTGGAGAACGGACTTCTTACATGTGGCAAAGCAATGCCGCATACACGAAGCTTCAATATAAGGAGGCACCGCAATGAGCAAGCCTATTGTAGCTATAGTTGGTCGCCCTAACGTGGGTAAATCTACGCTTTTCAATCAGATTGGAAAGCAACGCATATCTATCGTGGATGATTTTCCCGGTGTCACCCGGGACAGGATTTATCTTGACGCTGAGTGGCTTAATAATGAATTCACTATGGTAGATACTGGTGGTATCGAGCTGGCCAGTGATGATAAATTGTTGAACAGTATGCGCCATCAGGCAATAATTGCTGTCGAAGAGGCAGACGTAATCCTCTTTGTTGTGGATGGCCGCGTTGGGCTTACTAATGAAGATGAAGAGATTGTAAAAATTCTTCGCCGGACAAAGAAGCCGGTTATTATTGCTGTAAACAAGATAGACACCCAAAAGCAGCAGGACGATATTTATGACTTTTATAGTCTTGGATTGGGAGATGTGATCCCGATCTCTGCTTCCAACTCCCTGAATCTTGGCGACCTTCTTGACGTTGTGGTAGCGGCTTTTCCGAAGAAAGCCGCAGAGGAAGATGAGAGCGATGAGCTGGCTATTGCGGTAATTGGCCGTCCGAATGTTGGCAAATCTTCTTTGGTAAATGCAATGCTGGGAGAAGAGCGGGTCATTGTAAGCGATATTGCCGGAACCACCAGGGATGCGATTGATACGCATTTCACAAAGGACGATATTAAATTCACTTTGATTGATACTGCCGGGATGCGCCGCAAAGCAAAGATAGATAAACCTGTAGAGCATTATAGCGTGTTGCGGGCATTGAGAGCTGTCGATCGGGCCAATGTTGTTCTTATGGTTATCGATGCGGTAGAAGGAGTAACTGAGCAGGAAAAAAAAATCGCCGGCTTTGCCCACGAATCAGGAAAAGGCGTTATTATTATCGTCAATAAGTGGGATTTGATACCTGACAAGGACGATAAATCCACTGTTAAATATACGGAGGTCATCCGCAATGAACTCGTTTTCCTTCAGTATGCCCCGGTACTGTACATATCCGCATTAACAAAACAGCGGGTAAATCGCGTGACTGATGTAGTTAAATATGTGGCGGATCAACAGGCAATGCGCATTCAAACCAGTGTCCTAAATGAGTTGTTGAATGATGCAATTTCCATTAACCCGCCTCCGGCGCATAAAGGACGTCAGCTAAAGCTGCTCTTTATGACTCAGGTTGGTATAGAACCACCTCGGTTTGTTCTTTTTGCTAATGATCCTACCCTTGTTCATTTTTCATATTTGAGATATTTAGAGAATCAGCTTCGGGCCAGATTTGGCTTTGAGGGCGCTCCGCTACGCATTATTACCAGAGCAAGGAAAGAAGAGGAGGATGATTGATGTTCGGTTTGATAGTTGCAGTTGCCTGTGCTTATCTTGTCGGTTCTATCCCAAGCGGTCTCATTTTGGGAAAGCTTATATGGAAGACAGATCTGAGGGACCATGGCAGTCATAATATTGGCGCGACAAATGCGTGGCGTACTATTGGCAAGATTGGCGGAATCACTGTCTTCCTTTGCGACCTCATTAAGGGGTGTCTCGGCGTTTGGTTTGCCGTTAAATTTGCCGATGGCTCATCTTTTTCTCAGGTAATGGGGGGAATCATGGCGATAGTTGGTCATTCCTGGTCCCTATTCCTCGGTTTTAAGGGTGGTAAGGGAGTTGCAACCGGTTTAGGCGTGGTTGCTATGCTTATGCCGCTGGTAACTGTTTTGCTTTTTGGAGTCTGGTTTGCCATCGTTTATTTTACAGGTTATGTATCTTTAGGTTCAATTGTGGCAGCGGCTTTGGCCCCGGTTATGGCCTGGCTGTTTGGATATGATTTCTGGTTTATTGCTTTCGGCTGTCTGGCCGCTCTGTTCATCATCGTCCGCCATAAGCAAAATATTGACCGGCTGCTGAATGGCACAGAAAGCAAGATAAAGGCTGCAAAGTAATTTGGAGTCATTACCCTGGTAAGCCCAGCTTGCTTAGGGGATGATTATATTGACAAGCTTTATTTATTCATGCTAGAATAGCCTCCGTTGCAGACGTGCGGCAACAATGCGGACATGGCGGAATTGGCAGACGCGTTGGATTTAGGATCCAATGCCGTAAGGCGTGGAGGTTCGAGCCCTCTTGTCCGCACCAAAAAGAATAATAAGGTCGTTTTCCGTGGCTAAAAGCAACTTGGATGACGGCCTTTTTTGTGACTTGTTTGATTGTGGTTAATCCGGCAGCTATTAAGGATATGACAGGTGTGTCTTTATGAAAAAGAAGTTTATGGAATTGCTTGCCCCGGCAGGAAGCAGAGAAGCGTTTATCGCCGCAGTTGAAAGTGGGGCAGATGCAGTATATCTTGCAGGACCTTCTTTTGGAGCAAGAGCCTATGCTGATAATTTCGATCGTGATGCTTTAAGGTGGGCGTTTGAATTTGCTCATCTCAGAGAGGTTGCTGTTCATGTTACTGTCAATACAATTGTCAGTGACGAAGAACGGGAAGAATGCGCCGATTATCTTCGTTTCCTTGATGAATCGGGGGCGGATGCTGTTCTCGTGCAGGATTTGGGCGTGGCAATGCTGGTAAGACAGGTGGCTCCCAATTTACCCATTCATGCGTCAACCCAGATGACAGTTCATAATTTGGCTGGTGTTTTGGAGCTGGCGGACTTGGGCTTTACGAGAGTAGTCCTTTCCAGAGAGCTTTCCCTTAATGACATAAAATATATTTGCGTTCACAGTCCGATAGAAATCGAAGTGTTTATGCATGGGGCCCTTTGCGTATGCTATTCAGGTCAATGTCTGATGTCAAGTCTTATAGGAGGACGCAGCGGTAACCGTGGACGTTGCGCTCAGCCCTGTAGATTGCCTTATTCATTAGTGGATCATAGGGGGCAGGATGTGTTGAAAGGAACGGCAGGGGAATACTTGCTTTCCCCCAGGGACTTAAAAACATTGGAAATATTGCCAGAGTACATGAACGCTGGGGTTGCGTCCCTGAAAATAGAGGGACGGATGAAGAGACCTGAATATGTAGCAGTAGTGGTTGATACATATCGCCAGGCACTGGATGGTCTTCTTCAGGGAGACGAAGGGTACAAAAACAGCAAAGAATCAGAACGACGGTTGGCGCAGGTATTTAATCGTGACTTTACTACCGCTTATCTGAAAGGTCGTCCGGGGAGAAATATGATAAGCGATATGCGGCCAAATAATCGGGGAATTTTGGCGGGAAGGGTAGTAAAAATAGATAAAGCAAATTCAAAAACTTTTCTTAAGCTGGTCGTTGACGTTAATAAGGGCGATGAGCTGGATTTTTGGGTTAAAGTTGGCGGCCGGACTACGGTCAAGCTTGATGAATTTGAGGATAACCACGGAAATAAGATAAACGCTGCTAAGGCGGGAGAAATAATCTCTTTTGTCACTGGCCTTAACATCCGACAGAACGACCGGGCCTTTCGGGTTTATGATGCTGCATTGATGACCGAAGCCCGCAGCCGCTTTACTGCTGGCGCGCCGGTGAGAAGGGTGCCTGTAGCGGCCTCAGCCAGATTTCATTTGAATCAAAAGCCAAGACTGGACCTGAGCCTGTCCGAGGACAATAATATTCATGTATTTGCCGAGGCTGAATATATTATTCCCCAGGCTGAAAGTCATCCTTTGACTGAAATGGCTGCGGAAAAACAGCTGAATAGGTTGGGAAGCACGGTTTATAAGTTTTCAGAGCTAAAACTTGATATTGAGCAGGGAGTAATGGTCCCTGTAAGCGTTATCAATGATTTGCGCCGCCAGGCTACCGATGCTATGGATAAGCTCAGGCTTAGTATATGGCGTAATAAAAGAAATGCAGGAGCTATACTGACAGGAAAAAATCTCGACGCCTTATCAGAAATTTTTTTGAAGGAAAAGGCAAAAGGAAGCATAGGAAGCATACCATCAGTTTATGTAAGTACCACTGCGTTTGATGGAGTGAAGTCTGCTCTCAAGGGTGGAGCTGAGGGGATAATATTTGGTGGAGACAGCTACCATCATGAACCGCTGAGTATTGGTAGTTATCGTGAGGCGGCTGCACTGGTAAGGAGTGGCAGCAGTGATTGTAAACTTTTTTTTAATACTCCGAGAATATGCCGGGAGGATTCTCTCCCAAGATTAAAGACGCTTTGGGAAAGCTGGCTTGAATTAGAACCAGATGGCGTATATGTCCATAATATTGCAACTCTCAGGATTCTAAGGACCTTGATTGAAGAAAGCGGCAAGCCTATAGAACTGCGCTCGGATTATTCTCTGATATCCTTTAATGGATTGACTCTTGAAGCATTGGGAAAATTGGGAATAAAACAGGCAACCTTGTCTCCGGAGTTAAATCTTTCGGGGATATTGCCGTTAATAAAAAACTCACCGGTTAAGACTGAATGTATAGTACACGGAAAGCTGGAACTGATGGTATCAGAGTATTGCGTATTGGGAAGTTTTCTGGGCGGCGTGGGAAAAGATGGTTGTGATAGTTGCTCAATGCCTTGTAAGAATGGCCGGTATTTCCTAAAAGACAGAAAAGGCGAGCTTTTTCCTGTTGCTAACGACCAGTATTGTCACATGCACCTGCTAAACAGTAAAACTTTAAGCCTCCTGCCGGAAATAGGGAAGCTGACCAATAGCGGGATAACTGCTGTCCGCATTGATGCAAAAGCTATTGACCCCAAATATATAAGTATGTTAGTAAGCGCCTATCGGGATTACTTGCGGAGAGGAAGCAACCTCTCCCCGGAAGAAATTGACTGGTGCAGGAAAACCGAGGCAGGTACCGCGACCGAGGGAGTAACCCGCGGTCATTATTTCCGTGGAATCTTATAACAGGCGCTCGTGGGCGCGTTTACAGACAATATATTATTCCGTTACGTACAAGCTGCTGGGAAACCGGCGGCTTTTTTGATTTGAAATGTTTTCCTGTTTGAGTTATTATCAGATGCGGAGGATGAGAAAATGGCTGTGAATTTTGAAAAAATAGAAACGGTGGCAGACCGGCCCTTTAGAGTGTCCTCGCCTTTCGCACCGACAGGAGATCAGCCTCAGGCGATTGATAATCTGGCAATGGGAATAGAAAACGGTCAGGAAGCGCAAGTGCTTCTGGGCGCCACCGGCACAGGAAAAACATACACAATCGCCAAATTGATAGAAAAGGTGCAAAAGCCCACCCTGGTGATAGCTCATAACAAAACGCTGGCTGCACAATTGGCAAGTGAATTCAAAGCATTTTTCCCGGATAATTACGTTGGTTACTTTGTTTCTTATTATGATTATTATCAACCGGAGGCTTATATAGCGCAAACCGATACTTACATTGAGAAGGATGCTTCAATCAATGATGAGATAGACGAGCTTCGCCATTCTGCCACCTGCTCTCTTTTTGAACGGCGGGATGTAATTGTTGTAGCCAGCGTATCATGTATATACGGACTTGGTTCACCGGAAAGCTATCATGAGATGGTTTTGTCTCTTCATAAGGGGCAGGAGATATCCAGAGATGATATTCTTCGTAAGCTTGTTTCTATTCATTATGAACGAAATGATATCGCCTTTGAAAGAGATAAATTCAGAGTGCGTGGAGATGTTATAGAGGTTTTTCCTGCCTCATACAATAATCGGGGGGTTCGTATTGAATTATTTGGGGATGAGGTTGACAGAATTTTAGAATTTGACATAACCAGCGGCCATGTGTACGGAGAACGGTTACATTCAATGATTTTTCCTGCATCGCATTATGTAACGGCTGACGAAGATTTGAAGATGGCTGTAGCCTCAATTCAGGAGGAATTGAATGAACGGTTACAGGAGCTGGAGGCCGCGAATAAGCTGGTTGAGGCTCAAAGATTAAAGCAAAGAACCAATTATGACCTGGAAATGATTGAGGAAATGGGCTATTGTTCGGGGATAGAGAACTACTCACGGCATCTTACTCACCGTAAGCCGGGAGAAGCTCCCTACACATTGCTGGACTATTTTCCAGACGATTTCCTGATTGTAATGGATGAATCACATGTCACCATGCCACAGCTGAAGGCAATGTACGCTGGTGACCGTTCCCGGAAAATATCCCTTGTAGACAATGGCTTCAGGCTGCCCTCGGCCTTTGATAACCGGCCCTTGACATTTGAAGAGTTTGAAGAGCGGATAAACCAGATTGTGTATGTTTCAGCGACTCCGGCTGAATATGAATTGAATAAAGCTCAACAGGTTGTCGAACAGATAATCAGACCCACGGGAATAGTTGATCCAGAGATAGAAGTCAGACCGCTTGAAGGTCAAATCGATGACCTTATAAGTGAAATAAAAAAACGCGCCGCTAAAAACGAAAGGGTTCTGGTCACGACCCTGACGAAAAAAATGGCCGAAAACCTCACTGATTACCTAAAGGAAGAAAGCGTAAAGGTGCGGTATCTCCATTCTGATATAGCAACCTTTGAGAGGGCTGAAATAATCCGAGATTTACGGGCTGGTGTGTTTGATGTTTTGGTGGGGATAAACCTTCTCAGGGAAGGGCTGGATATGCCGGAGGTCTCCCTTGTTGCAATACTTGATGCGGACAAGGAAGGATTTCTGCGGTCGGAAACATCACTGATTCAAACGGTAGGCCGGGCGGCGAGAAATGCTGCAGGTCATGTTATTATGTATGCTGACCAGATTACCGGATCAATGAAACGAACCATTGAGGAGACCAATCGAAGAAGAAAAGTTCAGAAGAAATATAACAGCGATCATAATATTACGCCCGTGACCGTTATTAAACCGGTAAAAGATCTGATCGAAACAACAATAGTGACAGAGGCTGAATCATCGGTAGCAGCAGATAACAGAGCAGACTACGCAACAAAGAAAAAGGAGAAACGGAAGCTGACAAATAAGGACAAGGAGGCATTGATAAGGACGCTTACAAAGCAGATGCAGGACGCATCTAAAACCTTGGATTTTGAGCGGGCGGCTGAGCTTCGAGATATAATTTTTGAGCTACAGGGAACAAGGGAGGTCAGGAAAAAATAAAAATAAACATCTCCTGTATTATTTACGCAGGAGATGTTTATTTTTATTTATGATGTTTGCCATTAGCATTTTGCCGGATACATCCGGATGAAGCCCGTCAATAGCAAGCTCTGGAGCCAGAAATCTGTTTTCTGCGTCATAAAAATATGGTTCCAAATCAATACAGTAGGGCATTGTACGAATATGCTGATTGACGGTTTTAAGCTTGCTGTCCCATTCGCTATAAGTAACAGAACTAAAAGCACGGAGAATTCTTTGTGGGTTTAGCGGCAAAATCGTCAAAAAAATTGGCCGTATATCATTTTTTTCGCAGATTTCCCTTATTGAGTCGAGATATCTGCACATGTCCGAGGAGCTCATATCGTTTCGCAGGTTGTTCGTTCCTTCCATGATAAGCAGATTATATGGATGCAGGGGAAGGACGTCGGCTGCAAATCTGGCAATAGCAGTATCCAGGGTATCGCCGCTTTTTCCTAAATTGATAGCGGGAAAATCAAGATAGCTGGTGTAGCAGTATTCAAGATTAGCGGGAGAATATGAAATTGCGCCGCCTCCGTGGGTAATGCTGTCGCCAAAAGCTGCAGCAAATGGACGGTTTTTGTATATTGGAATGGTGAAGGCGGCAGTGTCAGAGTAGCGACCTACCTGGTTTCCGTCTTTGTCCAGCGCTCTGACTCGCCAATAGTAGGTTGTACCAGGTTTTCCTCTTGGGAAATCATCATAAAGACAAGTTTTATTATCAGCCTGTTTACGCCATAAAGGATTTTCAATCGGTCTGTTTTCATGGTCCTCATCAAAGGGCTGAGCAGAGAGCTCAACCTCGTAATCAAGCCGGCTGTCCGCAAGAGGTATCCAGCTGTAAACCGGATACAATGGCATTCTGCCGGTTACTATTTTGTCATTCTCTATAAGCTGGGGGCGATCGGGAACAGGAAGGGATTCGTCGACATATAGCTCGCTGACAGGCGAGAAATCCCCCAGAGGTTCCCGATCAAGATTTAGAGCTTGTACCCGCCAATAGTATTTTTTTTCAATATTTGCCTTATCCTTGATAAAATTGGTCAGATCAATCTGACATCCGTTAGTATAAATTTTGTCGTTCAGGTATATGGTGTTACCAGGATCACTTGTTTTCCCTTCTTTATCATGGGGAGCCACAAGCAGCTCCAGCCTGTAGCAGGCGGCAGTTGGTACCGTATGCCACATAAGAAAGGGTTTGATAGATGCTGGTGATTTTGCGGTGAAGCTGCTTATCAGTACAGGTACATTCTTGTGTACATATTTTGTATTAACAACAGGTGGAAAGGGATGTCTTAATTCACCAAACATACCGTATGGGGTAATTACGTATTCGGTATGATAGGCAGAGGATTCAAGTTTACAGCTTGGAGATAAGGAAAACTCACTTTTTTCTACTCGTCTTATCGGCTTACTGTTGTCTTCTCCCTTTGTAACAGATATTGTATCTATTCGGTAGTAACATGGATAGGGAAGCCTTTCCCAGCTTAGTATCTGGCCGTGATCAGTCTCGGTAATTACTGCATTGGCATTACCCCGGCCCCAAAGAACTATGTCTGATTTTTCGATAGCATACATAAATACGAGGAAAAAAGCGGACATAATAAAGACGAAAGAGAGGAACTTTTTCATCAAATTACCTTACTTCGAATAAAATATATACGGTATCAGTACCACGCATTAGAAACCTTCATCAATACATGATATAATAAGTCTGCAACAGTATATCATCTTTCAAGCATTTATACAGTCTTGAGAATAAATTTTTTTATATTGCTGAGGTGGATACGATGTCAAATGAATCTGTTCAGGAGAAAAAGGGACTGGTTATCGTTCATACCGGTGACGGGAAAGGAAAGACAACTGCCGCGCTGGGACTGGCAATTCGTGCATGGGGAGACGGACTCCGCATATTGATAATTCAGTTCATTAAGGGCGGTTGGAAATATGGAGAATTAAAGACCCTGAAAACCCTGGGGGACATTGATGGGAGAATTGAGGTTCGTCAGTGCGGTAAGGGGTTTACTCAACGATGCGAGGATAAAACCGAGCACTGCGAAGCTGCCCGTAAAGCGCTGCAGGCTGCCCAAAAAGAAATTCACAGCGGCGAATGGGATATGATAATTCTGGATGAACTTAACTATGCTGTCAAATTCGACCTGATAGAAGAACATTGCGTACTGGACTTGATAAGAGAGAAGCCGGAGGATATTCACCTTGTAATTACCGGAAGGGATGTTCGACCGTCAGTTGCTGAGGCTGCCGACCTCGTTACAGAGATGCGGCTGGTAAAGCATCCTTTCCAAAAAGGAATCAAGGCACAGCAGGGTATCGAATTTTGATTATGTCTTGCAATAGTTAGATAAAAGCGTTATTATACCATTTACAGTGTTACATACATTTTGTGAGAGGTAGGGTTTATTTTGAAAAGTGACGTTGTAAAAAAAGGTGCCACCCGCTGTGCGCATCGTTCTCTTTTCCATGCTATGGGATACGGCCCGGAGGACTTGAAAAAACCTCTTATTGGTATTTGCAATGCCTTTAATGAAGTGATTCCTGGTCATCTTCATCTCCGTGAAATTGCGGATGCGGCAAAGCTTGGGGTTGCGGCCGCCGGCGGTACTCCTTTTGAATTTCCGGCAATTGGTGTCTGCGACGGTATAGCGATGGGCCATACCGGCATGAAATTTTCCCTTGCCAGTCGTGAACTTATTGCCGATTCCATAGAGGCTGTTGCCACTGCCAGCGGCTTTGATGGATTGATTCTTATACCAAACTGTGACAAGATTGTTCCCGGTATGCTGATGGCAGCTGCCCGTCTCAATATTCCGTCCGTAGTTGTTTCCGGCGGCGCAATGCTTGCCGGACGCTTCCATGGGCAAGATATTAGCGTAAGTCAGGCCTTTGAAGCGGCAGGGAAATTTGCAGCCGGACAGATGTCTGCGGAGGAAATGGAAGACCTTGAGGCAAATGCGTGCCCGAGCTGCGGTAGCTGTGCCGGTCTCTTCACGGCTAATTCCATGAATTGTCTTACAGAGGCGCTGGGCATGGGGCTGCCGGGAAATGGTACTATACCGGCTGCTTATGCAGGACAGCGTCGCCTTCTTGCAAAGCGGGCGGGAGCTGTGGTGATGGATTTGATCGCTCGTGATATCAAACCTCGTGATATTATGACGCTAAAAGCATTTGAAAATGCTATCACAGTCGATAATGCTATTGGCGGCAGCTCAAATACCGTTCTTCATATTCCGGCTATTGCTCATGAGGCGGGAATCACTATTGAGCCGCCTCTTTTTGATGAAATAAGTCAGAAAACGCCGTATATTACTAAACTCAGCCCGGCCGGTAAGCATCATATGCAGGATCTTAATGAGGCAGGCGGCATCAATGCGGTAATGGCTGAACTGGCAAAGAAAAATCTTTTGCATCTCGATGCCCTGACTATCACAGGTACTTTAGGGGATAGAATTAAGAATGCCAAAGTCTTAAATTACAATGTTATTCACTCTGTTGACGCTCCATACAGGGCTACAGGCGGTATTGCGATATTAAAAGGTAATCTGTGTCCGAAATACGCTGTAGTCAAGGCTTCGGCTGTAAGTGATGATATGCTTGTATACAGTGGAACTGCCAAATGTTACAACTCTGAGGAGGATGCGGTCAATGCCATCATGGATGGAAAAATCGTTGATGGCGATGTAGTTGTAATCCGCTATGAAGGTCCTAAAGGCGGCCCTGGTATGCAGGAAATGCTTAACCCGACAGCCGTTATAACAGGCCGTGGACTCAAGGTTGGCCTCATTACAGACGGAAGGTTCTCGGGAGCAAGCCAGGGCGCCTGCATTGGTCATATATCCCCTGAAGCCATGGAGGGCGGCCTGATTGCTCTTGTTGAAGATGGCGACAGGATTTCAATTGATATTCCAAATCGCAAACTTCAACTGGAGGTTCCAGAGGAAGTAATTGAAAAACGCCGCGCTGCGTGGATTAAGCCGGAGCCTAAAATCAAAACCGGTTATCTCGCCCGTTATGCAAAACTCACAACTTCTGCCAATACTGGCGCTGTAGTTACAGCAGACTGATATTAGTTTTATTTTAATTGAAATTGTACAGGTATTATTTCCTGGAAAAGCTTAGTATTCAGGCAAAAAAGTGTTGTTAAAAACCAATTTTTAATGTTAAATTTGTATTATCAAATTGAGATGCTGGGACAAAAGTCATGAAATAAAAATACTGTATATTTTAACTTGAAAGTGACTGGAAAGACTGATAAAATCTCAATAGTGGTGCTTAACGGGTTTTTGTACCATTTTTGCTGATAAAGCAAATTTTACACAGGAGGAAGTGGGATTTGTGGCTGAGCATGAGCCAATGCTAGACATGTTCATCTTTGAGACCCGCCAGTTTTTGGAGCAGCTGGAGCAGTTGGCTTTAAAGAGTGAACAGGCGCAAAGTTTTGACCCGGATGATGTAAATGAGTTTTTCCGTGGACTTCATACGATAAAGGGGTCTGCGGCGATGATGATGGTAAACAATGTTTCGAAGGTTGCTCACTCAGTAGAGGATGTGTTCTTTTATATCCGCGAGAGGAAGCCACAGAACATTGATTGCTCCGCCGTTACCGACTTGGTGCTTTCAGCTGTTGACTTTATGGGAAGCGAAATCGAAAAGATTGACGCTGGTGAAAAAGCAGATGCGAGCAGCGACGAGTTTTGCGAATCAACCCGTTCGTTTCTAAGGGCTTTTAAGGAAGCCAATGGAGATGACCCGGATGTTGATTTACGCAAGGTCAACGGTCAAAAGAAAGCCGCTGAGGGTAAAACTGCTGGAGCGGCAGCTCTTGGGCCCGTTGAAGAATCAAAACCTCAGCAATACTTTATACCGGCAGCTACGAAACCTGCTGATTCGTCCGGCGAAAATGTCTTCTTTGCCCATTTGCAATTTGAACCGGACTGTGGCATGGAGGAAGTCCGTGCCTTTGGCGTACTGAATGCACTCAAGGATAAAGTGCTTGAAATACATCATCTTCCTGACAAAATCTTGGAGGATGATACCGCCGCGGACAAGATCCAGCAGGATGGCTTTAAGTTGTGGTTTACTACTAAGCTGGATGAAGCGGACATAAAGAAGCACTTGGATACCACGATATTTTTGGATTCCCTGGAGCTAAAGAAGCTAAAGGATGTTTCTGAGTGTGAATATTGGCCGTCGCTTGTACAGCAGGCAGTTCAGACGGCGGAATCATCGTCTGAGCCAATAACCCCGGCTAAGCCTGAGCCAAAGCCAAGGCCAAAGCCGTTGAAGCATGATCAGCAGCAGCTGATAAGTGTCGCTGTGGATAAGCTTGACAGGCTTATGGATCTTGTCGGCGAGTTGGTTATAGCTGAGGCGATGGTGACTCATAATCCTGATGTTGCCAATCTGGAGCTTGAGAATTTTCAGAAGGCGTCCCGGCAACTCCACAAGGTTGCGAATGAATTGCAGGACAGCGTCATGGAGCTTCGGATGGTTCCTCTGGAAGCTACCTTCATGAAGATGAACCGTATCGTCCGAGACATGACCAAGCGATTGAATAAGAAAGCCAAACTTGTATTGGTTGGTGAAGATACGGAAGTAGATAAGAACATTATTGAGCACATCGGGGATCCCCTGATGCATATTATCCGTAACAGTGTCGACCACGGCATTGAAATGCCCGATGTCCGAGCCGGTAACGGCAAGGATGAAACCGGTACGGTTACCTTGTCGGCAACGAATGCCAGCGGCGAGGTTTTAATCACGATTACCGATGACGGCGCCGGGCTTGACCGGGAAAAGATTCTCAATAAAGCCCGGGCAAATAAGCTGTTCACTAAACCGGAAGAGGAGCTTACTGACAAGGAAATCTATTCTTTTATTTTCCATGCAGGCTTCTCGACTAATGAAAAAGTCACCGAGTTCTCAGGACGTGGCGTTGGCATGGATGTTGTTACATCTAATATCAAAGACATGGGGGGGACGGTTCTGGTTGACAGTACGCCGGGACAGGGAACTGTCACTACCCTGAAGATACCGCTGACTTTGGCGATTATTGAATGTATGTCAATTGCCGTCGGAAGCGCAAGGTACACCGTGCCGATAAATTCTATCAGGCAGTCCTTCCGGCCCACGCTGGAGCAGATAGTTCACGATCCGGATCACGGCGAAATGATAATGGTCAGGGGAGAGATTTTCCCCGTTGTCCGCCTTGGTGCGCTGTACAAGGTTCCGGATGCCGAAACTGAGTTGGAAAACGGTATACTGCTTCTTGTAGAGGCAGACGGGCGCGTTATAGGTTTGTTTGCCGACAGGTTGCTGGGCGTTCAGGATATAGTTGTAAAACCGGTTCCAAAGTATATACAACGAATGTCCAATTCCTGTGGCATTGCAGGCTGCACTATCCTTGGCGATGGAAGCATCAGTCTTATCCTCGATGCCGGGGATATGGCAAAGACTCTTTTATCATAAAAAGAAGGTGAAACTTTTATGACCGAAGACGAAAAGGCGCTGTTGGCAATTACCGAGGATACTCAAAAGGACAAATATCTCACCTTTGCGGTTGGTGACGAAATGTACGGCATAGATATAAAGGCCGTCATTGAAATTATCGGAATCCTGCCGATTACCAGTATTCCGGAAACACCGGAATACCTTCGGGGGATAATCAACCTTCGTGGCAAGATAATCCCCATAGTAGATATGCGTCTTAGATTTGAAAAGGAGTTCCTGCCCTATCATGACAGAACCTGTGTGATAGTTGTCGACATGACTGACGTCACGGTGGGGGTCATTGTGGACAGTGTGGCAGAGGTTCTGACTATCCCCGAGGATTCAGTCGTGCTTCCGCCAAAACTGAAAGCAGCGCATAATCGTTGCATCAGTGGCATTGGTAAATCTGGTGAGAACGGTGAAAAAGCCACCATGTTGCTGGATTGGCAAAAGCTGTTCTCCGAAGAGGATACAGAAATTATGGCCGATATGATGGCCGATAACTAAGATTTGAGGTGCGAATAATGGCAAGAGCAAAAAAATCTTCAATGACAATTAAGAGCAAACTTGTGGGCACGATAGTCAGCTTGGGTTTACTTATCGTCGTCTCCGTGATATTCAGTATTTACCAGCAGAACATGATGGCTGCAAGCTATGATAGAATTATCGGTATTGATGTTGAAGCTAAGGTAGATACTTATGCAGCCGGTCGATATTTCAATTCTTCTTACGCCGAGATGTTGCGAGCCCTTCACCAGACAGAGTTGGCTGCCCGTAATAAGATTTTGGCAGGGATGGAAGACCTTGATGCTCGTACTGACGAGAACTTGAAAGCTTTGGCGGCAAAGGTTTACACTGAGTCCAGCAAAGCTGCGGTCAAGACTCTGCAGAACGACGTTGAACAGTACCGTAAAGCCAGGAATGTAGCTCTTGTTCCGATGGCTGACGGCAATGTCAATATGAGGGCATTGGCTGAGGTTGATCGTCATGCCGCTGCTTTCCGCGAACACTGCGGCCAGATATTTAAGAATGCGGAAGCAGCAAGCACGAGAGATTTGGATGATCTTTCCAGCCGGAACGCTTCAAATGTGACTACGCTGATTATTGCAGCAGTGATAATCGTGGGTGGCGCTTTATTCATTGGCATTCGTTTTGCCAACAACACTGCCGCCAGAATCAATCACTTTAAGGAAGCAGCTTTTAAGATCGCCGATGGTGATTTGTCCGAGCCCTTTGAAGAAAGCGGCGGAGATGAGCTCTCTATGGCCGGTGAGGCTTTTGAGAAGATGAGACGCAATGTAAAGAGAACCATTTCCGATATTCGTAACGCTGCCGAACAAGTTTCCACTGGGGCAAAGAATATTTCCGATGCCAGCATTTCTCTCTCTCAGGGAGCAACCGAGCAGGCAGCGTCCATTCAGGAACTGTCGACTACTATTTCCGAGATTTCTGCCCAGACTACCAGCAATGCCGATTCGGCAAATCAGGCCTCTGGTTTAAGCGGGAAAGCAAAATCTGCAGCCAATGATGGCAATCAGTCTATGCATCAGATGCTTGATGCAATGGAAGCTATCAACGAATCCTCCACCAACATTTCCAAGATTATAAAGGTAATCGATGAGATTGCTTTCCAGACCAATATACTGGCTCTTAATGCGGCTGTAGAAGCTGCCCGTGCAGGCCAGCATGGTAAGGGATTCGCGGTAGTTGCTGAAGAAGTGCGTAATTTGGCTGCCCGGAGTGCCAAGGCGGCTAAAGAGACTACCGACATGATTGAGGATTCTATCTCTCGCGTTGCAGAAGGAAGAAGTATCGCTCAAAAGACCGCAACGTCTCTGAATGCTATTGTCAATAATGTGTCTGAGACTGCAAATATTGTTGATTCTATTGCAGCTGCTTCCAATGAGCAGCGTAGCGCTATAGAGCAGGTAAATGAGGGCGTCCTTCAGGTGTCCAAGGTCGTTGAAGCAAACTCTGCTTCCTCCGAGGAAACTGCTGCCGCCAGTGAAGAACTTAGCCGTGAGGCGTTCAATTTGAACAAGTTGGCTGGGCGCTTTAAGATTGGTGCCGACGAAGATTACGGCTCCGCTGATGAACCGCCAGCCAGGATCGTTCTTACCGATGATGAGCGGTAATTATCTATATTTTTAAGAATGTTTGCCCGGATAAAGGAAATTTCATAAAATGAACAAAGTTTTGAGAGTGCTTATAGTTGATGATTCACTCATTTTCCGTGAGACACTTTTCAAAGAGTTGGGAAGATTTCTTCCGGAGGGAAGTGTTCTTGAAAAGGCTGATAACCCCTTTTCGGCAAGGGATAAGATATTAGAGTTCAAACCTGATGTTATGTTGCTGGATGTGGAGATGCCAAAGCTGGATGGGATAGAATTCCTGAAGCGGCTTCTGGCTCAGTATCCATTACCGACTGTTGTAATGAGTGCCGATGATGAGTATTGCTCGGAGGCACTTTCTGCAGGCGCTTGCGATTTTGTTGCAAAGCCTGGTTCAGGAAAAAGGTTTGATGATGCATATCTTAGTGACGTTGCTCTGCGATTAAAAACTGCTTCCCTTCGGAGGGTTCATACCAGACCGTATGAATGGTACGGTGACAAGGGTAGACAAAGCGATGAGAAGCCGGTTTCTAAACCGACAGAAGATCGCAGACGCGCTGTAAATCCAAAGTCGGCGGCAGAAGTTACCGCTATGTATTTGTCTAGGGTTGAAGCTATTGCAGAATCGAGTTATAAAGTCATAAAACGAGGGATAAGCGTTAGCCCTGGTAGTGTCTTTATGGGCCCCCCTTCCTATAATAGGAAGAGGGCACAGGATAAAGAGGATTATCCTGTAAACGAGGTTCAAAATGATAGCGGTTTTGAGAGTAACTCTGATGTGAATGCAGCTTCAGCGTCGGAAGAGGATACTGGTTCAAAGGCTGAATCCGGTAAAATTTCCTTAAAGACAAAAAAGATTACTCTTATAGCCATAGGCGCTTCTACCGGGGGTACTATGGCCCTGACGAAGGTCATTACAGCTTTAAGGCCTCCTTTGCCGCCTATTGTTATTGTCCAGCATATTCCAGCTAATTTTTCCCGTCTTTTTGCTGAGCGTCTTAATGACGAGTGTGTTTTAGAGATCAAGGAAGCAAAAGACGGTGATAAGTTGGAAGATAACCATGTGTACATCGCCCCCGGCGGCATGCACATGAGGCTGGTCAGCACTATCTCCGGCACAAAAATAGAATGTGCTCCAGGCAAACCTGTGAATAGTGTTTGTCCTGCGGTTGATGTGCTGTTTGATACAGTGGCGGATTTATACGGGAGAGAAGCTTTAGGCGTTATTCTAACGGGTATGGGCAAAGACGGGGCCAATGGCTTGCTGAAGATGAGAAAAGCTGGCGCTACAACTCTTGGGCAGGATGAGAGAACCTGCGTCGTATACGGAATGCCTAAAGCAGCTTGGGATATCGGGGCTGTGCAAAGGCAGATGCCGCTGGATTCCATAGCAGGCTCGATCATGGCCATTGCTGCGGGAAGTAAGCAAGGATAGTTTTTTAGAAAAATATCAGTTGATTTTGTCTAGCTTCTCAGATTGATAAAGGGGGGAGGAATGAGTAGATGCGGGACATTATAGCAGAAAGTGATGCCAGGATTTTGACTGAGCTTCTCGGCGACGTTCGGGATGGTGTTTTGATTACCGATGAAGTCGGTCGTATCAAATATCTGAACGAAGCAGCTGTTAGGATTTTGGGATTAGCCGATAATGTTCGTGGCAAGTATTTTGATGATGTATGTGCAATCTATGATTTGGCCTCCAATGTTCGGATAAGTAGTCCAATCAAACAGGCTTTGGAGGAGAAAATATCCGTTGAGTTGCGGATAAATTCGGGTATCAAGTGGCCGGATGGAAGTATCACTTACATTTCGGCCACAAGTACACCGATTATTGGAAAAGATGGCAGGTTGAGAGGTAGTTCATCTCTGTTTAGAGATATCACCAGCCTGAGGCAATTAGAGTTGAAGCTTGAGGACAATCAGCAGTACCTGCGGACTATATTTTCTGCTGTTGTCGTTGGACTTCTGGTTGTCGATTCACGTGGCTGTATCGTTGACTTGAATAGGGCAGCGGAGCAAATGCTGAAGTCAACTGCTCATTCTGCAACAGGCAGACGATTTGGTGATGTTTTTGAGTGCAAAAACAGCGTAGAAGCAGGTTGTGGAAATGGACGTAATTGTATGTTATGTTCAATGAATAACCACATTAAGCAAGCTGTTGACTCAGATGGTCAGTATGATGACCAGTTTGATATTGCCATGTGCCGGGCTGACGACAGCCGGTTAATATGGCTTAGAGTATGTGTTGCAACTGCTGTTGCAAATAAAGAAAGACATGTAATTATATCCCTCATAGATATCTCTGATCGAAAGAAATATGAGTATGAATTGGAGCAGGCCAAGGCGGCAGCGGAAGCTGCAAGCAAGGCAAAAGGGCAATTCCTTGCTAATATGAGTCATGAAATCAGGACGCCCATTACTGGTATGGTGGGAATGATCGACCTTACCTTGCGGACGAAAATGACTGATTATCAGCGCGATAATCTTAATTCAGCTAAGGAATGTTCAAGGTATCTGCTGAATATAATAAATGATATTTTAGATTTTTCCAGACTGGAGAGTGGCTCGCTGAAGCTGGATATTACAAGATTTGATTTTATGAAAAATCTTAATCAGGTATTGTCCTCGCAAAAAAAAGCCGCAATGGAAAAGGGCCTCTACATAGAAACTCAATTGGCTGATGATTTACCGCGATACGTTAGTGGTGATGCTTTGAGAATTCGTCAGATTCTCCATAATCTGATTAGTAATGCGATCAAATTCACTAATTCGGGTGGTGTTACAATAAAGGTTGTCAAGGGTGAGCGATCAGGTAATCCTGTTTTGGAGTTTTCAATCAGAGATACCGGAATAGGAATGGTGAAGGCTGACCTTTCAAAACTGTTCAAACCTTTTAGTCAGGTTGACGGTTCAAGTACAAGGAGATTTGGTGGCACAGGCTTGGGATTGAGGATAACAAAGGAACTTGTTGACTTGATGTCAGGCGGTGTGGGTGTATCTTCAAAAGCGGGCGAAGGAAGTGTGTTTTCTTTCTGGATACCGTGCCATGAGGTTGACTCTGTTGACGAAGTAATCCGTTCGCGTAGCGTTTTTGTGAATCCAAAACCTCGTCGGGAGACAAACGATGGTGGCGAGGATATTGCCGATCTTATGAAGTATTGTATGGATGAGCTTTCAAAGTAAAGATTGCCGATTAATTTATATAAGAGGAGTATAATTATGAAGATCTTAATTGCAGAAGACGATCGTGTTAATAGGACCTTTTTGAAGGAATTTATGTCTGCCTATGGCGAGTGTGACTTGGCAATAGACGGCGTTGATGCTCTTGATTATTGCATGGCGGCATGGAAGAAGAATGAGCCGTATGACCTTCTCTGCCTTGATGTTATGATGCCAAAGGCTGATGGTCTCAAGGTTCTTAAGGTAATCAGAGCGATAGAAGCGCAGCAGCAGATTCCGGTTGAGAATCGTCTTCGCATCATGGTAATGACTGCTCTTGCTGATGTTAGCTATGTAGATGAAGCTTTTAAGCTTGGTTGTGACGCTTACGCAACAAAACCCATTGATACTGAAAAGGTAAATGAGGTTATACAAAATTTAGGGTTCGAGCCAGTTAATAATCAGGATTTGTAATTTTGATTTTCTATATTAAGGCGAGGTCTGATATTTTTCAGGCCTCGCCTTAATAATTTATAGTACTGTCTTTCATGAAATTGCAAGACTGCCTGATGGCATTCAACGGTCAAGGATCGTTATAACGACTAAAAGATGCCTGTCACTTTGAATAATTGAGTGGCGGTAGATCTTTTGGAGATTGTAGGGTGGAGATTATATCTTTATCTTTAATAAAGTATAGAAGGAATGAAAACAGCAAGGCTTTTTCCTGAACCACAGAGCGTTATAATGCGCTTATATGAGCTGTAGGAATACTAGTGAAATGCGAGGTTGTTGAATTTGGAAAAGAGAGATGCAAATAAAGCTACCTGGGATTATGAAGAACAGGAAGATCTGTTTATAAAGAAATGCGAATCATTTGTACATAAATATGCGGAATCATTTTTCAGCGATCCAGACCAACAGGTTGTAGAAGCAGTAAAAATGAAATTAGAGCATACTGCGTATGTTCAACTTCATTCAAAAGAGCTGGCAATGGAATTAGGATTACAAGGACACGATGTTTTTCTTGCCGAGCTCCTTGGGCTGCTTCATGATGTGGGAAGATTCAGGCAATTCCAGATCTACAAGACATTTTTTGATGCCCAATCAGAGGATCACTCTAAGTTGGGAATAAAAGTTATTTCTGATACGGGACTTCTGAATGAATTATCAGAAACCGATAGAAAAATAATTACCTTCTCCGTAATGAATCATAACAAGCGGGTTATAGCGGCAACTGATGATGGACGGGACCTATTGTTTGCGAAAATTATTCGTGATGCTGATAAGCTGGATATTTTCAGAGTGCTCAGCCCATATTTGGAGCCATCGGATGGCTCAGGGATAAATCAGAAATTTGTTGAGGAATTCAACCAGGGCATCCAGTGTGATTATTCAAAAATTGAGACGAAGGATGACCGAAAGATTGTTAGACTGATATGGGTATATGATATAAATTTTTCCTGGACGATGAAGAGGATTGTAGAGGCCGGTTATATTGACAGAATTATTGAATGTATTATGCCAAATGAAGAAATATTGCCCGGACTTATCCGGTTACGGGAGTATGTAAAGAAAAAATGTAATGAACGCAGTAATCAAGCGTTTTAATCTATAGCGGCAGCTATATTTTTGTGATATACTGAATCAGCTAAAATGAAAAAGAAACCGGGCTTTGCCCATAAAGGAGTATTGATAAGCATGGCTGATAAGATTTCGTTGGCGTCTAATTTCATTCAGAATGCCATCGAGGAGGATTTGAGAAATGGTAAATATACCGAAGGGGTACATACCAGGTTCCCGCCTGAGCCAAATGGCTACCTTCATATTGGTCATGCAAAGTCCATCTGCCTGAATTTTGGCCTGGCAGAGTTGTTTGGCGGCAAGTGCAATATACGTTTTGATGATACTAATCCTGTAAAAGAGGATATAGAATACGTTGATTCAATTCAGGCAGATGTCAAATGGCTTGGGTTCACCTGGGACGATAGAAAATTTTATGCTTCGGATTATTTCGAGAAACTCTATGATTACGCTGTTCAACTCATAAAGGCTGGGAAGGCATATATATGTGATCTTACCGGAGAAGAAATACGTCAGTATAGGGGAACATTGACGGACCCTGGAAAAGAAAGTCCATACCGAAATAGAAGCATCGAGGAAAATCTTGCGCTCTTTGAAAAGATGAAGAACGGTGAGTTCGAGAATGGTTCACATGTTCTTAGAGCAAAGATTAACATGGCTTCTCCCAATATTGCGATGCGGGATCCGGTACTATACAGAATAGCCCATGCCGAACACCATCGTACTGGTAATAAATGGTGTATATACCCAATGTATGATTTTGCTCATCCGCTTTCCGATGCGATTGAGGGGATAACCCATTCTGTTTGCACGCTGGAGTTTGAAGACCATCGACCGCTGTATAATTGGCTGTTGGATTCACTGGGGTTTGATGTTAATACCAGGCCGCGGCAGATAGAGTTTGCCAGATTGAATCTTACTAATACGGTGATGAGCAAACGCAAGCTGCGCCTTTTGGTTGAGAAGGGGTACGTGAGCGGCTGGGATGATCCCAGAATGCCGACTATTTCCGGTCTGCGCCGCCGCGGTTATACAGCTAAAGCAATCCGTTCTTTCTGTGAGGATATTGGTGTTGCAAAAAGCAACAGTCTTGTTGATGCTGGGATGCTTGAGCACGCTGTTCGTGAAGATTTGAACGCCAAAGCTGATCGTGTGATGGCAGTTCTGTATCCTGTTAAAGTAGTAATCACAAATTATCCGGAGGGGAAAATTGAATACTTGAAGGCGGATAATAATCCTAATAACGATACTAATCGGTTTGTTCCCTTTGGCCGGGAAATTTTTATAGAGTCCGAAGATTTTATGGAAGAACCACCTAAAAAGTTCTTCCGCCTCAAGCCTGGTGGGGAAGTCAGGCTTAAATATTCGTATATAATCAGGTGTGAAGAAGTAGTAAAAAATGACGATGGTTCAATTAAAGAAATAAGATGCACCTATGACCCTGATTCCAAAGAAGGCGGAGCCACAGCTGGCCGCAAGGTAAAGGGTACACTTCATTGGGTAGAAGCATCCACTGCCCTTGATGCAGAAGTCAGATTATATGATTACCTGCTTAAGACTGATGAAAAAGGGGATACACCTGATGATTTCCTTTCGGCGGTGAATCCTGATTCCTTGAAGGTCATTCAATCAAAAGTTGAGCCAAGTGTAAAATATGCTGCTGCTGGTACCAAATATCAGTTCCTTCGTCAGGGGTATTTCTGTGTAGATGATGATACTACATTTGAAAAACCTGTTTTCAATCGAGTTGTGAGTCTTCGTGATTCCTGGGCTAAAGAACAAAAGAAGTAAGGCGGAATATATGGCAAAGATACCAAAAAATCTATCCGATAAGGATATGTTGAAGAATTTTGTCGAAGAACCAACGCTGGAGGATGTGTTTCTGGCAAAGGAAAAGGCAACCGAGAAAAAATCTGTTCAGGAGAATCCCGCTTCAAATATAAATATTGCATATCTTACCCCGGATATTGTTGAGAAGCTGGGAAAGCTTTTGCTGGAGCTCAAGGTTAAACTATACGATGCAGGGATTGTTGATTATCGTATCGAGCCGCGGCTTGAGGGGAAACAGATAATTCTCGTACCCGTAGAGACTGGTCGAAAAAGATAACCGTTGGAAGAAGGAGAAAAATGTTAAAGTATAAACCTCGTGAAATAGAAAAAAAATGGCAAACTAAGTGGTCTGACAGTAAAATCTATAAGACGGAAATGTCTAAGGACAGGGAAAAGTATTACGTTTTGGAAATGTTTCCCTATCCGTCCGGTAATCTTCACATGGGACACGTCCGCAATTACTCTATAGGAGATGTTATTGCCCGCTATAAGACCATGGCTGGGTTTAACGTTATTCATCCCATGGGCTTTGATGCTTTTGGTATGCCTGCGGAGAATGCGGCAATAAAGAATAAGGTCCATCCTTCTGACTGGACCTTCTCCAATATTGATAACATGAAGCGTCAGCAGCGGGAAATGGGTCTTTCCTACGATTGGGACAGGGAGGTAGAAACCTGCCGTCCCGATTATTATCGATGGACTCAGTGGATGTTTGAGACCTTTTATAAGCGCGGGCTTGCTTATAAAAAGGAAGCGTCTGTAAACTGGTGTGATACCTGTGGAACGGTTCTGGCTAATGAACAGGTAATCGATGGAAAATGCTGGCGCTGTGATAATGATGTCCGAAAAAAGGCTCTTTCTCAGTGGTTCTTAAAGATCACCGCTTATGCTGATGAATTGAAAAAAGATCTCGCTTTATTAAAGGGATGGCCGGAGCGAGTAAAAATCATGCAGGACAACTGGATCGGTCGGAGTGAAGGTCTGGAGTTTTTTTTTGATGTTCCTGAATATGGAGAGAAAATCCCTGTCTATACCACCTGCGCTCATACTGTATTTGGCGTGACCTATGTTGTCCTTGCTGCCGAGCACCCGTTGGTGGAAAAGTTCATTGTTGGCAAGGAAAATGAAAAGGAACTTCGCGCATTTGTAGAAGAAACACAAAACAGCAGTGATATTGAGCGCACTTCTGCCGAGTCTGAAAAGAAGGGTATGTTCACCGGTGTTTATGCCGTTAATCCCGTAAACGGTAAAAAAATACCTGTTTGGGTGACTAACTATGTCCTATACGATTATGGTACTGGCGCAGTTATGGGCGTACCAACCGGTGATCAGAGAGATTTTCTGTTTGCCAAAAAATATAATCTTGAGCTGATTTTAACGGTTGATAATCCGGATTCGCCCATCGATGAGAATAACATGACCGAGGCCTACGTTGAAACCGGTGTCATGGTTAATTCCGCCCAGTTTAATGGGATGAATTCTGACGACGCCAGAAAAGCCATAATTGATTGGATGGTAGAGAAAAAACTTGGTGACGCTAAAGTCAAGGTTAATTACCGCCTCCGGGACTGGCTCATTTCCCGTCAAAGATATTGGGGCGCGCCTATTCCCATTGTTTATTGTGAAAAGTGCGGCGAGCAGCTTGTTCCTGATGAACAGCTTCCTGTTCTGCTGCCCCAAAATGTATCCTTTGAACAGGGGTCTGTATCTCCCCTGGCTCAGTGTGAGGAGTTTGTGCATTGCACGTGTCCAAAGTGCGGTGGTCCAGCCAGACGTGAGACGGATACGATGGATACATTTATTTGTTCCTCCTGGTATTACCTCCGGTATACTGATGCTCTCAATGGCAGAGAACCATTCTCCAGAGAGAAAGTGAATTATTGGGCGCCGGTTGACCAGTATATTGGCGGCATTGAACACGCTATTTTACATCTTCTTTACTCTCGGTTCTTTACGAAGGTGCTTCGTGACGAAGGATGGGTTAGTTTTGATGAGCCATTTACGAACCTTTTGACGCAGGGTATGGTTCTAAAAGACGGCGGTAAAATGTCAAAATCCAAGGGAAATGTCGTATCTCCTGAGGAAATAATTGGTAAATACGGCGCTGACACGGCCAGACTGTTTATACTTTTCGCCGCTCCCCCTGAGCGGGACTTAGATTGGAGCGACGACGGGGTAGAGGGAGCATTCCGGTTCCTCAATCGCGTGTGGAGAATTATTGACCAGTTCACTGACATGGTAAAGGCAGGCAGTGACCAATATGATGTATCGGTCTTAACGCCGGAAGAAAAGGAGCTCCGCCGTGTCCTTCATGCCACTATCAAGAAGGTAACAGCTGATATTGACGGCCGTTTCATGTTTAATACGGCAATCAGCTCAATTATGGAACTGGTGAATGCCTTCTATAAAGTCCAAGGCTCAGATAATGTTAATAAGAATCTTATCAGAGAGGTAGTATTTAGCTTAATCAAGTTGCTTGCTCCCTTTGCCCCACATATTGCTGATGAACTTTGGGAGCTTACCGGTCATAACAGTAGCGTACACCTTGAGAAGTGGCCCTCGTATGAAGAAGCTGCCCTTGTTCAAAGTGAGGTTGAGGTTGTTCTTCAGGTGAATGGAAAGGTTCGTGGGCGCATCAACGTTCCGGCTGACCTTGACAAGGATGCTCTCGGTGAAGCAGCGATGAAACATCCAAGGGTTATGGAGTATACTGCCTCGAAAGAAATAATTAAGGTTATCGCTGTTCCCAATAAACTGGTAAATATTGTTGTAAAGTAATAAGCCATACTGAAAATACGCCGAGGTTTCCCGGCGTATTTTCTTTTACAGTAATTGACAATTGACAAGGTCATATTTTGTTGTATGATGAAAATGCTTGCACAATGTGTTGAGAGGAAGGATAGAATTGACTTATACGGAGTCCCTTGAATACTTGAATGACCTGGCAAAATTTGGTATTAAACCCGGACTGGACAGAATCATCAGTCTGCTGAATAGATTGGACAACCCGCAGAATAAATATAAGACTATTCATATTACCGGCACCAACGGAAAAGGTTCCGTGACAAATATGCTGGCCTCAATTCTTTCTGTATCCGGCTGTTCTACTGGAGCGTTTACTTCTCCGCATCTTTTTCGTTACAACGAGCGGATGACAATAAACGGTGGAGAAATCAGCGATGAAGATTTCGCAGGGATTGCAACCATCGTCCGGGGATATGTTGAAGCAATGCTTGACGATAGTGAAGAGTGTCCCACGCAGTTTGAATTTCTGACTGCGATGGCCTTTTTTTATTTTGCCCGGAAGAGCGTGGATTATGCTGTTATCGAAGTAGGCCTTGGCGGACTTCTGGATTCAACGAATGTTGTTCAACCAGAAATAGCAGTTATAACCAATGTTACGCTGGAACACGCAGACAAATGCGGAGGAACATTAGAAGGAGTAGCGCACCATAAAGCCGGAATAATTAAGAATGGTATTCCAGTTGTCAGCGGAGCAGAGGGGATAGCCGTAAATATTATTGCGAAAAGAGCCAATGAGCTGAAGTCTCCATTGTATTTGAACGGGAAAGGTTTCAGCGTAAAAAAAATCAGTGATGATCCTGATGGGATGAGGCTCGTTTATGAGGAAAGCGGCAATATGGAATTATCTTACGGCTTGAAAATGCTGGCAGATTATCAGGTTGGCAATAGTGCGATTGCCGTGAAGGCAGCCAGGCTTATCTCACAAAAAGACGACAGGATCACAACGGACTCAATAATTAAGGGAATGAAAAATGCTTTTTGGCCAGGCCGGTTTGAGGTGTTTTCACTTAGAGGGCATAAGATTGTAATTGACGGTGCCCACAATCCTGCAGGCGTGGAAGCGCTTCGCCGTAGTCTTGATTTAAGGTTCCCGAATGAAAAAAGATTGTACCTGTTGGGCATATTAAGGGATAAAGCTGTTGCATCTATGATAGGTTTATTACTAAGACCTGGCGACAGGGTAGTAGTGACATCACCCGATTCTGACAGAGCGGCGACACCGGAGGAAATTGCCGGAAGAATTCACGATGCCGAAGTAATTGCTGTGTCAGGTGAGAGAGCGCGTGCTCTGGATATAGCAATTGAGCGGCAAAACCATGATGAGCTCCTTGTGGTAACTGGCTCGCTGTATCTCATTGGGTACATACGAAAAATTCTGACAAAAAAGCTGGGAGGGAACAGGTAGCTTATGGAATCATCAAGCGAAATTCATATTGCTGATGAAAAAAGGCGAAAGCTTTGTATGGTGGCAGTTTATGCCGAAGCCTTCTTTGTAGCTTTATCACCTTGGGCGGCTACCTTAGCGCTTGCTTTAGGTGTGCTCCTGTGGTTATACAGATTCGTTAAAAACCCTGAAAGAAAATTTGAAAGAACGAAAGTGGACAAATTTATCTTAGTTTTTTTTATCCTTAGTGGATTTTCAGTTTTCGGGGCAATGGATCCATACTTTAGCTTTTACAATTGGTATCATTTGGTAGGGGTGTATGTCTTAACCTATGAGCTGGTTGTTCAAAACTTAAAAAACAGGGAAGAAGTGATAAAACTTGCGTACATATTAGGAAGCAGCGCTATCCTGGTGATATTGTACGGTTATTATCAATATGTATTTGGTATAGATATCTCCGATGTTGCCTGGGTGGATGCTAATATATATCCGGAATTAAAGAAGAGGGTATTTTCAACCTGGGTAAATCCCAACATTCTTGCAGGTTATTTGAACGAGGTTATCTGTGTCATAGTCGTTCTGTTATCCAGGGCAAAGAACAGCAGAAACAAACTACTTCTGAGTGTGTTTGCCATAGCAGCAGGTATATGTTTGGCGATGACGTATGCCAGAGGGGCAATTTTTTCACTTGGAATAATACTGGCTGTATACGGTATTGTAAAAGACCGGAGAATTTTATACGCCTCCCTTACTATTGGTATAATTGCATTGGCGCTTAGTCCGGCGCTTTTGGACAGGCTTACAACGATTTTCACCAGAATGGATACTTCTTCAGAAATGAGGCTGGCAATTTGGGAGGCAACAATCTGGATGATAATTGAGCAGCCCTTTTTTGGTATAGGCTGGGGGATGTATTGGATGGTGTATCGTTATTATGACTTCTATATAAATGATCCCAACATAACAATATACCATGCTCATAATATGTACCTTAATTTTTTCGCTGAGATAGGTGTTGCTGGCGCCCTTTCTTTCTTCTATGTTTTTTTTGCAGCAATCAGAACCGGCTTTAATAAGGGAAAAGGGGAGGAAGCAGACGATGCAACGCTGTTTTCCAATGGACTGGCGTTGGCACTTGTCTCGGTTGCGCTGGGGGGATTGACAGATAATGTTGTGTTTAACATCCCCACATCTATGCTCTTATGGTTCACGATGGCTTTGATTATGAAAAAAGAAGCCCTTTGCACTTTACAAAACTAGAATGATAATGTGTATGTTGTCCATTTATAGTGGACAAATATACACCTGTATACAAAAGTACAAAAACCATCGAAATTTTTATGGAATTTGATAGCCCCACATAATATGGGGTATTTACTGTTCATTAACCACAATATATAGTGTCATTTTCTAAAATTAATGTATAAAGATATATGTGGTAACTAACAGATGACACACTTCTGCCTTGTTGAAAAATTTGTATTTTTTGCCGTAAAAACAGTGCGTTTGTCCTTGACTGTGTCTCTTGCTCGTGGTATATTATTCGCAGGTAAGGTCTGTCAAGCATCAAAGGTAAATGTGTATATATATTTCATTTGTTACTGCGGGGTTTTCAAATGGATTTCGTTACGCATTGATACAGATGTGAGACTGGCAAATATAGGGTTGTAGTCAACCCGAAATGAGGGAGGATTTCTTAATGATTGATATCACTGATCGCGTACTAAACGCTGAATTGCGCGGCAAGATCACCACTGCTGAAGAAGCAGCAATGTACATCAAGCCAAACATGAACGTTGGTACATCTGGATTCACTCCGTCCGGTTATCCTAAAGCGGTTCCTGTTGCTCTTGCCGAGCGCATGAAGAAGGAGCCGTTCAAGATTAACCTTTGGACTGGTGCGTCCGTAGGCCCTGAGCTTGATGCAGTTCTGGCCTCAGTTGATGGTGTAAACTTCCGTATGCCCTATCAGACCAATAGCGATATGCGTAACGCCATTAACGCTAACAGAGTTCAGTATCAGGATCTCCATCTTAGCGAAGCTGCTCAGCTGGCTCGTTACGGCTACATCGGCGGCGGCACTCTTGATGTTGCAATCGTCGAAGCATGCATGATCACCAAGGAAGGTTATATCATTCCGACTACTTCTCTTGGTAATACTGCAAGTTATGTAAAGCAGGCTAAGAAAGTTATTGTTGAAGTCAATACTACCCAGCCGGTAGAATTCTTCGGTATGCATGATGTTTACGTACCAGAGGATCCTCCGTATCGTATGCCCCTCAATGTTGTAGCTTCCGATACCCGCATCGGTAAGCCGTATGTTGAATGCCCGCTTGACAAGATCGTAGCTGTTGTTCCGTGTGACGTTCCGGATAACACTCGCCCTCTGGGTGCAATTGATGATGATTCCCGGGCTATGTCCAAGAATCTGCTCGACTTCCTTGATGCAGAAATCGCTGCTGGCCGTATGCCTAAGAATCTCCTTCCGCTCCAGTCCGGCGTTGGAAGCGTAGCTAACGCCGTTATCGGCGGATTCGTTGATTCTGACAAGGAGCACCTTACAGTTTATACTGAGGTTATTCAGGACGGTATGTTTGACCTTATCGATGCTGGTAAGCTCGACTTTGCTTCTGGTACTGCTCTTAGTCCGTCCCCAGATGGACAGAAGAAGCTCTATGGTAACTTCAATTTCTATGCTCCGAAGCTTTTGCTCCGTCCGCAGGAAATTTCCAACAGCCCGGAAATCGTTCGTCGTATTGGCGTTATCGCTATGAACACGGCAATTGAGTGCGATATCTATGGTAATGTTAACTCCACCCGTATCAATGGTTTCCGTCTGATGAACGGTATTGGCGGTTCCGGTGACTTTGCTCGTAACGGTTACCTTTCCGTATTCTTCACCGTTTCCAGCGCGAAGAAGGGCGCGGTTTCCTCCATCGTTCCGATGGTTTCCCATCAGGATCATGGCGCTCAGGACGTCGACCTCATCGTTACGGAGCAGGGTGTCGCAGATCTCCGCGGCAAGTCCTCAAAACAGCGTGCAAAGGAAATCATTGCAGTTTCCAGTCCGGAGTACAGGGATCAGCTGCAGGATTACTTCGATCGCGCTTGCGCAGCTACCAAGAATGCCGATAAGCCGCATCTCCTCAACGAGGCGCTTAGCTGGCATGTTAATGCCCTAGAAAAAGGTACCATGAAAAAATAATAGGAGGGTACAAAAAATTATGAGCAATGAACAAATTAAAGCTGGCTTGGAAGCCTACAATGCACAGGTAGAGAAGGCAATCGCAAAGTTCCCCGAGCGTGCTCACGTTCCGGAGCAGCGTATCTACACCCCGCTTGATTGCGAGGGTGACTACATGGAGAAGAGCGGTTTCCCTGGAAACTATCCCTTCACCCGCGGCGTACAGCCGACCATGTATCGCGGCAAGTTCTGGACCATGCGTATGTACGCAGGCTTCTCGACAGCTAAAGCCTCCAACGAGCGCTATCGCTATCTGATTGCCAATGGCGGAACTGGTCTTTCCTGCGCATTCGACCTCCCGACTCAGATCGGTTATGACTCTGATGATCCGATTTCCGAGGGTGAAGTTGGTAAAGTCGGCGTTGCTATCGACTCCCTCGCTGATATGGAAGTCCTTTTCGATCAGATTGATCTTGGCAAGGTATCCACTTCCATGACCATCAATGCTCCGGCGTCCGTACTGCTTTGCATGTACATTGCAGTTGCTGAAGAACAGGGTGTTTCGGCCGATCAGTTGCGCGGTACGATTCAGAACGATATTCTGAAAGAGTATGCTGCCCGCGGCACTTACATCTTCCCGCCGCGTCCGTCCATGCGTCTCATCACCAACATCTTCGAGTATTGCTCTCAGAATGTTCCGAAATGGAATACCATCTCCATTTCCGGTTACCATATCCGTGAGGCTGGTTCCACTGCTTCTCAGGAAATCGCATTCACTATCGCCGATGGTATCGCATATGTAGATGCAGCTATCAAGGCTGGTCTTGATGTCGATGCTTTTGCTGGCCGTCTTTCCTTCTTCTGGAACGCTCACAACAACGTTCTGGAGGAAGTTGCAAAGTTCCGTGCTTCCCGCCGTGTATGGGCTAAAGTCATGAAGGAGCGTTTTGGCGCCAAGAAGGACAAGAGCATGATGCTCCGCGTTCATACTCAGACCGCTGGCTCCATGCTGACTGCTCAGCAGCCGAACAACAACATTGTTCGCGTTGCTCTCCAGACTGCCGCTGCTGTAATGGGTGGCACCCAGTCCCTCCACACCAACTCCAAGGATGAGGCTCTTGCTCTTCCGACCCAGGAGTCGGTCACCATCGCCCTCCGCACTCAGCAAATCGTTGCTAACGAGTCCGGTCTTGCTGACGTTATTGATCCGCTCGCTGGTTCCTACTATGTAGAAGCTATGACCGATCGCATCGAGAAGGAAGCTTGGGAGTACATCAAGAAGATTGATGAACTCGGCGGCGCTGTATCTGCTATTGAGAAAGGTTACATCCAGAAGGAAATTCAGGATTCTGCTTACAAGTGGCAGATGGACGTTGAGAACAAACGCCGCATTATAGTTGGCGTCAACGAGTATGTCATTGAGGAAGAGCCGCCTAAGGGGCTTCTTAAAGTCGATGCTTCCGTTGGTGTTGAGCAGTGCAAGAAGCTGGCCGATCTGAAGGCTGGCAAGCCGATCAACAAGATGACAAAAGGTCGTGACAACGACGCTGTCAATGCTGCTTTGGCAGAACTGAAAGAGGCTTGCGGAAACGACAATGAGAACCTCATGCCGCACATTCTGAAGGCTGTTAAGACGTATGCCACGCTCGGAGAAATCTGCAACGTTATGCGCGAAGTCTTCGGTCTCTATGAGGCGCATGTCAGCCTGTAATCCAGAGGTTGATTGTAAGACTCTAAAAGCAGGTTAAAATCTATGTTGGAGGGAAATTCAAATGGCAGTAAAAGTATTGGTTGCAAAACCTGGTTTGGATGGTCATGATCGTGGCGCAAAGGTTGTTGCCCGCGCACTTCGCGATGCTGGCTTTGAAGTAGTATACACTGGTCTCCGTCAGACTCCGGAACAGATCGCTGAGGCTGCTCTGCAGGAGGATGTTCAGGTTGTTGCAATGAGCATCCTTTCTGGCGCTCATCCGCATCTCTTCCCGAAGGTTGTTGACCTTGTCCGTGAGAAGGGCCTCAAGGATGCCCTGATCATCGGCGGCGGCGTTATTCCGGATGGCGACATCCCGGCCCTCAAAGAGGCTGGCATCGCTGAAGTGTTCACCCCGGGTACTCCGACTGGCGATATCGTCAAGTTCATCAATGAGCACGTAAAGAAGTAATTTGCTCTTAAGGTATATTTGTTAGAGACTTTGCCCTCTTTGAATTTAATATTCAGAGAGGGCATGGTTTTATGGTGTCAAAGGTGGTGCAATATATGGAGGACATTGCGCAGGAGCTTCTTAATGGCAACCGTCTGGCTCTTTCCCGTGCTATCACGGCTATTGAGAATGAGTACGAAAATGCCACTGAGATCATGAAAAAGCTCTATCCGCATACTGGCCATGCATATGTGCTCGGTATTACCGGCCCTCCGGGCGCCGGCAAAAGTACGTTGACAGACAAAATCGCCAAAACGTTCCGCAGTCAGGGAAAGACTGTTGGTATTGTCGCTATTGACCCAAGCAGTCCCTTTACCGGCGGCGCTATTTTGGGTGATCGTATTCGTATGAACAGCCTTACGCTTGATGAAGGTGTTTTCATCCGCAGTATGGGTACCCGCGGGAGCCTTGGCGGCTTGTCTCATAAAACAGCTGACGCTGTTAAAGCCATCGATGCATTCGGGACAGATGTCATCATAGTTGAAACTGTCGGCGTCGGCCAGTCCGAGGTCGATATTGTAAAAGCTGCAGACACGACAGCAGTCGTATTGATCCCTGGCATGGGTGACGATATTCAGGCTATTAAGGCCGGTATCCTTGAAATTGGTGATATTTTTGTCATTAATAAGGCTGACCATGATGGCGCTGATAAGTTAGCCACTGAGCTTAATATGATGCTTGATCTTGACGGCGTGATGAAAGATTGGCGTCCGCCTATCATGAAGTGCGTCGGCAATCAAAACATCGGTGTCAAAGAACTCGTTGCAAAGTTTCATGAGCATCGCGATCATATTGAAGCAAATGGTGAATTGGCTAAACGGCGTACTGAGCGTGTCAAGAATGAATTGCTTGATCTTCTGAGCAGCAGGATTGAGTCCTACATCCGCGGTAAGATCGTCGACAATGGTGAAATTGAGACCATGGTTGAGAATATCAAATCACGCACAACTGATCCATATTCTGTTGCCGCAGATATTATGCAAAACATGCTTAAATAGAGCTCTAATTTAATGTAGGAGGTTTTATCATGTCCAAATTTAAAGTTCTTGGTGTAGATCATCTTGGTATCGCTTGCGGCGATCTTGAAACCGGCAGCAAATTCTGGGGCGAGATCCTCGGTGTTGCTAAGACTGGCGAGGAGTCCGTTGCTTCTCAGAAGGTTACCACTGTATTCCATCCCATGTGGAATGGTTCCCAGGCTGAGCTCCTCGTTCCCCTGAATGGCGATCCTGAGAGCCCGATTGCTAAGTGGATGGCTTCCAACGGCGGCAAAGGCGGTATTCAGCATGTCGCTCTCCGCGTTGATAACCTCGCAGCTGCTATTGAAGAACTCATGGCTAAGGGCGTAGCAATGATTGATAAGGCTCCGCGTCGTGGTGCTGGCGGTGCTGATATTGCTTTCATTCACCCAAAAGCTACTGGCGGCATTCTCCTTGAACTGTGCCAGCTCCGGGATGAGGAATAATTTTTTTCAAAAGTACTTGCAATTTTGTGAGTTTTAATGCAAAATAGTACCGGAGATAATTAAATAAATTAATCCTATTAGGAGGCATAAAATGGCTACTGTTCAGGAAAAAATCAAATTGATGAAGGCCAAGAAAGAGCACTTCATGCAGGGTGGCGGTCAGAAGCAGATCGACAAGCAGCATCAGAAGGGCAAGCTCACCTCTCGTGAGCGCTTGGATCTCCTCTTTGATGAGGGGACTTTCGTCGAACTCGATCTCCTCGTTAAGCATCGTTGCGTAAATTTCGGTCAGGATAAGAAAGAGAATCCGGGCGAAGGCGTAACCGTTGGTTACGGCACTGTAGACGGACGTCTTGTCTACGCTTTTGCTCAGGACTTTACCGTTGAGGGTGGTTCCCTTGGTGAGATGCATGCAAAGAAGATCTGGAAAGTCCAGGATCTTTCCATGAAGATGGGTGCGCCCTGCATTGGTCTCAATGATTCCGGCGGCGCTCGTATTCAGGAAGCTTGCGACGCTCTTTGTGGCTACGGCGGAATCTTCTTCCGTAACACTGCTGCTTCCGGTGTTGTTCCCCAGATTTCTGCAATCATGGGACCCTCTGCTGGTGGCGCAGTTTATTCTCCGGCTATCACCGACTTTATCTACATGGTAAAGAATACCTCTCAGATGTTCATTACCGGACCGGCTGTTGTTGAGTCTGTAACTGGTGAGAAGATTACTGCTGAGGCACTCGGTGGTGCTATGACCCATAACACCAAGTCAGGTTGTGCTCATTTCGTTGCTGAGAATGATGAAGACTGCATTAAGCAGATTCGTTACCTCCTCAGCTTCCTGCCCAGCAACAACATGGAGGAAACTCCGATTGTGGATTGCACTGATGATCCGCTCCGTATGGATGAGGGTCTCAATACGATCATTCCGGATAACCCGAATGCTCCTTATGACATGAAGGAAGTTATCCGCATGATCGCTGATAACGGCGAGTTCTATGAAGTTCATCAGTACTTTGCAACCAATATCATTACCTGTTTCGCTCGTTTCGATGGCCGCACTGTAGGTATCATCGCTAACCAGCCGAAGGTAATGGCTGGCTGCCTTGACTGCGATGCTTCCGATAAGTCCTCCCGTTTCATTCGTTTCTGCGATGCTTTCAACATTCCTTTGCTGAACATGGTTGACGTTCCGGGCTTCCTCCCTGGCCGTGGCCAGGAGCATATGGGCATCATTCGCCATGGTGCAAAGATGCTTTATGCTTACAGCGAAGCTACTGTTCCTAAGATTACGCTTATCATTCGTAAGTCTTACGGTGGTTCCTACATCGCTATGTGCTCCCGCGAAGTTGGTGCAGACCAGGTTATCGCTTGGCCTTCTTCTGAAATCGCTGTTATGGGACCTGCTGGTGCAGCTAACATCATCTTCCGTAAGGATCCGGATCGTGAGCAGCGCACTGCTGAGTACGTTGAGGAGTTCGCTACCCCGTACAAGGCTGCCGAGCGTGGTTATGTTGACTACGTCATCGAGCCGAAGGAAACCCGTCCTCGCATTATCCAGTCCCTCAACATGCTTGCTACCAAGCGTGAGGTTGGCCCGGCTAAGAAGCACGGCAACATTCCTTTGTAATCGGAGGTTCTCAAGGTGGGAACGACCAGCGTAACACCTGAAACGGTTGCTGTTCTTACAGCTGCTGTTCAGCAGATGTATGGAAAAAATTACATCGCTGTACGCGTACAGCCCAACAATATGTGGACGATTGCTTCCAGACTCCGCCTTTAATGGCGGAGGTCTGGTGGGCGTTCAAATATAAATGATGTTTTGGAGGAATCTCAAGTGAAAAAATTTAACATTACCGTAAATGGTCAGGCTTATGAAGTTGAAGTTGAAGAAGTAGGCGGCGCTGCTGCTCCCAGGGCTGCTGCTCCGAAGGCTGCTCCGGCTCCGGCTCCGGCTGCTGCTCCTGCCCCGGCTCCGGCTGCTGCTCCTGCTGCAACCGCTGCTGCTGGCGAGACCGCCATTGCAGCTCCGATGCCGGGCAAGGTTCTCAAGGTTAACGTAACTGTTGGTCAGGCTGTTAATGCTGGCGATAATCTCCTCATCCTCGAAGCTATGAAGATGCAGAACGAGATCCTCGCTGATTGCGGCGGCACTGTAAAGGCTATCAACGCTCAGGTTGGTGCCAATGTACAGGCTGGCGACACCCTCGTTATCATCGGCTAATTCAGTCGACGGTTTTCTAAGAAAAAAGGCACTGTCTTCGGACAGTGCCTTTTTTTTTCATAACAATCCTCCAGTTAGACCGGGGGTTCAGTAAACCTTATAGGTATGAGTCTCTACAAAAAAATCCTCCCTATGATAAGATATAGTTGCGGTCCGTCAACTGCAACGAATAGATCAGGGGAGGGATATCAATGACCAATGGCAGGATGTGCATGGTTTATCAAATGTGAATGAGAAAAAGATGACTACATACGTGAAAATCTAAAAGAGGACGGAGTATTGGAGCGCTGATTCTGGATTTAGCTGTAAATCCTGACTGATATTATAAGGCCTTTCAGGCCGTTAAAGCCTCTTGGTCAGGCCAGAGGATATTTTTATTGCAGATAATCTTTATATTTTTTCTTTTTTGCTATATAATATACTTGTTTTAGTTTAACTTGAATATGTATAAGGGGAACTTTATCTATGGAATTAAATCAGGTATATTCCGGGTTTAAGCTTATCAGTAAAAATATAATAGAGGAGTCTGCTTCTGAAACCTTTGAGTTTATTCATCTAAAAAGTGGAGCCAGGCTTTTGTATTTGAAGAGGGATGACGATAATAAAGCATTCTCTATTTCGTTTAAGACGACACCTGCTGATGATATGGGCATCCCTCATATTGTTGAGCATTCAACCCTTTGTGGGTCCAGAAAATTCCCGATAAAGGAGCCATTTGTAGAACTGGCAAAGGGTTCATTGAATACGTTCTTAAATGCAATGACCTTTCCGGATAAGACAATGTATCCTGTGGCCAGTTGTAACGATAAGGATTTCCATAATTTGATTGATGTATACTTAGACGCCGTATTCTACCCTAATATTTATAGTGACAAAAATATACTTCGCCAGGAAGGCTGGCATTTCGAGCTTGAAAACGAGGAAGCGCCGCTTGAATATAGTGGTGTGGTTTTTAACGAGATGAAAGGAGCATTGTCTTCACCGGAAGACCTTCTTGAAAATGAAATAATGAGGGCTCTTTTCCCGGATAATACATATAGTTATGAATCAGGAGGAAATCCTGCTGCGATTCCCAGGCTTACCCAGGAAGAATTTGAGAATTTCCACAGAAAATTTTATCATCCATCAAATAGCTATATTTTCTTCTATGGAAAACTTGATATAGAAGAACAGCTTGCTTTTCTAAATAATGAATATTTATCCTCATTTGATAAAATATATGTAGACTCTTGTATTCCAATGCAATCATCCTTTAAGGAAATAAAGAGAATTAAGTCTTTCTATCCAATTGGAAAGGATGAATCACCTGAGGGCAAGTCCTTCCTGAATTATAGCTTCGTTGTAAACAGGGTTTTGGACAATACAGACAGGATTGGTTTGTCAGTGCTTGTTCAGGCCCTTTTATTGTCAGAGGCTTCACCTTTTAGAAAGGTGATTATAGATTCAAAGCTGGGGAAGGATTTTAGTGCATCCCTCGAAGATGCCGTTCTTCAGCCCTATATCTCCCTGACTGCGTTGAACGCCAACCAGGAAGATGGAGGGAGATATTTAAGCCTCATTATGGATACGGCAAGAAAGCTTGTAGATAATGGTATTGATAGAAAACTTTTGGAAGCGGCATTAAATGTTTTGGAATTTAGGATTAGAGAGGCGGATTTTAATCAGTATCCCAAGGGAATCATATACGCTATAGAAGTAATGAATAGCTGGCTCTATGGTAGAGATCCGGCCGAGTACCTGTATTTTGAGGAAGCTTTTAATATATTGCGGGAGAAGCTGGATAAAGGTTATTTTGAGCGGTTGTTAAGGGAGATGATTCTGGAAAATAATCATGGTGCTCTCATTACTTTTATACCCGACAACGAATTGGGAGAAAAGAACGAAAAAAGAGAACGGCAAGAGCTTGATGAAATAAAAACACATTTGACTAAAGCTCAACTGGAAGAAATAATGGCCATAGATGATAAGCTTAAGGCACGTCAGGCGACGGCTGATTCTCCTGAGGCATTAGCAACGATTCCCCTGCTTAATATCTCTGATATTGAAGCGAAGCCAAAAGAATATCCTCTTGAGGTACAGAAAGAGAATATGGTTGAGTACTTATGGACAGATGTACCTACCAATGGAATTACCTATTTATCATTGTATTTTGATGCATCTGTAATTCTTCAGAGTGACATCCAGTATGCAATGCTGCTGTTGGATATATTAGGCAGCATTGATACGGAAAAAAGAAAGTATTCAGACTTAATCAACCTCACAGATCTTAATACAGGGGGTATTTATTATAATCTAAACGCCGTGGGCAAAGACAACAATATAAGGGATTATGTTCCATTATTTACTGTATCTGTTAAGTGCCTTAATTCTAAGCTTTCGGAAACCGTAGGAATTTTGCGGGAAATTTTGACAGGGACATGTTTTGATAACCGTCAAAGGCTCCGCGATTTGCTGGCTGAAACAAAATCATCTGCGGAGCTGGCTATTCTTCGCTCTCCACATACCGTCATGTTTTCCAGATTAAAATCTTATATATTACCTGTGGCAGCATATAATGATCAGAAAGTATTACCCTACTACTATTTTGTTTCAGAACTATTAGGTGATTTTGAAAATAAGTTTGAAGTAATCAGAGAAAGGCTTACCAGTGTTTCAAAGCGTTTGTTTAACCGCCATAATTTGAAGATTGGGATTACGGCACCGGCCAAAGACCAGTCCTTTATTAAGAAAAATGTAGAATCCTTGCTGAATGCATTGGATAATGCCGCGCAGGCTTCAACGGTCCATGAATTTAAGTGTTCCCCGTTAAACGAAGGCTTGATGATATCAAGTCAGGTACAGTATGTTGGCAAAGCAGGTAATTTCCGCAGGCTTGATAAGGGCTATAAATTTCATGGTGCAATGCTTCTCCTGGAAACGATAATGCGGTATGATTATCTGTGGCTCAAGATAAGAGTGCAGGGTGGAGCCTATGGCGCTTTTGCTCATATAGAACGAAATGGAACGGCATTGTTTGCTTCATACAGAGATCCTAACCTTTCTGAGACAATAAGTGTTTTTGACGGGATTTCAGATTATCTGACCAATCTTGAGATTAGCGATAGGGAGATAACAAAGTATATAATAGGCACAATTAGCGGCATAGATGCTCCGAAAACTCCCAAGAACATCGGTCAGGCAGCCAGAAACTGTTATTTTCAGGGTGTGACCCTTGCTGACAGACAAAAAGTCAGGGATGAGGTTCTTTCAGCGTCATTAAAGGACATCAGGAATTTGGCGGAAATTGTTGACCAGTGCATGAAACAGAATATTCTTTGTGCAATAGGCAACGAAAATGTAATCAGAGAAAATTCCAGGCTGTTCAAGTCTGTAAAATCGATTATTGTTTAATTATACATTTAGAAAGAAGGAAAATAAAATGAAATCAATGATTAAAGACATCAAGCTCGCGCCTTCCGGTCATGATAAGATTAATTGGGTAAAGAATTTTATGCCGGTCCTTAATGCAATTGATAAGGAATATTCTGTTTCCAAACCTTTTGCCGGAAAAAAGCTGATAATGACTATTCATTTGGAGGCTAAGACGGCATACCTTGCTCTGGTGATGAGAAATGCCGGCGCTGAAGTCACCGTTACCGGAAGTAATCCGCTTTCCACTCAGGATGATGTGGCTGCTGCACTGGTGGAGGAGGGCATCAATGTCTTTGCCTGGCATGATTGTACAGATGAAGAATATGAGGAGTTTTTGAACCGGGCACTGGATACTGAACCGGATATAATTATTGATGATGGCGGAGACCTGGTAAATCTGATTCACACCACCCGCCGTGAGCTTCTGCCTAATATAATTGGCGGTTCCGAGGAAACGACCACCGGCGTCCTTCGCCTTAAGGCGCTGGCAAAAGCAGGTAAGCTTGAATTCCCCATGATGGCGGCAAACGACGCCTACTGTAAATATTTATTTGATAATCGTTATGGCACCGGTCAGTCAACCTGGGATGGCATTATGCGGACAACAAACCTGGTAATAGCCGGGAAGAACGTTGTCATAGCTGGCTATGGCTGGTGCGGCAAAGGCGGCGCTATGCGGGCAAAAGGACTTGGCGCCAATGTAATTGTTACTGAGGTGGATCCAATAAAGGCAATAGAAGCTGTCTTTGATGGTTTTAGAGTCATGACCATGGATGAGGCTGCAAAGATTGGTGATATCTTCCTGACCCTTACAGGCGACAAGGATGTCATCCGTGACCGTCATTTTGCCCTTATGAAGAATGGGGCGATGATGGCTAATGCCGGACATTTTGATGTAGAAATAAATATTCCTGAATTAGAGGCTCAGTCTGTATCTCGCAGGACGGTCAGGAATAATATCGAAGAGTTCCTGCAACCGGATGGTCGTAAGTTGTACCTGCTTGCCAAAGGACGCCTGGTAAATCTTGCTTCTGGAGATGGTCATCCGGCAGAGATAATGGATCTTTCCTTCGGTGTTCAATTTTTCTCCGCATTACATATTCTCAATGCTCATAAAGAGCTTAATAATGAGGTATATGTACTTCCCAGTGAAGTTGATACAAAGCTGGCGGAGATTAAGCTTGCTTCCATGGGGGTAACCATCGACGAGCTTACCGAAGAGCAAAGGGCGTACCTGGGAATTTAACAGGAAGGGAAGCTTTTGTTATGATTACTTTAATAAAAGGTGCAACTGTTGTGATGCCGAATGGCAAAACCCGGGAATCTGATATTATAATACAAGGCAATATAATTAAATCAGTAGGAATAGCAGCGGACGGTTTAGCAGCCGACAATGTTATAAATGGTAAAGGGAAACTGGCTGTCCCGGGTTTTGTCAATGCTCATACTCATGCTTCTATGACACTTCTCCGCAGTTATGCCGATGACATGAACCTAATGGACTGGCTGAATAATATGATTTGGCCTATAGAAGCAAAGATGCGCAAGAAGGATATTTATGCCGGTGCAATGCTGGCTGCTGTAGAAATGATCAAAACCGGCACGACTACCTTTGCCGATATGTATGGCGATATGGAACAGGTTGCCCAGATGACTATTGAATCAGGGCTCCGGGGTGTTCTCTCCCGCGGCATCATTGGCGTTGCTCCCAATGGAGAGCAGGCTTTCAAGGAGAATAAAGAACTTTTTGATAATTTTCATGGAGCGGCTGATGGCCGAATTACTGTCATGTTTGGGCCCCATGCGCCTTATACCTGTCCGCCTGATTTTTTGCGCCGGGTAGCGGAGGCCGCCAGGGAGCGCAGCGCTGATATACACATACATCTTGCGGAAACAAAAGGCGAGGTTGAGGACTGCCGGAAGAATTATGGTAAGACTCCCATGGAAATCATGGAGGATACGGGAATTTTTGATTGTGGGACATTAGGGGCTCATTGTGTTTGGTTGTCCGGTAGTGATATAGAAATTATGGTAAAGCATCATGTACGAGTTGCTCATAATCCCGGCAGTAATATGAAGCTGGCCAGTGGGATTGCTCCTGTGACAAAGCTCTTGAAAGCAGGAATCACGGTTGGTCTTGGAACCGATGGTGCTTCAAGTAACAATAATCTTGATATGTTGGAGGAAATCAGACTGGCTGCTCTGCTCCATAAAGTGGATACCCTTGATCCGCTGGCTGTCCCTGCCTTTGAGGCATTAAAGATGGGGACTGAATATGGAGCAAAAGCTGTGGGACTGAATAATCTTGGTCGAATTGAAGAAGGGGCTATAGCAGACATAACCTTGTTTGATATGAGTGGCTATGCCTGGCAGCCAAAATTTGACCTTGTTTCGCTGCTGGTGTATTCTGCTCCTTCAAATTCCGCCGATACGGTTATAGTTGATGGCAGAGTACTGATGGAAAAAGGAGAGCTTAAGACCATTGATGAGGAAAGAATTATCCACGAAGCAGCTCAGTCGGTAGAGAGGATTACTGCCTGAGAAGGGAGATACGGCTGTTAAATGGCGGTAAAGAAGAAATTTTACGCCGTGCGTTGTGGGCGCCAGTCAGGAATATATAAGACATGGGCTGATTGCCAGAAGCAGACTATCGGCTATAAAGGCGCTGTTTATAAAGGTTTTTCTACCCTTGAGGAAGCGGAAAACTTTTTGAAAGGAACAGAAACCGGAAAGCCGAATACGGATAATGCTGAGATTAAGATTTATGTTGATGGCTCCTTTGATGGAAAACGGTATGGCTGGGGCTATGCCGTTTTCCAGGCGGGGGAGCTTATTTGTAGTGGAAATGGAGCCGGTGATAATCCGGAATATATCAAACATAGAAATATAGCCGGAGAAGTTTTGGCTGCTGTGTACGCAGCTCGCTGGGCGAGAGAACAAGGACTGGAGGCCGTAACAATTTGTCATGATTATCAGGGAATTTCAGAATGGGCTGAAGGACGCTGGAAAACCAATAATCAAATGACTAAGAAATATGTTGATTTCATGAAAGGCTACAGTGATATCGTAAAATTTGAAAAGGTTTCCGGTCATTCCGGGATAGTAGGGAATGAACTTGCCGATAAACTGGCCAGACAGGCAATAGGTTTATAAAAATTGAGGGGAGGTGGAGCTTCAATGGCTGTAGATAAAAGTAAGAAAACAGAAGGTAAGAGAAGAAAACGATCGAAAAAAATGTCTGGCGGAGAAATGAATGCCAATAGCACTACAAGTGAAAGAAGATATGAAGTATACGGCGTTATAATCATGGCGCTGTCGTTGATTTGTCTATGCGGACTGTTTAATTTTAATGTGGGATACGTCGGCCTGTATTTTGCACGGGTAAGCAAGTATTTGTTTGGCATGGGTGTCTGGTTCATGCTGATAGCGGCCTTTTCAATAGGCTGGTGTGCTGCCCGGGATCATAAACTGTTTTCAGATAAACAGAAGTCATTTGGCGTGGTACTTGGGATTGTTTCGGTATGCGCTCTGCTGCATCATATTTTTGTTCCTGTGAACGGGGAGTTATTGCCGGAAAATATTGTTAGCGGCGGCGGAATAATTGGCGGTTTGTCGCTGTTCGTAATACGAAAGGTTTTGGGAATTACAGGGGGGCTGATTTTTTATTTTGCTTTATTCGTCTGCAGCATTATATTGACTACGGGTTTGTCTTTGTCGGGGGGAATAAAGAAAACAGAGGAAAGCATAAAAAAACAGAGGAAGCGTCTTGTCAGTTCCGGGGATGGTACAAATGAAGAATTTGCCGATAAGGATTCTGTAGGAAAGGGTTCATTGTTATCAGCTGCGCCAATTCTTAATAATGATACTTTGCAAATCAATCGGAATAGTATAAAAAAGGAATTGCCTCCTCCTTTGCCCCTGGATTTTGATACATCAATACAACATTTGGATAAGGCTCCGGAGGATGAGGGACTGGTTGAAAACGCCATAAAGGAAGTAAAAAAAGCCGGTGAACTAAAGCTGGAGGGGTTACCCTATCGTAATTCAGGAAGTAAGTTGTACAATCAGGAAGATGAAGACGACTTTATAGCGTCTGCGTCTGATGAGGATGTTATGACTAAATTGAGTTTTTCCGATTCTCAAGGGCCTGAAACTGTAGCGACCTATCAGGATAATAATCCCAATGGGCCATCTACTATAATAACCAGAACGAAAACAGCTGTAGAGCTGCTTGAAGAAAAGCACCACGCTCTAAAGGCAGAAAACCTTATTAAGTCGAATATAAAAAAACAGGCATTGATTTCCCAGGAATCGATTGAAAATCAGGAAGACAAGGAAGAAGTCCCAGTTACTGGCGATATGAAAAATATTACCGCTGCTGTTTCAGAAATACAGGAACAGAGGGAGGGTGACTGCCATATAGCTGAAACGGAAAATAAAACGATTCCAATCTCCGAGTATAAATTCGATAGGTATATAGCCAATCCGGCAAGTGAAAAGGAGTATGTAGAAGAAAAAAAGTCAGAAGCTTTGGGGCAGTGCGTTATTACACCTCCGGCATTGGATGAATTTGCTGATAGCATTGGCTGTATCCCTAATGACAGTGAATCGGGTGATAATAATGATGACATGGTCATTGAGACAAACGGAGCACCTGATGAGCGAGGCAGCGCCGCTCCTGAGACAAAAGTTGAAACCCCTGATCTCTCAAACATGGCTGTTAAACCTAAATATATAATCCCCCGGATAGAGGAAATTCTTTCAAAGCTGGATAACAACCACTCTGAAGGATTGAGACAGGAGATCAATAACAAAGCTGAAATTCTTTCAAGGACCATGGCAGACTTTAAGGTCAACGCGAGCATTGTCAACGCCTGTCATGGTCCGGCAGTTACCAGGTTTGAGGTTTCTCCTGCACCGGGAGTTAAGGTAAGCAAGATTACTAACCTGGCCGATGATTTAGCGTTAGCATTGGCCGCTGTTTCAGTGAGAATTGAACCTATTCCCGGAAAATCTGCCGTTGGAATTGAAGTCCCCAACGAAAAGCTTGAAGGGGTAGGATTGCGGGATGTTCTAGAGCATCCTGATTTTGCTTCAGCAAAATCAAAGCTGACCTGTGGCATAGGGATGGACATTAGCGGTGAGCCTGTTTTTGCTGATATCGCTGCAATGCCGCATCTTCTAGTGGCCGGTGCTACCGGCTCCGGTAAATCGGTTTGTATAAACACGCTTATTACAAGTATTCTGTTTAAGGCTACTCCCGATGAAGTAAAGTTTATTCTTATCGACCCCAAGACAGTTGAATTGTCAAACTACAACGGGATACCTCATTTGATGATTCCCGTTGTTACCGATATGAAAAAGGCTGCTTCTGCCCTGAATTGGGCAGTTCAGGAAATGGAAAAACGTTACGCTAAATTAGCGGCCAGCGGTGTCCGCAATATGGAAAGCTACAATAAGATTGCCAGGACTGAAGGCTGGGATGTTTTGCCCTCTGTCGTTATCATTATTGATGAGCTTGCCGATCTTATGATGGTGGCGCCAAAGGATGTGGAGGATGCAATTTGCCGAATAGCTCAAAAGGCTCGCGCAGCCGGTATACATCTTGTACTGGCAACGCAGAGACCGTCGGTTGACGTCATAACCGGAATTATAAAAGCAAATATTCCCAGTCGGATTTCCTTTGCTGTTTCTTCACAGATTGATTCTCGTACCATTCTTGATGCTTCAGGCGCTGAGAAGCTTCTCGGTAAGGGAGATATGTTGTTCAGCCCGGTAGGTGTGTCAAAACCGAAACGCGTACAAGGAGCGTTTATAAGTGATTCAGAAGTAGAAAAACTGATAAATTTCATTAAGAGTCAGGGACAGGAAGCTGAGATCAATCAGGAGCTGGTTGATTTCACTGAGAATGACAACTCCAAGGCGGAAAATGACGTTGCTGAACAGGAGGATGATTGGAAGGATGAGCTTCTTGATAAAGCGGTAGAATTGGTTATGTCATCAGGTACCGCTTCCACGTCATATATCCAAAGGCGGTTGCGAATAGGGTATTCCCGGGCAGCCCGTATTATCGATATGATGGAGGAGCTGGGTATCATCGGGCCCAGTGTGGCAGGAAATAAGCCAAGGGAAATCTTAATGACACAGGAAGAGGCAAGAGAGGTACTTAGTTAGCGCGGCATACAGGAGTGTACGCAATCATGATTTCTGTTATTATTCCAGCAGCTGGCCAGGGGAAGCGGTTTGGCGCCGGAACAAACAAAGCGTTTGTTTTATTAGCCGGCAAGACAATCCTGGAAAGAACGGTTACTGTTTTTTCTGATTTGCCGGACATTGGAGAAATAATTATCGTTGTAGCTCCAGACGAGGTTGATGAAATAAAAAGGCAGGTAAAATTTTATCCAAGGCAGGACATTATAAAGGTAGTTGCCGGAGGATCCGAGCGCCAATATTCAGTCGAAAATGCTCTGGCGGCAATACGTGATGACGCCGAAATTGTCCTGATTCATGACGGTGCCCGTCCCCTCATTAGCCGCAGGGTGATTCAACAGGTTATACAAGCCGTTCGTGATAATTCGGCGGCTATTGTTGCTGTGCCGGTAAAAGACACAATAAAAGTTGTGGAGTCAGGCGGTTTTGTTACGTCTACCCCAACCCGTTCTGAGTTGTGGGCGATTCAAACACCTCAGGGGTTCAAAAGAGGCCTTTTAATACAGGCATACGGGAAAGCAAGAGAGGAAAGCTTTTTGGGAACAGATGATTCTTCTTTGGTAGAACGGCTGGGAATACCGGTTAAAATTGTTCCGGGTGAATATGAGAACATTAAGATTACAACGCCGGAAGATTTGCCGATAGCAAAAATGATTTTGACAGAAAACAGAGAAAGGAACCTGTTATGAGTAGAGTTGGTATGGGCTATGACGTTCATAAATTGGTGGAGGGAAGAAAACTGATTGTTGGCGGAGTCGAGATTCCTCACAGGCTTGGATTATTGGGGCATTCAGACGCTGATGTGCTCCTTCACGCTATTAGTGATGCATTACTGGGAGCAGCAGCGTTGGGCGATATAGGAAAGCACTTTCCTGATGATGATCCGAAATTTGAGGGGGCCGATAGCCGGGTACTTCTTCGTCAGGTTGTCAAGATTGTAAAGGAAAAGGGATTTGACATTGAAAATATCGATGCAACAGTAGTTGCACAGAGGCCAAAGCTGGCTCCTTTTATAGAGAAAATGAGGGAGAACATTGCCGCTGATTTGAGGATTGATTTGGATTGCGTCAATGTTAAAGCAACTACAGAAGAAAAACTTGGCTTCACCGGAAAAGAAGAAGGAATTTCCGCCTACAGTGTTTGCAGCTTAAATAAGGTTTAATGATTCATGATGATAGGGAAGGGACCAGTCCAGATAGTGGACTGGTCTCTTTGTATAACGAAAACGGCGGTCATACGATTGAGTATGGCCGCCTTTACCACTATAATTTATTATCTGGGATTACCGTGTCGCCGAAATGAACATAACGAAATAAGTTACAACTTGCCTAATGCTCTTAGTATTTTGCGGTTGCAATTTAGTGTCAGAATAAGCGCAAGGACAATCATAAGCACGACATAGACTGGAGCATTTGCGATAAGCGCAACGATAAAGAGAGCGAGTAAAGTGCCGATTAGCCGGGAGAGACCGTTAAAAGTATAATTAAGCTTTACTTCACGCGGCATATTTTGCGAAATAGCCTTAAATTCATCAGAGGTAATGTATTTATATCGCTTGTATAAAACATAAAGGCTTTTGAAAACTACTTGGGCTAATACTGCGATCCCTGCAAGCATAGCCACGATAGCGATTAAAAAAGAAAGCATAGAAAGTATATAAATCATAACCATCACCCCTTTACCAGCATTATATCATAAAATTTAAGAAAGGAGGCTCTTCAAGGGCGATGGTGGGTAAAAAATACCCATAATCCCAGTGCTTATGCTGACTAAGCGGCTGTAGTTTTTCTGTTGGGAAGAGGAAACCTCAAATCCGAGCAAACCAGATATACCATATCAAGCATATTCTGGATGTTTCGGAAGCCATATGCCTTGCGGACGATCAGGGCAGATAATACGGTGTGTCTGATATTCCACTTCCACAAGGATGCTGCCTGCATCACGGGGACGGAAGAATGTCTGTCATATAAAGGGCAGGGCTTATGGCAGAACAGGCAGTCGTTTTCGTGCCAGTTGTTAGTTCTTGCTTTGATGCGGATATGCTTCACTCCATCTGCACTATGGTAAAAGTTGCAGTATTCGATAACAGAGTTCTTGACATTTAGGATATTTTTGCATAATGTATTAACAGAAACCATCTGTGGGAGTTCCTTTATGTTTTTCTTGGTTGTTAATACATTAAAGGACCACAGGTGGTTTTTCAATATGTAGTTGTTAATTGGGCATGGTCAAGTCTCTACCATCGTGCCAGAATCCTCTGAAAATATTGTCCATTATTTTTCTAATTGTTGTGGAAGTTATTGATAATTTGCTGTATAATACTGCTCGTGAATAAAGGAAAGGGCGTCGTGAGACTTAATAGGGAAGTCCGGTACATTCCGGCGCGGTCCCGCCACTGTAAGAAGGAGCAGCTCATTTAGCCACTGGCGTTGTTGCCGGGAAGGTTGAGTATGCGATGATTTTAGCCAGGAGACCTGCCTTTTCTTTCACCGTGATACGATTAGTATCCTGTCTACGATGGATAGGCTAGTAGGTGTAATGTTACATTTTTGTGTGTAAATTGCAGCCTCCTGCCTTTTTATGCGGGGGGTTATTTCTTTGAAAAAGGAGCTGCGAGGCGGCTATACAACGGGCGCCTGTATGGCGGCTGGGGTAAAGGCTGCTTTACATTATCTCATTGAAGGCGAAAGATTAAGCAGCTTGATTCTGACAGCGCTTGACGGAACACCTTTAACAATACCGGTAAAGTCTGTAGAGCCTTTGGGTGATCCGTTGGCCGGTGGAGTTCGCGTTGAAATCATAAAGGAATCCGGAGATGATCCGGATATAACAAACGGTGCGTCTGTCTTTACAATCACAAAACTGAAGCCAGGTCAGTCCATTATTACATTTTCTGCGGGTGAAGGGGTCGGTTACATTACGAAGCCAGGATTGCAGATACCGGTTGGCGAACCTGCAATCAATCTTGGCCCGCGGAAGCTGGTCCAAACTGTTGTAGACGATTTATTAGGACCGGGGGCAGGAGTAGAGGTCGAGGTTTCGATCCCAGCCGGTATAGAGCTGGCTAAGCGGACATTAAACCCGATTTTAGGCGTTGCGGGAGGTATTTCGGTTATTGGAAGTACCGGTGTATTGCGTCCTATGTCTGAGGAGGGATTTAAGAATTCCCTTGTTCCGCAAATTGATGTTGCCATGGCAATGGGATATGAGGCGATTGTCTTTGTGCCGGGAAAAATCGGTGAAACTCAGGCCGTCAGGCATGGTATAAATGAACAGGTTATAGTTCAGACGAGCAATTTTATTGGCTTTATGCTGGAAGCGGCTGAACAAAGAGGCGTTAAGGAGCTTCTTCTGTTTGGTCATATTGGTAAGCTGGCAAAAGTTGCAGCCGGCGTTTTCCATACTCATAACCGGATAGGGGATGCCAGATTGGAAACCATAGCTGCTTATGCCGCTCTTTACGGCTTACCACCGGAGGGGGTAAAGCGGGTCCTTGAGTCAATTACCACAGAAGAGGCCATGACGGTTATTTCTGAGTATAAGCTGGGTAAAGTGTATGAGGTAATTGCTCAACGAGCCAGTGAACGGGCAATGCGATTCGTATTCGGAAATATAAAGATAGGAACCGTCTTGGTTACTCTAAAGGGTGATGTTCTGGGCATGGACGAAAACGCCAGAGCGATTGGTCGAAAATTAGGATGGGACATGGATGATGCATAAGATTACTGTAGTCGGGATCGGTCCGGGAAATCCTGATTTCGTTTTACCAACAGGCAGAAAAGCCATTGATTCCGCCAAGGTCCTGGTGGGAGGAAAACGAGCGCTTGAGGACTTTTCCAGCGGAAGCCCTGAACAGGTGATATTTCCAATCAGGGCAGATATTAGAGCAGTTTTGGATTTCATCCGTGCAAGCCTGGATAAAAGTGATGTTGTTGCGATGGTATCAGGGGATCCAGGGTATTTTTCCCTGCTTGATGCGATCCTGCGAGAGTTTCCAAGGGATATTATTAAGGTTATTCCGGGTATAAGCTCGGTACAGTATGCTTTTGCAAAGCTGTCGCTGCCATGGCATGAAGCGGAATTCATAAGCTTTCACGGCAGAACCCCCGATAAGGCAAGATTGAAGTACGAAAAAGGGCGTATACTCGGATTCATTACTGATACAAAGCAAAATTCCCATACTATTCCTGGACTGCTCATAGGTCTCGGGTGGCCGGAAGATTCGTATCTCGCTGTTGCAGCAAGATTATCGTACGACGATGAATATATTGTTGAAACGACTTTGAGTAAGGCACCAGAAACCGTATTACAGACACATTGTGTATTGGTGGTGAGGGCAGAATGATTTATTGTGGAATCGAGGATAGTGAGTTTATTCGCGGCAAGGTTCCAATGACAAAACAGGAAGTCCGGATTCTTACCCTGATAAAGGCGAGGATTTCACCGGCTGATATTGTTTACGACATCGGCGCAGGGACAGGCTCAATATCAATCGAAGCTGCCAGAATCGCTGACGAAGGCAAAGTTTATGCCGTAGAAAGGAATCCGGAAGGAATATCCCTTATACGAGAAAACATGAATAAGTTTCAGGTTGATAATGTGGAGATTGTTTCGGGAGAAGCTCCAGGGGCATTGGCAGGGCTGCCAGGCTGCGATGCAGCTATAATAGGTGGCAGCGGCCGTAATCTTGAAGGTATTTTGGATATTGTCCACGATCGGTTGAAGGTTGGCGGAAGAGTTATTCTAAATTGTATTACCATCCAGACAATTGCCTCTTGTCTGGAATATTTGAGAAGCCATTATACAGAATTCGATTATGAAGCGATTCAGGTTCAGGTCAACCGGCTGAAGGCAGTAGGGCCATATGATATGGCTGATGCTGTCAATCCAATATATATAGTTACTGCAATAAAAAAAGCATAATACGGTGCTGCTCATGTATGCTGTTGAACCGACACAATTAGGAGGAAAAAATATGCTCGTATCGATTGTTGGCGCCGGTCCTGGCGACCCGGAACTCATTACTGTAAAAGGTCAGAATTTACTGAAGCGCGCAGATGTTATCATCTATGCAGGATCCTTGGTAAATCCATCGTTGCTTGAATTTGCCAAGAACGGCTGTGCAGTTTTTAATTCCGCATCGATGACGCTTCCGGAGGTTATTGACATAATAGTAAAGGCGGTTGCTGAAGGAAAACGGGTTGTCCGCCTTCACACTGGCGACCCGGCTATTTATGGCGCCATTCAGGAGCAAATGGATGAGTTGAAAAAGCATAATATTGATTATGAAGTTATCCCTGGTGTCAGTTCATTTCTTGCAACAGCAGCCGCTTTGAAACAGGAATATACGCTTCCTGGCGTATCTCAGACTGTAATAATTACCCGCAATGAGGGCCGCACACCGGTTCCTTCCCGGGAAAATCTACGTTCTTTGGCTGCCCATCAGTCTACAATGTGTATTTTCCTTAGCGTACATATGCTTCAGCAGGTTGTTGAAGAATTGATTTCCGGTGGATATGACAAGACAACTCCTATTGCAATTGTACAGAAGGCGTCTTGGCCTGAGCAGAAAATTGTTCGGGCTACGCTTGAGACAATTTGTGAAGAGATAAAGGATAAGGATATTTCCCGCACCGCAATGATCGTCGTCAGTAAAGTTCTTGATAACGATTATGAACTTTCCCGTCTTTACGCCCCGGATTTTAGTCACGGTTACCGCAAGGGCAATGAAGCATGAGATGTGCTGCCTTTACAGTTACTGCTCACGGAATTGAGTTAGCAGAGAAGATGAGAGCGGCGGGAATCGGCTCCGTTGATGTTTTTGTGAAGGAGGGAAAGCCGGCTCCTGATGATGCAAAGCATTACAGCCGCCTCGCTGATGTGGTTGGTGACGCCTTTTTCCGCTATGATGCCCTGATTTTTTTCTCCGCAATAGGGATTGCAGTCAGATTGGTAGCTCCGCATTTGCAAAGCAAACTGCTTGATCCAGCCGTCATTGTTGTCGATGATCGAGCAAGATATGCCATCAGTCTTTTGTCAGGTCATGTTGGCGGGGCGAACGCATTGACATATCAAATAGCCGGTGCATTGAAAGCACAGCCTGTCGTTACGACCGCGACAGACGTAAATAGGTTGATAGCTCCTGATGTTATAGCCACAGAGCTTGGTCTTAAGCCACATCCGAAATCTATGATTGAACGGATAAATTCAAGTCTGTTGGCCCATAGACCGATCTATTATTACATAGATAAATCATTCACCCGGGCTGAGTTTTTTCGGCAGAAGCTGGGTGAACGGGGAATTGAATCTGAACTCGTGACAGTTGATGAAGCTGTTTCTACAAAAGAGTTAGGGGTTTTTATTACACCGAAGGCATTGCCTATATGTGAAAAACTGATGTATCTTCATCCGCGCAGGCTTATTGCCGGTATTGGTTGTAGAAGAGGTGTTTCTGAGGAAGAAATTAAAAGCGCGCTGTCGGCCGCCTGTGAACTGATCGGACAGGATATTTCTGCCGTTTCCCTTATCGCCAGCACCATTGTGAAGGCTGATGAGGAAGGAATAATTGCGCTGGCAGACCATTTGCAAATACCAACCAGATTTTTCAAGAATGAGGAGCTGGAAAGAAAAATTGAAGAATATGATTTGGACCAGTCTGATTTTGTTAAAAGTAAAATCGGCGTAGGAAACGTGTGTAGCGCTGCGGCTATTTCCTGTGTAGAGCGGGGAGTTTTTGCGCTGGAAAAAACAAAGTTTAAGAAAGTGACGGTGGCATTGGTATGGGAAAAATAACTGTTATCGGTATTGGACCGGGCAGCTATGATAATTTAACTCCGGAGGCAAGGGAAGCCATAGTTTCAGCTGAGGTTGTGGCAGGCTACAAGCCATATATTAAACTGATCGAGGATCTGGTTGGAGGCAAGGAAATCATCGGTAACGGAATGATGCAGGAGGTGGATCGGTGCCGCTTGGCTGTCGAATCAGCCTGTAAAGGGAAGAACACCATTGTAGTATCTTCCGGTGATTCCGGTGTCTACGGGATGGCGGGTCTTGTTCTTGAAATCATTCTTAAGATGGCGAAAGAGGATAGACCTGAGGTAAAGATCATTGCAGGCTTGTCTGCTGTATATGCCTCGGCCGCTATTCTCGGGGCCCCCTTGATGCACGATTTTGCGATAATCAGCCTCAGTAACCGGTTGACTCCTCTCGATCTTATTATGAAGAGAGTGAAACTTTCCGCTCAGGGTGATTTTGTAATCGCTTTCTACAATCCAAAGAGCAAGAGCCGTTCTACTCATATTGAAGAAGCGCAAAAGATCCTCCTTAGGTACCAATCTCCGGACACACCCGTTGGGATTGTAAACAACGCTACCAGAGCAAATCAAACCAAAGTGATTTCTACTCTGAAGGATTTTACAAAAGAGGATATTAACATGTTCTCAATGGTCATCATCGGCAATTCACAGACCTTCGTTAAGGACGGTTTTATGGTTACACCACGCGGGTACAACGTATGATATTCGTAGCTGCTGGCACTCGGGATGGCCGAGAGCTTGCCGGTCTTCTCCTGAGTAATGGTTATCCGGTTACCGCTTCGGTTGTAAGCAGATATGGAAGCGAGCTGTTGTCTAGGTACCCGGGCATGAAGATAAATGATAAGCCGCTTGATGAAAGAGGCTTATCGGAATACATCGAGAAACATGATGTTAAAGTGTTTGTCGATGCAAGTCATCCCTATGCGGCAAATGTGTCACAAAATGCCATGAATGCCTGCAAAAAGGCGAGGGTGCCATATATCCGCTACGAAAGACCGGCAACGCCAATAAATTGTAAAAATCTTTCTGTGGTAGAAAATTATGAACAGGCGGCCGAAAAGGCGGCTGGACTGGGGAAGACAATATTTCTCACTACTGGTAGCCGGAATATACAGCAATTTATCTGTTCTCCCTGCTTGTCCGGGCACAGAATTGTCGCCAGAATTTTACCGACGGCAGCTGTAATAGCGGAAGTTACGTCTTTAGGATTGTCGCCCAAAGACATAGTTGCCCTGCAGGGGCCGTTCAGCCGTAAGTTTAACCGTGAGATGTTTCGTCAGTATGGCGCTGATGTAATCATAACAAAAAACAGCGGCAGTATCGGTGGTACTGATACTAAATTCAGCGCGGCTGATGATTTGGGTTTACCGGTGATACTCGTTGACAAACCGGCGATCAAATATGAAAATTTAGCCGTAAACTTTGAGACTGTCATTGAGTTTGTGGCTGAGCATGTGAATTTAAGAGGTGAATAACATGGACTTTATTAAACAACCAATGGAAATAGAAAACAAGAGCATGGATATTATTGCTCCTCACCTTGCTGGACTGAATCTCAACGAAGCAGAGACCAAGGTATATTCCCGCATGATACACGCTTCCGGTGACGTCAGCTATGCGGAAGTTATCAGAATAAGTCCTGACGCTATCGAAGCAACGAAAGCCGCGTTGCTTCGAGGGGTCAACATCTATACTGATGTTGAAATGGTTCGCACCGGGATCCATAAAGCTTCTTTTAATCGATACGGCGGAAAGATAGAATGTATGATTTCCGATCCGGAAATTGCCGAAAAAGCAAAGAGGGAAGGAACAACGAGGGCAATGGCCGCCATGCGTTATTTTGGCAAGGCGCTTGATGGGGCGATAGTTGCTATCGGCAATGCTCCTACAGCCCTTTTTGAAGTACTGAGGATGGCTCGTGAGGAAAATATAAGACCTGCCGCCATCATTGGTATCCCGGTTGGTTTTGTCGGCGCGGCTGATTCAAAGGCAGAACTGGTTGAATTCGGCGAAATCCCCTATGTTACGGTGGAAGGAACAAAGGGAGGAAGCCCTATCGCCGCTTCTGTTATCAATGCTGTTCTTTATCTGATTGATAATCGTCGGTGATCACCATGAAGCAGCGTATTCCTCGCATAGTTATAGCAGCTACGCAAAGTGGTTCCGGAAAAACGACAATAGTTACAGGTCTCCTTGTAGCATTAAAGGAGAAAGGTCTGAAGGTCCAATCCTATAAGGTTGGACCTGATTATATTGACCCCGGTTACCACGAAATAGCTTCCGGACGGCCTGGTCATAATCTGGATACCTGGCTCGTAACTGAGGAAAGGCTGGCAGAAATATTTGCCAGAACAGCGGATGAGGCCGATATTGCCATTATAGAAGGCGTGATGGGACTTTATGATGGTGGCAGAAATGGCATAAGCAGTACTGCCTCCGTGGCAAAGTTACTGGATGCACCGGTTCTTTTGGTAATTAACGCAAAATCTATGGGAGAATCCGCAGCGGCGCTAGCCTTTGGCTTCAAGCAGTACGATCCGACAGTCAATATTGCCGGGGTTATCCTCAATCGGCTTGGCTCTCCTACTCATCGCCAGATGATTGAGGAGGCGCTGGAGAAGCTCAATATCCCTGTTTACGGCGCTGTTTCCAGAAACGATAAAATGAATATGCCGGAGCGCCATTTAGGTCTTGTTCCGGTGCAGGAAAACAACTCTGAAGCAGAAGTTGTTGCCGAAATTGGACGGACAGTCGGCTCGTCAGTTGATATTGAGGCCATAGTCAGATTGGCAAATGAAGCCTCTGAGTTAGAGGTTCCCGAAAGATATGATCTTCCAGCTGAACGAAAGGTCCGGATTGCTGTTGCCAGGGACGATGCTTTTACATTTTATTATCCTGAAAGTATCTATCAGCTCGAAATGGCCGGAGCTGAAATAATCCCTTTTAGTCCTCTCAGCGATGATGCGTTGCCTGAGGCAGATGGGCTCATTCTTGGCGGAGGATTTCCGGAAATGTTTGCCGCCCGGCTGTACGCCAATGAAACTATGCGCGATTCCATAAGCCGCGCGGCTGACAGTGGAATGCCCATTTATGCGGAGTGCGGCGGGTTTATGTATCTCATGAAGGAAATGGTTGATTTTGATGGAAATCATTTTCCGATGACGGGCATTGTTCCCGGTTCTGTAGAAATGAATAAAAAACTACAGACTGTAGGTTATGTTGAAGCAACGATGGAAAGGGATACAGTTCTGGGGAAAAAAAGAACTGTCCTGCATGGTCATGAATTTCATTTTTCTTCTGAATTTGTTCCGGAAAACACAGATCCCAAAGAGTATCCCCGGGCCTTTACATTTCAACGCATGAGGAATATTCCTCCATATATGGCAGGATATGCAAAAGAAAACATTTTGGGATCGTATCTGCACATCCATTTTGCCGGTTGTCCTGATGCAGCTAAATATTTTGTAAAAAAATGTCTGAAATATCGTTGTCAACAGGAGAAATAAAGTGGGAAAAATTGTCCTTGTTACCGGGGGTTCCCGAAGTGGAAAGAGTGCCTTTGCCGAGGAATACATCAAGAAGCTTTTTGAACAGGGGGAAAAAGTCGGTTACGTAGCAACCTCCCAGATTTTTGATGACGAGATGAAATTCAGGGTAAAACTTCATCAGGAACGCCGCCCTGCCGCCTGGACGACATATGAAGCCCCTTACGATGCGCACATGGCTTTGGAGCAAGCGTCAAAAGAGGGCTGTACAGCGATTCTTTTTGACTGCGTTACTATATATATGAGTAATCTACTCTGTTCCGTGGAATCAATTGATGACTCTGAAAAAAATTACGCGCTGGCTAATGAAAAGGTAAATAAATTGATAGAGGCAGCAAGAGATAATAAAGGCACAACAGTTTTTGTCACGAATGAAGTAGGGGCTGGTATTGTACCGGAGAATAAATTGGCCCGGGAATATCGTGATATTGCCGGTCTTGCCAACCAATGGCTGGCAAAAGAGGCGGACGAGGCATATTTCGTTGTATGCGGCATACCGGTGAATCTTAAAGCAATTTCAAATAAATAATTGGGGGAGGGGGTATAATATGACACAGTATATTATGCTTCAGGGAACAAGCTCAAATGTGGGAAAAAGTATATTGGCAACCGCTCTCTGCCGCATCTTCCTTCAGGATGGCCGTCATGTTGCGCCCTTCAAAGCGCAGAATATGGCGCTTAATTCCTATGTTACAAAAGACGGAAAGGAAATGGGCCGGGCGCAGGTAGCCCAGGCTGAGGCCGCCGGACTTGATCCTGATGTGGATATGAATCCCGTTCTGTTGAAACCGACGGGAAATGCCTCTTCCCAGGTTGTATTGCTTGGCCGGCCAATTGGTAATATGTCTGCCAGAGATTATCATAAGGGCTATTCAACAAAGTTGTTTGGCGAAGTTAAAGCAGCTTTGGCACGGTTGGAAGAAAAGTACGACACCGTTGTCATTGAAGGGGCGGGAAGTCCGGCCGAAGTAAATTTGAAAGCCAATGACATTGTTAATATGGCAGTTGCCCGTTATCTTCATGCTCCGGTTCTGCTTATTGCCGATATAGACAGAGGCGGTGCGCTGGCCTCCCTGGTGGGAACGCTTGAACTATTGACTCCCGAAGAAAGAGATTTGGTAAAGGGTCTCATCATAAATAAATTCCGTGGCGATGTCACATTGCTCCAGCCGGCGGTGGAATTCCTTGAAGAAAAAACCGGAAAGCCTGTTTTGGGTATCGTTCCTCACATTGTTCATTTAGGTATTGATGATGAGGATTCTGTTGCTCTGGAAACAAAGGGAATTGATGAAAAAAAGGCCGATATAAAGATTGCTGTCATCAAGACGCCAAAGATTTCAAATTTCACGGATTTTGAATGTCTTTCAGGCGAAGAAGACGTATCCGTATCATATATTGACCTGCCTGAGGAAATGGACAGGCTTGGCAAGGTAGATCTGATTATGCTCCCAGGCAGCAAAAACACTACTGAGGATATGATTTATATACGAAAGTGCGGGCTTGAGGCAAAGATAAAAGAAAAAGTAACTGAAGGCACTCCTTTGATAGGTATTTGCGGCGGTTATCAAATGCTGGGCAAGGAAATCAGGGACCCAAATCATACAGAATCGCAGTTTGATGGAACGCCCGGTCTTGGTTTGCTGGATATGATAACGATTTTCAGCACTGAGAAGCTTACTTCTCAGGTAATCGCTGATTGTCATGGCCTCCATTTCCTCGGTCAAACCATAGATGCCTCCGGTCTTCACGGATATGAAATCCATATGGGCGAAACTGAGTTTACCGGTATGGGAGATGAACATCCTTTGGTAATAACCGAGCGGGCCAATGAAACTGTTCAGGCGGCTGAAGGAACAGTCCGCGCAGACGGGCTTGTCTTCGGTACATATATTCACGGGATATTTGATCACGATGAATTCCGCCGTTCCGTAATAAACGCCCTGCGGGTAAAGAAAGGGCTGCCTGCTTTGGAAAATAAACGCAACGTCTATGCGGAAAAGCAGCGAGCTTATGATAATCTGGCTGGAAAGGTGCGGGCGGCTCTGGATATGGATAAACTTTATAAGATTCTTGGTGAACAATAAATGATTACCGGCTGGACAGCTTTCCTTATTGACTGTCTGATAGGCGATCCCCGCTCTTCGATGCATCCTGTCTGCTTGATGGGAAATCTTATTTCACTGTTGGAAAAGTTATTTTATAATGAATCTGACAGTGATGCGGTTAAAAGAATTAAGGGCTCGGTCCTGATGGTGCTCATGCTCATTGTATGTACCAGTATAGCTGTTCTTATACAAATGCTGGCTGGTGTGTCAGGCATTCCGCATCTTGAGTTTGCCGTTGAGGCTTTCTTCCTAAGTATGGTAATATCTCCCCGCTCCCTGGCTGAGGCGGGAAGAGAGATAAGGGAATACCTTGAAAACGGCGACCTGGCTAATGCCCGTCTGAAAGTCGGATGGATCGTCGGCCGGGACACGGATAAGCTTTCGGTCGGCGAATGTACAAGAGCAACGGTTGAGACAATATCAGAAAATATCACTGATGGAATACTGTCTCCATTATTTTACTGGGCTATTGGCGGGTTGCCCCTGGCTATTGCTTACAGGGCTGCTAATACCATGGACTCGATGATCGGTTACAAAAACGACAAATACCTTTTTTTTGGACGGACGGCGGCTCTTTGCGATGATGTATGGAACTATGTCCCGGCTCGAATTACCGGTATCCTGTTGGTAGCGGCTGCCTGGTTCTGGAGATATGATTACCGCAACGCCTGGAAAATGATGCTTCGCGACGCTGACAAGCACCCCAGCCCGAACGGCGGCTATGCCGAGGCAACTGTTGCCGGCGCGTTGGGTATCAGACTCGGCGGCTTGAATTATTATTTTGGCAGGCCGTCATTCCGGGCGTATATGGGAGAGCCAATAAACGAATTGGGACCAATTAATATTCGTCAGGCTACGCGCCTGATGTACACGGTAACGGTTTTTTTCCTTTTGATTATCACTCTGGTTAAGCTTTGAGATTGATTATGTTACGACCATATTTTATCGGACTGCAGTTCCTCACCCGGATCAGCCTGGTTAAACAGGATAATTGGACAGAGGAAGATTTTGGTCAAAGCGTAAAGTTTTTTCCTTTGATAGGGGCTACATTAGGTATTGTATATGCTGCCTTTGTCTATGTGCTGACCGTCCTGCTGCCGGAAAATGGGATTGCATTTCCGGTTCATTTTGCTGCCGCAATTATGTTGATTCTTCTGGTTCTCTTTACCGGAGGAATTCATTGTGACGGATTTATGGACACCATGGACGGTTTATTCTCCGGAAGAAAACCTGAGAGAATGCTGGAAATAATGAAGGACAGCCGCGTTGGTTCAAATGGTGTCTTCGCCTTTGTTACTCTCATGATTTTTGAACTTTGCATAATACTTGACATGGCTCCCGCTCAGTTGGTACCGGCGTTTTTTCTTCTTCCGATTATCGCCAGATACATGATGGCGCTGGCAATAGTGTTTTATCCATACGCCCGGCCTGAGGGAATGGGAAAAGCCTTCAAAATGTATGCAGATAATCGTACTCTTACGTTTGCAACCATATCAACGGCTGTTTTAGTTCTGCCTTTCGGCCCTTTAGCCTGGGTATCTTTGGCAGCAAGTTATTTGTTCACGCGTTATTTTGCAGCTTTTGCGGTAAATAAAGTAGGCGGTCTTACCGGTGATATATATGGCTGCATAACTACTCTTGTTGAAGGACTTGTCATGCTTACTTTTATGATCGGATCAAATATAATGTAATCAGAAATTAAAAATATTTTAAGGTAAATTGTAAAATGAAATTGAACAAATAAAAGACTCACGATGAATCTTTTGGTAGAATTAAGTTACTAAGCAAAACCTATCAAAGGAGAATCACCATGAGCCATAACTATTCTACCACCATTACCCCAGACCGTGAAAGAGGCCAGCACTTAAAATTTGAAGACAGAGTGAGCATCAAGATCTACAAGAAGCAGGGACATACATTAAGATTTATTGCTGAGGTTATTGACTGCTCTCCTTCTACAATTATGTATGAACTGAGACGCGGCACTGGGC
>JAAGKN010000815.1_pt1 | contig 95445 bp, 82 predicted proteins | sample 6206371 | NCBI WGS metagenome assembly JAAGKN01 (sample SAMN11533720, study PRJNA540317) | gut metagenome | isolation source: fecal pellets from male and female animal of same cohort | host: Peromyscus leucopus | place: USA:CA | collected 2017 | reverse complement strand
GTACATACCGCATATATCGCAGAGGTAAAGAGAGAGTTAGGATTGCCGATGTATGATGCTCCTAATGCGGTAGAGGAATTGAAACAGCCGAGGAAACATCCGACGGCAGAGAAAGTAGAAGCGATAAAGGATGCTTTGAAACATTTTGAGATTTGGAATAAAAGGGAGGAAAATAAAAATGAAATTAAGAACATATGATGCTGACTTAGAGGAAAAGTTGTCTGAGTTTGATTTTTGGATAACACCATCATTGGGGGAAATTAGAGAAGCAGAACAATTTAAAGTAGATCTACAAAAAATCATTAACGGATTTGATAATGTTGCTTTATTATCAAATGATTTTAGAGACATACAATTGTGTTCAGCCAATAATTTGGCCGAAAAATTAATTCCTATTATAAATGATAAAAGCATAGTTGAAGCAATATGTTTTTTGGAGAGTGTTTGTGGGGTTCTATATTTTGCAACAGGAAAAACAGATAATAATATAAAGTGTCAATTTCCTGTTTATATGAGATCAGTTTTAGAAAAGGATAAGATTCCGAAAGTATCTTCAAAAGGAAAGTTGATATATAAGGATTTACCTAGAACTTTTGGGTCAGAGGCAGTAATAAAAATTGTAGTTTCATTAAAGAATTATCCAAAAGAGCAAGAAGAATTGTTAAAGAGTTTCTTTCAGATTCTTGTGTCAGATAAAAGTTATGCAAAGCAATTATGGTCTTTGGGTGTTTCCTATATAGCTATGAAAGAAAAAGAGTGTGCAGAGGCATTTATGAGCCCTATTGTTACATTTCAGTCACGGGGGTCTATTACTGCTACTCAGGGTCATATTCCTGAATTGATTTTAAGAAAGTATATGGATGAGTGGGGAATGATTGCAGGGTATGATTATAATGAACAAGATGTAACACTTGGAGATTTTTTTGGTGAGACAGAAACTAAGGATAATTTAAAGAAACGAAAATATGATTTTATACTTCCATATAAATCAAGGAATGAAGGAGGAAAGGTATTTGTTCAATGCCAGTTTTATGCTGGAGATTCAGGAAGTGTTTCTCACAAAGTGGTGGATCAAACAGATAGCACTCGCGCAATTACATTGAAAAAATATCCTAAAGCAGTTTTTATGGAATATTTAGATGGTGCAGGCTATTATTCCTCTTTATATGGGGATCTGCGAAAAATGATTGCAAAAAAATCAACATATGATTTTTTCCAAATTAGGACAGCATCTATAAAGTTAAGAAGAGGATTCCAAGAAATTTGCTTTCTTACAGCACTAGAAATAGAACAGGCTATTCTTGTGACGGGTGGCAATATTGTAGATGTAGAAATGTTTTTATTAAATGATGGATATGGAAAGACAGAAATTCAGAAAAGTATTCATGATGTTATAGAGAATAAGATAATAGAACTAAGAGAAGATAAACTATATATTTTGGCATCAAGAAATTCTATTGTAAGAAGATATTGTTTATTAGATTGTCTGGCTAATTTTGGAACGGCGATTCCGACAGACCATGTTACTGGAAATTTATTGGTTCCAGGATATGGAGTTTACTGGGGAATGCCACAAAATAATTTGATTTCGAGGGTATTACAAGAAGTTCCAAGACTTACAGAAGAATGGAAGAACATTCAGGAAGCTTTTGATGATATACAATGGTTAATAGATAGAAAATTTGTAGTTGCTAAGTAAAAACGAGGAGATTATTTTAATGACAAGAAAAGAAAAAATAAATAGAGCACTTGAAAAGGATGAAATTGTTATACTTCCACCAATGGATGTTTTTGAGTCTATGGAAATTATTAGAAGAAGTGGAATACAGGTTACTTGTACAATGTTAGATCCTTGGTATAATAAGGGCGTTGGTGGAGAATTGCCGATACAGGAATATGATAAATTTATAAAAAAATTGCTCAATAAATCTGCTAATTTTTCGAATTTAATATATTTATGGGGTTTCCCTGAGATTATAGGTCCATATGTGAGATATGCCCCTGCAGGTTTTAAATTATCTTCATGGCTAACTTGGTATTATAAAAATTGCCCTTCTGTCATACGTGGGTGGAGATCTAGTCAGAATGCTTGCTTACAATTTACAAAGGAAGGATTTTCATTACATCCAGAGCATTTTTTGAATGCTGAACAGAAAGAAAAGCTTGTGAATGGTAAAATGCGTTATATTCCTGGTCCACCGACAGTAATAGAATCGCCTTTAATAATAGGATTTGTGGGAAAAAAGGAGCAGACAGGTCATCCATCACAAAAACCGGAGGCAGTTTTTGAAAAGTTGATTTCAATGGCCACTTCAAAAGGTGAGATAGTATTTGATCCTATGGCTGGTTCTGGAACAACAGCAGCAGTAGCAAAAAAGAGTGGGCGAAAAAGTATTGTCTGTGATATATCAGAAGAATATATTAGTAAAATAGAAAATAGATTACAGATAAAAAGGATTAAATTTTAATCGACAGCATTTACATTTTGTGGGAAAAGGGCTGCACGAACAGTGTTCGTACTGTATAAATATTTCCCATATTTCCGTAATTTTGTGGGGATATGTTTTAATTTGGTATGCATGTGGAGACTGTGGTATTGATGTCAAGAGTTCCCTACACAATTTAAGGCTCCCCATACTTTTTAAGGATTGCCCTTGAAGGGTTTCGGAAAGGAGGCACAGCCGGAATGAGCGCAGCGACAGCAACAGCATATCGAAGCAATTTCACAGGCTGTACCTCGCCTGCCAGAAGCCGCAAAAACCCTGAAATCAAGCTTTTTCACGGGCATCGGAGCACATATTCGAGACAGGCACATTGCATCAAAGATAGAGTCTTGTTAGACGAGACATGTGGGAGCGGAGGATTACTTGTAGGGGCAAAAAACAACAGCGAGGTGATATGGAGTGAACAAAGATCCATTTAAGGAATATATCAAAGAATCCGAGCCGGCAAAACGGGACAAGGGCTATGCGTGGCATACGGCCATTGGCCTGCAGGCGGTTGACGGGCTGAAGACATCAGAATATCTGGTGCATACTGCCGTCCGGAATATCGAGGGCGAGATTTCCTTTGAAGAGGCAAACGCACTCTTAGAGACCTACTATGAGGAAAATCCTACCCGTGATGCGTCAGACCGTACCGAGGAGGCCGACAAGGTTTCCGCACGGATTGCCGCGCTTCTTTCCGAGCGTGCCTTCAGCTTTACGCCAAACGAGTATCTCTCCATTCACAGAAAGCTGTTTACCGGTATCTATTCCCATGCCGGACGCATCCGGGATTACAACATCACGAAGAAGGAATGGGTGCTGAATGGAGCGACCGTGCTCTACGGCAGTGCCACGGAGCTGCGGGCGACACTGGACTATGATTTCTCGGAGGAGAAGAAATTTTCCTATAAGAATCTCTCGATGGATGAGATTATCCATCACCTTGCAGTATTCGTATCCAGACTGTGGCAGATCCATGTGTTCGGCGAGGGCAACACCAGAACGACGGCGGTATTCTTCATCAAGTATCTGCGCACGCTGGGCTTTGATGTGACGAACGATATTTTTGCTGAGAACGCGTGGTATTTTCGGAATTCACTGGTCAGGGCAAATTACAATGACCTGAAAAATGGAATTCATGAAACGACAGAGTTCCTTGAGGTGTTCCTCCGCAATCTCCTGTTGAACGAGAATCACCCGCTTCATAACCGGACATTGCATATCAGTGGTACTTTCAAAGAGCCAGAAAAAGTGAACATTGACTCTGAAAAAGCGAACATTGAAGGAAAAAAAGTGAACATTGAAGAGGTATTCACATCAAAGACCGCTTGTCATGTTCGGAAATTACAAGAGGCATTGGGCTCCGAGGTAGCATTCGGAAGGTCGGATGTTCAGCGGGTGCTCGGCCTGAAACCTACAAGAAGCTCTGCTCTGCTGCGTGAAATGGCAGAGCGCGGGTTCATTGAAGCGGTGTCCGGACACGGCAAAGGCAAGTATCGCTTCCGGCAGCATTAGAGTTGAAGCGATGGGAAATCACAGCTTTTCGGACATATTCCCTCAGAGCGAAGTCTTGATGCGATTGGAAATTCTGTGCGGCTGCCTATATTATAGTAGGAACAAGCACATCGACCTGTTTCCGAGAACGAGCGGGCTGATTTTCGGAGGATTGCTTGATTATTTGACATCCATCTGAAGCAATCGAGCCATGTCGAGACTGTATCGTGTTGCTTTCCAAACTTCATGCAAAACAGAATATAGAAGTGGAACTCACAATGAGTGAGATGGATTTGACGGCGGCGGAGAGTAAAGCAGCCTATGAGGAAATTAAGGAGTATGTACTGGAGCATACGGGATTGAAAGTCGGCAATTTTTAATTATATATGCCAAGTTTTGAGAGATAAAATCATGTCGATTCACTGTCGTATGGCAAAAGGAGATAGATATAGGATTCTTAAGGAAAATAATAATAGGAAGGTAGTTATGCACTGGTATTCTGGAGATGAAAAGTGGATGGAAAAGTTTATTGAATTAGAATGCTATAAACCAAATTCCAATAAGTAGAATTTTTGTAGAAAGCGATGGTCCTTTTACAAAAGTGTTATGAAGAAAATATACAGTAGAAAATTAAGTGCAATTTATGAAGAACTAGCGAAAGAGTAAAATCTCTGATGTGAACTGGTACATAATATTAGATTGCGAATGACATAGAGGAGGAATTAGATAATAAAAGTGCAACGGCGTTGCACAATTTCAAAGTGAGGTGTATATGTGAATAACCAAGAAAATATGGAACAGAAATCGAACATTATCATTTATACAACGGAAGATGGTTTGACAAAAATCGAAACGACTTTTGATGAAGATACCGTATGGTTATCTATTGACCAGATGGCTGAATTATTCCAAAGAGACAAATCAACGATTTCAAGGCATATAAAAAATATCTTTTCTGAAGGAGAACTAGTGAGAGAATCAGTTGTTGCAAATTTTGCAACAACTGCGGCAGATGGAAAAACATATCAGGTTGATTATTATAATCTGGACGTTATTATTTCTGTGGGTTATCGTGTAAAATCTAAGCGTGGTACACAATTCAGAATCTGGGCGCTCAATATATTGAAAGAATATATGCGAAAAGGTTTTGCGTTAGATGATGAACGACTTAAAAATCTGGGTGGCGGTGGTTACTTTAAAGAATTACTTGAACGAATCAGAGACATCCGTGCATCTGAAAAAGTATTTTACAGGCAAGTTCTGGAAATTTATGCTACGAGCATTGATTATGACCCAAAAGCAGAAATATCTATTCTTTTTTTTAAAAAGGTGCAGAATAAAATTCACTATGCCATTCATGGTCAGACGGCGGCTGAGGTTATTTACACACGGGCGGATGCCGAAAAAGAATTTATGGGACTCACAACATTTGTGGGAAATCAACCAACCTTGAAAGAAGCTGTTGTTGCCAAGAATTATTTAAGTGAAAAAGAACTTCGGGCAATGGGGCAGCTTGTGTCAGGGTATTTAGATTTTGCAGAGCGTCAGGCAGAACGTGAACAGGTAATGACTATGAAAGATTGGGCTGAACATCTGGATCGTATACTTACAATGAGTGGAGAACAGTTGTTACAGGGAAATGGCAGTATTTCTCATAAGCAAGCTGTTGATAAGGCAACAGATGAATATAAAAAATATAAAGCAAGAACTATCAGTGATGTAGAAGAGGATTATTTGAACTCTATAAAAATGTTGGAGCAAAAAACAGACAAGAAACAGAAAGATATGTAATTTGGTTTGGATAATGATAAGCATGTGGAAAGTATCGTGCTTTTGTCCCACAAATCACCAGACAGCATTATAAATGTTAATGTATGATGCTCCAAATGCAGTAGAGGAATTGAAGCAGCCAAGAAAACATCCGCCAAAAGAGAAAGTCAAGGCAATCAAAGATGCACTTAAATATTTTGAGGTGACAAACCTAAAGCTGCTTATCATAAAAGTCTATGCTTTTTGGATAAACTGTCAGGAAAGTGCCGCTATGATCCCTAGTGGGTTCAAACAACACCCATTGTTCTTGTTCTTCCTTATAATGCGGGAAAGCATTTGCTATCAAACATTCAATTATCACATGATTATCTAACTCAATGCGCAAATCGTGCCACGGACATATTTTAACAGAAATGACTGTACCACCGACAATTTCAGAGTTAAACCTCTCCATATTGAACCATTCATCGTTATGAGTGCTTTCTGTTAAGTCCCAAGATTGATAATCTAAAGTGGTTACCAAAATATCATTGTTTTTTATTATTCTTGAACAGCCCATAGCATGAAGTACCATAGATGAGAAATCAAAATCTAATATTTCAGCCTCACAACAAAGATGAACCAATTTCTTTCCTATCAATGCGTTTACAAACTGAACTGCCTTTTGCTCCATACAAAGTTGCCCTCCACTATTACAAATAACGCAAGATTTGGTTTTATAAGCTGGAAGTTATGACAACCAATCCAAATTCTCTGTACCAAGAGGAAAAGGTCGTTTCCAGTATACCTCATTCTCTTGTGCTTTAAGCAGCAACTCTTTTTTTGCTCGAAGTAACTGCCTGTCCAGCTTTTGGATTAGACGAGCGGCGCCCATTTGGCTGTCAGAACCATCATAGCAGTCATCCAGCAAGAACGAAAACAACATATCAGCTAAATTCTCATTGTTAAGATAGTCACTGAAAAAGCGGTTAATATACTCCTCGAATCGAGTGTTGCAACTCCAAACCAGATACTCATATAAATAATCCTTGTTCCAAACGCCATTGCATATTGGAATAATTTCTTTCAATTCTTCCGGCGAAGAAAAATACATTTATAGTTTGTCACCTCATTTTGATTGTCTTTTAAACATATCATACTATATTTGACTGCTTATTTCAATGCGTAAGAAGTGACCAGATGTATTCTTATACATTTAAAATATATATTTATAGGCATACATTTAGTGGATACACAATCCCGAAAAGGGAGAAGATATAAGCATTGTAAAGAATTATCTTAATGATGAAAAATTAAAAATTTTGAATAATATTGTATCTGGATATTTTGATTTTGCGGAAATTCAAGCGATGCGCCATAATCCGATGTATATGGCAGATTATGTGGAACATCTTGATAATGTTTTAAAGAATACAGGAGAAAAAGTATTACAGGGCGCTGGAACAATAAGTCATGCACAAGCACTCGAAAAAGCAGCAGAAGAATAGTCATATTAATGTGAAGGTAGAATTTGGGGAAGACAAGGGAAAAGTATCTCTGGATGTGATTGCAGGACGAGCGAAACGCTATAAGTATTCCGCAATCACAGAATCCGGATTTTTCTTTATCTCCTTAACAGTCCCCGTAGCAATAATCCTTCCTCCGGCAGTTCCACCACCGGGACCAAGTTCAATTAAGTAATCACAGTTTTTCAAAACATCCGTATCATGTTCAATAATGATCATGGAATTTCCCGCGTCAACAATATCATTCAATAACCGCATCAAATGGTCGGTATCCCGAAAGGACAATCCGGTAGTAGGCTCATCTAAAATAAATAAACATTCCCTTGTGGACTGACTCAATTCCTTTGCGAGCTTAATCCTCTGTGCTTCACCGCCACTGATGGTAGAAGTCTTTTGCCCAAGCTTCATGTATCCCATACCAACCCGAACCATGACTGTCATAAGTGCGGACAATTTTTTATCCTGCTTAAAAAAAGCTTCCGCTTCCGCAAAGGACATCTGCATGATTTCATAAATATTTTTCCCGTTATAGTTTACTTCAAGTGCCTCCGAAACATATCCTGTCCCATCACAGTCCTCGCACCGTAAGAATAACTGATTTCCCAGTCCGATATCTATCGGAATCTCTCCTAAGCCCTGACAGCACAAACAACGCCCCTCAGAGTTCTTAGAAAACAGCCCTTTTCCGTAATCATGCTCCTTCGCATAGGATGTGTTTGCCAACAATTCCCTGATTCTTTCCAATCCACCGAGGTAACTGATTGGTGTTGATGTACTTTTTCTTCCTATCGGTTTTTGATCCACAATAATACATTTTTCTATTTTCTCAATGCCCTGTACATCTACGTTCCTGAGTCCTGTGTCTTCTTCCGAATCTTCCTCTTCTTCCGCCGATAAATCAACGAACCGATTCTGCAAATTCTTCTTTAATATAGGAACCAAGGCATCCGATATCAAACTCGATTTGCCACTGCCCGACACTCCTGCAATTCCCACCATAACACCCAAAGGAATCATGGTGGAAACGGATTGTAGATTATGTATCGTTATATTTTCCAATTTTAGCGCATAATTCAAATCCACCTTCCGGTTTTTTGCACTTGTCTGCATCTGACAGGAACCGTTCATACTGCAGACCGCGGATTTGCAGTAATGTAACCCGTCATAGCATCTGGCTGGCGGTCTGCAGTCGGGATTCGCTGTAATTTCAAGCGGTGTGCAGCACAAATAACAGGATGTGACGGAATCTTTACAGCTTAAGAATTTCTCATAGCTTCCCTGGAACATCAATTGTCCACCATATTCTCCCGCACCCGGTCCGATATCCACAATATAATCCGCCTGCTCCATAAAATTCTTATCATGTTCCACAACAATTACCGTGTTATGATTCCGGACCAGTTTTCGTATTACTTGAATCAGTCTCTGTTTTTCTATCTCATGTAACCCTATGGTCGGTTCGTCAAACACAAAAATCAGCGATTGCAGATTCGTAATCAAGTAGCTAACCAGAAAAAGCCGCTGTACCTCTCCTCCGCTTAATGTCGGTACGGTTCTCCCCAATGATAAATGAGACAACCCTACTTCCTCCATCAATTCAGCTTTCTTTACAATTCCCTTAATCACTCCATCTTCGTTTATCGGCAGACTTTGAATAAAAGCCTTCAACTCCGTTATGGTTAATTCTGCCAGTTCTCCGATATGTTTTCCTTGAATATAGGTGTTTAATGCTTTTTCTCCCAGACCATACCCCTTACACTTTTGACATACACATCTTTTTGTGTACATCCGATAAATGTCACTATGTTTTCTTCCTTTTGAAAACATAGTATTCCCGGTGTAATCCTGAAATATCGCTTCCAAACCGTCAAAACCGATTGCTGCATCTCCGTTTATCAACTCATTCCTTTGCGTATCACTCAGTTCCTGTATTCTCGTTTCAAAATCAAGCTGATGTTTTGTACAAAAAAGCGTGAGCTGTCTCACATACTCCTTTTTCCTTACGATTTTTCCCTGAAACAGTTCCGATAACCTTTGACTGTAGGGTTGTAACATCTTCTCTCCGTTAATCTGCGTAATGTAACCTCGTCCGATGCATCGTAAACACATCCCCTTTGTTGTATTCCGATTAAAAAACTCCAAACCGGACATTGTGTTTTGGTGTATTCCGTGGTTTTGACCAAAACCATGATACTCTCCATATTTGGCATACAGATACGCCAGTCCGTGTATCATCTGACTTTTGCTTCCTACCGTACTTCTTATATTTGTTTGCCGAATCACCCTTTGTTCCAATGCAACCGTAGGGGACAACCCTGTAATCTCACCGTAAGTCTGATTGGTTTCCGTTTCCAGGCCGCTAAACATCAGATACCGACGTCTGCCTTCCTCATAAATCGTATCAAATGCCAGACTGGACTTCCCCGAACCGCTCACACCGGTAATTACGGTCAATTTTCCTAACGGTATATCAACATCAATGTGTTTTAAATTATTTGTAAATGCGCCTCTGATTCGAAGCATGTCCTCTCTCATATCACCGTTCTCCTCTATCCCATGAGTTGGGTCAAAACTATGATATCAATGATTCTTCTTTTAAAATCACATTATATATCACATCTAAATATTCTTTTGATATTTTTTTCGCCGTTGCCTGAATTACCACAACCAGTCCGTACTTTGGAAAAACCGCTATCTCATTTCCGCCAAAGCCTCTGGCAAAATATGCATCCTCATGAATCCACCACAAAAAACCATACTCCTGCATTCCAAAATACTTTACAAACTCATTGGTATCAATCTGTTTTGCTGTCGCCATCTTTAGATATGCTTCGCTTATGATTCGTTGCCCTTGATATTCTCCCCGGTTTAAACATAAATTTCCTATCTTCGCCATCTCCTGTGCTGTCAGCATACCGATGTTGCTCATATTATTGTTTCTTATTCCAAAATCATTATCAACCGCAGCGCATACAATTCCAAGAGGTTGATATAGGTTCTCAGAAATAAAATTCTCGATAGATTGCCCTGTCGCCTTCTGTAACACCTGCGTCAGCAGATAAACATCGGCATCTTTATAATAGAATTTCGTTCCCGGCGTATATGCACTCGGAAGCTCTAAGATTGCCCGACTCCAATCCTCATCGGCTTCCACGGCCTGCCAAAGCGGTTGACTTGCATGAATCCCAAACTGCCAATAGATTCCGGAGGAAAGCGTCAATAACTCTCTTATTGTAATTTTTCTATGCGCCTTTGTCGTCGTATTATCGAAGGACTCTCCCAAGTATTCACAAATATAGTCATCCAGTCTCACATATCCCCTGTCAACAGCAATTCCCGTTCCCAAGGAAATAATACTCTTTATAACAGAGGCAATGCGATGCTTTTTTCCGTCAAACTCTTTATTAAAATTTTTCGAATAGACATCCTTCCCATTTTTCGTAATCAAAATATTGTCAATGTTCTTATATCTCATTTCATGTACATAATTTTCTATCCGATTAAGTGACTTCTTCATCCTAATCCCCCATTTTCTTTACCGGTATATAGATTTCCATTTGTGCTGCTCCAAGCTGACAATCCCAACGCTCATCATAATATTCAAAATCAAATAATGCATTTTCATCAATACAGTATTCCGAGTTTGGCAGCCATACAAAATAAATATAACGGAATGCTTTCCAAATTTCTCCGTTGGCATTATTGCCATTCACTGTAAACACCGCATACTTTGCTTTTGGCACCGCCTTGCGATATACACCTTCCGGAAGGACTGTATTCTTGTCCACTTCTACTCCAGCCATATAATAAAATGCTAATGGTTCAGAACTGAATTCCTCCGAATAATCTTCAAAGCCATACATAGTATGTTCATTTTTTCTTTCAATGGCACCCAGGTTGCTCTTTAGCTCAAACCACGACTCTCCTATGGCATCAAAACCCTCTCTGGTGTGCTTTCTATATCCGGCAATTACAAATTCTTCTCTTTCTTCAAAACGTGGTTCTATAGAAAACACACCCTTTATCGCAACACGTTTTAAATATCCTGTAACGATTTCTTCTACACTGCGATACGTAATCTTTGCCTGCTTTTCCCTTGCCACAAGTGGCTGCATTCCGAAAGTATCCTTAAACACCCGATTAAAAGTCTGAATACTATTAAAACCAACACTGTAACAAATATCTGCAACAGTCTCTGTTGTCTCACATAGTTTTTTATGTGCCATGGTGAGACGGCGCTTTCGGATATACTCTGTTATACTTAATTCTGTTACTGATGAAAAAATCTTGTGGAAATGAAAGGAGGAGTATCCAAACACCTCTGCCAAACGCTCATAGGTCAGTTCCTCATATATATACTCATCAATGTAATATAATACCTTTTCTATCAGTTGCAGATTATTCATTTTTTACCTTCTTTCATAGTTGAAAATCTATTATACAACAGATTTTCCTGTCTGTATTATCATTTCTTGTGAATTGCAGATATTCAATTAATTTGGCAGCCATTCCCATCTGACAGATCAATCGAAGAAACAGACAGCATTACAGACGAAAGAATGTCAGCAGATTATGTCTGGCTTTTATCTCTTTTCCCTCGCCATTAGAATTTATTTGCATTGCATCTACTTCCCTTTTTGGGTATGATAAAATAATAAACATGCCCTGTAAAGCGGCTGTCATCGCAGTCCGCCGACCTGTTTTCGGCTCCTGATTATCAGAATGGCCGCAGTAGCACAATTATTGCGGCCATTGTCGGAATAACGATGGGAAATGTAACAAAGCGAAGAGAGTGTTGTTAAGAAATAGCTGCCTCAAAAAGCCAATCTTGATAACAGGCTTCATCGGATGTATGATAAGAAAGAAGCGGTGAAAATGCTGACTTCTGAAAATAGGATAACACCGTAGAACAAGTATGCACAGGAGAAAACCAGATGGGAAAAGAATTATTTGACAACATACCGAGTAAAGTTGCAGACCTGCTTGCTGACGTAAAAAATGGCCGGATTGGTCTTCCGGATCTGCAGCGTCCTTTTGTATGGAGGGACAATAAGGTTCGGGAGCTCCTGGATTCAATGATGAAGGGGTATCCCATTGGTTACATCATGCTGTGGGCATCCCCGGAAGACTATGAAAATATCAATCACATTGGAAAGAACAATAAAATATATAATCGTCCGGAGGATTTGGTGATAGATGGCCAGCAGCGTTTGACAGCATTGCTGGCTGCTATGTATGGCGTTACAATTCGTGATAAAAATTATAAAGAGCGAAAAATCAGGATTTCCTTTAATCCGTTGACCCGCGAATTTGCAGTTTGGACGCAGGCCTACGAGCGAGACCCGGAGTGGATTAGTGAAATCAGCACGGCTTTTGCGGCAGACCAGGATCATACTATCTCCAAGTTCCGTAAAGCCTATATCAAAGCTGCAAATGAAGGACGCCGGAAAAATGGTGTTGAAGAACTGACAGAGGATGAAGAAGATTTGATTGAGGAAAATATCAATGACCTTCTCGACCTCGGAATTTATTCTCTGCCTACCCTGAAAATTAATTCAAAAGCGGATGAAGAAGATGTTGCCGACATTTTTGTCCGTGTCAATTCAGGCGGCCAGAACCTGACGGAAAAGAATTTTATTGAAACATTGATAGCCGTGTATGACAATGATATTCATGACAGGATCAACAAATTTTGCGCAGAGTCCAGAATTCCCGCCAATGGAACATCCTATAATCAGATTCTTGCGGCAGATCCATCACATCTTATCCGTATGTCGGTAGGGGTCGGGTTCAGGAGAGCAAGACTTCGCTATGCATATATGCTATTGCGGGGCAAAAATTTAAAAACCGGAGAAATCACGCAGAATGTCCGTGAGGAGAATATGAAAATATTCAAGGAGTCATTGGACATGGTTACTAATTTGAACAACTGGCATACTTTTATGAATTTGTTTTCCTCAGCCGGTTATTTGCGGAACACGCTGGTAGCGTCTACCAATGCGGTTGTGTTCAGCTATGTACTGTATTTGCTGGGAAAGTACGAATATAAGGTATCGCCTGTGCAGCTCCAAAAGATAATCCGGAAATGGATATTCATGTCGGCAATTACCGGTTTCTATACCGGTTCTACGGAGTCAGAGGTTGAAAAGCAGTTTGCTGATCTGCGTAATGTTCATACGGCAGATGAGTTTGCGGCATATCTCGATTCTGTTATTTCCACGCGCTTTACAGATGATTATTTTACATACACTTTACCGGGAGAATTAAACAGCTCATCAGCTGCATCTCCGGCATGGTATGGATATCTTGCCGCCATAAATGTTCTTGGGACACCAATGCTGTTTAGTACAGTTCCATTGTCACATTTTTTTGTGCCCGGTACCAGCGGCGATAAAAATTATATTGATAAACATCATATTTTTCCGAAGCATTATCTGGAACAGATAGGTTATACGGACGACCGTGACCGTAATCAGATAGCGAACTTTACTTATTTGGATTACACTACCAATATAGATATATCAGATGCTCCGCCGATAAAATATGTCAGCCGGTATCGTGAAAAGCTGGGCGAGGAAGGTTATAAACTGGCATGTACCCAAAATGCTTTGCCGGAAAATTTTGAATTGCTGGAGTATCCGGAGTTTTTGCGCCAGCGGCGAATTCTTATGGCACAGATAGTGCGCAAAGCTTACCTGAAGCTCTGCGAATGAAAACTCCGTAAAACCAAATGTTATATGAAGTTTACTTACACGCACATTGATGGTATAATATAACAGCAACATTATGCGACAAATAGGAGGTGCAGATATGGCAAAATTAGTGTGGGGAAGGGATGAGCAGTTACAGTTTGCGGATCAGGGGGAATATTATTATTCGTTAGGGCTTTTGTGTCATCCGGGGCGGTTTAATATTGTGTATGAGCCTAACAAATTAACAAATTCCTGGGAAGATGCATACAAAATCCAGTGTGCGAATTGTCAGGTGCCGTTACCCCAGGCATTTCAGGATGCATTAAGATCACAGGACAGAATAAATAATAATGAATATGTTGATAATCTCTTTAGAAACCATAATTTTAAGTATAAAGAGGGGGACGATAAGCATATCTACGGGGATTACGATGATGTCCGGGAGACTGTACCGGATGCATATCTTGAAGATTTTGATGAAGGATATGATCAGTAATCTCGGGGCAGATGGAAGGGGGCAACGTTAACTTTAAGTTAAGTTTTGTTCTGCTTTGTTCAACATCTGATTTATGGATTTCTCTTTTCTCCTATGACATAATATATTCGGGTGAGGCTATACGATGAAGGTTCCAAATGGGAATCCTTCATCGCGTAAAACATAGAGGAAAGGACGTGAAAAATTTGTTCGATAGCTGCAAAGCAGGCAAACAGATTGCGCTCTTGAGAAAAAGCAAGGGTATAACACAGGAGGAATTGGCGCAAAAGCTTTCGGTGAGTCCGCAGGCTGTCAGTAAGTGGGAGAATGGCCATACGATGCCTGAAGTCTCCATATTGGCGGAATTGTCAGAAATTCTGGGTGCGACGATTGATGAGATTCTTTTGCCCACAGGTAATGTACCGGTTAATGCGAACTTTGAACATGTTCTGCTGCCATATGATGAAATAGCAGATTTTTCCGGAAGAAAGTGGCCGAGAAGTATAGCCTGGCCTGCAATTTTATCCGCAGTTAAATTATTTATGGGGTTAGAGAGTCATAAAGACGCAGGAAAACGGCAGGTGAATGATGATACGGAGTATATTCTTCAATCTGCTTTTACATCCGCCTGTTTTGGTTATTCCTGGGGACAGGAAGTGTATGACTGCCTGGCAGTGTACGGGTTATCCAGTGAAGTTTATGACAGTGAACAGTGCAGCGCCGAAACGCTGATGCATCTGGCCACAGAAAATATATTAAATGGGTATCCGGTGGTGGTTGAGCCAAAAGAATATGAAGACATAATACTTGCATCAGGCTTTTCCCATGACGGAAAGGTATTGAAAGGGATATCTTTTTTGGATGGGGATGATGAGAAGAATTCCGTCATGTCCTTTAAGCAGTTAAATAACTTTCCGGGCTGGTATAAGAGGAAGGCAAAACTGATTTTGATAAGGCCATCGGCGGATAAGATGAGCCTTGAAGACGCTTGCAGAGAGGCCCTGCGTGAAGGATACCGGCTGCTCGGCAATGAAGTTCATCAGTTTGAACAGCCCCTTGTGGGATACGGGCTGGTTATATATGAAAATTGGAGAAATGAACTCAGGCTGGAGAATGAAAAAAACATGGAAACGATAGATTGCCTGTATCCCCATATTTTCATACATTTTGAGAATAAGATGCTTATCAAACGATTCTTAGAGCTATGTACTCATATCGTTACGGATATTGACAAGGAACCGCTTGAAACAGCCATATTAAAATATGGCGAGCTTATTGATATATTTGAAAAGGCAATGGAAGACTGGCTTACCGTGGAAACAAAGGATGCTGCCGCTGCAAAAAATGTGCGGCGGGGATTTGACCAAATCCTGCGCAGAAGCAGGGGACTTGAGGAAGAAGCACTGCGCAGCTGGGCCTCAGCCATAAAAACAGTCTGTCATCTTCCGCTGTCATACACAATTTAAACTTATTGTTACCTGCTTTATCAGGAGAAATTATTTATCACTGCACCGGGTGGGAAGGCTAACTTCCCACCCGGATTATGGTATCTGCCGCTGCAATACTGCTTGGACGATGGGCTATCATCAGGATGGTGCGTCCGCCCTTCAGAGCTTTGATGGCATCCTGCACCAGTGCTTCAGATTCATTGTCAAGAGCTGAGGTAGCCTCATCAAGGATGATCACAGGAGCATTCCGGATAATGGCGCGGGCGATGGCGATACGCTGCTTCTCGCCTCCTGACAGGGTATTGCCGCGTTCTCCCAGCACCGTGTCATATCCCCCAGGCAGCTTCATAATGAAGTCATGGGCGTTGGCAGCCTTTGCCGCTGCAATGACTTCGCCGCGTCCCGCGCCGTATCTGCCGTATGCTATGTTTTCGGCGATGGTGGTTTTATACAGATAAGGTTCCTGAGGAACATAGGAAATACGTTCCCTGATTTCCTGCAGGGTAAATTCGGAATATTTCCGGCCCTCTATCTGCAGGCTCCCTTTTTCCGGCGGATAGAAGCCCAGCAGAAGCTTCGCAAGAGTACTTTTCCCACAGCCGGACTCCCCTGTAATAGCTACAAAGCTCCCCTTTTTAACCTCCATGGAAAAGTCCGTCAAAACTTCTCTGCCCTTGCTATAGGAAAAGCTTATACCCTGCATGGACAACATTACATCCCCGGAGAAAGGTACGGCTTCGTCCGCAAAATCTCTTTCTGTTTCAAACATCCATTGTTCCGGTTCTTCTTCCATATCGAGAAATTCGAAAATCTTTTCGGCATTGCCGACACAGTACATCACCTGGGGCAGATAAAGGCCTATTTCCAGAAAGACATTGTGGAACGCGCCGTATATTGTGTAAAGTGCAGTCAGCTCCCCAAGCCGGATTCTGCCTAGGGACATAAACCATATACCAAGGCCCAAAAAGGCCAAGGCGCCTGTCAAATCAAAGAAACAGTTCATGCTCTCCAGCCCGGAGGTCAGGCGGTTTGTCCTCTTCTGAATCCCGAAATATTCCCTGCCTGCAGATTTATATTCCTCTGAAAGCTTCGGCCCTGCCGGAAAGATTTTAATCAGTTCCATACCGGACAAAATATTTGTAAGCTTTTCCAGCATGTTCCTGTTTTTTTCAGAAAGAGCGATGCCGGCAGCTTTCATGGGTTTGGCAAACAGGCTGTTTGCGACCAGTGCCAGCAGACTTACGCCAATCATGCAGAGAGTAAGCTCCCAGCTGAAGTAAAGCATGGGAATCAGGTATATGACCGTGGAAATAATGGCTGCCAGCAGTCTGCGGAGTCTTGAGGTATAGATGTCCGAGGCTCTCTGCGTGTCAAAAATCAGCTTTGACATAAAATCACTGCTGTGCTGCTTCTCATAATAGGACATGGGGAGACGCATAGCCTTTGAAAACACAAGCTTTTCTAATTTGGCAGCGCCGGTTCGGCCCTCGATGTTGCAATGTATGATACCAATGCGCCACAACAGCAGGCAAAGCACAAACACCATGAAATTTCCAAGCACAATCAGGAAGAGGTGTTCTGTATTGCCGGTCTGTGCTGCGGTGACAATGTTCTTGACGAGATAGGAATTGGCTATTCCGCGTCCTGCTTCTCCTATGGTGGAGCACAGGACAGCCAACAGAAAAAAGGGAAGTCTGTCTCCCATCAATTTCATGAAACGCCAAAAAGTTTTATGCATTTTAATACCTCTCTGTTTCAACCTTTATCCTTTTGCATATAGTTCCGCATAGATTCCCTGTTTTTCCATCAGTTCTTCATGGTTTCCGGACTCTGCGATTTTCCCGCCGCTGACCACATAAATTTTTTTCGCCTTCTTCACGGTGGAAAGTCTGTGGGCGATAACAATCACGGTTTTCCCTGCGGCGGCCCTGTCGACAGCCTCCTGTATTTTCTGCTCGGATTCTATGTCTACAGATGCGGTGGGTTCATCCAGAAGGAGAATCGGCGCATCCTTTAAAAAAGCTCTTGCAATGGATATTCTCTGCCTTTGCCCGCCCGAAAGGCGCACGCCGCGTTCCCCCACAAGCGTATCGTACCCATCGGGAAGCTGTATGATGAAATCGTGTATATTTGCATTTCTGCATGCCTCCACAATTTCTCCCTCCGTGGCATTTTCCTTTCCACAGGCGACATTCTCCCGGATGGTTCCGGGGAACAGGAATATATTCTGTGAAACCTCAGAGAAACAGCTTCGTGCCGCTTCCGGATTCCATTCCTCAATAGGATGTCCGAACAGCAGGTACCGGCCGCCGCTTTTTTGATAAAATTCACAAAGCAGCTTAAAGATAGTGGATTTTCCTTCTCCGGAGCCGCCCACAAAGGCAGTCTGCACACCAGATTCAATAGAGAAGCTTACTTTATCCAGCACAGTGCGTTCCCTGCTGTCGTAGGCAAAGCTGACATTTTGCCACAGGATAGCCGGAAGCAGGAAATCATCATCCTTTGCAGATGGCACCTTATATGTCCTGCCGTCCTGCCGTTCCTCCTGTTGACAGTAAATCTCCTGTATTCTCCTCAATGAAACACTCACTTCACGGATATCGTTCGCACAGAAGACAATATCTCCGATGGGATATAAGATTCTGCTGAGTATTATTGTAAAGGCCAGCATCTCACCCATAGTGATTCTGCCCTGCATCGTCTCATGCAGAGCAAAGAGATAGCAGAGTATGACCGGAATGGTAGTGAGAGTATTCTTCAGCACCCAGCCCATTGTGGTGATTCGCGTGCTTTTACATGTCTGTGTTACCATTTTGTCAATAATGCTGCCGATTTTCTGTTTATGCAGTTCATAAAGATTATAGCTTCTGCCCACTACGATACCCTGAATGGCATCATAAGCCGCCTCTGTACGCTCATCCATGTGTGTGCGCATTTCTTTGGCTAGCTTTGCCAGCTTTTTGGATAGTTTGTCAGCCACCACCAGCATAACAGGATAGCCTGCAAACAATACAACAATCAGCAATGCGTCCATTTTCACCAGATACACGGTAGCTGTCAGGACGGTAATCAGGTTCATCAGAAGTCCTGGCAGGATTTGTGAAAAGAATCTGCCCATCTCTTCAACATCCGATATCAGCCTTGTAATAATGCTGCCTGTACTCTTCTCATCAAAATAGGGAAAAGGAAGCTTCATCAAATGAACCTCCAGTGATGCGCGGACCTCCTTCTGCACAGTAGTGCTGTAGTGTTTTCCGAAAATGCCCTTTAAATAAGCCGCCGCTGTTCCCAGAGCTATCATCTGGAGCAGCGGCACTATAAATTCCGGGAAATGCACCTGCTGCCCTGACAGCATCTCATCGGCAGCTTTCGCGATAAAATCATTTCCCGTAATGATGATTTCATTCAGACCGAATGAAAACAGGATAAACAGCAACAGAAGATATCCGTTGCGCAGACCTGCCTTTACCATATTTATTTCCCCGCCTTTCTGTTTCAACTATACATTTTTTCACGCCTGCCACACTTTGGCGTCAGGATATCCGCTGTCTTTTTGTATTCTTCCGAGCAGAAAGCACTTATGGTATTTTTCAATCATTTTCACAGCCCTGTCGCAGTGCTTCTCCGGCACCGCCAACAGCATACCGATACCCAGGGAAAAGTCATCCAGAAAGCACTCCCTGTCCATCATGTTCAGGCTGTATATAGACTGAAACAGGGCAGGAAGAGGCATGGAATCTATGGAAATTGCTGCGCCAAGACCCTTTGGCATTGCATCATAGCATTTTCGGTTAAATAACGACTTGTGGATGCTGAAAATGCCGTGTATGAGGTTCTGCTCCATAAGTTCGTTTACCACATTTACATAGCAGGCATTTGGCTTCATCAGTTCATCCATAAAAATTTTATTACCCTCAATCTTTGTGTAAGCCATGTCGGGTCTTCTGTCCAGAATCACTTTGATAAAAGGGTAGCTTATGGAGGATATCCCTTCTGTATAAAGTCCAATCAGGACATCGCCCTCCGATATTTTGTCTCCTGTCAGGATACCGGCCCTGTCAGCGGCACCTATAACCAGCGCGCTTAATTTATATTCAACCGCATGATAGTTTACGGGCTGGGCGGCAACCTCCAGACCCGCAAACACGATTCCGCTGCTTTCACAGGCTTCTTTGAAGGCCTCCCCCATGGTGAGAATCTGGCTGCTGTCGTTGTTTCCGCAGACCACATGGGCCAGCAGAATTGCAGGCTTTACGCCGTAGCGTATGAGATTATTGGCGGCGCTGGATACCAGATCCATGCATATTTCCCTGTCATATCCGTTTTCCATCGCAAAACGTTCCTTGGAACCCGGGACATGGTTTGCAAATACCCATATCGGTTCCGCCATCCCGGAAATGTCCGGTTTGAAAAATACCGGGTCCGCATATTTTGTGTGAAGCAGCATGTCGTCTTTGGTGACAAGGCGGCTTAATCTGTCTTTTATCATATGAAGTCTTTTCACATCCAGACCCGTATCCATGTAACTGATAACTTTCCTTTCCTCTGAAAGCCCATTCAGCAGAAAATCGACGGTGATCTCAAGTATCTGTGCAATATCATAGATCATATCCACCGACGGCAGGCAGATTCCCTGTTCCCACTTTGAAACCGCCTGATATGACACGTTCAGCATATCCGCAAGCTGCTTCTGTGTCATTCCCTTAATCTTTCGCTGCTCTGAAATTGCTCTTCCGACCTTTTCCCTGTCAAGCATGGAAACCCCTCCTGTGTTTTTATGTAATAGGATTTTAGCATAGAAAATACACATTCTCAATCAACGAGATATTGAGAGGCGGTCAGAAACTCAACTGTGGAGGTAATTATTTAGGTTCCTTATTTTTTCAAAGGGTGTAACCACAGCATAAGTTTTTCCGTCTTAAAGGGTAAGAGCGCGTAAGTAGAGAAGACCGGCACTTCAAGGAAGAAGGAGGTATTATGGAGGACAGTGAAATTGTTCTGCTGCTTCAGGAGAGGAAGGAGCAGGCGATTGAAGAGATAAAGAAAATATACGGAAAGAGGCTTACCCATATTGCAGTGACGATTCTGGAAAATCAGGAGGATGCAGAAGAGTGTGTGAGCGATACCCTGTGGAAGGCGTGGAGTTCCATACCGCCTGCTGCGCCGGCGTTTCTGTATGCCTTCCTGGCAAAAATATGCCGGAATACGGCCCTTGACCGGATAAAATACCGCAATGCGGAAAAGAGGCAGGGTATTATTCTGGAGCTGACGGCGGAGATGGAGCAGTGTATTCCGGGCCGGATGTTGGACGATCAATGGGAGAGCCGGGAGCTGACTGCCCTGTTAAACCGGTTTTTAAAAGGGCTGCCGACAGAAAAACGTGTTATTTTCATGAGACGCTATTGGTATGGCGAATCCGTTTCGGAAATAGCAAAAAGGTTTCGCGTCAGCGAGGCAAATGTAAAAACATCGCTGTTCCGCACCAGAAAGAAACTGCGGATATATCTGGAAAAGGAGGATTATGTATTATGAAGGGCTATGATGTAATAGAAGCGCTGGGAGAAGCGGCGGATGAATTTGTGGAGGAAGCAGAGGAGAAAAACTCCGGAACACACCGCTGGCAGGCATATATTTTGAAAGCTGCTGCGGTCTGCGTGCTTTTGCTTGCCCTGCCCGCCGCTACTGTGCTGGCGGTAGATTATTTTTCTTCCCTGAAGGGGGATGAGCTTGCATTCGGAAGGGTGGAATACCGGGGAGACGGAATTGTGGCAATCCAGGTGCAGAATAACTCTGATAAGGTCCTGGAATTTCAGGAGGATGTAAAGCTGTGCGCTTTTTATGCAAATGAGGAGATTCCCCAGACAGAGGGCGGTCGTGTCAAAATGGAAGGGAATGTGATAGCGCCTCATAGCTCTTCTGAACTGATTGTGGATTTGTCCGATGCCTATGATATGGAAATAGCAAGCCAACCTCTTACGGATGACTGGTATTATCTTGTGCTGACCAACAATCACTTTGTGTTTGGACAGGACTGGCAGTGCATGGTAGATTTTCAAAATGCCGCAGAGGAGTGGGTTATATACGGGGCAGAGAAGCCCAAGGAGCAGGAGCAGGGACAGCAAAAGGCGCAGGAAGAGTACAAGGAGCTGGCAATGGGCGATTTCCGATACCAGGGTTGGGCAAAGCCGGTGGAAAATGTGAGTATCTCCGCATTTTACGGAACCCAGGGAAGCGGTTCCTTTTCAGACCATATCAATATTGCAGGCAGTCAGGGAGAAGATGTGTTTGCAGTAGAGGGCGGTACGATTGCGGAAACGGGATTTGAGGCTGAGATCGGAAACTATATTGTACTTTTGGTACAGGATGATGTAAAGGTAAAATATGGCCATCTGGCAGATGTGTATGTGTCTGAAGGCCAGGAGGTGGAGAAAGGGGCTGTGGTAGGAACAGTAGGGAAGACCGGAAAGGCTGCCGGGCCGAATTTGCTGTTGGCCCTGTATGTAAACGATAAACCCGTGAATCCTCTGCAGGAGGAATCCGGCGCTGCATTGGAAGTACCGGATATGTATCCCGCAGCTGACTTATTAAAAGAATACCTTAAGGTTCCGGGAGCAGACAGTGTATCATCCGGGCGGATGGTGCCGGCGTTTATCGCGTATAGCGGGGCAGTCTACGGCGGTTATGACTATGACATAAGCGGTGATTACCTTATAGCATCAGACAGAGTAGTAGAATTCAATCCATCCTATACCTGCGCAGCATACCAGGTAGTCGGCCATCCGGACCTTGCGGCAATTATTATAAATGGCGGATATGCAGTATATCAGAAGGTATCCGATGTGGTATTCTCCATAGACGGCGTTACTTATCAGGTGGAATGTCCGGCGGATTATCTCGGCGGAGATGCTGCGGGAGAGCTGCTTGGTGAAAAAAACGGCATAAAAATCTATCAGGCGCTGGAGAACAGAGAGGTTATTCAGGGAAAATGTATTGTTGATATTTCAGAGCTTATGTCCCAGACCTTCCCGGAATCCTTTGAAGCTTCGGAAGAAGCCGGCAGGGATTGTTGGTGGGTGGCAGCTGTGGTAGAATAAAGATTTCTGATTACATTGAGGCTCACCTTCTTGAGTACCGGGAACTCACATATTATGGGGAATATACTGCCCGATACCGGGAGGAGTGCCTTGCGTCAGGCACACTGCAAGGGCTGGAAGCTGAGATTATGGAAATAGTCTGTGTATCAGAATTAAAAGTTCCCATTTATCCTAAAGTTTTCTGAAAATTTATACGAAATATATAATAGCAAGAAGCGGACACTGTTGAAATACGCATTCCAAGGAGGGAGATTAAAGCAGTAAACGGATTTTCAGGTATTTTCATGGTGACTTCAGTAGCGGCGGTTTCCAGTGTCTCTAAGACAAGGCGCGACGAGCGGCGTGACGCTCACTCTGATTCGAAAAAGAAAAATGCGGAAGGGCTTTTTGCAAGTATTTTGGAAGACAGTGCAAAGGAGAGCAGAGCGGACGCCGTAGACTGCAGGACGACTACTTATGGCCGTGACAGCAGGATGCAGAACTTTCTTTATCAGACAAGGGAATATCGTTACTGAACAACACAGGGCCGTCGCATTGGCAATCATGCGGCGGCCCCGGTGTGTTATACATTCTGATGATTCAGATTTTCGGGCAGTTACATATAATTAGTAGGAAATAAGGCGGTTGTAGGAATCAATCATATCTGACAGGCCCTCTGCAAATGAGGAAAGGCTGCACTGGCCTGCAATGGAAGTAATTGCAGTGTCAAACTCGGTCAGGGGCTCACCCGCCTCCACCCGTGCAAGTACCTTTGAAAGAGAATCCCTGGTGCTCTTCATGTTCATAATAAAGATGCTCATGTTGGCGGAATTGCCGAGACCCTCTGCCCTCAAGGCGTCATCATCCTCGCTGTATGCCAGTACGGCGTCCACGTATTCAGAAAATTCGTCATACAGAGGCTGTATCACTGTCAAATCCATATCCAGGATATTTTCATCCCACACGTCTTCCGCGTACAACTCATTATCAATCTGCTTGGCGAGATTTATCACCATATTCAAAGAATAAAGCACTACATAGCCGTCAGCCTTCATCTGCTCCAGATCCTCCTGCTGGCGCTGGGCGGCAACAGCAGATAACTCGGCTCTGAATACATCTCCGGTGGTATAATATTCCTCCAGCACACTGAGGAGAGCCGTATGCTGTTCCTGGGACTTGGCATAGCCGTCCTCCAGATAGGTTTCCAGAGAAGTATAGTCACTGATTTCATTGAGGGTCTGGATAAGGGTGCTGATGGACGGGTACATATCCAGGAAGGCCTGGTCAAGCGCGTCCTTTTCACCCTTGCCGCTGACAATTTCATAGGCGGTCTCCACATCCTTCTGAGCGCTGGACAGGGAGTAACAGTCATAGTAATTGCCGTTCTCGTCCAGAAGTTTGAATTCTGTGCCTTCAAAGTCTACATAGGTAAAATATCTGTCCAGTGAATCATATATCCGGCCTACCATAGCATTATTGATGTCAATGTAGGCGTTGTAGAGCAGATGCTCTGACTCCTCATCAAGTTCACCGGCGGCCGGGGCATCCTCCTCTGAGCCGAAGGTCTTGGGCGGCAGCGAGAGAGAATCGGAGCCTTCGTCATCCCTGTCACTGGATTTAGCAGGGGACATTCCCTGACATGCGGTCAAAGTGAATACCATGACCGCGGCAAGCATAGCAGCTAAAAATTTCTTTTTCATTTTTCCTCCATTCCGAAGCGTTGTTCATAATCCCTTTTACCGAAAAATAAAATTCGGCAGCTTTATTTTGTTCAGCATAATCTGTCGAAAATTATACTACATTTATATGCAGACTGTCTATATTTTTTTACCCTTCAGGAAATTTCAAGCTTTTCCTGCATACTGTAAATCCAGGGAGGGAATCGCCTATGAAACCGGAAGACAGATATATGGGAAAAAAGTTTACGCAGGACAAATATGCAGAAGACAGGTACGGATATATGCAGGAATGTGAGAAAATACCCTTTTCTTTTCCGCCTCAGCATCAGGATAAGCAGCCTGGCCTGGAATATATTATGAAACCGCAGCCGGTGTCGGAAAGGACACAATGCGGGCGAAAGCTGGAAAATAAGGTAGCCGTTATCACAGGAGGAGACAGCGGAATCGGCAGGGCCGTGGCTTATGATTTTGTAAAGGAAGGAGCCGCAGTGGCGCTGGTATATTATGACGAGGAAAGGGATGCAGGACAGACGGAGGAACGGATTCGGCAGCTGGGCGGTAAGTGCCTTCTGATTCGCGGAAACCTGCAGGAGCGCTGTTTTGCACAGGAGTGTATCAGACGTACGCTGGAATGCTTCGGAAGGATTGACATTCTCGTAAATAATCACGCGGTCCAGTTTCTTCAGGACAGCATTCTGGATATTTCGCCGGAGCAGCTTCAGCTGGTGTTTCAGAATAACATTATATCCTTTTTTTATACAATACAGTGCGCGCTGCCGCACATGGAGCGGGGAAGCAGCATCATCAATACCACCTCCGTGACGGCATATCAGGGAAATAAGGAGCTTATTGACTATAGTGCTACCAAAGGCGCCATAGTGTCCCTTACCAGATCGCTGGCCCTGTCGCTGGCGGGGCAGGGAATAAGGGTGAACGCGGTGGCGCCTGGGCCTATATGGACACCTTTGATTCCGGCATCCTACTCAGCCGAGGCGGTTGCCACATTCGGACGCAAGACATCACAGGTGCCTATGGACAGGGCGGGACAGCCCTGCGAAGTATCGCCCTGTTATGTGTTTTTAGCGTCGGAGGACGCCTCCTATATGACAGGACAGGTGCTGCATCCCAACGGAGGAACGATAGTGGGTTCTTGAAAATATTTTGTTGACAACCAACTGATTATGGTGTATATATAACATATAAACAGTTGAAAGAGGTGGCCACTTTGAAACTATTACAAAATTCAGGAGTACCGATTTACCAGCAGATTGCGGATCAGCTGAGGTCGGATATCCTTGCGGGAAAGCTGAAGGAGGGGGACTATCTCCCCTCCATCAGGGGACTGGCAAAGGATTTGAAAATCAGCGTTATCACCACGATGAAGGCCTATGAACAGCTGGAAGCGGAAGGACTCGTGACTGCGGCTCAGGGCAAGGGCTTTTATGTCAATGCCCAGGACAGCGAGATGCTGAAGGAACAGCACATGCGCAGAGTGGAGGAAGCGCTGCTGGAAGCAATCCGTGCGGCGGAGGTTGCCGGGATGACTGGCAGGGAACTGCAGGAGACGCTGGCAGCGCTCCAAAATGCGCAGCAGACCTATTTTTGAAGGCGGAGGTTTCCGCTGTTACCGGATTTCCAAACATGAGAATGGAGGACACTATGAAGACAAACAGCGTAGTAAAAGCAGTGAACCTGCAGAAGAAATTTAAGGGCTTTGAACTTTCCGTACCGGATTTACAGATTCCAAAGGGTTTTGCCACCGCTCTCATCGGCGAGAACGGCGCAGGCAAGACTACCCTGCTGAATCTGCTGGCAGGTATCCGGCTGGATTTCAAGGGGGAGATCAGCTACTTTGACGAAAGCGGGAAGATGTCCGACGGAAAGGTTCAGGAGCGCATCGGTTACACCGGGCCCAACAGCTTCTTTCTGCCCCACTGGACGGTGAGCCAGGTGGAGGAAATCAGCGAGCTTTTATTCGCGAACTTTCACAGGGACAGATTTGAGGCAATCTGTGAAGACTTAAGCATTCCCTTTAAGGTGACAAAAAATGTGAAGGATCTGTCCGACGGAAACAGGATGAAGCTGATGCTGGCGGCAGTGCTGGCCAGGGACACGGAGCTGCTGATTCTGGACGAGCCTGCGTCCCCGCTGGATCCTCTGATGCGGGACAAACTCTGTGATATCATTCGGGAATACCTGGAGCAGGGGGACGGCGGACGTTCTGTATTTTTCTCCACCCACAATATTGCGGATATGGAGAACGTGACGGATTACGCCATTATTCTGGAGCATGGAAACATTGTGGAGCAGGGATTTGTGGAGGATTTGAAGGAAAAGTATGTGTTGGTGAAGGGGGAAACGGAAAACGCGGAGGCGGCAAAGAAGATTCTGTATACCATGACGAAAAGCTCCTACGGGTTTGAGGGCGTCTGCCTTTCGGAGAAGCTGGACGGGCTGGCAGGCATGGACGTTTCCGTGGAGACGCCCACCCTGTCCCAGATCAGCGTGGCAGTGATGAAGGCTAACACAAGCTTAAAGCTGGGTTGAGGAAGGGTGTGTGAGGATGAAACAAAAAATAAGAAGCTATCTGGTGTTTGCGTCCCGATGGTACAAAATTATTATGTTTATGATACTTCCTGCGGTGCTGCTGGGAATCCAGATCTTTTCTTCAGTGGTTTTTCAGGGTACGGCCATACATTTTTCCGTGGCGGCATTGATAATGGTTGAAATTATGGCGGACAACTGGTTTCTGGGAGGTATTCAGGAAAAAGGATCGGAAAAAATAGATTACCTGAAGACCTCGCCCAGAGGCATGAAGATTATGAGAAATGTTCTGGTCATGGACTTGATGAGACGGCTCCTGTATCATGGGGGTATTCTGGGAGTGTCCTGGCTGCTTACGCGGATCTTCGGCACCTCAGCTGAGGCGGGAAAGATGGCAGGCTTCGGGACGCTGCTGTTGGCTGTGGCGATGACCTATGCCCTGTCGGCGGCGGGAATTTTTATCGCCAGGTTTACCAGTTATATGTGGGTGAATCTGCTCTGTGGTTATGCGGGGGCAATCGCCGGGCTGGTTATCCTGCTGGTATGTACGTCAACGCCCATTCCGGCGGCGCTGCCGGATATTGCCCTGGTGGTCCTGGGCGGCGGAATCAGCTTTCTGATGGTGAAAATTGCAATGTTAAAGGTGGAGGGGAGTTATTATGATAAATAATTTAAAGTTAGGCTTTAAAATAATGAAATACGGACATTCTGCAAAGCTTTCCATGATCGGAAGTATTGTCATGATAGTGCTGGGCATATTGCTCTGCGTCATAAACTTTACGGGGCTTTACGGTTTTCCGGGAGGCTATTTCTTCATGGTGTCGGTTCTGCTGCTGTTACAGTTATTGTCCACTGTCAACGCGGCAAATCTGGTGCAGACCTCGCCTGTGAAGAAAAAGCTGCAGACATCTGTCCCGGCTCTCTTCAGCGTCCTGCTGATGATGGCGGCGTATCTCCTGGACGTGGCTGTCTCTGCTGCGGCAATGGGATCCAACCCGGACATAGTGCAATATTTCTGCAGCCAGATGCTGTACACTGCTGTTATGATGGGGGGAGTTATGCTGTACTATGGCGCTGTCTTCAAATATTTTGTGGTGTCCACGGTTTTCTTTTTGCTGGTTTTTGTTTGTATCTATCCCGCTGCTATAAGCGGCACAATCTATTGGAAATTTATGCCTTTCGCAGAACCCTGGAAAAACTTCGGGCTCACGGCAGCGGCAGGTCTTGCGATTATACTGGTGTGCGGCGTATTGCAGTATCTGATTTCCCTGGCGGTGTATAAAGCGCCTATATCCAAGCGGGCCCTGGGGGCAAGACTCAGGAGCCAGCTGTAGGAAATTACTTTTCACAGGGCAGTAACGGCAAAAGGATAAAAAAATTGACCCTCAATCCATGGAATGGTAAAATGACTGTAGTTGTATATTAAAACAGGATGAGGGTAAGAAAAGTATGGGAGAAAATATATTTTCGGTGGAAAAATATGCAGCCAAGGCCAGACAGGCGGTGGCGGAGGGAATCGTGCTGCTGAAAAATGACTGTAATATCCTGCCTTTTGTCCCCGGCAGCAGGATTGCGCTGTTTGGCAGGAGCCAGTTTTGCTATTACAAGAGCGGAACCGGTTCCGGGGGACTGGTGAATACTGCCTATGTGACAGGCATTCGGGAGGCTCTGGAAAAAGATGGGCGCTTCGAGTTGAATGCTGGGCTGAAAAAGACCTATGAGGACTGGCTGGAGAGTCATCCCTTTGACCAGGGGGCTGGATGGGCCAGGGAGCCCTGGTTTCAGGAGGAGATGCCGGTTTCAAGGGAGCTGGCGGAGGCGGCGAAGCAGGATTCTGACATGGCTGTCATTATTATCGGGCGCACCGCAGGAGAGGACAAGGACAATCTGGCGGCGGAGGGAAGCTATCTGCTGACAGCGGTGGAGGAAGAAATGCTGGAGACGGTGTGCAGCGTGTTTTCCCGGACGGTAGTGCTGCTGAATGTGGGTAATATTATTGACATGAAGTGGGTGGACAAGTACCGGCCCGGAGCGGTGCTCTATGTGTGGCAGGGGGGCCAGGAGGGCGGCAACGGCGTGCTGGATGTGCTGAGCGGGGACGTATGTCCTTCAGGAAGGCTCTCTGATACAATTGCCCGGAATATAGAGGATTATCCTTCCACAGAAAATTATGGTAACGGGGTAAGAAATTTTTATACCGAGGACATTTATGTGGGCTACCGCTATTTTTCTACCTTCGGGCCGGAGAAAGTGTTGTACCCGTTTGGATTCGGACTGTCATATACAAGCTTTGACATAAAAGCTCATGCGGCCGGGACCCTGACAGAGGGGATACAGGTTCACGCAAAAGTATCAAACATGGGAAGCTGCGCCGGAAAAGAAGTGGTTCAGGTGTACTGTCAGGCGCCCCAGGGTGCGCTGGGAAAGCCTGCCAGGGTACTCTGCGGATTTGCCAAGACAAAAACTCTGTCACCTGGTGAGAGCCAGGAACTGAGTATCGTGTTTTCCATGTCCTGTATTGCCTCTTATGACGACAGCGGCGTCACGGGACATAAATCCTGTTTTGTGCTGGAGCCGGGGGAATACGTCTTTTATGTGGGCGGAAACGTCCGGGACGCCCGTCCTGCCGGAAGCTATATTGTATGCGGCGACACAGTGGTGCTGGAACAGCTGGAGGAAGCGTTGGCTCCGGTGGAAGCCTTTGAGCGTATGAAGCCGGGGGAGCAGGAGGAAAACGGCACCTATCAGATGACCTGGCAGCAGGCCTCTCTCCGCACAGTGAAGCCCGCACAGAGAAGGCTTGACAGGCTGCAGCCGCCACCGCAGAAGCAGTTACAGACTGTGTGCGGGTTTACCGGCGACAGGGGATATAAGCTTTCTGATGTGGAGTCTGGGAAAATTTCCATGGAGGAATTTCTGGCGCAGCTGACAGATGAGGAGCTTTGCTGTATTGTCCGGGGAGAGGGAATGTGCTCTCCCAAGGTAACGCCGGGGACGGCGGGGGCCTTTGGCGGCGTGACGGAAAGCCTGCTTTATTATGGTATTCCCGTGGGCTGCTGCGCGGATGGGCCCAGTGGAATTCGTATGGACTGCGGAACCATAGCTTTTGCCATGCCAAACGGAACCTGTCTCGCCTGCAGCTTTAACGAGAAGCTGTCGGAGGAGCTGTATGAGTGGGAGGGATTGGAGCTTCGTAAAAACCGGGTGGATACACTGCTGGGACCCGGCATGAACCTTCACAGAAATCCCTTGAACGGCAGAAACTTTGAATATTTTTCCGAGGACCCGCTGCTCACAGGTAAAATGGCGGCGGCACAGCTGCGGGGTATGCACAGGTACGGCGTGACGGGAACGGTCAAGCACTTTGCCTGCAACAACCAGGAGTACAGCCGCAGTTTTGCGGACAGCGTAGTGTCTGAGAGAGCGCTGAGGGAGCTTTATTTAAAGGGTTTTGAAATTGCAGTCAAGGAGGGGCAGGCCCGCTCTATCATGTCCACCTATGGGCCGGTGAACGGGCTCTGGACGGCGGGAAGCTATGACCTTTTAACCACCATTCTCCGTGAGGAATGGGGCTATACCGGTATTGTGATGACGGACTGGTGGGCCAAGGCTAATAACGAAGGGGAGTCTGCGTCCATTCAAAATATGGCGGCTATGGTACGGGCGCAGAATGATCTGTATATGGTGACAGGGGACGCCCTGAGCAATTCCAACGGAGACAATTCCATGGAGGAATTGCGCCGGGGAACAGTGACAAGAGGGGAGTTTGTGCGGAATGCGGCAAATATCTGCCGTTTTCTGCTGGCGACACCGGCGTATTTGAGAATGAACGGCAGGGAGACAGAGCTGGACAGGGAACTGCAGCAGTGCGCCGAACAGGAAAATGCGGAAATGGGTGCGCTTTTGAAGGTGGAGATGACAGATGAAGCTGATATCGACGCAGCCCTGATGGATACGGCAAAGGGCAGATCCACCACAATACAGGTGGCAGTGAAAGAAAGAGGGACCTTCCGACTGGAATTCTCCTGCAGAGCCTCCGAAAATACTGCGGATCTGGCGCAGCTTCCTCTTTCCGTATTCCAGGATCGGCAGTTGGCCGGAACAGTGACCATCGCCGGCTCAGAAAAAGAGTGGCAGAGGAAGACGGTGGAGTTTCCCGTGCCCCTGTTCCACTATACGTTTTTTATCAAGCTGTTTTTCGGAATGAGCGGGATAGAACTGAAGGACATGAAGGTGGTTATGGTGCAGTCCATGGAGGAAGAGCTGAGAAAGCAGCTGAAGGATCGCCGGGAAGAGGCACCGGAATAATTTTCCGACAGATTTTATTGGTGTGAGAAGTTTAAGTCAGATATTTAAAATGGTGAGAACAGATTGTTTTTGCGGAGAAGGTTGCCAATAATAGAATTGGTATGGCCTTTATTCAGAATGCTGTTATGCGGCTGTCCTGTATCTGCTTCAATAGAAAAACTCCTGACCTGATTTTCGAATAATTTGGTCAGGAGCTTTCTTTATATAAAGTCCGTTTGCGTGAAGGATGGCTTTTTAAAAGGCTGAGGGCGTCCGCTATAGCCCTTTCATCCGATTCCCGGGCTGCCATAATCAATTCAACTTCCATTGCGGTAAAACAGGGTACCGCGGCATCTGCATTTCCAATGATACAATCCACAGAAACTCCGAAAAATTTCGACAGTGAAATAAGCATTTCTATAGAAGGCTGGCGCTCTCCGGTTTCATACCGGGAATAGACCGTTGGAGAGCATCCTACGCCGTCCGCTACTTCTTTTTGCGAAATACCCCTTTCTATGCGAAGTTTCTTTAAATTCATAATACATGATAACCTCCTTATAACTCTATTTTATTTCCATTTTGGACATTTTTATATTACCAATATGGCATATTTACACTTGACTAATTACCGTTTTGGTAATATAGTGTCTATGATAAGCAGAGCAGGAGGAAAAAGGCGCGCAGTGAAATCACGGAATAATAAAAGGAAACAAACCTATCAAATAATGTGTCTGCTTTTTGGCATTATCCTTGTCTGCTGCCTGATTTGGATGGCAGCATACTTCCTGGGCCTGAAAAGGGCTGAGGCTGATTTGGATGCCATTTTTAACTCCTATATTTCGGAAGGAGATGTGCAGGCTGCCGGTGAAGGCGCGAATCCAACGGCTGCTGACGGAGGCGGCGCAGATGCGGCAGGAACTGCCGGACAAACCGGAAGTCCGGCGGCAGGCGGCAGCGAGAGCTCAACCCCTGTGGGAAATGCGAGTAATCCGGAGGATGGCGATGCGGCAGCGGAAGGCGGGGAGGCGCCGGATGACTTGTCATCATACGGCGTCACGGACAGGAGTATTGACTGGGCTGCCCTGCAGGAGGAGGAAAACAGGGACATTTATGCATGGATCATAGTTCCCGGAACGGTAATCGATTATCCGATTCTGCAGCATCCGGAAGAGATGGATTATTATCTGGAGCATAACCTGGACGGCTCCAAGGGACGTCCGGGCTGTATTTATACTCAGCGTATGAACAGCAAGGACTGGTCTGACAGAAATACGGTGCTTTATGGACACAACATGAAGGTGGGCACTATGTTTGCGGGGCTTCATGCTTTTGAGGATGCCGGTTTTTTTGAAGAAAACCGTTACATTCATATTTATACGGAGGATGGCAGAATTCTGGTTTATGAAATTTTTGCCGCTTATGCCTTCAGCGATGCCCACATTCTTCTGACTTACGATTTTTATACGGAGGAAGGATATGAGCAATATCTTGACACTGTCAGAGAAAGCGCGGAAAAACAGGGCCACTTTTGGGAGGAGGCAGCGCCTGATACAGAAGATAGTATCATTACACTTTCTACCTGCATCAGGGGAAGCAACTCCAAACGGTATCTTGTGCAGGGAGTACTGATTGCAGAGGGAGAGCAGCCATGAAATCCAGAGAAACCCGGGAGGACCGGGAAATTCGGGAAAAGCCCGGAGATAGAAAGGGCCGGCAGAGCAGAAAAAGAAGACGCATCAGAAATGTAGCGCTGGCATGGCTTCTTGTGCTTGCATCCGTAGCAGGCGTGAGCGCAATGGGAGTAAAGCTGTTTCTTTCCATGGGCTACCGCCATCTGCACGACAGCGCTGTCTTTTCCATGCCTCAGTTACCCGATATGGCAGACGCCGGAGAAGCTGCCCCCCCAGCGGGACAGCCTGAAGCAGGCCCCAGCAGGGAAGAGGGGCAGGAAGAGATACCGGATCCGGATGCAGACATGGGCTTAGGCGCAGAAGAAACAATCCCCGGACAGGCTGGCGCCGGACAGGAAGTACCTGAAAACGATGCAGAGGCGGGCGGAAAAAAAGCGCCGGCCCTGAAAGAGGGCTGGGTACGCCGGGGAGACAAGGTCTATGAGTACATAGATGACATATTGACATTTCTGGTGCTTGGAATTGATATTGAAGGCCCTGTTGAGAGAAATAAGGACCTGGTGAGCGGAGGACAGTCGGACGCCATTTTCCTGGTGGTAATGAACCCGGATACAAAGCAGATTTCCCTCATAGGGGTTAACCGGGATACTATGGTGGAAATAGTCATGGTGGGACTGGGAGCAAACGGGGAAAACCTGACAACTACAGCGGAAATTTCCGTACAGCATGGCTTTGGTGATGGATTGAACCAGAGCTGTGAGCTCACAAGGGATGCAGTGTCGAAGTTATTTTACAATCTGCCCATACATGGTTATATCTCCTTTAACATGGGGGGAATGGCGGCGCTGAACGACGCGGTGGGAAGCGTTCAGCTGACGGTTCTGGAAGATATGACGGAGATAAATCCTGCCTGGTATCAAGGGGCGGAGGTTACCCTTACGGGAAAGGATGCCTATGAATATGTGCATTACCGGAACACCGCCGTATTTGAAAGTGCCAGAAACAGGCTGGCGAGGCAGAAGCAGTACCTTTCCGTTTTTGCGGCAACTGCCCTGGCAGAGATAAAGAAGGATGTAACTCTGCCTGTAAGCCTTTATCAGGCCTTTAAGCCTTATACGGTCACGGATATCGGCGTAGATGAAATATCCTGGCTGGCTACACAGATAGCGGGCTATAAATTCGATGCAAATGCCATCTATACCATGGAAGGGCAAACGGTTTTGGGCCAGCGGTTTGAAGAATTCTATCCGGACAGGGAGGCGCTGCAGGATTTGATAATAAAGGTATTTTACAGAGAGATAGACCCTGAGACGGGAAAGCCGGTCTCTTCGAAATAAAACGGTATTACCCGGGCCTGAAAACCCGGTTAATATATGCCACATGTACTATGAGGAAAGGAGGAACTTAAACTTGAAGAGAAAAATTTTGGCTTTAGCTTGTGCCATGACCCTGGTCTTTGGCATGAGCATGAGCGTATGCGCAGCAGGATCGGCTACGGCAAGCGCTACAGCAGGTGATGTTGCAAACAATGTCACCGCTCCGGCTGAGGAGCTGGTGAGCGCTGATGAAAATGCCACCGGTCAGGTTATCACTGCAAATACCATCCAGTATTTTGCAGACACCACCACAGTTTCCGGCGTTGCGGGAGCCAGCCTTTCGGCTGTTTCCACAGATACCGCAAAGGCAATGATTGCCCAGGCGAAAACCATCGCCGGCAGCAACACCTTTATTGCCAGCATTGTGGATCTGAATGTGCCCGCAGGAACCGGCGCGGCAACCTTTACCCTTGGCTGCCCCAATGTATGGAAGGGACAGAATGTTACCATCCTTCATTTAAAGAGTGACGGTACCTATGAGACCATCGCTCCTTCTTCCGTGGAGGACAACAAGGTGACCTTCACCATGACTTCCTACTCTCCTGTTGCCATCGTTATCAACACAGGCAGCACTGGCGCAAAATCTCCCAAGACAGGTGAGATTATCGCCCTGGTAGCTGCGTTGGCAGCTGTCTCCGGTATCGGAGCCGGCGTATGCGGCAGGAAAGCAAAAAGAAGCTGAGAAAGCATCCAAAGTCTCCGGCGCAACAGCCGGAGGCGGCAACAAAAACCTTTTTACCATGAACATGGAATTAATCATGCATGATTAATTAAACAGATTTTCCAAAGGGCATGTGGCATTTCCTTTTGTAAATCCAGCAAGGTAAACATTTACAGGGATAAATAATTACGAATACATTTACATGAAAGAAACCTGAGCATGAGAAAAGTCCTCTTTATAACGACGATTAGCGGTTTTTTACAGCAATTTGAAATGAATGATGTCAGCATTCTGCAGGAGATGGGGTATGAGGTACATTATGCCACAAATTTTAACAACCCTATCTATGAAGTGGACATCGACGTTTTAAACCAGGAAGGAATCGTACTGCATCAGGTGGATATTCAGAAGTCGCCGGGACGGCTTATACAGAATACAAAGGCCTTTCGCCAGATCAGGCAGTTAATTCGACAGGAAAAATTCAGTATCGTACACTGTCATAATCCTATGGGAGGAGTCCTTGGAAGGCTGGGTGCCGCGTTCAGCGGGGAAAAGACGTATGTCATTTATACTGCCCACGGCTTTCATTTTTATGAGGACGCGCCGGTTAAAAACTGGCTGCTGTACTATACTGCGGAGAGATTGCTGGCTCACTGGACAGACATGATAATTACCATCAATAAAGAAGACTATTCCAGAGCATGCGGATTCCGTCTGAGAAAAAACGGCAAAGTCAAATGGATTCACGGCGTGGGAGTGGACACTGAGCGGTTTCGGGCGAGAGCGCAGATAAAAAAGCAAAAGCGCGAGGAACTGGGCATTCCGGAAAACTGCTTCCACATTGTGACAGCGGCGGAGCTGAATGCAAATAAAAACCAGAAAATTGTCATCCAGGCCCTTGCGGGTCTGAAAAACAAAGAAATATATTACAGTATCTGCGGCAAAGGAGAAGCTGCCGAAAACCTACAGCGGCTGATTCGGGAATATCAGCTGGAGGAGCGGGTTCGCCTGCTTGGCTACCGGCGGGATATGGAGGAAATCCTTCAGACTGCGGATTGCTTTGCATTTCCGTCTATACGGGAGGGTCTGGGAATTGCGGCTGTGGAAGCACTGTGCTGCGGGGTTCCGCTCATTGCCTCGGACAACAGGGGAACCAGGGAGTATGCATTTGACAACTATAACAGTATCATCTGCAGGGCAGACAGCGTGACAGATTTTAAAAAAGCAATCTGTGAAATGTATGATAATACGGCGTATCGCAGAGTATTGTCGTCCCACTGCAGGGAGACTGCGGAAAATTTCAGCAGCGAGGCTGTGGGAAGAGCCATGAAGAATATATATGGAAGTGTAGATCAATTATTGCGTGAGAGGGAGAGTGGGGAAGCATGAAGGAGAGGGGGCCTCTAATCTCCGTAATTATGGGGGTTTATAACCAATGGGACAGGGACAGTTTAAGGCAGGCTGTGTTCTCCATCTTAAATCAAACGCTTCAGGAGCTGGAATTTATTATTTATGACGATGGTTCATGCCCGGAGGCGGCGGTTTACATACGGGAACTAAAGGATCTTGATCCGAGAATCATGTTGATTGGAAAAGAAGAAAATCATGGGCTGGCCTTTTCTCTGAACACCTGTATTGACCATGCCCGTGGAAAATATATTGCCAGAATGGATGCAGATGACATATCGGACGCCGGAAGACTGCAGGCCCAGTACAGCTTTATGGAAAGTCATCCGGAGTATGGGTGGTGCGGCTGTAATACCAGGCTGTTTGATGAAAATGGCGTATGGGGATGCAGAGAAATGCCGGAAACGCCGGAGTACAGGGACTATTTGAAATATTCTCCCTTTGTTCATCCCACAGTCATGTACCGCAGGGAAATTTTTGAACAGGGCGGCGCTTATAAAACAGATGCGGAAATGCTGCGATGTGAGGATTATGAAATTTTCATGAGGCTTCGCAGACATGGTTTTCAGGGGTATAATCTGCAGCAATTTCTGTTCAGCTACCGGGAGGACAAAGAATCCTTTCAGCGGCGAAAAATGAAATACCGAATAAACGAGGCAAAGCTTAGATACCGGAATTTTAAAGCTATGAAGCTGATATTTCCAATAGGGTGGCTGTATGTGATTCGCCCGGTGGCTGCGGGACTGCTTCCGGCCGGGGCGGTTGCATGGCTGAAGAGGACGGAAGCACAGGTACACTCGGATTATTTGAAGGATGAGGCGGTGCGATATGAGAAAAAGCAGTTGGAAAGCAGCAGCGGTCATTATCGGGATTTGCATGCTGACGGGCTGCTCCTCAGAGGAAGATAAGGAACAGTATCTTCAGCCGGAGGGGCTGGATCCCTTGAGGGTTACGCTGATTGTTCCGGAAGAAACCAAGATGGATGAAACGGTGTCCGCAGAGAATGAAACTTTTCCGGGAGAGTCGGAGGCGGGCAGCCTGGTACCGGAAGCGGAGGCCACAGGCGGGGAGGAGGAAAGCTCCATGACTGTGCGCCGCGGGGCGGAGGTATATAATCATCCGTCTGAGGAAGGCTCTGAAATCGGAACTGTAAGGCGGGGGGAAAGAGTTTCGGCTATCGGCCCCGTGGAAACGGGAAACTGGTACATGATTGAATATAACGGCAGAGTGGCCTATGTCGAGGCGGACGTGCTTGGCATGCAGGAGGCTGCGCCCGCCGCCGGAGCGACGATTCCCAGGGAATCTGCCGCCTCACCATCGCCAGCACCTTCCCGAACGCCGGGGACTGCCGTGTCACCGGGACAGACCTCACCATCCCATGGGCAGTCAACTACACCCACACCGGGGCGGCCTGCCCAGGAATCGGCTGCAACGGCGTCGCCGGGGCCTACATCGGGGCCGACGGCACCGCCATCGCCATCACCGGGACAGCCCACGGCAACGCCTCCGCCGGCGGAAACGGAAGCGCCGAAGCCAACAGTAATGCCTGCACCTACGAAAACGCCGGAGCCGGGACAATCCACATCGGATCCCACAGAAACGCCTCCGCCAGGGCCTACACAGGAGCCGGAGCAGCCGCCAACGCCCACAGGGGCGCCTTCGGTGTCAGATAATGACCCCGGAACTGCTTATAATGCGGCACAATAGTCGAAAGAATGTGGTGAGGTCATAGATATGGCGGCGGATGAAAACAGATTACAGCGATACAGGAGTATATTGGAGAAAAATCCCGCCTGCGCGGCCGCTGTGAAATCCGCCTGTACAGGCAGAAAGACAGAGACAGCTGCCGGCCTGTATTTGTATGCCATAGTGCCTGCGCTGACGGAATTTGTAAGCTGGGTGCTGCATAAAGCTGCAGCTGCCCATAAGAAAAGGCTTTATTTTCTAAGCCGGGATGGCTACCAGATGTACCTGATTGCCTTGAAACTTACCCAGATGCAGCGTCTTTCCATAGAATGCCGGTACTTGCATGTGTCCCGTTACTCTATGCGGCTTCCTCAGTATCATCTGGATCCGGAGAAGGGCATGGACAGAATCTGTACAGGAGGAATTGACGTAACCTTAGAGCGAATCCTCCGACGGGCAGCTTTATCTCCGGAGGAGACGGAAGAAATAATCAGAGAATCAGGATGGCAGGACAGGCGGCAGGATATTTTAAACTATCAGCAGATACAGAAGCTGAAGCGTGCGCTTCGCAGCCGGACAAAACTTCTGCAATATATGGACAGGCATTCCCGGGATGAATACGAAAATGCCGTGGGCTATTTGGAGCAGGAGGGTCTGCTGTCAAATGTTTCCTACGCCATTGTGGACAGCGGCTGGGTGGGAACCCTGCAGGAATCCATAAAGATATTGGTTCAAAGCAAAAGACCGGATCTTAGGGTAGAGGGTTATTACTTTGGGCTGTATGAGATTCCCCCAAGAGCGGCTGCGGAGGATTATCACGCATGGTACTTTTCCTATTGCAAAGGACTAAGGCGAAAAGCAGGCTTTTCCAATTCTCTATTTGAAACCATTTGCTCTGCAGATGAAGGTATGACCCTGTATTACAGGGAAAGGGCCGGAAGACTTGTGCCGGTAAAAAATTCCTGCGGCAATCCCAACAGCCTGCAGCTGAAAAGGAATCTGAAGGCGCTGGAAGATTTTCTGGCAGCGCTGGAGAGACTTCCGGTAAAAGCAGAAATGGGCATTGACGAAGGCAGGGCTTGTACGAAAGGCATCCGCCTTGCAGAAAAGCTGTTTACTCTGTTTATGACTCGTCCCACGGAAACGGAAGTCCTTGCGTATGGAGACAGCCTGTTTTCCGACGACGTATTGGATGGAAATCGGAAGAAGGCGGCAGCAGAGCTGACAGAGCAGGAAATCCGGAACCAGAGGCTTTTAAACCGGCTGCTGATTGCCGCAGGAATCAAAAATACTGAAATACTTGAAAGTGCATGGATAGAGGGAAGTATCGTAAGATGCGGAAAACATGTGAGAAGGAATTTGGCACATGCGAGATTGTATAAGTATCTGGTGTTTGCAAGGAAACAAGGCGGAAGGAAGTCCTGCAGCGATTCTTGCAGGCGCAGTAGTCTAAGGAGTTGAGGAAATGGCAGGCAGGGTTATCGGCAGGACGGCAGGAACAAACAGAATAAGGCATTTGATAACAGACAGGCTCGGCAGAGACCACAGACAATATCTGTTTACTGTTAAACAGCTGGTGTCCAGGGAAGTAAAAAGAAAATATGCCAGATCCTATCTGGGGATAGTATGGAGCGTGCTCAATCCGCTGATGTCCATGGCGGTGCTTTCCATGATTTTTTCCACGCTCTTTAAAAGATCCATTGAGAATTACCCTTTATACTATCTGACCGGGATCGTATTTTGGAATCTTTTCACGGGAGCCACCAATTCCGCTATGACGGCCCTGGTAGATAACAAGGCAATGCTTATGAAGGTCAAGCTTTCCAAGCAGACCTTTGTGATAGCCAGAATATTTACGGCACTGACGAATTTCGGATACACCTGCGTGGCATATGTGCTGATGTTGATTGTGTTTCGGGTCAGGCCGAATCCATATATGCTGCTGTTTCCCATAGATATATTGTTTATCATGCTCTTTTCCGCGGGAATCGGTTTTATGCTGTCCATATTATATGTGTTTTTTGCAGACATCCAGTATTTGTATTCAGTTCTTTTAACCCTATGGATGTATATGTCGGCCATATTCTATCCGGTTAATAATTTAAGTAATACGATGCAGTGGATAATACGCAAGAACCCGGTATATAACTACATTGAATTTGCCAGGGATATCGTATTGTACGGCGTCATGCCGGAACCGGTGCTGTGGCTGAAAATAATCGGCTGGGGAATTTTAAGCTTTACTGTGGGATATTTCATATTTAAGAAAAAGGAAAATTCGGTAATGCAGAAGCTGTAAAAAAGCGGGCTACGCCCGCTTGCGCGATTTGCTTCGCAAATTCGTTATTTCATACGGAAATTCCAGAGGAATTTCCTGTTCAATAAGAAAAGGGCAGTTCAGTCAGGATTGCCGGACATGGGAACCATTAAAATGAAGAAACTAAAGGGTAAACGAAAAAAACAGGCAGGCGCACTTGCAGGCATTCGGCGGATTTCAGACCGGATAAAAATATTTGCGCTTCCTTTTATCATAATTACAGCGGCATTTTGTATGCCAATACAGGCTTTGGCAGCAGAAGCAACGGTGACCTTCGGCTCGGAAAGCTATTCAAAGGGGAACAATGAAGAGTTTCCCATCGGGGTGTATATCCGGGGGGAGTCGAAGGTAGGGGTTTATTATGTGGAGGTAGAGTATGATGCGGACAGGATGAGCTACATAGGCGGAGGTGACAGCGCTGAAGAGGGCTTAGTCATCCTCCAGGGCACGGGACTGCGGAATGAGGTAAAGTATATGCTTCGTTTCCGGTCTGTGGGCGGCGGCCAGGCGGGAATCCGCATCCGCCGGGCGGAGATTCGGGAGGCCGGGGAAAACGGCGGCGGGGAGTTTGCGGTATCTTTTCTTGGGTCAGCGCCCGTCACAATAGCCGGGGCTGACGAATCCGGGGTATCTTTTTTTGACAGGGTGGCTCAGGAGGAGGGCCGGACGCCGGGCTCCGGCGAAGGCGAGGAAGGCGCGGCTGCCGACGGGGAGCAGGGCGGATACAGTGAAGGAAACGGCCGGACCCCCGGTCCCGACGGGGGCGGTTCCGCTGAGGACGGGGAGGATGCTTCCACGGAGCCTGCAAATCCCTTCGGCCTTACCACGGACGTCCCCATACTGGCAGCTGTGGATACGGGAGACGGGCGCCTTCGCTATATCGTGGATCACGGGGAGTATGTCCCTGATGTGGCGTTCCGGAATTACCGGACGGTAAAGGGTATGCTTGAAGGCCGGCTGGTTACCTTTCTGACAAACAGCGATGGGACGGTAAGGATATTATATCTTCTGGAAGAGGTGCTGGTGGACGGAATGCCCATAGCAGAGAATTTCTGGCCTTATGCTTACGGCAGCAGCGGCGGGGGGATGTATCTGTGCCACAGGGCTGTGCGGGACGGGGAAACCTATCTCTATATGTCTCCCCACGCCTGCAGTGAGTGGCCGGAGGAGCTGACCCTGCAGGCCATAGCGCAGGATTATGTGTTTTTTGCCATAGGCCCGGAGGGGGACGGGGGCTTTTACCGGCTGACCGGGAACAATGAGCTGGTGGAATGGAATCCTGAGACCTCGCAGACTGCGGCCTCTGTCCAGACCAGGAGCCTGGTGCTTATCCTGCTGGGGGCCTTTGGGGTAATGCTGGTTGTGAGCGTCTGCGCGTACAGGGCAGTGAAGGGGAAGGCAGGGGGCGGCGACTTTTCAAAGCGGGCCGGGAAGGGCAGGGAGACAAGGAGAAACCGCCGTGAACAGGTCTCTGAGAGCCGTAGAGCGGGAGGCAGGGAACAGCGAAGTCTGTCAGGACAGACAACGAATGCTCCGGGGCGGGAAGAAAGAAGCCTGCCGGAGGGGCTGGAGGAACTGGAGCTGCATGATGTTTCGGAGGGCTGGACAGACGAGGACGATTATGATTATGACTTCGATGCTGATTGGGAGGCGGAATTCGAAGACGGGGTTGGCGAGTTCGGAGGGAAAGAGGTACATGGAACTTTCCGAACGGAAGCATCAGAGCTTCCTGTCATTTCCGTACAGGACGTGACTATGGTTTTCCACATCTCCACCAGCAATGCATCCGGCATTAAGGAGTATCTGATTCAGCGGATGAAGCATCAGGTCAGCTTTCGGGAAATGACAGCCCTGGATCATATCAGCTTTGACGTGTTCAAGGGCGAGGTAGTGGGCATTATCGGCACCAATGGTTCCGGCAAGAGTACCCTGCTGCGGATTGTGTCGGGGGCGCTGAGCCCCACCGGGGGCCGGGTGGCAGTGGACAGGAAAAAGGTGCAGCTGCTGACTTTGGGCACAGGGTTTGACATGGAGCTTTCCGCAAGGGAGAATGTGTACTTAAACGGCGCAATTATCGGCTATTCGAAGGAATTCCTGGATACCCATTATGAGGAAATCGTGGAGTTTGCGGAACTGCAGGGCTTTATGGAGGAGAAGGTGAAGAACTTTTCCTCCGGCATGGTGAGCCGCCTGGGCTTCGCCATAGCCACTGCGGGGGATGCGGCGGAGATACTGATACTGGATGAGGTGCTAAGCGTGGGGGATGAATTCTTCCGCAGAAAAAGCCTGAAGCGGATCAAGGAAATGATACACGGGGGCAGCACGGTGCTTATGGTAAGCCACAGCATGGGAACGATTCTGGAGAACTGCACGAAAGTGGTGTGGATAGAGAAAGGGAAGCTGAGGATGGTGGGGGAGACGAAGGATGTGTGTGGGGCGTATGGGAAGATGGAAGAAGCCACTAATAAGGAGGTGTCATAGATGAGAAAAAGGATAATTGCAATGATTCCGGCACGTATGGGTTCCAAAAGAGTGCCAAAGAAAAATTTAAGATATTTGGGTGAAAAACCATTAATTATATATCCAATAGAACTGGCAAAAAACAGTAATCTTTTTGAATCTGTCTGGGTTAATACGGAAAGCACCCTTTTGGGAGAGACTGCTGTGAAAAATGATGTTTTTTTTCACAAACGTCCAGATGGTTTGGCAGGAGACCAAGCAACAAACCGCGAATTCACCTATGAGTTTTTGAGTAAACATGAATGTGATTACGTTGTAATGGTTAATCCGACATCCCCGATGATAAAGCAGGATACTTTATATAAATTTGTTCAGTTTATAGAGAACAATAATTTTGATACGGTTCTTTCAGTGGTGGAAGAAAAAACAGAATGTTTTTATAGGGATAAAGCAATTAATTTTCCCTTGTCTGAAAAAATAAACAGCCAGTTTCTTGTTCCTGTACATCGAACGGTATGGTGTCTGACTGCGTGGAAACGTAGTATGTTTATGGCATATCAGGAAAGCGGGAAAAATCCTGTTTTTGGAGGGAAAATAGGACTATTTTCAATTCCAAAAGATGAAGCAGTGGATATTGACACGGAAGAGGATTGGAAACTGGCGGAAGGAATACTAGCATCCAGAAAAGAGATAGCAACTCCTCATTATTTAGGTGAAGAAAATGAATAAAAATGTGAAGTTATTGGATTGCACGCTGCGTGATGGAGGTTTTATAAATGATTGGAACTTTTCGCATTGTGTAATTAATAATATTTTTAACCGGTTAGCATCGGCAGGAATCGATATAATTGAGATGGGATTTATTGACGGACGTAGAGAGACGGATATAAATCGTTCAATCTTTCCCTCAACAGAAGCTATGAAAATAATCTTTGATGGGATAGACGCAAAAAGTTCTCAGAAGGTCGCGATGATTGACTATGGGACATGCTCAATAGAAAATATTCAGAAATGTGAACAGTCTATCTTGGATGGTATTCGAGTTATTTTTAAAAAAAAGGATATTGATGGTGCATTGGAATTCTGTGGATTATTAAAGAAAAAGGGATATCAAGTATATGTTCAACCTGTTTCTGTTACTACATATACGGATATGGAAATTTTGGATATGGTTCAGAAAGTAAATAGGTTAAATCCCTGTGCATTTTCTATCGTTGATACCTATGGCCTGATGCAGCGTTCTGAGTTAGTCAAATTCTTTTATTTAATAGATAATAATTTGAATACGGAAATATCCATAGGATTTCATTCTCATAATAATTTTCAATTAGCATATAGTAATTCTATTAGTTTGCTTTCTCTGGAAACTGAAAGAAGCTTAATTGTAGATGGAACCTGCTATGGAATGGGGAAAACAGCAGGGAATGCAAATACTGAATTGCTGGCTATGTTTTTGAATCAATATTGCTCTAAAGGCTATGTACTTGATGAAATTCTAGAGGCTATAGATGTAAATATAAAACCGATACGTCAAAGATATGAATGGGGTTATAGCTTTGATTACTTTTTATCAGCGTCTAATAATGTACATCCTCAGTATGTGAATTATCTGCTTTCCCTACGCTTATTGTCCGTCAAATCAATTAATTGTCTGCTTTCTATGATTGAAAATGAAAAAAAGCTGTCATATGACCAAAGTTATATTGAAGAATTATACCGGAAATTTCAGCAGCATGTAAAGATAGATGATGCAAAAGCGGTGAACAAGTTAAGGGCAGCTATTGAGAGAAAGTGCGTATTGGTTTTGGCACCGGGAAAATCCTTGGAGAGAGAAGCTGACAAAATTGAAGGGTTCCTAAATGAGAATAGACCTGTCATTTTCACTGTAAATTTTTATACAGAATCTTTTCCTGTAGATTATGTTTTTATCAGCAATGCAAAGCGATATACGCAGTTGCATGATAAGAAAAAACAGCTTGCACATACTGATATAATTTTAACCTCTAACATTACAGAGGAAACTATAAAAGGTGATTATGTAGTAAACTATCATGAGCTGAGAGGTTCTGACAACTCAAATGTAGTCTCATCAGCTGTGTTGATATTTAGATTATTTGAACGGATGGGAATAAAAGAAGTTTATGTCGCTGGCGCGGATGGTTTCTTAGTAAATGGCGAAGAAAATTATTTGGAAAGCGGATATTACTTAGATGCCAAAATGAACAACAGCGAGCAAATAAACGAAATAATTGCGGATGCAATTAAGAAAATAGACCTTAACGTTCATTACATTACGAGGTCAACGTATGAATAAATATAAAGCCGTTATTTTTGATTTGGATGGTACATTGGCAGATACAGCAGAAGGTGTTAAAAAGAGTATTGAGTATACAGTTAGTCAAATGAAGCTACCGTCACTTGGCGACAGAGAAATGGAAGGACTTATCGGCCCTCCGATTTATAATTCTTTGAAAGAGAAGTTTCACTTATCTGACGAGGCCGCACAAATTGGAACGAGTATATTCCGGAATGTATATAAAGAAAAGTTTCTGCTTTGTGCAAGGTTATATCCGAAGGTTATGGAAACATTGGCGGCATTAAAAAGCCAGGGTATATGTTTAGGAGTTGCTACATATAAAAGGGAAGATTATGCGGTTAAGCTACTCGCAGGTTTAGGCATTTCAAAGTATTTCATAGCTATTAAAGGTGCTGACTACGAGAACAAGCTTACAAAGAGAGATATTATCAAAAACTGTATGGATAATATCGGGTTGCCGAGAGAAGAATATCTGTACATTGGTGATACAATACACGATGCAAAGGGCGCTGAAGCTTGTGGCATAGACTTTATTGGGGTGACGCATGGGTTTGGATTTAAGTCAAAGGACGAAGCAATAAACTGTGGTGCAATTCAATGTTTCGATAACATGGAGGAACTTAAAGAGATAGTGTGGCAGTCACAGTAGTGGCTTTCTTTCATTTTGAGTAGATAGTATCACGATATTATTGAATATGTATAAAGGGGTATAAAGAAGTGGGAAAAAGCTATGAACAAGCGTTATTCACGTTAATGGATGCAGCCGACTTAAATGAAAAGAAGGCAATGCTTAATAGAATTGCAAATACAAATCGGGATTTTATAGAAGGGCTCAGTATCGGATGGCTTAAAAACTCAAATTTTCTATGTGGAGGTATAGGAAAATGTCAGGCATATCTTCCTATTGGAATATATATTGAAGGCTGGCTTTTTCCGACTAATGGTTATGATACGATAGAGATTTTTTCAGGTAATAAGTTTATTTCCTATGCGATAACCGGTGAAACCAGAAATGACGTATATAATAATTTTCCTTTTTTTAATGAAAAAAAAGCGGGCTTTTATTGCTTTCTTACCAAGCACTTAGAAGTTATAGAAAAAAACGAAGAAATCGTTATACTGGTTAAAAAGAATGGAAAGATTGTTAAAAAAATAGAACAACAAATTGCATGTTGTTCAATGAAAAAGTCAATTGAACATATAAAACAAAATCTTCACGAAAATAATAATATATTAGTGCCGACGCTAACGAATCAGATGCAGCGTCTTTCAATTATAGCTAAGTATATACCGGAATATAACTTTGTTGCACTCATTGAAGGAATGCAGAATTCATTGGAAGAAGCAGAGAAATTTTGTTTGAATAACGGATTATCCAAAGAGGATATGAATAGATTTTTTTTGACAATGGTTCCTGATATATTGCAAAGAAATAATGTTCCCAGACACTGTGAAATAGATTTGGACCAAACGCAGATGCCTGAAAATGAATTTATATGCCAGGCTGCCAAAAATTTTCAAGCAAAATATAATACATCAAGGGAATATGCACTTTGTTTTTGCATAGAATGCATTTCTTATTCTATGCAATTAGTTGAAATTGTAAAGCCTAAAATGGTATTAATCTGGAATAAATTTAATCCTTGGCATTTGATGCTCCAATTTGTAGCAAGCCAGTTATCTATTCCGGTTGTATATATGGAAAACGGTGTTCTGCCGGGAACACTGATTTTTGAAACGAAAGGACAAATGGGAGAAAGTTATCCTGCCACGCATTCAGAGGAGTTTTGTGGTCTAGAGGTTGATGAAAGTGACATTACTTGTGCAGAAATGATATGGAATCAACTATATGAAAATAAACTGAACCGGTGGACCGATTCGGATGCATCTGTATATAAGGATGAGGAACTTGAAAATGTAAAGGCAAAGCTAAATCCGAAATGGCCGACTATATTGTACGCTGCGCAAAATGATTTTGAATCCGGCCTTTACCCCTATACAGAACATACTAGAAAATTTCATTCTCCTATATTTGAAAGCAGCGAAGAAACGGCAATTTATCTGGGAAAACTCGCAAGAATGAATCATTGGAATTTGATATATAAGAGGCATCCCATGATGAGGGGAAAACTGATTGCTGAACTTCCGGAGAATATTATTGTCAGTGATAATATAAACATTCATGATGCCATAGATATTTCGGATTTGGTAGTCACCATTTTGTCGCAGACAAGCTATGTTTCATTGATTAGAAAAAAACCGGCATTGATGTTAGGATATCATCAGTTAAGTCATAAGGGATGTGTGTATGAAACAGATGAAAAAGATAAAGTAGAAGAGACGATAATTGAGGCAATTAATAATGGTCTTACCGGCCTTCAAATAGAAAACTTTAAAAAACATATTGCCCAATTATGTAAATATTATTTATATAGGGATTTTGCGGACAGCAAAATCAAATATGGGAAAACTATAGATGATTTATGCAGTTGGCTGAAAGGGGTAATGGTCCACAATGCCCAGTCGCTAATGCAATCAAAAGTCAGGGAGCTGCTCAATACAGAAATTTATGAAAAGGAGAACGAGCAGGTCGGCAGATTTACTCTGGAATTGTCTTTAAAAGAACGAATAGACAGAAGAATGTTGAAAGCAAATTTATCAAGTCACCAAAAAATATACAGCATAATATGTAGAAGTATTTCTGAAAATACATATGAAGATACTATGATGCTGATTTCGCAGATTGATTCGACTTATTTAGAGGAAAAGCAATGGGAACATATTTTCTCTGAAATATGTCAATCTTTTATTTGTGATAGACAGGAATCATTTGAAAATTTTTTGCTGATTAATATGAGGTTAAACGAAGAGGTCAGAACACGCCTAAAAATAGATATACTGCTGAAAGAGACAATTAAATCTCAAATTGTGGAAAACAAAATAACGGAAATGAAGTGGGAATTTGATAATAAATATATGTGTTCGCAAAAGCTGTTTTGGGAAGAACTGGACAGCTTCATTGGTGACTTGATTAATAGAATGGAATTTAAATTGCTGTATGATTTGGCAGATAACTTTGAAGCAGATGCTGCACACATAAGTTATGTCATGGAATTAATTTTTAAAAACAATTATTTTGACCGCATACTTATGAAAAAATGGATGCATATATTATTGCAATCCGACGACGTTGAAACATTATATTATTTTGGAATAATGGAGTTAGATAGGATTTTATTTTTATACCCGGAATGTATATATAATGACTATTACCGTGACCGGAATAGCTTGTTATACAAAACATCTGAGCTTTTAAATGCTAATCAGAAGTGGGAAAAAGGAAAAATCAAGACGGGCAGAACAATTGCCATAATTGTTGTAGGACTTCATGGAAGAAATTTTGCCTCAACCCGTCTTCAAGTGGGATTAGCAAATAGACTAAATGCAGATGGGTGGAAAGTGACTTTATATGTAGCTGATACAAATTATATTTCATCCAATAAGAAGTTCATAGTTAATCCCAGTACTGTAAGACATAATTTCTCTAAAGAAATATATCAAAAAGACCATTGGGAGATGATAGATATTGGGGTTGAAGTAAAATACTTCAATCAAAAGGAGGATGATGCTGACAGATATCGGAGATTGATAAAAACAATTTATGAGGATAATCCACGGGCTGTAATTGACATAACTAATGAGCAGGGAATATACAATATTCAGCTTATTAAGGACTTTCCGGTGATTTCAGTTCCATTAAATGGATATATAACCAGTTCAACTGCATCTTGTTATATTGCGCGAGATATCAGTTATGTACATAAAATGGAAAGTATATACGGCAAAATAGATGCGCAAAAAACTGCCGAGGCAAATCTCTATCTTCCATATTCGATTGATAATGAAAAGTTCGATCGAAAGAATTATGGATTTATCGAGAAAGACATATTAGTAGTGACAGTTGGCAATAGGCTCAACTATGAAATTACAAAACAAGTTCAGGAAAAAATGAAACAACTGCTTGCTGAAAATAACAAAATAAAGTGGGTTGTAGTTGGAGCCATCAATAAAAGTAACTTTGAGGTATTAAGCGATGAAATTTTAAAAAAGCAGGTTATTTTGTGGGGATATGAATCGCAACTCTATAAGTTATACAGGATGTGTGATATTTATTTGGACTTGCCGCGTTCTGGTGGAGGCGGTTCAACTGCGTTGGCAGTTCAGTGCGGATTACCGGCTATCATTGTTCGTTCTTTTTCAGATATTATACCATTTTTGGGGGAAGAGAATGCTGTTAAGAGTTTTGACGATTCGCTGGACCTACTTAGAGAACTTGTACAAAGCCGGGTAAAAAGAAAGCAGATAAATAAAATGGAGTATCAAAGGCTTATGGCAAAACGGTTTTCAATAGATAATTTTGCTAAGGTAATTGCAGATGAAATAATTGGTACAGGCAGATAGAGAGGAACTGCAATGGGAGACAGAATAATAAATGTAACAAGATCAACAATGCCATCCTTTGAAGAGTATACGGATCAGATTAAGGATATTTGGGATACACATTGGCTCACAAATATGGGTTCTAAACATCATGAACTGGAAGAAGCATTAAAAAGCTTTTTAGAGGTGGAAAATATTTCATTGATGTGCAATGGACATTTGGCTCTGGAACTTGGATTACAGGCGATGAACTTGCATGGAGAAGTGATTACTACACCATTTACATTTGCATCGACAACACATGCAATAGTGCGTAATGGATTAAGGCCGGTTTTCTGTGACATTAATGAGAACAATTTTACAATTGATGCGGAAAAAATAGAAGACTTGATAACAGATGAGACATCTGCGATTTTGCCGGTTCATGTTTATGGCAATGTCTGTGAAATTGAAAAAATCCAAAAGCTTGCAATAAAGTATGGACTAAAAGTTATTTATGACGCGGCACATGCCTTTGGCGTTACATATAAAGGGCGAGGGATAGGAACATTTGGTAATGCCGCTATGTTCAGCTTTCATGCAACTAAGGTTTTTAACACTATTGAAGGAGGAGCGGTTTGTTTTTCTGATAATGAATATGGACTGGATTTATTCAGGCTTAAAAATTTTGGGATACGAGGGCCAGAGGAAGTTGATTTTGTAGGTGCAAATGCAAAAATGAACGAATTTCAGGCAGCGATGGGGCTATGCAATCTGCGACATGTAGAGGAAGCTATTGAAAAAAGAAAAAGGATAGTTGGAACCTATCGAAAAAACCTTGCATCAGTGGATGGAATATATATACAGAAAGAACAGGAAAATGTTAAATCTAACTATTCGTACTTTCCGATAGTAATTGACGAGAAAACGTACGGATTATCAAGAAATGAATTGTTTACTGTTCTGGAAAAGAGTGGGATAAATGCACGAAAATACTTCTATCCGCTGACGAATCGATTTAGATGTTATGAGACATTATATGAGAAATATCCAACCCCGGTTGCTCTTAGAATTGCAAACAGAATATTGACATTGCCGTTGTACTCTGATCTTGCATTAGAAGACGTTGAATATATTTGTAAAGTGATACAGGAGGTGCAAAGATGATTTATGGCATAATGCAGCCTTATTTTTTCCCTTATGTCGGGTATTTTTCATTAATCGAATATTCGGACAGATTTATTTTCTTTGATACTCCGCAGTATATTAATCATGGTTGGGTAAACAGAAACAGAATACTTAATCCGAATGGTGAGCCAATATATATTATTGTTCCGGTTAAAAAAAGTCCTCGGGAGACGCCTATCAATAAAATGGAAATAGTAAATGGAAGCGACTGGAAAGAAAAAATTTATGGACAAATTACAATATATAGGAAAAAGGCTCCTTTCTATAAAGATACGGAGGCATTTCTGCACTATGTTTTAGACGAATTTAAAGGAGCATCCTTATCAGAACTTAATATTCGCGCAACAGTCGAGAGCTGCAAAAAAATTGGAATAGAATGTCAGTTTGATACTTTTTCTAAAATGAATATAGAAATAGCGCCGATTCATGAACCGGATGAATGGGCTCTGAATATTACTAAAGCATTAGGTGGGGATGTCTATGTAAATCCACCGGGCGGACAAAGTTTTTTTGATAAGTCAAAATATGAAAAGAATAATATTGAATTACGCTTTTTGGAATCGAACTTGCGAAGATATGTTCAGAGAACCGGAAGATTTGAACCTGGTTTATCAATTCTGGATGTAATGATGTTTTGCAAAAATAATGAGGTTAAAGAAATCATACAAGATTACAAAGTGATTTAAAGGACAATAAAAATGAAGGAATACGGCGGTTATATAGAACTTGACAATTTTATGGGAAGAGAGTTTTACCCAGATGCTATTTCGTTGAATTGCGGAAGAAGTTGTCTGGCCTATTTAATTAAGGCAAAAAAAATAAAAAAAATGTATATTCCATATTTTCTTTGCAGTACTGTCAAGATGTGTTGTGAAGCATATGGTGTTGAATATGTTTATTACAATATAACATCTGAATTTAAGCCGGTTTTGTTTGATGCAAAGAGTGATGATTATGTGTATGTGGTAAATTTCTATGGCCTTTTATCAGACGATTATATTTATGAGCTGAAGGATAAATATGAAAATTTAATTTTGGATAATTCGCAGGCATTTTATCGGGAACCACTTAGAGGCATAGACACAATATATGTTTGCCGAAAGTTTTTTGGGGTGGCAGATGGTGCATACCTTTATACAGATAAAAAAATAGATGAAAAAATAGATGATGATTGCTGCTATGACAGAATGACCTTTCTGCTGGGAAGATATGAAAAAAGCGCAAGTGAATTTTATGGAGAGTATGTAAAAAATAATAAATATTTTGACAATCTATTATTTAGAGGCTGCTCAAAAATTTCAAGAAACCTACTAAAGGCTATTGATTATGAAAAAACAAAAAATATCAGAACTCAGAATTTTAGAAAACTGGATGTCCTTTTAAATAATATTAATGAATTACGTGTAGGTGATGTAGAGGGAGCATTTGCGTATCCGCTATTGATAGAAGACGGAGCGCGAATCAAACAGGAATTGATTAAAGAAAAAATATATATTCCAACTCTTTGGGAGGATGTATTCGGTTTATGTGACGTAAAAACAATTGAATACAGATACGTGGTTAATATTTTGCCGATACCGGTAGATCAAAGGTATTCTGCTGCAGATATGGAATATCTGGCGGAGAAGATAATAAGAAAGGTTAGCTTATAATGAACATAATCGGAACAGTGAGCTTTCAAAGCAGTTATTACGAGCATAGCAGTAAACGGTTATTAGTACAGGGCTGGTTTCTTGCAAAAGAAGGATATGATGCGGTTAAAGTTAATGGCAAACGGGCAAAAACAGGGGTGGAACGACCTGACGTATATAATCGGTTTCCAGAATATAATATGCGAAATTCCGGTTTTGTTTTTGATACCATTATTCAAAGTGATGACTATTCGAGGTCGGATTATGTACCTGCCAAGGTCGAAGTAATAAAAGATGAAAAAATTATCTTTTCCAAAATATATGAAGTACAAATCAAGCAAGAGATACAGACCAACAAAGTAGAGAAAATATTACTGACGAATAATATTAAGAAGAATGTTTCATTTGCGTTTGAGACAGATATACCACTTTTTAACCTTAAATATATAATTCGGAATACTGAAGACTCCAATGCACCTCATGTAGGTGCAACAGCAAGAGCCGGAATTGCCGTTTTATATAAAAAACGCGGTGAGCACAACTGGATGCCCGTTGATACATATTCCCGAACGAATGATATTCCAGTAAATTTAACCCATATGCTGGGTGTCGGCGAATCGTATAGTGTATTAATTTACACACCTATAGAAGCAGTTGTAGAGAAGATGTGGGTTGTAATTGATAAAAATTATAAATTTCAAATTATACCCTTAAATGAGCAATTTATCTGGTTGGGGGGGGTACACACATATGGGTTGGGAGTATCTGCTGCCTCAATGAAATTTAGTAATATGATTCAAAGAAGATTTGCCTCAAGCGGAGAAACATATGCTTGTATAGGGTCTACCTATTTAAGGGAGATATATAAAGAATTAAGCGAAAAGAATCTTTTAAAATTAAATATGGAAATGATAGCAGTGTTAGAAATATCTATATATACTCTTGAAGATGAAGAGCTCATTGAAAAAATATTAACGATTTTATTAAAAGTGTGTAAATGTGTTATGGTGTGGCATGCACAGATAGAAAAAAATACTAAGAATAAGATTTATTTTTTACTGAAAAAATTTTCGGACAAAAGAATTATATATATGGACCTGGATTATATTTTTGATAAAATGAGGGATCAATGTACAATTACAGACCAGTATATTAATGATGCGGGAAACGCAGTGATATGCATGAAAATGGTGGAAGGCTTACAAATGTTTGTGAAAAGGATTGAGAAAATTGAAAGATAATGATTCAAGTTTAATTAATTGGATAAATGTTCTTACGCACCCTTCATTAGTAAGGGGAACACTGAATATTACATCAAATCAAGTTGATTTTCTCAAGTGCTCGGAAGATGCCATCAAAGAGACCGTGCAACGAGGGGAATATTTTCAAAGGCTGCTCGATTTATTTAAAGATAACAATAGCGGATGTCGAATATGTTTTGTGACAAATAGTGATACTGTTTTTATAAAGGGGCGAGTAAGGCGCAGATGGAGCCATGGTAAATTGACACATTGGGGCGGAAGCGGTTTGGATGTATATAAGTTAAAAAATAATTACACTTTATTTGAACATATTAGTGTATATGGACCAGTACTAGACGGTGCGGATGATTTTTACTTTAGCATAATTAATAGAGATGCAGAAAATCCTTTTTATATCTACCTGCCTACATACAACTGTATAGAGGAATTATATGTTGGTGTAAAAGAGGGGTGTTATTTAAGAGAAGAGTGGAACTTTGAAAGTTTGGTTCCGGTTATCTTTTTTGGGAATTCTGTTACGCAAGGGGCATCAGCAAGCAGAAGCGGAAATGCGTATCCAAATATTGTACAGAGAAAACTGCAACAGAATATACTGAATTTGTCATTTTCTGGTTTTTGTCTGGGACAAAAAGGTTTTGCAGAAGAGATTGGAAAATTAAATTGCAGAAGTATTGTAATTGACTATTCAAGAAATGAGGCTGACAAAGAGATTTTTAGAGAAAAGTATGTGCGATTCTATTCTCTAATCAGAGAGCTACACCCTAATGTTAGAATTATTTTTCTAACATCGTTTAATTTTAATAATATGAAGGAGTTTTCCGGATTTGACAATATAATTAATGATGTATATAAAAAGGCTGTTGAAGATGGTGAAAACGTGAAACTCATTAATACCATGAATTGTTTTTCAAACATGGAATATGATTTATTAGCGACAGATGGATGCCATTTAAATGATGCCGGCATGTATATTATAGCTTCGGAAATTGTAAAGAAAATTGTAGAAGAATGAAAGGCATATATAAAGAAATATGAAAGTAATAGAAAGCGTAAGCAAAACGTCATATTATAATACGAATAACCAATATTGTTTTATAAACGGATGGTTTTTTTCGGATGAGGGATATGATGAAATTCGAATAAACGGATATTCGGCACATATTGGATTAAGCAGGCCGGACGTACATAAAAATATTCCGCAATGTCCGGTCAACTGTGGATATGAGTTGGAAATGAAAATCCCCCATTTTAGCGGTACTGTGTCTTTAGAAGCATATTTGGGGGGGGTAAAAAGGTATAGTCTTGAGAAGGAAATACCAATTGTGGAATATGGGATTGACAAAAAGAAAAATATTATTTTGTGTGGTATTGATTCAAACACCGAATCAATATATTACGCAGGCCAGGGAGTGCTGCACTTCAAGGGAATATTAAGTTGTACGGGAAAAAAGTTTCATTCATTAAAAAAAATAGATGTTCAAGATTTTATGGCAGAAAAACATATTTTATATATTGTTGCAGATGGAGAGAAAGATTACTGGACAGCGTATCTTCGTAATAAAGGTTTCCATGAATTTAAGGATTTTGTTTTGGCCTCTGTTTTCGTAGAGCTGGGAAAAGGTAAAAAGATGATAATAGCGAATGGAAATTGCCATATAAGCAGGGTACTTGCTGGGATTCAAAATAGTGAATTGGCAAAGAATTATTTTATTTATCATATTCCGCTCATATATCTAAATAAAGGTAAACGTATTGAAGAAGATGTCCTTTCAAATACAGATGTATATATTCATCAGGACATAGCAGAAAACAATAAATTCGGATACAAACTATCGGACGCATATACGGTTGCGCACTTGAAAAGTAAATGTACTGAAATTAGCATACCAAACCTATTTGGCATAGGTAGAATGTTCTATCCCTTTTCAACAATGGCAAATGCACATGACCATGATTACGAAGGACTCGGATTATTTCCTTATGCGGATGCCGTTCCGGAAATGATTGTAAAGAAAAACTGCAAGTTAGAGGAAGCAGTAGAGGAGGCTTCTTTGCTAAATGGATCAATAACAGAGAACTTTAAAAAATATATGGACACGCTGATAGAACGAGAACGAGTCTGCAGTGTAAAAATAAGCAGCTATATAATGAATCATTACAAAAGAAAAAGGATATTTTGGGATCCGGGACATCCGACAAATGAAGTAATTGGCGAAATATTGAGGCAGATAGGGGCAATTCTGAGAGTAGATTTGGGCGAGGTATCTATACCGAATGAAATGGATACATATCAGATGCCGGTTTATAAAGCAGTGAAAAAAGCTTTGGGCATATTGTGGGATGAATCGGTGATGAGAAAAGAGACAGGACATATGCTTTCATGTGTGGAGTTTAACCTAAAAGAATATATAAATCAGTACATATGGTGGTGTTATGAAATAAAAAAGAATGAAGAGGATGTATTGTGAAAAAAAACATTTTAATTTTTCCGGCAGGAGCTGAAAATGCGTTAGAAATTTATGATGCCCTGCGCTACAACGTAAACGTTCAAATATATGGTGCGTCGGGAAAAAAGGATTTTGCTGAATATAAGTATCCGACAGATATGTATATCGAGGGCTCCTTTTACATCACCAGTCCCGATTTTGACGATACGTTTCAGAATATTTTAACGCAATATGGGATAGATGTTGTGATACCGACACATGATGATGTGGCATTGTATCTGGCGCAAAAAAGAGAGAGGTTCAGTGCAAAAATACTGGTATCAGATTATGAAACTGCCAGAATCTGCAGGGAAAAAAAATTGATGTATGACATGGTGAAAGATGAAGCTTTTTGCCCTTATGTTTATACATCGAAAGATATCCGCCAAAAGGATTTTCCTGTTTTTATTAAACCGAACAAGGGCGCCGGAGCAGTCGATGCCAGAGTAATAAATAGTTTTTACGAATTGCCACAGGATGACGATAAGTATGTGATTACGGAATATTTATGCGGCGAAGAATTATCGGTCGATTGTTTTACTGATAAAAATGGGACGTTGACATTTTGCGGCGCTCGAAGCCGAGATCGCATTCAAATGGGTATTGCTTTTCGATCAACCACAGTAGAGATGACCGAAGAAATTCATTATATAGCAAATACCCTCAATAATAAACTTAAGTTTTTCGGTGCCTGGTACTTTCAAATAAAGCGAAATTCTGAGGGGAAGTATAAATTACTCGAATTTTCCTGTAGACAAGCAGGAACAATGACCTTGTACAGGCATTTGGGAATTAACTTTCCCATGTTGGGTATATTTGAGCTTTTTGGAGTAGATACATCATTTATCTTAAATAAAGGCATATGTCAGGTAGAGAGATGTCTTTCCAATAAGTTTCATTATGTATGTGAATATCAAACGGTGTATATCGACTATGATGATACATTGGTTATAGACGGTAAAGTATGCGGAACATTAATTCAGTTTATTTTCCAATGTATTGACGAAAAAAAGAGAATTGTTCTTCTGACGCGGCATGAAGGCGACTTGGATGCGGACATGGCCACGCACCGAATTTCGAGGAGTATTTTTGATGAAGTATGCTGGATAGACGTCGACAAGCCTAAGGCAGAATGTATAAAGGACAGAAATTCTATTTTAGTTGACAACAGTTATAAAGAGCGAAAGGAAGTTAAGGAAGCACTTGGAATAAAAGTATTTGATGTGGATATGGTAGATATGCTTTTGCACGATTAAGGAAGAACAAATATTTTGCCCATTATTGAAATACATAAGAGGTCAAATGTTTAAAATAAAAGTTATAGAAATCAGGCGGGGTGACACTTCCCACATCTCCAACCAGGGCGACGGCTGCCCGTTCCGTCCTCAGATTTCTACAACTTCATGAGCATTATGTGTTTAAGCTGTTTACAATATACCCTTAATTACAGTAACTGTCAACCTTTTCAATGGCCCGTTTTGATAAAGAACTCTCTGCACATGGGGAAATGCCGGGACTTGCGCGGCAATATTGGAGATACTATGAGTGAACATTATATCACAGATGAAGAACTGGCGGAATACCACGCATACCATACAGCACAGGATATTATAGATAATCTGCAGGGAGGGATTGCTGCCCTGTGGACAATGAGTTTTCCGGAAGGCCCGTGCCTGATAGCGGGTGCAATGATTACTTTTGACAAAGGGCTTTCTTCCTTTCTGAACAGATGGAGTGAAAAGCATCCGAATCTGTTCCTGCTGTCGGAGGTAACAGGGGAATTTCGCAGATATACCGCGGAAAAGATAAGCTTCCCATTTATTTGCACGCCGCATTTGCTGGCAAAGGAGATGGCAGCTACAAAAATCGACGTGCCGGTTACGGATGAAATGCGACAGCTGGCGGAGGAAAAGCGTTATGTAAAGACGGCGGTTGAAAACTTTGCCCAGCGGCAGTTGCATCTGGGGAGCGGATATGCAGTTTTGTGGGGCTATTATGCCTATCACTATATTGAGACATTGTTGGAACGCATGAAACCATGCAAGGTAATCCTGTGGAATGAGTTTTATGCTTTTCATCATATATTCCGGGGCATATGCAGGGAGCGCGGCATACCGGTGGAGTACATGGAATTCGGCTGTATGCCGGGCACAATCTGCATAGAAGGAGAGGGACAGCAGGGGGAGAGCAGCGTAGCGAAGAATTATTCGGATTTTTTGAAAAAAGATGTGAACAGCCGGGAAATAAAGCAGGCAAAGCACATTCTTTCCTTCATAAGAGAGACGGCACTAAACAGAAATATACAGCCTAAGGTGTTATTTGAGGAGGTTCGATTGCAGAATTTCTGGCCGAAACGCAAGACACTGCTGTATTTGGGCCAAAATGATTATGAATCAGGCATGGTGCCTTATACAGACCATGCAAGGAGATACCATTCTCCCATTTTTGCATCTTCCCTGGAGGCGCTGGAATATTTGGAACTGCTTGCAATCAAAAACAAGTGGAATTTGATTTATAAACCCCATCCGATTATGAATTTTACAGGTCATATCGTGGATGGTAACCGGCTCCACGCCGATGTGGTATCGGACGTGGATATTCATTCAATCATTGATGCCTGCGACCTGGTAATTACCATTCTTTCACAGGGCGCTTATGTCAGCCTGATAAGAGAAAAGCCTGTTTTAATGCTGGGATACACGCAGCTTAGAGGAAAGGGGTGTACCTATGAAGCATTTTCTGAATCAGATATAGAGCGTCAGATAAAGAGAGCATTACATACGGGCTATAGAAGAGTGCAGAAGCATCATTTTATAAAACATGCGGCACAGGTTTTGAAATATTATCTATACGATGATGGAGCAGAGCGCGACTGTAGGTTTGGAATGGAGATGTAAGAGGCGGAATATGATTTCAGTTATTATTCCTGCATATAATGCGGAAAAAACAATTCAAAAATGTTTGAACAGTGTACTTGCACAGAGCTATAAGCAGTTAGAGATTATTGTGGTGGATGACGGTTCTGTGGACAACACATTTCATATTGTGAAAGAATATCAGAAAAAATTTGCAAATATGTATGTGAAGCAGCACGATAGGAACAAGGGATTATTTGCTGCGCGTTTAACTGGGGTGGCGGCTGCGCAGGGAAAATACATTGGATTCGTTGACAGTGATGATTATGTTTCGGCTGATTATTTCAGATTATTGCATCATAAAGCGGAAGAATCAGATGCAGATATGGTTTTAGGAGATTTTTTTCTGGAATATTCGGATGGAACAAGGAGATATTTTAATCTGGATTCCATTCGCAACCAGGATTTGAATTTAGCTAATGATGAAATCATGGATGCGTTTATGACGCAGGAGGGAACTTTCTATGGCTGGCAATTAGTCTGGAATAAACTGTACCAGGCAGAATTATGGAAAAAGAATCTTGAAAAATTTCAGATATTTTCTAGACAGTATCCGGGGCTGAACATGACAGAAGATATTGCGTTTTCGGTCGTATTATGGATGTCTGCCAAAAAGGTGGTAAATGTACATAATGCCGTCTATTACTATTGCCAGTCGGATGGCCAGATGACCGCATCAGGAACAGGGGCGCCGGAAGAACAAAACCTGAAAAAACTGCAGGATGTTTATTCGGCTTTTGCTTTTTTTAAAAGGCAGTTGGAGGAGGCGGAACTGTGGGATAAATACAAAGAGCAATACGATTCATGGAAAGGAAGCTATGGCAGGCTGTACGCGGGGAAATTTAAAAAAGGCGGCAATGTACAGCGTGTAATAAAGGACAAGTTTTTGGAAGGAGTCGGCGCGCAGGACGGAAAGAGGAATTGCTTGTCTGAAGGAGATTGGATTTACAGTTTATCGACAAAGGTTTCATCCTCTTGGGAACAACTGGAATCGCTGAAAAGGGCTATTATGAATCAACATATCAAGGCGGTAAGCTTTGATGTGTTTGACACATGCGTGCTTCGGCCGTTTTGGAAACCGACAGATTTATTTACATATATGACCCAATATTTTATTGAGCTTACAGATGCCTGCTCGGCCGTAGATTACACCAGCATTCGCATGGAGAGTGAGAAATGTGCGCGAAAAAGAAAAAAGGCCGGAAGCGAGGATATTGATATAGATGATATTTTTGTGGAGATGGAGCGTAAATATTGTCTGGATCATGACGTATGCCAAAAGTTGAAAGAAAAGGAACTGGAATTAGAGGTACAGTTTTCAACGGTACGCAAAATCGGAAAAGAATTATATGATCTGGCATTGTATTGCGGGAAAAAAATCTTTTTTACATCAGATATGTATTTGAGTACTGAAATCATTGCGCGTATTCTTAAAAAAAGCGGTTATCGCGAGTATGAGCAGATCTTTGTTTCTTCCGAAACAGGCGTCTCAAAATATACGGGACATATGTATTCCTATGTGCTGAAGAAAACCGGAATCAATGCGAAGGAACTGATTCATATGGGGGATGACAGGCATTCGGATTATGACATGCCTAAGAAAAGAAAAATACAATCATATCATATTCCTAAAACGAAGGATTTATTTTGCGGTTACTGCAGCAATATTTACAGTGGAAATTACTGGTATAAGAATGTGGAGTACTCATCTACAAACAGGGATTTGCAATTTGCGGCGGAAGGATTTCTGGGTTATCGTACAATGATGGCCATGGCGGCAAACAAACTGTTTGATAATCCTTACGTTTCTTATAACGAAAGCTCCGATTTTAATGCTTCACCGTTACATATCGGGTATTTTTTGCTGGGAATGTATTTATACAGCATTACGCAGTGGCTTGCTGAGCAGACTGCGGACCGAAAAGGACAGACTGTGCATTTTGCGGCAAGGGACGGATATTTGGTACAAAAGGCATATGAATTATTTCGTCAGGTCTGTCCCCTGCCGGACAGTAATTATTTATATGTGTCCCGAAAAGCATTGGTGCTGGCAAATGTGAGACAGAAAGCGGATATGCTTTCGCTGATAGATAACTTTAATATTTTTAACTCATCGCCAAAGAAGTTCATGACGTTTTTCAAAGATATCATGGAGCCGGAAGAAGTGAATCAATTTTTAACTGAGGCCGGGGCCCGGAATTATCCTGCAAACAAAAAGTTTGCTTCAAGAGACCAATATGAAGATTTTTTAAAGCTTTTTATTGATAAATGCTGGGATTTGGTAAAATGGGAAAAATACAGGAGTTGCGTCGGAGGTTATTTGTCTGAGCATATTTCAGAAGGAGACCTGCTTTTTGATATCGGATATAGCGGCAGGGTGGAATGTGCTTTAAAAAATATACTGGGATATGCAGTAGACTCATTCTACATTCATAATAACTCGGAAATTATAAAACGCCGGGAGCAGATTGCCGGATTTAAAAATACAACGATGTTTGACCATAAGCCCAATATTACAGGGGTAATTCGCGAACATGTTTTTATGAAGAACGCGCCATCGACAATTGGATATAGATATGATGAGAGCGGCAGGGCAGTTCCCGTGTTTGAAAATAAACGGGTGGGCGGATCGGCATATTCCATTACGGAGCTTTTGCAGGGTCATGCACTGGAATTTGTGGATGATATGATTTCTACCTTTGGAAAAAGTGTGTTTCAGTTATTTTATCGTTATGAAGATGCAGTGCAGCCCTTTGAATTTTATCTTCATCACGGGCAGCCCTTTGATCGAAGCATCTTTTCCGGAGTTACTTTTGAAGATGACTTTGGTTTGGGGAAAAAAGTATACGCGTTAAATTTTTGGTCGGAGGAAATAGGACGATTAAGGGGACAATATATCAATGACACTTCTGTGGATACAGAAACAGATGCGTATCATGTTTATCTGCAGCAGGATGTTATTAATCAGCCTGTGTTAAAGAAAGCCCTGTTTTGGCTGAAAAATGACCGAAGCTTCTTCTGGAAACGTGCAATGCAGTATATACGGGGGGAGAAATACTGATAATGTCAAAACGCCTGAGCGCTCTTTCCCCAAATAGTACTGACGGCATACGAATCTATTTGAAGAGTATTTACATAAATCAGGCTTATATAGTACATTTTTGGATAATGCATTTATACAGTATGTAATATCCTCCAGTTTGTAGTTTCGTGGATTAACCTGTATAATCTGAATTGGACAAAGCAGTGGTAACAGGGATTACAACAAAATGAGGTCATTATCAATGGACTACACTATGATTTATGTAGGAATGAATATACACAAGGAAACTTTTTCTTGCTGCTGTTACACCAGCGAGAAGGAAAAGCTAGAATATCCTCAAAAGAGGGAGAGGATCACGACAGTAAAATCCTTAACCATCTGAGAGTAACGCGCTTCTATTATGGCGATGATACTGTCTTTATATGTGGTTATGAGGCAAGGACCTCAGTCATACGTTCTGCCATCAGTATACGCAGCATAATGTGAAATATATCATTTTTGATCCTGCAACAATGACTAAGCCAACCAAGGGCAAGAAGATCAAGACGGATAAAAAGGATGTTTTCCCTATCGTTGGTGCCTAGCATACCATGATTATAGCGCAGTTTACATCCCGACAGAGCATGGCGAACAGATGAAGGAATATATCCATATGCGTCAGGATTATAAACTGAGCACAGGCATCAGTTGTCTGAAATAAGTATAGAAGGAAGTAATGCCGACCAAGAGGGAAATGAGAAATTTATCCACAAAAACAAGTGATTGTAGAATTGAGATCTATGAATGTGGATAACTTCCCAATTTCACGGAGAACTCAAAATTGGTAAATTCGAGGTATTCGGGCATACTATAATAAATTTTTCGTTTCAGAGTTGCTCTGGACGCAAGGAAGTTGACATAAAAAGAAGAATGTTATATAATTATGCAATTAAATAAAATGATTTATAACAAGCATAAAATAGGGAAGAAGGTACGCATATTTTTTGAAAGGCGGGATTAAAATGTGCCAAGAGTTTGACATTGCATTATCTTTTGCAACAGAAGAGCAGGAGTTGGTCGAAAAAGTTTATTACTATCTCAGAGCGGAAGGCTTGTCTGTATTTTATGCGCCCTCATCTGAGGCTCAGAAAATTTTAAGTGGAAGAAATCAGAGGGAAGTGTTTTATGAGATTTTTGCGTTAAGGGCAAAGTACGTTGCGCTGTTTGTGTCGAAAAACTATATTGCGAAAGCTGTTCCTATGGAAGAGGCTGAAATATCGTTTGTCAAACATGGTGACAATGAAACTGTCATCCCAATTTATTTGGATGAAGCGTCCTTGCCTGAGAATTTGCTCGATGCTAAAAAGACTAATTACTTGCGATCAAGCAATCCTGCTGCTATTACAGACCATCTTGCAGTAAAAATAAAATCTTCCGCGATTATGAACGCAAAGAAGGGGAAAAAGCAGCAAAAAGCTGAAAATGTAATGAATTTAAGTGGAAATATAGCAGGTATTCAGAATTTTATTCAATGTGGAAGGACAGATAACACATGAAATCTACAGATGAGGCCGAACAAAAGGCGGTTGAAGCTTCTGAACTACAGGACGAAAAAGAGGAATTAAATAATTACGAAGAGCTAGAGCAAAAAAAGCGTGTAGTTAACGAATTTAATGTTGAGGACAACGAAGCAAATATCCAGACGTTTATACAAAGCCCACAGGCATTGTACATAAATTATTATTCCCAGGGAGAGAAAGTACGGCCGTCAACTATATCTGATAATAAAACTTATGACCTGCGAGATCAAAGTGCGTGTTCTGAATTTGTGGAACATTATAAAAATGGTGAATATCTGTCAGCAGCAATTATTTTATCTGTTTTTGAACTTGTGGCATTGAGTGATTTACCTCGTTTAAGTTTAAGTCTCATGGAATATCTTCCGAAGAATAAGACCGCCAAAGATGATATTCAGGAGCCAAGTGTACAGCAGGATGCTTACATTTCATTAAGAACTATTCTGTCTGTTATCGGAGGGCAATCCTTTATTACGGAGGAGGGTCAACAGTGCATAGGACTGGGAAAGGACTCTCAACATGCACTTAAAAATTTTTTTGATCTTTTTCCGGCGTTGCGGTGTTCTATTATTTCGTGGATTCTTCAAGTTAATAATGTATTTCGATATCGTACAACGTTTGACGCATACCAAATTATAATGGCATTTGTAAGAATCATTTCCGTTGATTTTATTGATTCGAAACGAAATATTTTTCCGCAATTGTATGCCAATCCAGTTAATGCGGGTTTGTTGGGTAATATTGTCTATAGACTGCATGAAAACAATGAAACAAAAGAAGAAGCGCGTGCTGTTATAAGGCAATGGATACGTTCGGACAGTACATGGCTGTGGCGACCTTTATGTCTGGAATATTCGATGTTTGCGGATAACAAGGCAGATACTGCATATGAAGGGGATATTGTAAAGGTACTCAGTAAAAGAATAAATACTTTTAGTCAATCGGATATTTCATTTATTGTGCGGATTATGTTTCAGTCAAAAAGTTGCAGAACAATGATAACGGAAGTGCTTTCGCGGGCATATGCTATTTCTCATACAGCAGGCGAAAAAACAAGTATTGCTCATTTTTACATAAAGCTGGTGAGACAAAGCTATTATATGGTAAACCGTAAGTATATGGAACTTCCTCTGGTCTCTTGTGACACAAAGGAACAGCAAAAAAATATTACAGATATCATCGGGAGAGCGATGTCTGAGTATGGTCTGCGAAAACAATTATATGCCATTTTGAAGGCATATTTGAACGAAGTGTCCGGCTATCAGTACGCTTCGAATGAAATCATGCACATTTCTGCTTTTTTTTATAATATGACATTATCTGGGCGCAGATATCAGGCAGATGTTCTGCAGTTTTTAAAAGGTTGCAATAGCAAAATATCGGAGAATATCTATACTCAGTTGAGTAAAGTCTTTACGAAGGAGGGAAATTAGATGAATGAGTTTGTTAATAAACTGATTATTAAAGAAGAGGAATATGAGGGTGGGTTTTTCCCACAAATTCCCAATTATAAAAAACGAGGTTCAGCTTTTATTCTGACTGGCGGCGACAATGATGATATTTTGGTTGATGAGCATACAACAACGAAGCAAATCCGGCAAGGAAGATATGGGAAGCTCATTGAAATATCAACCCTGCCCTATACTAAGGAACTCCGATTTAATTCTGTTAGCAAGGAGATGGCATATTCCTTTGACGTATATGTCAGGGCAGTTATACAGGTATATGATCCCATAATCTTTTATGAAAACAGAAATTTAGATGTTGATTCGTATTTCGATAATCTTTTTTCGCTTGATGTTAAAAAAATTACTCAAAAATATGGTGTTTTAAATTATACTGGGATGGACGAAGAACTAAAAGACAAGCTTTCAACATACGATTCGCTTGATACAACGATAGGATTCAGCTATCGTATATCGGTAGTAGACGCTGTGCCGGGTGAAAAGGCGCAGGAATATGTTGAGAGGTATGGCAGGCAGCAAATAGAGGATGAGTTAAGAAAATATACAAACAACTTAATTACGTCTCTGGCAACTACTTACGAAGAGGCAGTGCAGCAGGAAGTTATTGAAGGCAAACTGTCTCAAACCGAAGCCATTTTGAAGATAGATGAATACAAGCAATTATCCTATAATAACAAAGTTAAAAAGTATGAGGAATTGATGGAAAAAGGTATTTTTACTAATGATGAAATGAGAAAATATGTAATATCTGCGCTGGAAACTATTAAAATCAACTCGCAGGCTCTTATAGAAGATGAGATAGGTGAATCTGATAAAAGAGATGCTTCCCACATGGATTTATTCTATCCAGGAGAAGAATCATGATGGAAGTGATATTTTATTATTTGAGTTTGCCAACACCGATCAGAGCGGCTGTTCTTATGTTGCCTTTTTTATTTTTATGGGCATTGCTGGGGAAAAAAATATTATTTGTTTTATCATTAATCCCATATATATTAAGTCTTCTTTTTGAAAAGGTGTATATAATTGTGGAATTACCTTTCTCATTGCTTCATAGGACATTGGGCGGTATTTTTCACAAGATAGAAAATTACTTGTCTAAGGTTGGAAAGGGAATAGATAAGGGGATCATTAAATGGTATTCTTCTTGGCATAATGCAAAGTGTTCATATCTAGGAAGGGCCTTTTTGATTTGCTTTATACTGATAGTATACATAACGCTTCCACAATTTATTCGAACAGAGTATATTATAGTAAATTTTGGTGAAAAACTTTATCTGGAAGGTGAGTCAAGGCTAACTGCTTGGTTAGAAAAACAAGTTTTAAGTGATTCTTCAGAATCGGTCACTGCAGATATGGAAAGTCAGGGTTCAAAAATGGACTGTGATGACAGTGAGAATAATTTGCTTTTTGAGGAAGATTTTGAGGAAAGGTTTATTGTTGAAGGGCTTAAATCCTCCTTGTTGTTAAGAGATATACCATCTGTTCGAGATAGTGTTACATTAGCTCGGCTGCACAATGGTGACATAGTCATATGGAAAGGGCAGTTAATTTTTTCGGAGGTAGATGGACGAGTGGAGCCATGGATAAAAATTACGACTTCCGAAGGATTAGAGGGTTGGAGTAGGCTTTTGTATTTGCACCCCGAAATATATGAGAACAATGAGTTTAAAATGACCCAATAGGAGACATTTTGGCAGGTGTCTAATGGTTAATAAATGGAAAGGTACATCAAGAGATGTGCGTACTTTGTACTATTACTCCGTAACCGTTCTATTTTCGTCTGTGGGGTAATGAGGGACATCTCTTTTTCCAATAACAAAGTTCTTTCTGCTAATACAGTTTGTCACTATAGTGTGTGGTTGCTTTATTTTGCCTATTTGTAGGATTATTAAGCGCTTACCCAAAGAGCAAGACATGGGAAGGGTTCAATTATTCCCTCAATCAGGAGAAATACCTGAAAGTATTTCTGGATGACGGCGAAGTCCCGATGGATAATAATGCAGCGGAACAGTCAATCCGTGGATTCTGTATCGGAAAAAAGAACTGGGTCATGATTGATACAGTTGCCGGAGCCAAATCCAGCGCCATCATCTACAGCATTGCGGAAACGGCAAAGGCAAACAACCTAAAACCGTATGAATACTTTGAATACCTGCTCACCGAGATACCAAAGCATCTGGACGATACAAACCGTACTTTTTTGGATGACCTGCTCCCCTGGTCGCCAAACCTTCCAGCGAACTGCCGGAAGCCTGATAAAGATAAAGTTGAATAATCCGGGTGATTTTGAAGTGAAATAAGTCTGGAGCAGATCTGTTTCTATTATACAGGTTTGCTCCAGTTTTGTATAGGTACACACTATCTATCGTTTACGGTTAGCCGGCAACTTACACACTTTATATTACACTCCCAACGACATTAGTTATTATGCATCAGTGAAAAGATTTAGTTTGTTTCAGTTCATTCGTAAATAGGATAGGTTCTTTCTCTAAGTAGTATGGTTAGAGTTTTTTCTTTTATGTTCCAGATCACAGTATTCTGACAATTTTTCAAGTGTCCGATACATCAAGGGACCGCAGATGGGTTTTCAATACCCAATTTACATTCAAAGGTTCGACATGTTGCCCTCTTGCCAGAGGCCTTATAAAAATAGAAATTTTTATTTACTATATCTATTTAAATGGACAATAAATCGATCTTTAGCTGAATCAGTATAATTTTTAATATGCATTTTAAAATACTCAACGGCCGCATTAACATCACCTAACTCCGCTTGAATTATTGCCTCCATACATACTATATTATTACAATATCTTTGCTTCAAGTCTGATGTTTTAAACAGATTAACAACTGTTTGCATAGTTTCTATGTCATTAAATCTCTCTGCAATATCAAACTTTATTAATTCAGCATAATGAATTCGTTTATTCATATGGATCGCTTGATCAATATATTCCTTAGCTTCATCATAATCATTTTCAATGAATGCGGCATATTGAGCCTTAAGACGAAGTGTAAGTTCTTTGGACATACTATTTCCTATATTTTCCATATTGCTAATCAATTCCAATAGAATATCCTTTTTCTTTTCATAGCCATTTGTTTTAATCACACACGTAAAATATGCCTGAATATGATATGGATTATCTTTAGAATTTGCATAGTTTACTCTTGCCAATTCCAAAGCTGAATCATAATCCTGCATTCCTATATATGCTTGTACTTTTTCTCTTTTTGCCTTAGAAAAATTTTCTCTTTTCTCTAAACTACTATTAATTCTTTCCAATGCCTTATCAAATTTTCCAATTTGTCTATAATAAAATCCGAATAGAAAATCATGGTCTGCTCCTTCTATACTCATTACCTCTTCCTTAAACCTTGAATCTTTAAGTTTAGCCAAAGCAGAACATAACAAATATCTAATTTCAAATATAATTCTATCATCTATAAATGAAGAACTCTGCAAAGCCTTATCTGCAAATTTTGTAACCTCCTTATATTTCCCTTCTTTATATAAATCTGACATAGTTTTCAAATAAATTGATGGTATAATAAATTTACTATCTATTTCAATTCCTTCAATTAATGACATCTTTAAACTATGTAATAATTCCGGAATATCATAGTCTGATCCATCAATTTCATTTATAAACCTATTAACATTCTCTTTTAACTTATTTTGATATTTATCAACAATTCTATATTCACTTCTTTGCAAATAATCCTTTATTGTATCATTTACTCTAATGTACTCTTGCAGAACACCAACATATTCACATATCCCTCTATTATATAGTAATTCAATATATCGGGTATATTTTTGTATATCCGATGTTATAGAAAGTATATAACTAATACTAATGTAATCAAAAGAACTAATTAATACAAGAAAATCCATCAAATCTGAAATTTTTCTTATATCCTGCAACATAATAGCAGCTTTTTGAAAATTAAAATTAACAACATCATTTGAATTTTTAAAAAAGAAGTTCCACCCATGTTCTTTTATCATCATTACTGCAAAAAATACTTGTTCGGGGTATCCTGACAGTAAATCACTGATTATTTTTATTTGTTATATATTTAAATCAACTTTTTCTAATTCAAGGTATCTTTTTAACAATCCATTTCTTTCTTTAATATCTAATTCCGGTAATGCAACACTATATAGATAATCCATATTATATTCTTTTTGGAAATATCTAAATTGACATGTCAACAAAAAAGTCACCTTATTTTTAACTGAAGGATTTTGAATGCCTTTCACAAACCACGCTGCTACACTTCCCTCATAACTAACAACACATCCATTATCAACAATAAAAATAATTTCTTTATTTTTCTGCAATTCAATTATAAGTTGCACAAATAAATCTATTTTAGCATCCATATCCATCATTACAATTTTTTCGATTGAGACATCTAAACCTGTAACCAATCCAAGATCATACAATTTTAAAATACAGTCCTCTATACTTTCATCAGATTGCAGAACTATTGTCGAAAATGGGTATGTATCCTTTACAATATTACTTTTATATAAACTCTGCCTTAAAAAAGTTTTTCTGCCTATCCCTTCCAAGCCAGACGCTATAATTGCAATTGGCATTTCTCGTTCAAAATCATCAATCCGTTCTTCGAATTTTTGCAAAAACTCATTGCGTCCTACAAAAAGTAAATTCCTCTCTTTCAATTTAGGATGTTTTTCATAAGAAATCTCTATCATTCTTTGTCTAATTATGTTAGCAGCTTTTACCTGACTACATATTCTTTGAATATTATATGCTTTCTTCATCCACAAAGGTATTCTATCATCATCATACTTTACATGCTCATCAATTATGATTGGACATATCTGATTTAATTTTTTCTCTTCAACTAAATTTTCCACTTTAATCAACTCACTTTGTACCCATGGTGAATTTAGTGCTTTATTTGACAAAAAGATTACAAATAAATCTGTCCTTTCTAATTGATAATATATTTCCTCAATAGTTTTTCTTCCTTCCTGGAATGCTGCATTATCAATAACAACGCTATCTGTTCCCAAAGCTCTTATTAATCTTCTATATACAATATCAACATACCATTCTTTATCTGAACTACTGTGTGACAAAAAAACTTTCGCCATATACTTTTCCTCCGTATATTTTTTTATTATTTGCACATACTCATATTATGAACACATATTTCTTCCCTAAATTACCAAGTGAAAAATACAAGTTTATCAATTTGAACAAACGAACAGTTTTCCTAAACAAGGGTGTTCTATGTACATCAGCCTTTTCTATTTTATTATCACATACTATTTATGGAAAAAAAATATGTATATATGACATTAATGGAAATCGGATTGTTACTATCTCCTTCCCTATAACCTTATCTAAAATACCCTATATACTTTCTGATAATTTTATTCAATTTATTATCACAGATACTCCAATTTGTATTATTTAATTCATTAAATCAATAACCACCAATTAAGTTGGTGACCTCCTCAAAGCCAATGTTACTGCTCTCCCCCAAGGGCGGTGTCGCAAGTATTATTGCTTGTTCGCTTACAAAGCAATATTTCCTGAATCTGCTTTCCGCAATTTTTCGCCTGCTCGTTTATATATCTCTGTACTGATTCATCTGTAATATATCTAACTGTCTTCATCTAATAATTTTTCACATAACGGTTTGTCCTACTTAGTTTATAACTCTGTATGTCCGTCATATATCGTCAGTAAGTATATCATAAGATTAAAACGTCCTTATAATTAAGAATAATTGCATATCAAATATAAGTCAATACATAAATGGTTTAATTTTTTGGAAAACGCTGATTAATACAATGCCTGTGCTCCCAATTTATGAGCTCGAAGTCTTTTAGGTTTATAACCACTATTTGGGGAATATGGAAGTAGATTTCTCCCTATCTATGCCGCCTCCTGTGCATAACTCTCCCAAATGGGCATAGTTATACCGCACAGAGATCTGTTATCCGTTTGGCTCTGATACACATCAGAAGATTTGCCGCTCGAAACAACATATGAAATCGATGTAGATTTTTGGCGTTCAATCACTTTGCCCCGGTCCAGTCCCCTGTACCCGTTAGGACATTTACTGCTGGATAGCCTTTGGTTGATGCGGTAGTCAATCCGGCTCAGATGTTCATTCGCCCCTTTCAGATACGCCAAGGTATCCTGGAGCACCGTACAGGACTTCATATCTGCATGCAGAAGTCTGACCGCTTCGTTGGAGTCATGTACATTTGCTGCCGTGCTGGTGATCGTATACACATACCCAATCTCGGCATCAACACCGGAATAAACTTTCATTCCGAAGAACCGTTCGTTGCACTTTTTTATCTGGTGCATTTCAGAATCCCGTTCGCCGTCTTTGTTTTTGGTGGAAGGCGGAGCGGCAATGATTGTTGCGTCTACAATCGTACCACCGTGCATCATCAGTCCTGTTGCATCCAGATATGGCAGATCGGAACGTTCAGACAATGACGATTCCCAGAACGGTTATAAGAACAAGCAGATGAATAGCCGTTATGGCAACATGGAGATATCAGTCCTCCAGGACCGTAAGTCTTTCTGTGCCGACCTGAAGACCATCTATCAGGCACCAACAGAGAAAATAGCTCTGGAGGTCTTGGAGCGCGTGACGGAAAAATGGGATGGGAAATATCCGAATTCCATGAAGAGCTGGAAGCAGAACTGGGACGCCATCTCCCCGATCTTCAAGTTCTCCACAACTGTAAGAAAGGTCATTTATACCACGAACGCCATAGAGAGCCTGAATTCCACTTACAGGAAGCTGAACTGCCAGCCCAATCATTATCATGGAAGACTTGTATTTACAGACTTTTGTTCACGCACTCTATTCTTTAAGTTTGTAAAAAATTTTACATCCCTATCCCAAACCGTTGCTTCCAGCAGAATGTCCGTTTCTGCAACAATTTGGCGGCCCTTACCAAATAAAGAGCATCATACATCTCATTTCACATAATAATGTCTTTTTATCCAGGAAGACAAGCCATCTAAGCCGGGATAAACAATTCGCTCATTGACGTTAAGCTGATCCAGCATATCCCGGATTCTCCATTTCAGGGATTTATCAATTATAAATTTGATGGTATGTTTTGTTTTATCTTCCAAGAAAGCCTCAATATTATCTATTCCTCTTGGAATAATCGAAAAATAGGAGTATTGATTGATGATTCGCTGATCTATTGAAGGCGGCTCTAATAGAACCATAGCATTTGCCTGCATATCATTATCATACTGTAAAAGCCCTTTGGCTACTTGCTCCAGCATTTCTATTGTAAATAGAAACGATTTTTCCTCTGCCAGTACCTCTTTATAACAGTCCGGCAGCAATTCATTTATTTCTTTAATGTCTATGGCCCAAACGGCACAATCATTATCCTGCATTTGCGAAAACGGTTCTCCGCTTGTTGCAAAATGCAATGCTGTCAATGGCGAATACGTCCAATCAAGAAGTCGGGTTGGCAATCCGTGATGCTGTCCTATAATCAGCTGGCGCCAAACGGAATCAAAAAGTCCGGGGTTCTCAATAGATGCATACTTTGTAAAATTCCGTAAAATTGAATTTTCTAGAGTTCCTCCTTGTTCCTTACAATTTCTTGCAAGGCTTGTCTCCAAATGAAAATGTACATTTGGCAGCCCTCTGTATAAATAGGATGAACGATACCTGTTAATTCGGCTATCATATGCCTGTTCTGCTATTATTTTCCAAATTTCCTGGAATTCGTGAATTTCTTTAATGGCAATCATATTTATCTCCGTGTACGCTGAAAAGGATGTTAAGAATTTATATATTTTAGTAATTTTGGTTTGTGACCGGCAGCTATTATATCATGTCCGGCTTCATATAATACAGACAATCCTTTTATGTCATTTATGTATTTTTCAAGACTATTATATCCGGTTAATGTTTTTTCTATTTTTAAATAATCGGGAAATTCCGCAACGTTCTTTAACAGTAGAGATGCTATGCTTATGTTTCCATGTTTAGCATATCCGACTTCATAGGGAACCCACCATGACATTCTTGTATTCTTTGTTACCAATACCAAAATATGTGTACTTTCCGTCAATGCGTTTTCTATGCATTCAACTATTTTTTTGGAGTCATTAGACTGTACTGCTGATTGCAAACCGTCGTCGTTATCATCCAAATATACGTCTATGCCGGAATCCATTATGTATGAAGCGATAGCGCGGGCTGCATCTAAATCCTCATATTTATGAGATATAAAAATACATTCATTATACAATTGCGTCGATTCATATTTGAGAGATCCTTTGGCTCTATTTATTCCTTTACTCATTTTTCTGCTCCCGAATAACCATGATTTATTTATGTGCTATATTTATATTATAACCATATTTAAATATTTGCAAGCCTTAATTTGTTTAAATATTAATAAAAAGAATTATGTTATTTTCGTATTTTCTATGAAAAATTATGTTACTATAAAAATAATACTGATAATCTATAAATCTATCAAAAAGAACTTGCGCAAAAACGACATATATGATACACTCTTTCTTGTAAGAGAACAGAAATCACATCGCGCTTCGCAGAAATTTGCATATCAAAGCGCATTTCAGGCTACTCGCCGCTGATTCAGCTTTTACACATAGCAGGCGGGAGACTGGGAGGCCGGGAACTGCGGAGACTTCATTTTTCTTGACTGTGTACTATGAAATATTGGGATGCAACAGACTATACAGACCGCCGACCCTGCTCAAGGCAAGCAAATCCATGTTGAACAGATTATTTCAATTGTTTTGTAGCTGCTTGCATATGAAACGGGTAGCTGGGCGTATATCTTGTTGATTTCCTGGACAGAGGAGAAAATGAAGGATGGAAATATTTCCTGGGAGAAATGAGTCAAAGGATGTGACCCAGAAGAATTTAGAGGGTTTTCCGGACGTGGCGGCGGACATTTTGAATGTCTTTATCTACGAAGGAAAGCAAGCGGTGCGGGCTTTGGATTTATATCCTGCGCCCACGGAGACAGGGTACGCAGCCCCCGGTTCTGTTTTGAGAAACCAGCTGGAGGACATATCCAAGTACGAAATGCAGGACGGGAAAATCCGGGTGCAATACCTGTTGGCGAACCAGTCTGATGTGGACAATAAAATGATCTTGCGTAAGACAGGGTATGTAGGGGCTGCTTATCGTGAGCAGTATGACAGGAAAGTGCAGGATGATTTTCCTGTAGTGAGCCTATTGTTGTACTGGGGCAAAGGAAAGTGGAGCAGTCCCCGCAGTATCCGGGACTTTTTCCAGGAAAAAGACTTATCTCCGCAAATCCGAAATCTGCTGGACGACATTAGGCTTCATGTATTTGAGATGCGGAATCTGTCGCTGGAGGTAAGGGAACAATTTCAAAGTGATATGCGTCATGTAGTAGACTATTTGGCGGAGGGAGACGGCTTTTGCTCAAATCGCCCTGTGGTACATAAGGAGGCACTGGTACGTTTGTTGCGGGCCCTGGGCGGGGACTTGAATGTGGAAGACACAGCTCAGGTTTTGGATGCAATGAACATAAAAGAGGAGGATGAGATAACCATGTGTGAACTGTTTGAGCAATATACGAGAAGAGGACGACAGGAAGGAAGAAGAGAGGGACGACAGGAGGGAAGAAAAGAAGGACTCAGTGAGGGCCTGCAGATTTTGATTTCCTCCTGCCGGGAGTTGGGTGTTTCCTTTGAAGACACTGCATCCAAGGTGAAAGAAAAGTTTTCCCTTGGAGAAGATGAGGCTCGGATCAATATGCAGCTTTATTGGTAAAATGGATTCTCTTTTCTCATTTAAGTCAGCTTTCACATAATTTATAAATATTGACATGTGTCCTTCAGGCATAAAAACAGGTCTTCCATGATTTAAAGCATATCACAGAAGACCTATACTTAAAGCAAATTATATTCTTATATGAATTTATTCTTCATAATTGCCTTCATCATCAGTAAGTTCCACTTCTTTAAGCTCATCAGTAATATCCGGTGTATAATTGCAATCTGGATTAGAACACACCAAAAATGTAACAAGGACTTTTTTGATGCGGAGGCAAGGCAAAATTGGAAGAATGTAAAATTGAAATTGAATAACTTATGGCAATCCACCGTGTCAATAATATGAAAAAAAGTAAGATAGTCGTGAAAACAAAAAAGAAGTCCGCCTTTGTCCTGTTGTTGAGAACAGCCGCATATGTTATACTGTATGTGCCGCAATGGTTGTAACTGCCGTATATGCTGCAATCGTAGCGAAGCTATATACTATACATGCCAGAGGTACATGCGATGCGAATGAAACTATATAATCTGCTGGTAAACCGTCACAGCGGTATTGCTGACAGATACCATCGGATCCACGACAACAGTGGAATAACCGGAAAGATAATATCCTTTTTTTACCTGTTCTTTTTAAATTTCTGCTATTATGTGCTTTTTTGCCGGTTTCTCGATCATCCCCAAGATGAGAAAATTTATGAGGAAAAGCGCCTGATTATCAATAAAACGGAATCGGAAATGCGGATGGCGGATGCCCTGTCCGTGCAGGAGACCCTGGAGATTCTGGGCGGGTATGATATTGTTTCCTTTGATATTTTTGATACGCTGATATTCCGCCCCTTTGACGATCCCGCGGCATTGTTTTTTCTGTTGGGGGAAAGGCTCAAATTTATGGATTTCCGGCGAATCCGCATAGAGGCGGAACAGGAGGCCAGGCAGAGGAACTATAAAAAAACTGGTTCCTACGAGGTTAATCTGGAGGACATCTGGAACAGGCTGGAGGAAAAGACAGGACTTCCTGCAAGGGCGGGAATGGAGCTTGAGATGGAGCTGGAGCGCTGCTATTGCTATGCAAATCCGTTTATGCTTCAGGTGTTCCGCGGGCTTAGGGATATGGGAAAGAAGATTATCATTACCTCGGATATGTATTTATCACGGGAGTTTCTGCAGAGTCTGCTGGAGGAGAAGGGCTTTGCCGGAGCTGAGAAACTATATATTTCCAATGAATGGGGCGAAAGCAAGTACAGCGGCGGGCTGTATGATTTTGTCCTGCAGGATTTAAGCGTTGACGGGAAACGGATAGCCCATATCGGCGACAATGAGCGGAGCGACATCCGGATAGCCGGGAAGCATGGTATTGTTCCCTGCTATTATCCTAACGTACATAAAATGGCTATGCTGTTCCGGACATATGACATGTCTCCCATTGTGGGAGCCGTTTACCGCGGGCTTGTGGACAGCCATTTATACTGCGGCCTGGAAGCATTCTCTCCTGAATATGAGTATGGTTATATTTACGGGGGATTGTTTGCGGTGGGATATTGCAGATTTATTCATGAATACTGCAGACTGCATCAGACAGACAAGGTTCTGTTTCTGTCCAGGGACGGAGATATCCTGAGCCAGGTATACCGGATGCTGTACCCGGAGGAAAATACGGAGTATGTCTACTGGTCCAGAAAGGCAGCCGCCAAGTTGCTTGCGTCCTCAGGCCGCTATGACTATTTCCGGCGTTTTCTGGATCATAAGGTGAACCAGAAAATTTCTCTGGAAAAAATATTTCAATCTATGGAGCTGGAACCGCTGTTGGATGACCTTCTGGCCCGGGCTGCGGAGTGTGGGGAGACATTACATAAGTCAGACAATTTGACTTCCGGGAATCTTACAAGTGTGAAGAATCTTCTCACAGCCTGCTGGCAGCGTGTTCTCGCATGTTATCAGGAGGAGCATGAAGCTGCCGCCGCATATTACGGAAGGGTTCTGAAGGATTGCCGGAAAGCGGTGGCGGTGGATATCGGCTGGGCCGGAAGCGGTGCTATTGCGCTTAAGACGCTGGTAGAAAAAGTGTGGAAGCTGCCCTGCAGTATTACCGGTATGATAGCGGGGACAAATACGCTGTATAATGCGGAGCCTTTTGCCGCCGAAACCTTTTTGCAGACAGGAGACCTGGTGGCATATATGTATTCAATGTCACACAACAGGGATTTGTTGAAGAAGCATAATCCAAATAAGGATTATAACGTGTACTGGGAGTTGTTGTTGTCATCTCCCACACGGCAGTTTACAGGGTTTGGATTCAAGGCCGGCATTGATACAAGGGAGTTGGAACTGCGTTTCGGAAAGTATGACGAGAACCAAAAAGGAATCCGGGAAATCCAGAAGGGTATTCTGGACTTCGCCGGACAATATCTGGAGCATTTTGGAAACACGCCCTGTTTGTTTCATATCAGCGGCAGGGATGCCTATGCGCCTATGCTGGCGGCGGCAAGCCATAAGGAAAAGTACCTGAAGGCAATAAAAAAGAGGTTTGCGCTGGACATTCAGGTAAGTTAGTACCGGGTTATCCGATGAAATGCAAAAGGCGCATGCAGCGGCGCAGATTGTACATCAGGTATGCTGCTGGGAAGTCTTCGCCTTCTTACGGCTGATTTTCCGAATCAGCTTTACAATCCCTACCACCAGCAGGATGAAGATTGTCAGCACAATGATCACAGCAAGTACAATAATTACCGCGTATTTGTTGGGGTTTTTAATCAGGTCTATAATATTTCGGCTGTCCTCCACGACCTTGCGGCCGTGAAGTTCGCTGTAATAGGAAGGCACATTGGGGATGCCGTCTCCGTCAGTATCTTCAAAGCTGCCAATATAATCTGCAATAGCGGCCCAGGCTTTGATTTCTGTTCCCTGGCCGGTGGTGATGATAGCGTCCTCGATGTTTTCAATGGGGGTGCCGTCTGCAAACTTAGGCTGTACGGACAGGATACCCATGGAAACGCTGTTCACCGCCCCAAGCATCTGACCGCTGTATAAATCGCAGACAACGCGATAGAGTCTGTCATCTTCTATTTCCACACGGTTTCCGTCATCATCCGTCAGGTATATATCTGTTACCTTGTTGAGAATCAGCCGATGAGGGTTAAAGGAGAATTCGATTCCGGTCAGATACATTCTCGCGGAGGGCATAATATCTGTCAGGGAGGCATCGATTTCCGCTCCTGTTTTCAACTCTGCCCCGGTTAGGTAAATGCTGATGAGAGGATAGCCGGGCACGCCATCCAGACCTATTCCCAGGGAATAGGCATTGAAGACATCTGCAACTGTCACATCGCCTTTTGCAAAGGTATCACGGACACAGCCTGCGGGGACGATGGTTACATCCACGGGATTGCTGTCGCCTGTATCTTCACTTGACACCGCGTACATAAAGGAATCTGACAGCAGGTTGCCCAGGTTGTGATCTGTATGGATGCTGTAAAGGTCATCCGAGGTGGCGAATACAATATCATTCTGAGCAAGAACCTGGCTGCTGGTGTATCCGAATCGGGAGAGGTAATCCGCATCCACCGACTCCAGAAAGTAATCTATACGATCCTGGGTGGGAGCGTCCGGGGTAATGGCAGGGGTGATGGGCATCAGTTCATAGGAATCCATTTCCCAGCGTCCGTCTGTCCGCTGGCGCATGGAGAGGGAACCCAGATTCTTGCCGTACTCTCCGCAGGATACGATATAGGTATCTCCGTGCCGGATAGGCTGCTCCAGAGCTGTGTGGGTGTGGCCGCTGATAATCAAATCGATCTCAGGAACATTCTTTGCCAGTATCTCATCCTCGGATTTGCGTTCATCCGGATTTGTGCCGCCGTGGGACACGCAGAGAATCATGTCTACATTCTCGTTTGCCTGTATATCCGCCACTGTCTTTGCGGCAGCTTTGGAGGCATCCTTAAATTTCAGGACACAGGTGGGGGCACAGGCCAGGGAATCTTCCCCGAAAATGCCCAGTACCGCAATTTTTACGTCTCCCTTTGTAATTACGGTATAGTCGGCCATGCCGTATGCCTCGAAGGCGTCCTTTAAAAGCTGCTGCTCTTCGGTCAGGCCCTCAGCTTCCATGGTTTCCCAGTCAATGTTACAGAGAACCAGAGCGGGAACAGGGTCGCCGCTCTCCGCCGCTGCCTGCAGGCTGCCTGCAAGGCCCTGGGAGCGGTAGTCGAATTCATGGTTGCCCAGGGTGGTGACTTCACATCCCAATTCCCCCAGCATACGAAGCTCCGCGGATTCACTGGCAAAGATAGTCTGTACCAGAGTGCCCATGGAAAAATCTCCGGCGTCGACCACCAGGGCATCCGGATCATTTGATTTTGCTTGATTAATCAGGGTTTTAATCTGGGGGAAGCCGCCAACAGTGGCAGTATCGCCGTCCTGCATGGTGACAAAGCTTTCCAGATGGGAATGGGTGTCATGGAGAAACAGGACATTCATTTCCTTTCCGGTGTAAGATGGGGCAGGTGCCGCCTGGGCTGCAGAAGAGCTAATCCAGGAAAGCAGCAGTACTGCCGCCAGGCAGAGAGAGCAGAGGGAAATCCGTCTGTATTTATACTTCATAAAAATGTAACCTCCTTAAACAGTTACCATTATATATTTTTTGCCGGACAAGAGCAACAAGAAAATGATTGCAAAATCCCCGTGGATTTAGGATAATAAAAGCAGAGGTTTACCGGATATTCATATTCAGACAGCTGCACAAAAATTGCTGAATTACAAATTACTATTTTAGGAAAGGAAGGCTTAACGTATGGAAAGATGGGCGAGAGCAAAATACCAGCCGGTACTTCCCATGGGGAAAGACGGCTGCCGCATTACCGCAGGCAGGGAGCACATTACTCTCTCCAAGGAGGCGGCAAAGGAGGGAATGGTGCTTTTGAAGAATGAAAGCCAGGTTCTGCCATTGCCTAAGGGAAGCAGGATAGCTTTGTTTGGCAAGGCCACCTTTGATTATGTAAAGGGCGGCGGCGGAAGCGGGGATGTCACGGTGTCCTACACCCGCAGCCTGTATCAGGGCTTTCAGGAAAAGGCGGATCATGTGGAGGTCTTTGAGGAGCTGGCTTCCTTCTACCGGGAGAATGTAAGGCAGCAGCATGAGGCGGGCAGAGAGCCCGGGATGACGGTGGAGCCGGAGGTGCCGGGGGAACTTTTAAAAAAGGCCAGGGCATTTACCGACACGGCTGTCATAAGTATTTGCCGTTTCTCCGGTGAAGGCTGGGACAGAAAAAGTATCTATGACAGGAAGGGTAAGGAAGATGATCTGGCCATCGCCGGACAGGATGAGAAAACCCAGGACAAAGGCGAGCTTTTTGAAGACGGGGACTTCTATCTGACCCATGCGGAGAAGGCCATGGTGGAGACGGTGAAAAGTTCCTTTGACAAGGTCATCGTGGTCATGAACGTGGGTGGCATGGTGGATACGGACTGGTTTGCAGGGGATGATAAGATACAGTCCGTGCTTATGGCGTGGCAGGGCGGCATTGAAGGGGGGCTGGCGGCAGCCGAGCTGCTGATCGGGGAAGGAAATCCCAGCGGCAAGCTGACAGACACCTTTGCCAAGCGGCTGGAGGATTATCCTTCTACTTATAATTTCCATGAATCCGACGATTATGTGGAGTATACGGATGACATATATGTGGGTTACCGCTATTTCGAGACTATTCCGGGGGCGGCGGAAAAGGTGAACTATCCCTTCGGCTTCGGACTTTCCTACACAAAATTTTCCCTGTCCATGCCCGTGGTGGAGAAGCGGGAGCATCACCTCCGTGTTACGGTGGACGTCTGCAATATCGGTGAGACTGCAGGTAAAGAGGTAGTGCAGGTATATTACAGTGCGCCTCAGGGGAAATTGGGCAAGCCTGCCAGGGAGCTGATGGCATTCCGCAAGACGAGGCTGCTGCAGCCCGGTGAAACACAGACGGTAGTGCTGCGGTTCCAGATAAATGACATGGCTTCTTATGATGATTTGGGCAAGGTGGCAAAATCCGCCTATGTGCTGGAAAAGGGAGAATATCACTTCTATGTGGGAACCTCCGTGCGCGATACGGTGGAGGACAATTATGTGATGGTGCTGCAGGAGGATGTTATCGCGGAGCAGCTTTCCCCTAAAATGGTGCCTGCCCAGCTGACGAAGCGGATGCTTGCAGACGGACAGTATGAAGAACTGCCCCAGGGAGAACCGGTTGATACGGATGCCAGTGTATTTCCAGCCAAGCTTTCGTCCGAAGAGGCGGACGGCGTGACACCCGTTGTGAGGCGCAGAGACAGTTACCACTTGTGGGGCTGCCAGGACAACAATCCCAGGCTGATTGATGTGGCGGAGGGAAGAATGACCCTGGATGAGTTTGTGGCAAAGCTTCCTGACGAGCAGCTGGCGGTGCTTCTGGGAGGACAGCCCAACACCGGCGTTGCGAATACCTTCGGCTACGGCAATCTGCCGGAATACGGCGTACCGAATATCATGACGGCAGATGGGCCTGCGGGGGTGAGAATTCATCCGAATTGCGGTGTCTGTACCACTGCCTGGCCCTGCTCCACTATGCTGGCTTGTACCTGGAATCCGGAACTGGTGGAGAAGGTTGGTGCGGCGGGAGGCGCGGAGGCAAAGGAGAACAATATCGGAGCATGGCTGACACCCGCCGTAAATATCCACAGGAGTCCTCTCTGCGGCAGGAACTTTGAGTATTATTCTGAGGATCCTGTTCTGACGGGAAAGATGGCGGGCGCCATGGTGAAGGGTATCCAGAGCAACCATGTGGCGGCTACCGTGAAACACTTCGCGCTGAACAATAAGGAAACAAACCGCAGGGAAAGCGATTCCAGAGCGTCTGAGCGGGCTATTCGGGAAATTTATCTGAAAGGGTTTGAAATCATTGTGAAGGAGGCAAAGCCCTGGAGCATTATGTCCTCCTACAATATTATCAACGGATACAGGGCCTCCGAAAACAGGGAAATGCTGGAGGACATTCTTCGGGGCGAGTGGGGCTTTGAGGGTATGGTAACCACGGATTGGTGGACGCTGGGAGAGCATTATAAGGAAGTGAAAGCGGGAAATGATATGAAGATGGGGCTTGGTTTTCCGGAAAGGCTGCTGGAGGCTATGGAAAAGGGAGCTCTTACCCGTGAGGAGATGGAGATTTGTGCAAAGCGGATTCTGGGACTGATTCTGAAAATCGACTGATGCTGGAAAGGAAGGATATAAACATGGAAAAGAGAAAAATGGAGAAACTGGGAATTGAAACTTCCCTTTTGGGGTTTGGATGCATGAGATTTCCTGTAACGGAAGCCGGCGGGATAGACGAGGCAGAGGCGGAACGGATGCTGGACAGGGCATATGCGGCAGGAGTGAACTACTATGACACGGCATATCCCTACCACGGAGGAGAAAGCGAGCGCGTAGTGGGACGCATCATGAAGAAATATGACCGCAGTACATTTTATCTTGCAACCAAACTGCCCTGCTGGCTGGTGAAGACAGTGGAAGATGTGGACAGGATTTTCAATGAGCAGCTGGAAAAATTGCAGACAGGTTACATAGATTTTTATCTGATGCATGCCCTGAACAGGGACCGCTTTCGGGACATGGTCAATATAGGCTGCATTGAAAGGCTGGAACAACTGAAGGCGGGGGGTAAAATCAGGAATCTGGGATTTTCCTTCCATGATAATTATGAAACATTTGAGAATATTATCAACTACCGGGACTGGGATTTCTGTCAGATACAGCTGAATTATATGGATGCCAGGGATGTTGACGGACAGGTGGGAATAAAGGGCTATGAGCTGGCGGAGAAAAATCAGGTGCCCCTTGTGATTATGGAGCCTGTGAAGGGGGGCTCACTGGCGGTATTCCCGGAGGACATTACAGAAATGTATCATAATCTGAATCCTTCTGCTTCCATGGCAAGCTTTGCGCTGCGCTGGGTGGGAAGTCTGCCGAATGTGAAGGTGATACTCAGCGGTATGTCCACTATGGAGCAGGTTGAGGACAATCTGAAGACCTTCGGACAGTTTGTTCCTCTTTCCGACGGGGAAAGGGAGACCGTAGACAAGGTGGTAGCCTTGATTAACAGCAGGATTCAGAACGGCTGCACCGGCTGCGGTTACTGCATGCCCTGCCCTGCAGGCGTGGAAATTCCACGGAACTTCCGGACCTGGAATACCTACCACATGTACCGTAATTACAACATGGTGAAGGGTGACTGGGAGAATCAAATCGGTGAGGAGCACAAGGCAAAGAACTGCATTAAGTGCGGAAAATGCGAGAAGGTCTGCCCGCAGAAGCTTTCTATTCGGGCCGATCTGGAACGAGTGCAGGCTGATTTGGACAAAAAAGAGTATATTATAGCGGAGTAACTATGGAAAAAGCCTTTAAGCTGGATTTTGACAATGACAGGCTGGGAAGTCTGTATGTAAACTGCTGCGGCTGCTCTCAGACCGAGAGCCTGCACAGCTTCGGACCGGCATCCAAGCCCCATTATCTGATTCATTATATACTGAACGGCAAGGGGATTTTCCGGTTTCATGATAAAGAATACAGGCTGGAGGCAGGGTACGGCTTCCTGATACAGCCTAACGAGCTTGCCTTTTATCAGGCGGATGAAGCAGAGCCCTGGAGTTATCTCTGGGTGGGGTTTGGCGGCAGTCGTGCGGAGGAATATCTGACGAAGATGGGGCTGTCGGCCAGACATCCTGTTTTTTCCTGTGACAGGGACGAGGAACTATACGGAATTGTCAGGGATATGATGGAACACAACACCTTTGGCATGGCCAATGATCTCAGGCGGAACGGTCAGATGAGCGTGTTTCTGTCAGTGCTGGCGGAAAGCGCCGGCGCCGGGGTGGCGGCGAAGGATGAGGAGGACAAAGGCAATCAGTATGTGAAAAAAGCGGTTTCCTTTATCCAGAGTAATTATTGTAATCCTATCAAGGTCACGGATGTGGCGGATTATGTGTGCATCAACAGAAGCTACCTGTACACCCTGTTCCGGAATTATCTGGGCATGTCGCCTCAGCAGTTCCTGACAACGTTCCGCATTACAAAGGCCCGGGAGCTGCTGGACTCTACTTCCTATCCCATCGAAAGCATTGCCCTGTCCTGCGGCTACAGCGACGCCCTGGTGTTTACCAAGGCATTTCATGCCATGAAGGGAATATCTCCCTCCCAATATCGCAGGCAGAGCCACCATGAGAGCACAAAAGAACAACTCCGCGAGGTGGAAGGACTGATTGCGAAGCTGTTGGAACAACAGTAGAAGAGATATACAACATTTTGACAGATTCAAAAAACATCTGGATGTAGTAAAGCTGCTGCTTTTTATATATGATGATGTTGGAAAGAAAAGGCCGCAGGCCTGTAGGAAATCATGAAAATGAGAAAGGTGTAGAGAAGGCATGAAAGAGACGATTCTGAAGAAATTTGAAGAGGTATTCGGAGACAGCAGTAATGCAAAGGTTTATTTTGCGCCCGGCCGGGTTAATTTGATTGGAGAGCATACGGATTACAATGGCGGACATGTATTTCCCTGCGCATTGACCATCGGAACCTATGGTGTGGCGCGAAAGAGAACGGATAACAAGCTTTTGTTTTACTCCATGAATTTTGAGCAGCTGGGAGTCATAGAGTCCTCCCTGGAGGATTTGGTTCCCTCCAAAGAGGCGGACTGGACCAATTATCCCAAGGGAGTGATGTGGGCATTCGGCGAGAAGGGGATGAAGGTTCCCCAGGGAATGGATTTGCTGCTTAACGGCAATATTCCCAATGGTTCCGGACTTTCCTCCTCCGCTTCTGTGGAAGTGCTGACAGGTTTTATTCTGAAGGACATGTTTGGTTTTGATGTTACCAATCAGGATCTGGCGCTCATCGGGCAGTATTCCGAGAATCAGTTTAATAAGGTAAACTGCGGCATTATGGATCAGTTTGCCATTGCCATGGGTAAAAAGGATAATGCGATTTTCCTGGATACCGCAGACCTTTCTTATGAATATGCACCTATTGCCTTGAAAGGGGCGAAGATTGTCATCGCCTGCAGCAACAAGAAGCGGGGACTTGGGGACTCCAAGTACAATGAGCGCCGCAGCGAGTGCGAGACTGCGTTGTCGGAACTGCAGCAGGCGGCAGACATTCGGACTTTGGGGGATTTGGATGAAGCTGCATTTGAAAAAGCAGCCTCCGCCATTCAGAGCGATGTGCGCAGAAAGCGCGCAAAGCATGCGGTGTATGAGAATCGGCGCACTATGCGTGCAGTGGAAGCCCTGAAGGCAAATGATGTAGCGCAGTTTGGACAACTGATGAACGAGTCTCACATCTCTCTTCGGGATGACTATGAGGTCACGGGTATTGAACTGGATACGCTGGTGGAAGAAGCCTGGAAGGTGGAAGGCGTTATCGGATCCCGCATGACAGGCGCGGGCTTCGGAGGCTGTACCGTCAGCATTGTGAAGGACGAAGCCATCGACGCCTTTATCGGGAAAGTGGGCGCTGCATATAAAGAAAAAATTGGTTATGCCGCAGATTTTTATGTGGTAGAAATAGGGGATGGCCCCAGGGCGCTTTGATGCGCTCATAAGCCGTTTGCTCTATGGGCGGGCAATGCAATAGCTTCAAGAAAGACGAAATTTGGCTTTTGGATTGCTGCAGCCGCAGAATCAGGAATAAGGAGGAATACGGAAAATGGAAACAATATCCACAGATATCAGGAAATTGGTGTCTTACGGACTGCAGACGGGACTGGTGCCGGAAGAGGATGCTGTTTATACCATCAACAGACTGCTGGAGCTGTTCGGCCTGGACGAGCCGGAAGACAGTGACATGGAGGTCACTGAAGAGGAGAACACTGACGCAGTGACAGCTGGCATGGAAACTGCCGGATCGGAGGTAACTGTCACCCCGGATCAGTTGGAAGCAATTCTGGGACATATGTGTGACTATGCTTATGAAAAGGGGCTGATAGCCGAAAATACCGTGACATACCGCGATTTGTTTGATACAAAAATTATGGGTATGCTCATGCCTAGGCCCAGCGAGGTCATTCGCAGATTTCGGGAGCTGTATGAGCAGGAATCCCCTGAGGCTGCCACTGACTATTATTATAAGCTGAGCCGGGATTCCGACTACATCAGGAGATACCGGGTCTGCAAGGATATAAAATGGATTGCGCCTACGAAGTATGGCGATTTGGACATTACCATCAATCTCTCCAAGCCGGAGAAGGATCCCAAGGCCATAGCCGCGGCCAGGAATGCAAAGCAGTCCGGTTATCCGAAATGCCTTCTCTGCCGGGAAAACGAGGGGTATGCAGGCAGGGTGAACCATCCTGCGAGACAGAATCATCGCATTATTCCCGTGACTATCAATGGGAGCCGATGGGGGTTTCAGTACTCTCCCTACGTTTATTACAATGAGCATTGCATTGTGTTCAATTTTCAGCATGTGCCGATGAAAATCGAACATGCAGCTTTTTGCAAGCTGTTTGATTTTGTAAAGCAGTTCCCTCATTATTTTGTGGGCTCCAATGCGGATTTACCTATTGTGGGCGGCTCTATTTTAAGCCATGACCATTTTCAGGGCGGCCATTATGAGTTTGCCATGGCGAAGGCGCCTGTGGAGAGAAGCTTTACTGTAAAAGGCTTTGAGGATGTGGCGGCAGGAGTGGTGAAGTGGCCTATGTCAGTCATCCGTCTGAGCGGAAAGAATACGGATCGCATTATTGCCCTGGCGGATTTGATTCTGGAAAAATGGCGGGGATACACAGATGAGGACGCCTTCATCTATGCCTATACAGATAATGAGCCCCATAATACCATCACGCCTATTGCGAGAAAGCGGGGAGACGATTTTGAACTGGATTTGGTGCTTCGAAATAACATAACCACAAAGGAGCATCCTCTTGGCGTATACCATCCCCATGCAAAGCTGCACCATATCAAGAAAGAAAATATCGGCCTGATTGAGGTTATGGGTCTGGCGGTGCTGCCTGCCCGTTTAAAGGGGGAGATGGCGCGTCTGAAGGAGGCTATCCTTAAGGGAAGCGACATCCGGGAAGATGAAGAGCTTGCCAAACATGCCGACTGGGTGGAGGAATTCAGACCTAAGTATGACAAAATTGACGCCGCAAATATTGATGCTGTCATTGAGAAGGAAATCGGACTGGTGTTTATGGAGGTTTTGGAGGACGCCGGCGTCTATAAGAGGACAGAGGAGGGGCAAAAGGCGTTTGACAGGTTTATCAGCGGATTGTCGCAAGGATAATCTGCGGGTGCCGATTCAAGTGACAATTTGACCTGGTGCCTCATGTTCCCATTCATATCGGAGGGAGAAGGAGCATATAATTGTAATTATGCAGAGATATGCAGATTAATTTGTATGGCGAAATCTGCGGGCGTATTAAAATACATCAGGGTAGCTTTCCTGCAGATGCTTTACAATCACGCTCCGGTTGGCAGAGAGCAGATTTTTGGCTACTTCCCGCAGACGGTCGATTTCCCGATATTGTCCAAGGGAAGCGTAATATTCGGCCAGAATATAGTAGGTGCGGCTGATGTCCGTACCTGTGCTGACGGCAAATTCCATCAGAGGAACCGCTTCCTTTTTATAGCCGCCCTCAATCAGACAGTCGGCCCACTTTTGCAGGGTGCGCACCAGAATTGTATAGTTCTGGTCGTACTCTATGAGAGCTTCCAGGTTAGCCGTGCCGTATTCCAGCTTCAAATCCGTGTTGGATCGGCCGGTGAAGTTTACAATTTTCCGGGAGGTAAGGGATTCGAGGATGTCCATACACTCCATAGCTTCGGCATTGTCATGCAAAAGGTTCGTGGGGAAGGCTTCCAGAGGAATTTTGATGTAATTAAGGCCGTCCAGGGGCTTGCGGCGCACGGAGTTGGCGCGCTGTTCCCGGGACCAGAATTCAGCCTCAAGATCCTTGGATTTTTTTTGCTGATTTCTCATAAGGAAGAAAATCGCTACGATAAAGGTAAGAAAACTTGCCAAAAAAACTAAATTCATATATAATATCCTTCCAGAGTTTTGTATTAAGCAGCCATGCAAGAGGTTTCATGCGGCATGGCGGAAACGAGGTCCACATGTTTAACATGAACAATAAAAAAACCAGGCAGAAAGTCTCGGTAGTCATTATTGTAATATTGGTACTTGCTATGGTTATTCCCACTTTAGCATATTTCTTTTAATAATTCAATGTGAGGATTGGATGAAAGGGTTCAGAATGAAGGAAGATAAAAAGAAGATCGGAAGGAGCGGACTTTGTCTCGCGCTGATGCTGGTGTGTTTTCTGCTGTTTGACATGCCGGTCAGGGCCGAAGGCGGGGAAACCATAAAGCCCGGTATTTTTGCCGGAGATATTGAATTGTCCGGCATGACTGAGGAGCAGGCCCGGGCGGCGGTGGAATCCTATGTGGAAGACCTGGAGAGCATGGAGATAGTACTGCAGTACGGTTCTGTGGCAGAGGTGACAGTCACTGCGGGGGATCTGGGCATTGCCTGGACGAACAAAGAGATAGTGACGGAGGCGGCGGGGATTGGCACCCAGGGAAACGTGATAGAGAGATATAAGGTGCTGAAGGATCTGGAGCATGAAAATAAGATTTATCCTATTGAACTGTCCTTTGATATACAGAAAATCAGCGATATTCTGACGCAAAAATGCACCGGCTATGACAGGGAGGCCGTGGATTACCAGCTCACCCGAAAGGATGGAGAATTTCAGATAATCCAGGGGCAGGAGGGCTATTCCCTGGATGTAGAGACGTCTATTGATTTGATAAATGATTATCTGACCCAGAGTTGGGACTGTCAGGCCTGCGCCATCGCGCTGGACGTTACGGTGGAGGCACCCAGGGGCAGCATGGAAGAGATGGCACAGGTAAAGGATGTTCTGGGCAGCTTCACTACTTCCTTTAAGTCCTCCGGGCCATCCAGGACTGCCAATGTGGAGAACGGCTGTCAGTTGATTGATGGAACTCTTCTCTATCCCGGCGAGGAATTTTCTACATATGCGGCAGTGTCGCCATTTTCTGAGGCCAACGGCTACTATATGGCAGGTTCCTATATCAACGGGAAAGTGGTAGACAGCTTGGGGGGCGGTATCTGTCAGGTATCCACCACTCTTTACAACGCAGTGCTGCGGGCTGAGCTGGAGGTCACGGAGAGACACAACCATTCCATGGTGGTGAGTTATGTGCCCCGTTCTGCGGATGCAGCCATTGCGGAGAGTTCAGGCAAGGATTTTCGGTTTGTGAACAACATGGATTATCCTATTTATATTGAAGGCTACATTGATAAGAAGCAGATTACCTTTAACATATACGGAAAGGAAACCAGAGACCCCAACAGAGAAGTCATTTATGAGAGCGAGGAGCTGGAGGTAAATATTCCCCCCAGAGATGAAATATATGCGGATGCTTCCAAGCCCATAGGCTACATAGTATCAGAGGGTGCCCACATTGGTTACAAGGCGAAGCTGTGGAAGGTTGTAAAGGAAAACGGCAAGGAAGTAAGCCGCACGCTGGTCAACAGCAGTACCTACAAGATGGTGCCGAGGAGTGCCACGGTAGGAACGGCCACAGATAATCCCGCCGCATACGAACAGATTATGGCGGCGATTAATTCAGGCAGTGTGGATCAGGTGAAGGCGGTAATTGCGGCACTGACTACACAGGCAGCCTCCAACAGCGTGGAAGTGGGGGAGCAGTAACGCGGCGATGGCCCGCAGACGAGGAATTACAGGCATGAAAATTGGCAAGGTGCCGGAGAACGTTTTAAAACGCTCCGTCTTAAGGCAGATACAAACGAAGAGGGAAGAAATTATAAATGGCGCAGGCATAGGGGAAGACTGCGCCATTTTTTCGTTTGGCGGCGAGGGCATTTTGATGACCTGCGTGCAGGCGGCGGCAGTGAAAACGAAGGGTTCCGGTTCGTCGGAGAGGCCGGGAATAAAGGGGGCAGATTTGCCGGATAAGCCGGGGGCGAATGCAGCCGGGGAGCCGACGTGCCGGGAGGCGGTCTCTATGGGGCATTTGATTCAGCGATGTGCCAACAATCTTGCTGCATCAGGGGCACAGCCCATAGGAATAACGATAGCGCTGACGCTTCCGGAGGAAGCGGAGGAGCCGGATATCCGGGTACTCATGGCAGATGCAGAGGCAAAGTGCAGGGAGCTGAATATCCAGATTGCCGGGGGACAGACCTGTGTCAGCCGGGCAGTGAGGCAGCCCATGGCAGCGGTGACAGGGTACGGAAAGCCCTTTGGGCCGGCAGCCGGAACCGGAAAAGGCGGCAGCCCGGCAAAAAATACCGGAGAAGAAGGAAAGGGCAGTGCGGAAACGGTACATGCCGGACAGGATGTAGTAGTCAGCAAATGGATTGGGCTGGAGGGAACAGCCATTTTGGCCGACCGTTACAGGGAAAAACTGCTTGAGCGTTATCCGGCCTATCTTGTGGAGGAGGCAGCAGGCTTTGACCGTCTGCTTTCCGTGATACCGGAGGCCGCCACCGCCATGAAGTCCGGCGTTTGCATGATGCACGATGCTTCTGAGGGCGGGATTTTCGGAAGCCTTTGGGAGTTGGCGGAAAAGGCGGGCGTTGGACTGACCATAGATTTGAAAAGGCTTCCTCTGCGTCAGGAGACGGTGGAGGTCTGCGAGTGCTGTAATGTGAATCCTTATGAATTGCTTTCGGGAGGCGCCCTTGTCATGGTGACAGAGGATGGGCCGGGGCTTCTGGCAGCGCTGGAGACGGAGAAAATTCCGGCGGCCATCGTGGGGAGAATCACCGACAGCAACGACCGGATTATCAGGAACGGCGAAGAAATACGCTTCCTGGACAGGCCGAAGAAGGATGAAATTTATCGGCAGTAAGGTCTGTCGGCGGTAAATCCGCCGATAACAAGCGAAATAGGAAAAGAATGGAATGGAGAGGAAAAATGAGAGACGAATTACTTACGATTATTGAGAAAAACAGCCGGATTGATTTAAAGGAGCTGGCAGTAATTCTGGGCGTAGAGGAAATTGATGTTGTCAATGAGCTGGCGGCGCTGGAGAAGGAAGGCATCATCTGCGGCTATCACACCCTGATTAACTGGGAGAAGACGGATATTGAGAAGGTTTCCGCATTGATTGAGGTGAGGGTAACGCCCCAGAGAGGCCAGGGCTTTGATAACGTGGCGGAGCGCATTCAGAAATATCCGGAGGTGCAAAGTGTTTATCTGATGTCCGGCGGCTATGACCTCATGATTATTCTGGAGGGAAAAACGCTTCGCGAGGTGTCCTCCTTTGTGTCCGACAAGCTTTCTACTCTGGAAGCCGTTTTGAGTACGGCCACTCACTTTATCCTGAGGAAGTATAAGGATCACGGTACAATGCTCTCCCAGAAAAAAGAAGATGAAAGGGAGATGATTACGCCATGAGGAATCCGCTAGCAGACAAAGTTGTAGAGATTAAGCCATCAGGAATCCGCAAATTTTTCGACATCGTCAGCGAGATGAAGGATGCTATTTCCTTAGGTGTGGGAGAGCCTGATTTTGACACGCCCTGGCACATCAGGGATGAGGGCATTTACTCTCTGGAAAAGGGAAAAACACACTACACATCCAACGCCGGACTTATGGAGCTGCGTCAGGAGATTTGCAATTATCTGCACAGAAAGCAGGGGCTCACTTATCATCCTGCGAAGGAAGTGCTGATTACCGTGGGCGGCTCTGAGGCAATCGACATGGGGCTTCGCGCTATGTGCAATCCCGGAGACGAGGTGCTGATTCCCCAGCCAAGCTATGTGTCCTATGAGCCCTGTGCGGTGCTGGCAGGGGCGACGCCCGTTATCATCAACCTGAAGGCGGAAAATGAATTTCGCCTCACAGCCCGGGAGTTGGAGGATGCCATTACGGAAAAGACAAAGATTTTGATTCTGCCTTTTCCCAATAATCCCACCGGAGCTATCATGGAGCGGAATGATTTGGAAGCAATAGCAGAGGTGATCATAAAACATGACATATTTGTCATGTCGGATGAAATCTATTCCGAACTGACTTATAAGGAGAAGCATGTGTCTATCGCGGAGCTTCCCGGTATGCAGGAGCGCACCATTCTCATTAATGGCTTTTCCAAGGCCTATGCCATGACCGGCTGGAGACTGGGCTATGCATGCGGGCCGGAGGAGATCATTCAGCAGATGACCAAAATTCATCAGTTTGCTATCATGTGTGCGCCTACCACCAGTCAGCATGCGGCGGTGGAAGCATTAAAGAACGGCGATGGGGATGTGGAGGAAATGCGGGCTGCCTACAATCAGCGCAGACGTTATCTGATGCATGCCCTTCGGGAGATGGGGTTAGAGTGTTTTGAGCCCTACGGTGCATTTTATGTATTTCCCTGCATCAAAGAATTCGGCATGACCAGCGATGCCTTCGCAGAGAGACTGCTGGAAGAGGAGAAGCTGGCAGTGGTGCCGGGCACAGCCTTCGGCGAATGCGGCGAAGGTTACTTAAGAATTTCCTATGCCTATTCTCTGGAACGGCTGAAGGAGGCACTGGGAAGGCTTGGACGGTTTGTGGAGAGGCTGCGCGCCCGGGGTTCAAATAATTCCTGAGTCAGTAAAGTGTACCGGGCAGTCTCGTGAGTGAAATGTGAGGACGTATGAATATTATATTACATCAGCCGGAAATACCGGGAAATACCGGAAACATCGGGCGTACCTGTGTTGCAACAGGCACGCCCCTGCATTTGATTGAACCCTTGGGCTTTTGCCTGGACGAAAAGTCCATACGCCGTGCGGGAATGGATTACTGGAAGGATTTGGAGGTTTACAGATATGTAAACTTTGAAGAATTCCGGAAACAGCACCCTGAGGCCAGAATCTGGATGGCCACCACCAAGGCGAAAAGGGCTTACACAGAGGTGAACTTTTGCATGGATGACTATATCATGTTCGGAAAGGAAAGCGCCGGGATCCCGGAGGAAATTCTTGTGGAGCATGAGGAGAGTTGTATTCGTATCCCTATGCTTCCCGCCATCCGTTCCCTGAATCTGTCCAACGCCGCAGCCATTGTGCTTTATGAGGCGCTCAGACAAAACGGGTTTGGGGGGCTGGAGACGGAAGGGGAGCTCCACAGGCTGCAGTGGAAGGAGAATAAGCCTTCCTGACAGAGACGGCCCCAGGCCTGTTCATGCCGCCCTGGGGTTATAAAAAATGAGAGACCAGGATTTCTCCATATTCCGGGTACTCCCGAAGAAACTGCGCTATAATTTCCGGTTTATCCCAGAAGTGCATGGGATAAACCTTTTTTGCGCCGATATGCTTCAAGAAATAGAGGAAGCCATCGGCATAGTGACCGCCCAGATGAGGGTCCAGAGGCAGACAGGCATGGTCTATGGAAAGGCCCTCCAGAGGGCGGAGAGCAGCCCGAAAGCTGCCGGTCATCTGTCTGCGTTCCCCATCGGGAGTATCCTCTGTAATCCAGTCGTTTAAATCTCCGGCATGATAAAATGTGCCCTCAGGACAGGTCAGCAGAAATGCCACACCTGAATCCGTAGAGAGCAGTGTCCTGATGCGGGTGTGGTAGGGTAATTCATACTCCCGGCTGTGGTAAACCTTGAAAATGCGGCCGTTCATGACATTCATATCCGTGCAGCACCGGGCGGCAGTGCCGCTTGCGTTCAGGGAAGGCTTCCTGCTGCCGGAGTTCATCACATTACCGGCGTCTTCTCCGCTCTCTGCCAGGAGACTCCACCCTTCCGGATAATTCTTGGGCTTGATGTCATTTGGTAATATAGCACCGACTTTTTTCATGCTCATTTGTCTCAGCATGGCAAACACAGCAGGATTGTAATGGTCCTGATGACTGTGGCTCACGAACACCAGCAGGGGTTTTTCTGTGTTCAGGGCAGGAAGCGCTCCCTTATAGTAATCAAACAGATAATAGCACTCCGCGGTTTCCACCAGAAAACAGCTGTGGTAAATGTAGGTTACTTTCATGATGGATTCCTTTCCCCTGAATGCGGCAGTTTTTTTGAAAGATAAAGAACCAGATCATCATCATTTTTACAGTCGGCATATTGCCTGCAAACCCCATCGCCATACCACACGCCGCCGCCATCGGGAATGTACCCGCGTTTCACATACATTCGCTGTGCGCTTCCGTATCCGCTGTGCATACCCACGCCCAGATAAACCACATCAGCGTATTCCGCTGCTATCTGCTCCGCAACATCCATTAATTTAGTGCCGATGCCATTTCTGCGATACTTTTCCAATACGCCGAAATCCACAATTTCCGGATAACCCTGACCCGCAAATGCACCCCATTCCGAATCAGGATACACATTTATATATCCGGCGACATTGCCTTTGTATTCGGCTGCCAGCGATATGGATTTCCCTTCGGCCTGATGCTGCAGCCGCATTATATATTTTTCTATATCTGCCCGCCAGCCCTGTGCAATTTCTTCCTCTGTGATAATCTGAGCGTCACTCTGCTGCAGACTGCGTATCGTTATATCGTTGTCATGATAATATACCGCGCGCATATTTCCTGTACCTCCAATCCAAAGCATTACCGCAGCATGTATTTTTTGAGAATCCGAAATCCTTTTTCTCCAAAACATCTGCCATTTTGTATTGCTCCTTCAAAATTCCTGCAAAATCTGCAGCATCTATATTGAAAGGCGAATCTTCTATAATTTTATTATAGACTTCTTTTTACAAAAATCAATCACAAAAAAACTTAATGCTGCGCAGTATACCGGAGAGTGCAAAAATATATAACAAAGAAGCGGCGGTTATTCTCTGCTGGCAATGCAGGATAGAGCAGCCGTCATTAAGTTACTTAAATTTCAAAATATACCTTGACAGGCGAGGTATACTATGATATTTTGTATCTACAAAGATTGAAGCAGCAAATGAGGGGAAGTTTTATATCTCAAGCAGAGAAAGGGGGGATGAGCTTGTCTATCACGTCGGACATTCTCCGGGGACATACGGAGGCGATTATCCTGTCGCACCTTCTGGAGCAGGACAGCTACGGGTATCAGATTAATAAAGATATTATGAAAAAGACGGATAACCGGTATGAATTAAAGGAGGCGACCCTGTACTCCGCTTTTCGCAGGCTGGAGCAGGCGGGTTATGTGAGAACCTACTGGGGTGATGAGACTACCGGGGCGAGGCGCCGCTATTATGCCATCACCGACGCCGGCCGCCAAGCCTATCTGGGATACAGGCAGGAGTGGGAGGAAGCAAAGGAAATGATTGACCAGCTCTTAAAGTAAAATGCAGGATATGAGAAAGACTAACTATTAAAAGTCA
>JAAGKN010000840.1_pt1 | contig 95501 bp, 85 predicted proteins | sample 6206371 | NCBI WGS metagenome assembly JAAGKN01 (sample SAMN11533720, study PRJNA540317) | gut metagenome | isolation source: fecal pellets from male and female animal of same cohort | host: Peromyscus leucopus | place: USA:CA | collected 2017 | reverse complement strand
TAAGTTTTCTTAAAGGAGGAAATTATGTTTAGTCCATTCCAGCATAGCTTAGTCGGGGGGGGGGGGATTTACACGATTAAATAGCCAATCCTCTCAATCTCATCTTCAAAACCAATCCAAAATCCCTAATCCTAATTTAAAATTATCCACCATTTGCGTGGCGATGTTGCTTTCTTCTTCTGCCTATGCTTATACTTGCAATGGAAATCAATGCACCATAGGAACAGAATCTGGAGTTACACTAAGCAATACAAGCTCTCCTAGTGTGCCCAATAATGCAGAAGTTGAAATCCAGCAAGGAGCAAATGTAACAGCAGGTTATAGGGAAGGCTATGCTGTGGGAGTGCGAGATATTATGTTGCAAATAGTTGCCAATAGGGGACTTATACAAGGCGATAAAGGTGGAGGGATTCATAATGTTAGTGGAGAAATCAATCAAGTTACTAACCAAAATGGAGCGATAATTCAAGGGGGAAGAGCTGTTCGCAACTATTCTAATGCAACCATAGGGACGGTTACCAACTTAGGTATAATCAACGGAAATGTCAGTGGAATCCATAATGACAATGGCGGAACAATTAACGCTATCACTAATGAAAGTGGAGCAACAATTCAATCGACACAAGTTGGAATCCAAAATACCGCCAACGCAACCATCACCAACCTCACCAACTCCGGCACAATCAGTGGAAACACACAAGGAATCAACAATCAAGGCACAATTACGACTTTAAATAACAATACCGGTGCTAATATCAATAGCATTGATAATACAAGGACGATTACAACCCTAAATAATCAAGGCAGAATTGAAAGGGTTACTAATAGTGGAGCTAATGCAAGTATTGATAACTTCACTAATGATGCAAATGGTCAGATTGAAACTGTCTCCAACCAAGGTGCGATAGATACTTTTACCAACAATGGTCAAATACAAAATGTGGATTCCACCAATGGCACAATCAACATAATCACCAATTCTGGCACTATTACAAACCTTAATGCAAACTCTATCAATAATGGAATCACCAATAGTGGCAGAATGGATACGCTTAGTGTAACAACTATCAATGGCGGAGTTACTAATAGTGGAAATATTAACACTCTAACTGCTAACACCATTAACGGCACATTGACAAATCAAGGCACAATAAGGAATCTTAACAATAACAATGGAACAATAGATACTATTTCTAATAGTGGCACTATTTCTAGTCTCTCCAATAGCGGCACGATTACTGATACTCTTACTAACTCCGGCACAATCACCCATTTAAACAACACAGGCACGCTTGCGGGGGGAATTACAAATAGTGGTAATGGTAGGATTACACTTAATTCTGCAGGAAATATTGGCTTAAACGCAAATGGCTTGCATATTGAAAATACTAATAATACCGCAAAAGCCATCACAATTGAAAACATTTCTCCTATGCGTTTCAATAAGCCAAAAGTCAGTGCTGGGGTAACAAGCGGAATCTTTATCAAGCAAATCACTGCTCAAGTTGAGCGAGAGGGACTTATGCTAGAAGATTTGATTGAAGAAGAGGGAATTAATGTTGCCAATAATTGTGAAAATTGTATTTTAGGTTTAGATGAAAATGGACAAGAGAGTAATTATAGTGTGTTTGTTAAAAATACAAGTGTGCTTTTAAATGACTTTTATGCTAAAAGAGGACAAGCAACAAATCTTACGCTTGACACCTCTGCACTCTCTGGTTCTACAATCTCTCAATCTATTATCACCAATAGCCGATTAAGGAATATTAGAACCAATTCTATTTTAAAAGAATTTAGCATTAAAAACTTTCAAACAAAATTTGGAAATGATATAGAGAAGCTAATAGATTCTGAAGATTCTAATTCCAAAGAATCTAATCTTGAATCTTTGGAATCTTATAATCTTAATGAGTCAGAAAAATATGCTTCACTTACTCAAGATATGATTCTTTCAGAGAATGCAGAATCTACCGCACAAACTTGGAGTGATGAAGATTTGATTCAAGAACTAGACGATATTTTTATCGCTAATAAAAGTGGAGGGGAATATTATACTTTTATTGCACCTTATTTCTCTTATGATTCTTCTGATATAGGAGGTGGGGATATAAAAGGGCATACAAGAGGATTTCTTGCTGGAATCCAAACGCCTTTAGATAATAATGCAGGGATTGTAGGGGCATTTTTTGGATACGAAAGAACAGATAAAGGTCTTAGTAGTGCTTCTTTTAATGGGGATTTAGATTTTAATGATACTTCGTTTCTCATGGGAGTTTCTTATTATAATGTCTTTTATAGAAAAGGATTAGTGGAGTATTATTTATCAGGAAATGCGAAATTAGATAGAAGCGAATCTAAAATAAATAGAGGTTATGAAGGGGGAGAGGCAAAAGCAAAGCCAAAAAGCATAGGTTATGGTATAGAATCCAAAGTGGGAGCAAATATTTATAATATCTATGATAACTCCGTGCTTTCTCCAGAGATTGGACTAGTTTATCAAGGGGTTAGTATGGAGAATTACACGCTAGATTATGGCAATATTCAAGAACATTATTTTACCGAAGATACAAACTTCGTCGATATGATTGCTGCTCTAAGGTGGCAAAGGGCAGCAAACCCAATGGTTAAATACAATGTTTCCTTAGGGGCTTATTGGAATCTTTATGAAGGAGGAAAAGTCAGAGGAATTGCTGCTGGATTCCCCTTGAATGAAGAAGTAAGAACTTCGGATTATTTTGCTTTTACCAATATAGGAATCACTTATGCTATCCTAAAAAATGCGGAACTCTCCTTTAACTATAATGGAATCTTAGGAGACAAAACCCAATCCCATACAGGTTATATGAGATTGGGAATATGGTGGTAAGGAAGGTTAGGACTTACCTTGCCATTGTGTGAATTATAAGGGAAAAGTAATTCATATAGAATGGTTAGCAGAATCAAGGGTAAATTTAAGTATAATTTTTGCATGGAATTAACAATTTATAAAGATTCTTCTAAAGGATTCCAATGCAAACACGAATTAATACATTAAATGTCATAGAGGTTTTAGAAAAGCTTATTTCTTATCCGACTATCACCCCACAAGAATGTGGAATCTATGCTTATATTAAAGGGATTTTGAATGATTTTGAAGTTTTAGAGTTGGACAAGGAGGGCGTAAAAAATATTTTTCTTTACAAGGATTTAAGTAAGCTTCAAAATCCAAGTAAAGATAATCCAAATACAAGTAATTCCAACAGCTGTGAGGATTCCAAGGGGTTGCAAGAGAATTTGGAAAAACCTCATTTATGCTTTGCAGGGCATATTGATGTTGTGCCTCCGGGAGAGGGTTGGGAGAGTGAGCCTTTTACCCCAATAACCAAAGGCGAATTTCTTTATGGTAGAGGTGCGCAAGATATGAAAGCGGGCGTGAGTGCTTTTGTTTGTGCGATTCGTAAGTTTGTAGATGACTGTATTTTAGTGCAGGATTCTAACGATTCTGTGATTCCCCGAAATTATAATACAAATGCCAAGATGCAAGGATTTAATGGAATCTTATCTGTGCTTTTAACAAGTGATGAGGAAGGAGCAGCGATTTTTGGGACAAAATATGTTTTAGAATGTCTTAAAGATAGGAATTTATTGCCACATTTTGCAGTGGTGGCAGAACCTACGAGCGTAGAGAGATTTGGCGATATGATTAAAGTAGGCAGGAGAGGTTCAATTAATGGAATCTTAAAAATTTTTGGCAAGCAAGGACATGTCGCTTATCCTAAAAAATGCGTGAATCCTGTGGAGCTCATTGCACCTTATCTTTCTCAAATTGCAGGGTGGAATTTGGATAATGGTAGTGCGGAGTTTGAGCCTAGTAAGCTCGTTGTTACGGATATTCGTGGAGGATTAGAAGTCGTCAATGTTACCCCTAATGAGTTAAAAATTATGTTTAATGTGCGCAATTCCACAAAAACAAGCTTGGAAGATTTGCGCAAGTATTTAGAAAATTTGCTTGTTAAGATTCCACATTCTTTAGAGCTAAACCAAAGTTCAAAACCTTTTTTGACAGATAAAACAAGTGAGATTGTGCAAAAAATTGTTAGAGTGTTGGAATCCCAAAATGGCTTTGTGCCAACTCTAAGCACGAGTGGTGGCACAAGTGATGCAAGGTATTTTGCAGAATATGGTGTAAATGTCGTGGAATGTGGGGTATGCAATGATACAATTCATTCCATCAATGAATGTGTGTGCTTGGAAGAAGTGAAGCAATTACAAAATGCTTTTTTGCATTTATTGAAATCTTGGAAAGCTTAATTGATTATTAAGATTCTAAAACTAGAATCTTAACGCGTAAATAATGTTTATCATTTGTTTTTGTTTTGCTGATTTAAGATTTTTTCAATCTCCATAATTCGTTTAGAATCACTTGGGTGTGTCGAAAGGAAGTCAGAGGAGCTTTTTTTGCCATTAGCTGACATTTTTTGCCAAAAACTAATAGCTGCTTGTGGATTATAACCTGCTTTTTGCATTAGAATAATTCCTGCTCTATCTGCTTCAAGTTCGTGTGAGCGACTAAAAGGAAGCATAACCCCTACATTACTTCCTATGCTATATGCTTGATTAAATAAATTGCTATATCCTGGAGCTTGTGTGCCAATCACGAATCCTAGCAATCCGCCACCAATTTGTTGGAGTGTTTGCATACTCATTCGTTCTGCGCCATGACGTAAAACCGTGTGTGCAATTTCGTGAGATAAAATAACCGCAAGTTCATCATCGTTAGCAACTAAGGGCATAATTCCTGTATAAACAAACACTTTTCCCCCAGGCAAACAAAAAGCATTGACTTGTTCCTCGTCCAAAAGATAAAACTCCCAAGAAAAATCCGGGCGTTCTGCTACGCTTGCGATTCTTTTCCCTACGCGTTCAATCATTTGAGTTTGTTGTCTATTCGCGCTTATTTTTGATTGATTTAAGACGGCTTTAGCACTCTGTTCGCCTAATGCAATTTCTTCTTTTGTATCTATCAACATTAGCTGTGAGCGATTTGTAAGTGCTGTGGAGGAACAAGAATTCAAAAAAAGGCATAAGATAAAAGTTAGTCCAATAAATGATAAATTTCTCATAATAATCCTTAAGATTCATAATTTGTGAAATATTGAAATATATTGTATAGAAAAATTGCTAAAAATTACAAAAGGCTTCATAAAATCACATAGTTATTATTTGTTTTAAAGAAAAAGATTCTAAAATTACTTAATTTCAAGGCATAATAAAGTTTGCTAAAAGGGGAAGTATGTCAGTTTTAAATAATCTTAAGGTTGGAGTAAAACTCATCTGTTTAATGTTGATTCCATTGATTACTTTAATAGTGTTTTCTGTCATTTTGATTGGTGAACGTTATCAAATTGCACAAGAATCTGTAATGTTAAAACATGGGGTTACATTGGCAACTAAAATTTCTCTTGTGATTCACGAATTGCAAAAAGAGCGAGGCACTTCTGCTGGATTTTTAGGGTCAAAAGGTAGAGATTTCAAAGAAGCCTTACAAAAACAACGACAATTAAGCGATGAAAAAATCAAAGAATTACTTGATTTTTTAGCAGAATTTGATTTGCATACTTATCCCCAAAATATACAAGATTCCTTAAAGACTTCTTTAGAGCAAATTGGTAAAATCAGTGGGATTCGACAAGGAGTTGATACGCTTAATGTAAATGTTGGTGAGATTTTGGGTTATTATACTGGCACGATTGCCCTAAACATTCAATCCATTGTTGAGATTATCAATATCAGCACGAATGACCAAATCACAAGGAATCTTGTAGCTTATGTTAATTTCTTGAATGCCAAAGAAAATGCGGGACAAGAACGCGCAGTGCTTTCTAATACTTTTGGTGCTGATAAATTTGCGAATGGGATTTACAACCGCTTTATTGCATTGACAATAGCGCAGAATATTTTTTTAGAGGATTTCAAAAGATATGCAAGCCACGAAGATTATCAATATTATCTTAAAATGACAGAAGATAAAAGCTTTTCTGAAGTAGAAAGAATGAGAAAAATTGCAATGGAACATTTTATGGAGGGTGGATTTGGAGTTCAGGCAACTTATTGGTTTGCTACAATTACAGCAAAAATCAATTTGTTAAAAAATGTAGAAGATAGATTGGCAAAAGGCTTAATAGAACAAATCACACAAATTGAAAAGGCAAATTTTTTCAGTTTTTGGTTAATGTTGAGTATTGCGGGTATTGTAGTTTTGGTTACTTTGGCAGTTGGTTATCTAATTGCGCATAGCATTACTTTTAGAATCCGATTAATGCGCAAGTTTTTGATTGAATTGAAAAATACAAAAGATATTAGCAAGGATTTGGCAATTGAGAAAAATTCTGATGAAATTGGCGTAATTAATCAAGCAATGAATGATTTTCTTGTAGCTATTAGGGAAATTTTCTTGCAATTAGCTCCTCAAAGCAAACAAAATTTGCAAACTTCACAAAACTTGCTTGACAGTGCAAAAGAAGTTTTGGTGCGCACACAAGAAGGATTTGAATTATCTAGCAAAACTGAAGCAACAGGTAAAGAAGTAGAAAAGGAATTAGTGGATAATATCCAAAAAACAAATGCAACAATGCAAGATATTTTAGCAGCAAAAGATGAGTTAGATGGTGCTTCTAATGTTATTGTAGATTTTACACAAAATATCGCACAAGATGCACAATTGCAAGAAGATTTAGTTCATAATGTTTCTTTGTTGGATCAAGAGGCGCAAAATATCAAAGGTATTTTGGGTTCAATTGAGGATATTGCTTCTCAAACTAATCTTCTAGCCTTGAATGCAGCGATTGAAGCGGCAAGAGCAGGAGAACATGGAAGAGGGTTTGCAGTGGTTGCTGATGAGGTGCGACAACTTGCAGAAAGGACACAAAAATCCCTTAATGAGATTGATGCAATCATTAATACAATTGTGCAATCCATCAATGGGGTAAGTAGTCAAATTACACAAAATGCAAAGAGTTTTTATCATATCGTAGATGAATCTCAAGCCATTCAAGAAACCATTACTTCTGTGGTAGAAAAAATAAAAATCATCAGCACTTTGGCAAAGGAAACGATAGAGAGTTCTTCAATTTTAAGTAAAGATACAGAAATGCTTTTGGATAATAATAAGGTATTGAATCAAAACCTCGAGGGAATTGCTAAAGAGATGAATAGAATCTCATCGGTTTCCAATGAGTTGGAGAGTAGAGCAGTAGAGATGGAAAACAAAATCAACGAATTTAAATTCTAATCACATTTTATTCTTAAAATAGTAGCAATTTATTATTGTAATATTCTAATTAATGCTTACTTTGTTCTATTGCATTTCTTTAAGAACAATAAGAGAATGCAATAGAAACACTTGCCATTAGATTTTATAAACTTATTTTTGGTTATAATTGCAAAATTTGTTTTAGAAGGATATTTTTGAGAAATATTTTTGAGAAATTGATGTGGAATGCACGGCTTTTCATTATTTTAGCTGTAATTTTGTCGCTAGTTGGCTCTATTTTATTGTTTATTGTCGCAAGTGTGGATATACTAAAAGCGACAAAACAAACTTACTTCTATTATCTTGGCTCATTAGAAGCTGATGCAGACATTCATAATCTTTTGCTTAACTCCATTATTATGGCGATAGATTTGTATCTCATTGCTGTTGTTCTATTGATTTTCTCTTTTGGGCTTTATGAACTATTTATTGCTAAAATTCAAATCAAAGATGAAAGTGATTCTAAAGTATTGGAAATTCATACATTGGACCAACTTAAAGATAAATTGGCAAAAGTGATTGTAATGGCTTTGATTGTAGCTTTTTTCTCTAAAGTGCTTAATATGGGAATGAAAAGCACACAAGATATGCTGTTTTTTGCCATTTCCATTTTGGCACTTGCAATAGGTCTGTATTTCTTGCACAAAGATTCCAAGCATTAAAAAGGATACTTATGCGCAAAATTTTTCAATGTTGGTTTGTGATTCTATTGAAATATGGAATCGGAATCTGCTTTTTTATCGATATTGGCAATGCGCAATCTCTGCAAGAATTAAAGGCTTTTAGTGCGGATTTTACACAAACTCTATATTCCAATGAAGAGGGAATGCAAACCAAAATTACTTATCAAGGAAAAATCCAAGCCTTAGCACCCTCAAGACTTAAATGGAGTTATCAAATGCCAATTCCAAAAGAGATTTTTATTGAAGAAGGGATGATGATTATTTATGAACCCAAACTAAAGCAAGCAATTTTTACGCGTTTGCAAGAAAATATGAATTTACTTTATTTATTAAAAAATGCTAAAAAAATCACAGAAAATCATTATGAGGCAACAATTTCAGAGCAAAAATATGATTTGCTTTTGGAAAATGGAATCCCAAAGCAAATCAGTTTTAGTGATACATTGGGTAATAAGGTTGAAATTGTATTTACTAATGCAAAAGTAAATGTTTTGATAGACGCTAAGGTTTTTGATTTTAAGCCAAGTAGTGAAATAGATATTATTTATAATTGAATGTGTAAAAAAATAGCAAATTTCAAAATTTTAGTAAAAATTTAAAAAAAATTTACACTTTTTTAGAAAAGTGCGTTAAAATAAATAAATTTTGATTTTTAAAGGAGTTAAATTATGGGAACTATCACATTAATTAACAATGAATCAGGCGAGAAATTTGATTTTGACTTGATTGATTGCACACGAGGACCTAAAGCGGTAGATTTTAGCAAACTCTTTGAGCGTGCAAATATTTTTTCTTATGACCCAGGCTATGGCTCTACTGCAGGTTGTGAATCCACAATTAGCTATATAGATGGTAAAAATGGGCAACTGCTTTACAAGGGAATCCCTGTTGAAGAGATTGTAGAAAAATATAAATTTACTGATGTTGCAAAATTACTTATTACAGGTGAAGCACCAAAGAATGAACAAGAATCCAAAGAGTTTGATTTGGAATTGCGTCATAGATCGTTTTTGCACGAAAGTTTGATTAATATTTTTAATGCGTTTCCTGATGGCGGACATCCCATGGCAAATTTAAGTTCTGCAGTTGCAGCACTCTCTACTTTTCATTTTGACCATAAAGAAATGAATGACGAAGAAGATTATCAAACAATGGCGCGTAGAATTATCGCCAAAATTACAACTTTAGTTGCATTTTCTTATCGTAATTCTATTGGCACACCTTTCATTTATCCCGATGTGAGTCGTAGTTATGTAGAAAATTTCCTTTATATGTTGCGTGCTTATCCTAATGGAAGACTGAAATATTCTTTAAAAGGCGAAGAAGAGATTTCCCCTCTTGAAGTAGAGGCTTTAGATAAAATCTTTACTTTACATGCAGACCATGGACAAAATGCTTCCACAACAACTGTGCGCAATGTTGCTTCTACGGGCGTGCATCCTTATGCTGCTATTTCGGCAGGGATTAATGCACTTTGGGGACCTGCACATGGGGGAGCGAATGAAAAAGTTTTGGTGCAATTAGAGCAAATTGGAGATGTTAAAAATGTAGATCAGTTTGTTGCTAAAGCAAAAGATAAAAGCGATCCTTTTAGGTTGATGGGATTTGGACATCGTGTTTATAAAAGTTATGACCCTCGCGCTAAGGCAATCAAGGCTCTTAAAGATGAATTGAATAAAAAGGGTATTACAATGAATGCCCGTTTAAGTGAGATAGCGGAAAAATTAGAAGAAGTTGCTCTTAACGATGATTATTTTAAAGAAAGAAATCTTTATCCTAATGTTGATTTTTATAGTGGAATTATTCTAACTGCTTTGAAAATTCCTGTGCAACTTTTCACCCCAATTTTTGTTATTGGTAGAATGCCAGGCTGGTGCGCACAAGTAATGGAACATATTAAAAATCCACATGCTAGAATTACACGTCCAAGACAAGTGTATTTAGGCAAATAAATAGGTTGATTAAAAGGGTTGTTTTATTTTTTGTTAGGTAGAATTGCGCTTTCAATAAAACTGATGAGGAAAGTCAATGCAAGAGATAAATTGGAATCCCACAAGTTGGAGAGGTAAAACTGCCCTTCAGCAGCCTATTTATAAAGACTTAAATGCTTTAGAAGCTATAGAAAAAGAGCTTAGTAAATACCCACCTCTTGTTTTTGCGGGTGAAGCAAGAACTCTTAAATCTCGTTTAGCAAAAGTCTCCAAAGGTGAAGCTTTTTTACTTCAAGGAGGCGATTGTGCAGAAAGTTTTTCAGATTTTAATGCGATTCGGATTCGTGATTTATTTAAAGTCATTTTACAAATGGCAGTTGTATTAACTTATGCAGGAGCATGCCCTATCGTAAAGGTTGGTAGATTGGCAGGACAATTTGCTAAGCCACGTTCAAGCGATACAGAAACCATCAATGGTGTTACTTTGCCAAGTTATCGTGGGGATATTATCAATGGAATTGAATTTGACCAAGCAGCAAGAGAAGCAAATCCAAGTAGAATCTTGCAAGCTTATCATCAATCAGCAGCTACACTTAATTTGATTCGAGCTTTTGCGCAAGGAGGATTGGCGGATCTTAATCAAGTGCAAAAATGGAATCTAAATTTTGTTAGCACCGCTCAAAGCAAACGTTTTAAAGAAATGGCAGATAAAATTACTCAAGCTTTGTCCTTTATGGAAGCTTGTGGAATCACAGCACAAAATACTCCCACTTTGCACGAAACAGAATTTTTTACCTCGCACGAAGCTTTGCTTTTGAACTACGAAGAAGCTTTAACGCGCAAGGATCACCTAACAAACAAATGGTATGATTGTTCAGCTCATATGTTATGGATTGGCGAACGCACAAGGAATCTTGATGGGGCACATTTAGAGTTTCTGCGTGGAGTAGAAAATCCACTTGGAGTGAAAATTGGTCCTCATGCAACCAAAGAAGATATTTTACGAATTTGTGAGATTCTTAATCCTAAAAATGAAGCAGGACGTTTGAATTTTATTATTCGTATGGGTGCAGAAACCATTAAAGATAAATTGCCAAAATTATTAGAGTCCATAAAAGGAGAGGGTAAAGAAATTGTTTGGAGTATTGATCCTATGCATGGAAATACTATCAAAGCAAGTAGTGGTTATAAAACACGTTCTTTCAATAGCATTTTGGATGAAGTTAAAGCATTTTTTGAGATTCATAAAAGTATTGGCACTTATGCTGGGGGCGTGCATTTGGAAATGACGGGCGAAGATGTAACGGAATGTGTGGGTGGAATGCAAGCTATCACAGAAGAAAATTTAGGTTGCAATTACAATACACAGTGTGATCCTCGTTTGAATGCAAGTCAAGCTGTAGAGCTTTCATTTTTAATTGCCGATGTTTTGAAAAATCGAGGATAAGTGAGCAATTGTCAAATCCAGCTAATGATTTTTGCATTATATCAAAGACGGCAACGGAATCCCTGAAAAAGATTTTTAAGATTTCTCAAGCCCAAAACTAAAAATAATATTAAAATTTAATTAAGTTATTTTCATGAAAATTAATTAATTGTAAATCAATATTATCTTAACTGCTTCGCGTTGTTAGTGCTCCATTAGGGTTTAAGATAATGACTTTGATTCAAGAAGTCTATTTAATATTAAATATTTTTTATTTTTCTAAAAATTTGTTTAAAAATAGCTAAAACTATGCTACAATGTCGCTAATTTTTAAATTAAAAATAAGGAATAAGGAATGCGAATCTTAATCGTTGAAGATGAAATTAGTCTTAATAAGACCATCACAGAAGGTTTGAATGAATTTAATTATCAAACTGATGTGGCAGAAAATTTAAAAGACGGAGAATATTATATTAGTATTCGTAATTACGATTTAGTGCTTGCAGACTGGATGTTGCCAGATGGTAGTGGGCTTGAAATTATCAATCAAGTAAAAAGCAAATCTCCACGCACTGCTGTTGTGATTATCTCTGCTCGAGATGATGCAGAAAGTGAGGTAGAGGCTTTGAGGGCTGGGGCAGATGATTTCTTGGCAAAACCTTTTGATTTTAATGTATTGGTTGCACGAATTGAAGCTCGTTTGCGCTTTGGAGGAACAAATTTAATTGAAATTGAAGATTTAGTTATCAATCCCGATGAAGAGAAAATCACTTATAAAAATCAAGAAATTGAGCTTAAAGGTAAGCCTTTTGAAGTGCTAACTCATCTTGCGCGCCATAGAGATCAAATTGTTTCAAAAGAACAATTATTAGATGCAATTTGGGAAGAACCAGAACTTGTAACTCCCAATGTGATTGAAGTCGCAATTAATCAGATTCGTCAAAAAATGGATAAGCCACTTAATATTGCTACAATCGAAACAGTTAGACGCAGAGGTTATAGATTTTGTTATCCAAAAGGAGTATAAGAGGGGATTATACTAAACAAATCACGATTTCTTTTATCGCCCTCTTGGCGATATTTTCTATTGCGCTTTATAGTTACTTTTATTTTAATACTTATGGACAAATTAAACACAATTTACAAAATCAACTAAATCATATTTTAAAAAATAATATCAATTATAGCATTGGGCAGAGTTTTTTTGTTCAAGGTCTCAATCCATTGCAAAGAGAAATTTGGCTTATTGAGGTCTTGGATGCAAAAACCCAACACAATCTTTATAGCAAAACAGAATCTCAAAATGCCGTTTATTATTCTCTTTCTGTTCCTTATAAAGCCGATAAAATACTTAAGATCACGAAAGATATTACACAGCAAGTAGTATTTTTGGACTCTCTTTTAAGGGGAATCGTATTGGTGATTTTTTTTGCCTTAATCTTAATCCAACTTTTTGCTCTTGCATTTTCAAATATTCTTTATAAACCAATACAAAATCTTTCTACTACGCTTGGCAAACTCAAAGAACACGACTTGGAACTTTTAAATAGTGAGGGGTTGCCCTTAGAATTTCACCCATTGGTATTATCTATTAATAATCTTTTAGAGAGAATCAAGAGTTATTTTGGCGGACAGAAGCAATTATTTATTGGGATTGCACACGAACTTAAAACTCCATTAGCAGTGATTAAAACTAAATGTGAAGTAACCTTGATTAAGGAACGAGAAAAAGAAGTGTATATTAATGCTTTAAAAGAGAATATTCAAAGCATTAATGAAATGAATGCCATCATTAAAACTTTGCTTGATTTAGGTAGGCAGGAAAGTGCGCAGTTTGAAAAATCTAGCCTCATAGAGGTGAATAAAATTTTGCAAAATATAGCAGATAATTTTCAGATTCTTAGTAAAAAGGAAAATAAACAATTTGTCTGCAAACTAGAAACAGATAATCTTTTCATTACAATCAAACCAACACTTTTGACGCAAATTGTGCAAAATTTTCTACAAAATGCTTTTAAATTTACTCCACAAGGAAAAAGCGTCTTATTAACAAGTCAAATCATCAATGAAGAGATTCTTCGCATTGTTGTAATAGATGAAGGTTGCGGGATTAATTCGGAATTAGAAGATGTTTATGCACCCTTTAAGCGGGCAGGCAATAAGAGTGGTGCAGGACTTGGATTGTTCCTCGCAAAAAATGCAGCTAATGCATTGGGGGGTAGCATTTCATTGCAAAATCGCTTAGATACTAATGGAACAATCGCAACTTTTGAACTAAAAATTACGAATCTAAATTAGGGAACAAAAATTGCTAAAACTCTTAGAAAGGAGTTTTAATGCAACGAATTATTTTAATCTTGGCTTTTTTGATTCATTTTTGTTTTGCACTGCCACAAATAGAATTTAAAAATTCTTGCGTTCCTTTGAATCAATTTTCAGAATCGCAAAAAAAAGTTTTGTTGCACTCTTATCTTGCAGGGGAAAGTGAAGGGTTTGGCTTAACTCTTGCGGCAATTGCTTGGCAGGAATCTTGTGCTGGAGAATACAAAATGAACTTCCAAGATCCAAGTGCTGGAAACTTTCACGCCTATATTCCTGGAGTCATTAATCGTTATCCTAAACTGAAGCAAAATGGTTTTACCCAAAATATGGTAGGGGCTATGTTGGTAGAAAATGATACTTTTGCCGAACAAATTGCAATGACAGAATTGAAATATTGGCAAAAAGAGCACAAAGGAAATTGGAAGAATATTATCAAGTCCTATAATAAGGGATATAGTTGGCAGAAAAATGAGCAAGCAAATTTGCAAGCAGAAAAATACTATCAAGAAGTAGCTATTCGCGTCAAACAATTAGAATCCTATTTTAAAAAACAAGAAGTTCAACAAAGCATTCAATTAGCAAAAACTCCCCTTTCCATATCTCAAGCAAAAGCTTCACTAGAGGCAAAAAAAGAAACACGAGGTCTCGTAAAAACTGCGCGCGATAAAAGATCGCAATCACAAAACTACTATGCTTATGGCGAAAATTCTATTGATAATGATTCTAATCTTTTGCCAATTTATCAAGTTGGTAATGAATTTGCAGCACCTTTTAAAGCAAAAAAAACAATCATTAAGGAATTTGATTTGATAGAAATTTATTAAATTAAATATAAATTTGTTATTATCCTTGATTAAAAAGGGTAGAAAATGAAAGTAATTTTTATGGGAACTCCAGAATATGCGGCAATTATTTTGGAATCTCTGTTGGCTCATCATGAGGTTTGCGCTTTGGTTTGCCAAAAAGATAAGAAAGCTGGACGCAATTTGCAATTACAATTTCCTGCAACTAAAAAGTTATTATTAGAAAAGAATCTTAAGATTCCAATTTTACAACCCAACCAATTAGATGAAGATTTTTCAAAAGAACTTCAACAATTCCCTTGTGATAAAATCATTGTAGCCGCGTATGGCAAAATTTTGCCCAAAACTATTTTGAATCTCGCCCCTTGTATTAATCTTCACGCCTCTATTTTACCAAAATTTCGTGGTGCAAGCCCAATCCAACAAAGCATCTTGGAAGAAGAAAAATATTTTGGTGTTACTGCAATGCAAATGAGTGAAGGCTTGGATTGCGGAGATATTTTAGGTTTTAAAGTGGTCCAAAATACTCTTCAAAATGCTCCAGAGTTGTTTTTGGAGCTTGCAAGAATGGCTGCAGATTTGACGCTAGAATATTTAGAACGATGTGATTCTATTGTGCCTTTGCAACAAAATAATGCAGAGACAAGTTTTTGCAAAAAAATTAAAAAAGAGTGGGGAAAAGTGAGCTTTGAAAATGCAGATTCTCTTGCAAAAAAGGCGCGCGCCTATGAAGGATGGCCAGAAGTTTATTTGGAAAGTGGTTTGAAACTAAAGGGAGTAAAAGTTGTAGAATCCAATAGCGAGAATGTTTCGGGAGAGATTCTACAAATCGCCAATCAGCATATAAAAGTGGGTTGTAAAAGAGGAAGTGTTTGGATAGAATCCTTACAAGCTCCTTCCAAAAAAGCAATGAGTGCTTATCAGTATTTGCAAGGAAAACATCTTAAATTAGGAGATATTCTGAAATAAAATGAGAATTTTAGAGTTTGATTGTATAGAATCTACTCAAATTTTTTTGACCGAAAAAATTCGCAAAAAAGAATTAAAGCCCCCCTTAATGGTTGTTGCGAAACGGCAAAGTGGAGGGATTGGAAGCAGAGGAAATGTATGGGAAAATGTCAAAGAGGGATTATATTTCTCTTTTGCCCTTAAACTTGACTCGTTGCCACAAGATTTGCCTTTGGAATCTATGTCGATTTATATAGGATTTCTTTTTAAAGAGGTTTTACGAGAAAATGGCTCAAGAATTTGGCTAAAATGGCCTAATGATTTGTATGTTGGAAGTCAAAAAGTAGGAGGCATTCTGTGTGCTAAATTAGAGGAGGTAATAGTCTGTGGAATTGGGCTTAATTTGAAAAATCAAAATCAAAATTTTGGAGCATTGGACATAAAAATTCCTAAAGAAACAATTTTGGAATTTTTTATAGAAAGATTAGAAAATAACAAAAAAAAATTTACTTGGAAGCAAATTTTTAGTAAATATTCGTTAGAATTTTCTAATAATTTCAATCATACTTTTCACTACAATGGAAAACTTATTTCTCTTAGTGAGGCTTTGCTTTGCGAGGACGGGTCTATCTTAATTGAAGGTGAAAAAGTTTATAGTCTAAGATAGTGGAGTGGAAGAATGTGTGAAGTGATTTGTATTGCAAATCAAAAAGGTGGGGTAGGCAAAACAACGACGGCTGTCAATCTTGCTGCTTCTCTTGCAGTAGAAGAAAAAAAGGTTCTTTTAGTAGATGTTGATCCACAGGCGAATGCCACAACAAGTTTAGGATTCCATCGTAACAGCATAGAGTTTAATATTTATCATGTTTTAATCGGAACAAAAAAGATTTCACAAATCATTCAAAAAACATCAATTCCTACTCTATATCTTGCGCCATCAAATATTGGATTGGTTGGGATTGAAAAAGAATTTTATAGTCAAAAACGTAATGGGCGCGAATTGATTTTAAAAAGAAAAATTGAAGATGTGATGGATCTCTATGATTATATTATCATAGATTCTCCTCCTGCACTTGGACCTTTGACAATCAATGCCTTGAGTGCAGCTCATTCAGTAATTATTCCTATTCAATGTGAGTTTTTTGCATTAGAAGGATTGGCGCAATTATTAAATACAATTAAGCTTTTACGCAAAGAGATTAATCCCACCTTAGAGATTAAAGGGTTGCTACCTACAATGTATAGTGCGCAAAATAATCTTTCTCGTCAAGTTTATGCAGATTTGTTGCAACACTTCAATGGGCAACTTATCAAGGAAGAGGATTCTAAAGATGCCATTGCAATTCCTAGAAATATTAAACTTGCCGAATCTCCAAGTTTTGGAAAGCCTGTGATTTTATATGATATCCGTTCTCAAGGGAATATTGCATATCAAAATCTAGCACGAGCAATTTTAGAAAAGAGGGCTTAATGGCAAAAAAGAATGCGGGCTTAGGAAGGGGATTAAGTGCGATATTGGGCGAAGTAGAAGAAGCATATCAAAATGATTTAAATGATAATTCTGGACTCGTTGTTGAAATTGATATAGACAATATCAAACCCAATCCATTGCAACCACGCAAGGTTTTTGATGATGCTAGCTTACAAGAGCTTGCCGCTTCCATTGAAGAACATGGCTTATTGCAACCTATTTTAGTTTATGAGGATAGTCAGCATTCGGACCATTATTTCTTGATTGCGGGCGAGCGTAGATTGCGGGCGAGCAAATTAGCCAAAAAGGAGAGTATTAGAGCCATCGTGGTAGATGTGAAAGAAGACAAACTTCGCGAGTTGGCTCTAATTGAGAATATTCAAAGAGAAGATTTAAATCCCATTGACCTTGCGCAGTCCTATAAAGAATTAATTGAAGATTATGGGATTACACACGAAGAGGTAGCTAAACGACTCTCTAAATCTCGTGCGCAAATTACAAATACTTTGAGGCTTTTAGAGTTAAACCAAGAAGTGCAAGCTATGATTTTAGAAAATAAAATCTCGCAAGGGCATGCAAAGATGCTTGTCGCGATACCAAAAGAGCAACAAAATCTCATTGCAAATTCTATTGTGGGACAAAAATTAAGTGTGCATGAAACAGAAAAAATTGTTAAAAAATTTAAAGAAGAGGCAAAAAATACCCATAATTCAAAATCTTCTTCCAAAATTTTCTTATCAAATGGTTTAAATCATCGTTCTGTTGCCAAACTTAAAAATATTTGTCAATTATTGGATTCCCAATCCATTAAAGCTAATTTTCTAAAAAATAAACTTATTGTAGAGTTTAGTAACGATGAGGAGGTGGAAAAGTTTAGCAAAATTTTACCAAATCATACTTTTTAAGAAAAACTTAGAAAAATTCGTGATAAAATAAAATTCATTTTAAATAGAGAAAGGAGTGCAAATGACTATTATCCCAACTCCTTGGGTAATGGCACTAGTTTTTGTTATTTTTCTTGTTTTGGTTTATTTGCTTAATCGCATACTCTATAAACCTCTGTTGGGTTTTATGGATACGCGTGATGCTTCTATCAAGAGAGATAGCGAAGGAATAGAGGGAAATACAGCAGATATTAAAGCCCTACAAAAAGAAGCTGATGAGATTCTGCAAGTCGCTAGAGCTGAAGCCACCTTAATTAAAAATAAGGCGCAAGAAAATGCAAAACAAACTGCCGAAACAAAAATTTCTCAAAAGAAAGATGAATTGGCTCAAAAATATAATGTGTTTATTACAGGCTTAGAAGAAGAAAAGGCAAGATTAAAAGATTCTTTGAAATCTGAAATCCCACTTTTTAAAGAAAGCCTAAAAGCAAAACTTGAAAAGTTATAAGGAGCAAGCAATGAAGAATAAAATTTATCTTTTAGGTTTGTTATTTGCACCTTGTGTGCTTTTGGCGTCTAGTGATAGCGGAGAAACTGATATTATTCATAGAACGATAAATTTTGTGATTTTCTTTGCCTTGATTTATTATTTTGCTGCAGATGCAATTAAGAGCGTTTTTAAAGCTCGTAGAGATGAGATTGCAAATTCTTTAGCGAAAATTCAAGAAAAATTGCAAGATTCCAAGAAAGCAAAACAAAAAGCAATGAATCAATTAGATGAAGCTAAAAAAACTGCTAAAGACATTGTTGAAGCGGCGCATAAGGAATCTGCTATCATCGTGCAAAAGATTGAGGAAAATACTAAAAATGAATTGGAGAATTTAGTGCGCCAATACAATGAGCATATTCTCTTTGAGCAAAGAAAAGCAGAAAAACTCATTGTGGATGAGATTTTATCTGAATTTTTAAATAAAGATTCTATTGTATTGAGCAAAGATGTTTTAATGCAATCCTTGCTTAAAAAGGCGGCATAAATGAAAGACTTGATAGCAAAACGGTATATTAAAGCATTAGCTAAAACTGCTTCTGAAGCTGAATTAAAAGAGATTGTAGAATCTTTAAGCAAACTTGCGGGGGCGTGTAGGATTGCGAAATTTAGAGAGATTGTAGAATCTCCTTATGTAGAGCAAAAGCAAAAAATTGAATTTGTTTTAAATAATATCTTGGATAATAGTGTGAATGAGAAGTTCTCCAACTTTATTAAAACTTTGGCTGAACACAAACGTTTAGATTTATTTGAAGAGCTTTATAAAGAGTTAGCCTCTTATTTGGCTGCTTCAAATAAAGAATATATTGCGCAATTAATTGTAAGCGAACATTATGATGAAGTCGTACTCAAAGAAATTGAAAGCAAATTCAGTAAAAAGCTTGGAGTGAATCTTTTATTAAAACAGCAAATTGTAGCAAATGCTGGAGTGAGATTAGTGGTAGAAGATTTAGGTGTAGAAGTTTCTTTTTCTCAAGAGAAATTTGCAAGTGATTTAAGAAATCATATCTTAAAAGCATTTTAATTTTAAATAAGGAGTAATAGTGGTAGCAAAGTTACAAGCAGATGAAATTAGTTCAATCATCAAAGAAAGAATTGATAATTTTGAACTTGATTTAAATATTGCCGAAACAGGTAAGGTCATTGCGTATGCTGATGGTGTTGCAAAAGTCTATGGGCTTAAAAATGCAATGAGTTATGAAATGGTTGAATTTGAAACAGGCGATAAAGGTTTAGCGTCAAGCTTGGAAGAGGGCAGTGTAGGTGTTGTTGTTTTAGGAGCTGGAAAAGAAATCAAAGAAGGTTCTTCTGTTAAACGTCTTGGAAAACTTTTGCGTGTGCCTGTAGGAGATGGTTTAATGGGGCGCGTTGTAAATGCGCTTGGTGAGCCTATTGATGGAAAAGGTGCAATTGAGGCAAAAGAATATCGCTTCATGGAAGAAAAAGCACCCGGTATTATGGCGCGTAAGTCTGTGCATGAACCTTTGCAAACTGGTTTGAAAGCAATCGATGCACTTGTTCCAATTGGACGCGGACAACGTGAGTTGATTATTGGCGACCGCCAAACCGGTAAAACAACCGTTGCAATCGATACAATCATCAACCAAAAAGGGCAAGATGTGATTTGTATCTATGTTGCGATTGGGCAAAAAGAATCAACCGTTGCACAGGTTGTGCGCAAGCTTGAAGAACATGGCGCAATGGAATATTCAATTATCGTCAATGCTCCTGCATCTGATTCGGCAGCGATGCAATATCTCGCTCCATATGCGGGTGTAACAATGGGTGAATATTTTCGTGATAATGGTCGCCACGCATTGATTATCTATGATGATTTGAGCAAACACGCTGTGGCTTATCGTGAAATGTCCTTAATTCTTAGACGTCCACCAGGTCGTGAAGCGTTCCCAGGAGATGTATTTTATTTACATTCAAGATTACTAGAAAGAGCGGCAAAAGTAAGTGATGAACTTGGTGCTGGTTCATTGACTGCATTGCCAATTATTGAAACTCAAGCAGGAGATGTAGCAGCATATATTCCAACTAATGTTATTTCTATTACAGATGGTCAAATTTTTCTAGAAACGGATTTATTTAATTCTGGGATTCGTCCTGCTATCAATGTTGGCTTGTCTGTATCTCGCGTAGGTGGTGCTGCACAAATTAAAGCAACCAAACAAGTCTCAGGAACTCTAAGACTTGATTTGGCTCAATATCGCGAATTACAAGCCTTTGCGCAGTTTGCTTCTGATTTAGATGAATCAAGCAGAAAGCAATTGGACAGAGGACAAAGAATGGTTGAAGTATTAAAACAACCTCCTTATTCTCCGTTGCCTATTGAACGTCAAGTAGTTATTGTTTTTGCTGGTGCTAGAGGATATATGGACGATGTAGCCGTCTCCAATATCACAAAATTTGAAGCGGATTTATACCCATTCTTAGAGGCAAAGTATCCACAAATCTTTGAAGATATTCGTTCTAAAAAAATGTTAGATAAAGATATTGAAGAGACTCTTTGTAAAGCATTAGAAGAATTTAAATCTAGTTTTGCGGTGTAAAATAGGGAGTTTGTTATGGGAAACAACCTAAAAGATATTAGAAAGAAGATTTCAAGTGTTTTAAACACTCAAAAAACTACGCGTGCGATGAAGCTTGTTTCTACTTCTAAATTGAAAAAAGCCGATGAAATGGCAAGACGTTCTAAGATGTATGCAAATAAAATCGTAGAAGTTTTGTCTGAAATCAAAGCAAAAGTTGCAGATGGTGAGAATGCTCAAGATAATCCTTATTTCAGTGCGGGAAATGAAGAATCTAAGCTGGTGGATATTGTGCTAGTTACAGCTGACAAAGGTTTGTGTGGTGGATTCAACATCAACACCATCAAAGAGGTGAATCATATTATTGCTGAACATAAAACAAAAAATATGAAAGTGCGCCTACGAGTCATTGGTAAAAAAGCAGTAGAATATTATAAATTCAATGAAATTGAAATATTAGATAGCGTGGTAGGCTTGAGTGCTACTCCACAATATGCACAAGCAGCCGAGTTTATTAATAGGGCAGTTGCGGATTATCTCAATGGCATCACTTCTAAAGTAATTTTGGTGCATAATGGTTTTAAAAATATGATTTCTCAAGAGATGAAAGTTTCACAACTTTTACCTATTGAGGGTATTGTTTTGCCTGAAGAATGTACTTCTGTTTTAGAAGTCGAACCAAATGAACAAGAAAATGAGATTCTACATGAGTTGGCAAATAAATATGTTGAGTTTAGTATGTATTATGCACTAGTAGATTCTTTAGCGGCTGAACATAGTGCTCGTATGCAAGCAATGGATGCGGCAACAAATAATGCGGGAGAATTAGCAAAAACTCTCACAATTGCTTACAACAAAGCAAGACAAGAAGCAATTACGACAGAATTGGTAGAAATTAATACTGGCGTTGAGTCAATGAAATAAGGAGTATATTAAATGTCAGAAAATATGGTAGGAAAAATCATTCAAGTAATGGGTCCCGTAGTAGATGTAGATTTTGATTCTTATCTACCAGCAATTAATGAAGCATTGGATATTGATTTTGCAGTTGATGGACGAAATCATAAATTAGTTTTGGAAGTTGCAGCACACATTGGAGATAATAGAGTGCGCGCAATTGCAATGGATATGACAGAGGGGCTAACTAGAGGTGAGCAAGTTGTTGCAAGAGGCAATCCAATTACTGTCCCTGTAGGTGAGCAAGTTTTGGGAAGAATCTTTAATGTAATTGGTGAAGTAGTAGATGGTGGAGAGGAATTAAAAACTCCAGAAAAATGGTCTATCCATAGAACAGCACCTAGCTTTGAAGACCAAAGCACCAAAACAGAAATGTTCGAGACTGGAATCAAGGTGATTGATTTGGTTGCACCCTATTCAAAAGGTGGAAAAGTCGGACTATTTGGTGGTGCTGGTGTGGGCAAAACCGTTGTCATTATGGAGCTTATTCATAATGTTGCTTTCAAACATAGCGGTTATTCTGTATTTGCTGGTGTTGGAGAAAGGACGCGGGAAGGAAATGATTTATATCATGAAATGAAAGAATCTGGGGTTTTGGACAAAGTTGCTTTATGCTATGGTCAAATGAATGAACCACCAGGTGCAAGAAACAGAATTGCATTCACAGGTCTTACAATGGCAGAATATTTCCGTGATGAAAAAGGACTTGATGTGTTAATGTTTATTGATAATATTTTCCGTTATGCGCAATCAGGTGCAGAAATGTCAGCACTTCTCGGTAGAATTCCTTCTGCAGTAGGTTATCAACCAACTTTAGCAAGTGAAATGGGTAAATTGCAAGAACGTATTACTTCCACCAAAAAGGGTTCCATTACCTCTGTTCAAGCGGTTTATGTGCCAGCAGATGACTTGACTGACCCAGCACCAGCTTCTGTATTTGCACATCTTGATGCAACCACAGTATTAAATAGAAAGATTGCTGAAAAAGGGATTTATCCAGCAGTAGATCCATTGGATTCTACTTCTAGGATTCTTGACCCACAAGTTGTAGGAGAAGAGCATTATAAAGTGGCAACAAGTGTTCAGCAAGTTCTTCAAAAATATAAAGATTTGCAAGATATTATTGCAATTTTAGGTATGGATGAACTTTCTGAAGAAGATAAAAAAGTTGTAGAGAGAGCGAGAAAGATTGAGAAATTCTTATCTCAACCATTCTTTGTTGCAGAGGTCTTTATAGGAAGTCCAGGGAAATATGTTACTCTCCAAGAAACATTAGAAGGCTTTAAAGGTATCTTAGAAGGTAAGTACGATCATATTCCAGAAAATGCGTTTTATATGGTTGGCAATATTAATGAGGTTCTTGAAAAAGCGGAGAAAATGAAAGCTAATGCCTAAGGAGCTTTAATGGAAACCTTAAAATTAGATATTGTTACTCCAGAGGGTAAAATTTTCTCTAATGATGTCAAAAGTGTTACCCTTCCTGGTAGCGAAGGTGAGTTTGGTGTTTTACCTGGGCATGTTGGAATTGTAACTACGCTCAATGCTGGTGTTATTGAAATTGAGAAACAAGATAGCAAAAAAGAAATTGTTGCAATTAATTGGGGTTATGCAAAAGTAAATGAGACAAGCGTTGATGTCTTAGCCGAAGGAGCTGTAGATATTAATGGGGATAGTGAGAGTGAAATTGCTCAAGCTATTGCGAATGCAAGAAAACTCTTGGAAGAATCAACAGATAATAATATTGCAGTTTCTATGGTAGTTTCTCGCATTGAAAATGCAGCAAAGAGTTCTCTGTGAATTTAAATACATTGCTAGATGACTATGGTATGGTAGCCATAGTCGTTCTAGGTTGGCTCTCTGTATATTTTATTCTAGTGATTTGGATTTTTCTTTATCGCTATTTTTCATTAAACTTTACATTAAGTAATGAAAAAAAATGCCTGCAAGTTTTGTTGAGTGGACGTAATGCTTTACCAAAAAATTCGCTTTTGGGAACTCATCTTATTGGTATTGACAAAAGATTAACAGAGCCTATGTTGCAATACTCCTTAAATAAAGCAATCAAAGATGCAACGATTGGTCTAACTTTTCTTGGGATTGTAGCTTCTACTGCACCTTTTATTGGGTTATTTGGCACAGTGGTAGAGATTTTGGAAGCTTTTTCAAAACTTGGAACAAATTCTAAGGCAACTTTAGATGTAATAGCTCCAGTCATTTCAAAAGCACTTGTGGCAACTGCTGCTGGGATTCTAACAGCCGTCCCTGCATACTCTTTTAATTTATTTTTAAAACGAAAAGTATTTGAGCTAAATACTTATTTACAGCTTCAAATTAATATATTGATTGCTCCAAAAAACAACTTATAGACTTTTGAGGATAAGATGCAAGCACACTACAATTGGGATGAAACACCAGAGCTAAACATTACCCCTCTTGTGGATATTATGCTTGTGCTTTTAGCAATCCTGATGGTAACTGCTCCTGTAATAGTTTATCAAGAAGAAATTTCCCTTCCACAAGGTTCAAAAAGTGTAAAAATGCAAGAGGATTCCAAAATTGAAATTCGTGTGGATTTAAAACGTAATATTTATCTTAAAGAAGATATTTTAACCTTTGATAGTTTTCCTGATGCTTTTGTAATGTTTGCAAATGCTTATGATAAGAATACACAGGTTTATATTAGGGCGGATAAGAATCTGAAATATGATGATGTTATCTATATATTAAAAATTGCTAAACAAACAGGCTTTACAAGGGTTTCACTCGTTACTGATGGCTAGAATTGTTTTATTAATTACAAGTGGTGGAATCGCAATTTTCAGTTATGTGCTTATTATTGGATTGTTGATTTGGCAATTCAAAACGCTACAAGAAGCACCCAAGGCTTATACTTTTTACAAAGAAACAACTTTTAGTATTGATTTAATTGAAGAGATTCAGCCAAAAAATGCTATTAAGGTAGCTCCAAAAAAAGTGGAAAAAAAAATAGAAAAAATCCCAATCAAAAAAGAGAGTGCCTCTAAGACCGCAAATATTGGGACAGGTATCAATGACCTCTTTAAGCAGATCGATTCTAAAGTGCCTGTTAAAAAGGAGGCTTTAAAACCTCAAAGTCAAAATGATAAAATTGCCAAAAAAAAACAAGCTAAAGAAAGTTCTCAAAGTGAAAGCTTGGATAGTGAATTGGAAAAAATTATCTCCAATTTAGAGACCCAAAAGACTCTAAGTTTTGTTACTCCAAAAGGCGAATACAATGAGTTTTATGCCAAAGTACAAGAAATTTTGGCACAAAATTGGAATCCTATTCGCACTGCTCAACAACATAAAGCAGAAGTGCGAATTAGCATTGATGCGTTTGGGCAATTTTCTTATTCCATTATTCAATTATCTGGAAATTTAGATTTCGATAAAGCATTGCAAGAGTTTTTGGATATAATGCGCGTTCAAGAATTTCCACATTTTGAAGGTGGAACTCAAACCAATATTATGGTAACTTTTAAAACAGAGGTGTAAGATGAAAAAAATCTATCTTTTGTTGTTTTGTATTAGTTTTGCTTTGGCAGAACCAATTGATGCAACACTAGAAGTTGTAAAAAAGTTTGGGAATCTCCCTAGTATCTTGGTGCAAAATACAGGTAAGGATTACTCACAGAGAGAATATAGTCAAAGAATCTTTAAAATGTTAATTGCAGATTTAAAAGTAACAGGACATTTCGCCACACAAGAATCTTCAGAGGTTGTCTCAAGCGCAATGGTGTTAAATTTCGATGAATATCGCAAGAGTAAAATTGATTTAATTGCACGCGTAAGTGCAGAGATAATAAAAGAAAGCTTAGAAGCAAAATTGCAACTTTATGATGCAAATACAGGTTTGCTGGCTCTAAGCAAGGAATACAAAAGTTCTAGTGCAGAATCTTATCCTTTCTTGGCACATAAAATGGCAATCGACATTAATGATTATACAAAGGCACCTAAAGTGGATTGGATGGAGAGAATGGTGGTTTTGTCGCACTATACAACACCTGGAGAGAGTGAGATTTTGACAAGCGATTATACTTTGACCTATAAGAAAAAAATTGTAGATGGAGGATTAAATATTTTTCCGAAATGGGCAAATGAGGCACAAACTGCTTTTTATTATACAAAATATTTAGATAAGCCAACACTCTTCAAATTTGATCTTACTAATGGACAAAATCATAGAGTCTTGGATAGCAATGGAATGCTGGTTGCATCAGATGTGAGTCAAGATTCTACCAAATTGCTTCTAACAATGGCTCCCAACGAACAAGCAGATATTTTTCTCTATGATGTTCTAAGTAAAAATCTTACTAGACTTACAAAATATAGTGGAATTGATGTTAGCGGAAATTTCATAGAAGATGAAAAAAGAGTGATGTTTATCTCAGATCGATTGGGCTATCCCAATGTTTTTGCGATTCCAGTGAGTGGAGAAACAAGTGGGGCGGTGGAGCAAATGGTTTATCATGGACGCAATAATAATGCAGCAAGCGCAAATGGCAATTATATTGTTTATTCTAGTCGTGAAACAAGCGATGAGTTTAATCGCAATACTTTCAATCTTTATTTGATTTCTACTAAAAGTGATTTTATTCGTCGTTTGAGTGCTAATGGAATCAATCAATTACCTCGTTTTTCAAAAGATGGTGAGACGATAATGTATGTCAAACACGAAGGTAATCAGAGTGCATTGGGTATTATCCGCCTAAATTATAATAAGACCTTACTTTTTCCTTTAAGCGGAAGCACGATTCAATCTATGGATTGGTAAAAGAAAGATTTTATATCAAATTACATTTTTTTTGGTATAATATTGCGTTTTTAATTAAATTTAGGGAGCAGAAATGAAAAAATTTCTAGTTTTAGGCTCATTGGCAGCCGCATTATTGGTAACAGGTTGTAGTAACAAAAGTGGTGTAGAATCTGATACAAACATTCAGAATGGTAGATACTATGGAAGTGATGGAAGTGGTTATGATTATAATCGAGACAATTTTGTGAGTCTTGAAGAAAGAATTAGTTATGTGGAAGATGGTTTGCGTAATGTCTTCTTTAATTTCGATCAATTTACAGTGCGTCCAGATATGCAACCAGTAGTAGAAAGAGATGCTAGAATCTTAACTTCTATTTCTGCAGGCACATTAAGTGTTAGAGTTGAAGGAAATACTGATGAGTGGGGAACTGATGAATATAACTACGCATTAGGTCTTAAAAGAGCAGTTGCTGTCAAAAATGCTTTAGTAGCTCAAGGCGTAGAAGAAAGCAAAACTAGCCTCGTAAGTTATGGTGAGAGCAAGCCAACATGCACTGCTAAAACAAGAGAATGCTGGGCAGAAAATAGAAAAGTAACTTTCAAAATGTTGCCTTAAGGCTTTAAGCATTGCAAAAGTTAATCACGATAAGTTTATTGGCTATCGGTTTTGCTTGGGGGCAAGAACCATCAGCTTTTAATGCTGGTGGTAGTGTTCCGCAAAAAAGTGAATCTCAAATCATCAACGAAAAACTTTTTAATCTTTCCAATAAAATTCAAATTATAGAAGAATCGCAAGAAGGCTTAAAAAGTATTTTTGAAGGTCAAATCCAAAGAATCCAAAATCTTTCAAGCAAGATTGATCTTGTTCAAGGTGAGAATAATGCTACTTCTACTGAAATTAAAAAACATGTGGATTCTAACTTTGCACTGCAAAATGAAAATATTGACAAATTAAAAAATAGTATTTCTGCATTGGGAGCTTTAATCCAAAAAACAAATACGCAAATGCAAAATGAACTTAATGACTTAAAAGAACAAATTGCTATTTTAAATACAAAAAACATAACTAAAACAGAATCCAAAACAAATAATACCATTCAAAAAGATTCAAAAGGGACTGATGCAAAAATTAATGCAGTTATTGCTAACCTAGAAAGCAATAGCACACAACTCGAATCTTTAAATCCCAAAACAATAGACTCTCCAAAGAAAACTCCAATTAATGAGAGCAATGAATCTAAAACTGACGATTTACCAAAACAAAAATCTGACACTCAAGATGCTTCACAACAGGACAAATTGCAATTGGAGCAATCACAAAAGCAAAACATCGCAAAACCGAAAGAAGAACTCAAAAATAAAAAATTATCAGAGGTATTTAAAGAAGGGGAAGAGTTTTATAAAAATAAAAACTATGATTTAGCAGATGAATATTTGCAATTTGCTGTTAAGGGTAATTATAAACCTGCTCGTGGAAATTATTTGCTGGGACAAGTTGCTTTTGAGCAGCAACGTTATGAAGATGCGATTTATTATTATAAAACTAGTGCGACACGTTATGATAAAGCGGATTATATGCCTCGTTTAATGTTGAATAGTGCTAAATCTTTCAGTGCCATTAAAGAGAAAGAAAATGCCAAACGTTTTTTGGAATCACTTATTTCGCTTTATCCAAAATCAAGTGAAGCTAAAGAGGCTAAAAAACTTTTAAAATAGTTCAGGCTTTAATTTAATAAATTATTTTTAGGAGAAACAAATGATAGAAAACAACCAAGTAGTCAGTATCGAATATCAAGTTAAAGAAAATGGAACAGATGAGATTTTGGATTCCAATATTGGTGGAAAACCACTAGAATTTATCATGGGTGCAGGAGAAGTTATCAAGGGCTTGGAAGAGGCAATTGCTCAAATGTCTGTTGGAGACAAACAAGAAATTGTGATTGCTCCTATTGATGCTTATGGGGAGTATATTTCTGATTATGTTCAAGAAGTGCCAAGAGACCAATTTGTTGGGATTGATTTACAGCAGGGTATGACATTGTTTGGACAGGGCGAAAATGGCGAAACAGCTCAAGTAATTGTCAAAGATTTTAATGATGAAATGGTCATTATTGATTACAATCATCCTTTGGCAGGTAAAGAATTGCATTTTATTGTTACAATTTTGGATTCTCGTGAAGCAACAGACAAAGAATTGACTTGTGGCTTACACCATCAAGAGCATCATCATGGTGAAGGTGGTGGATGTTGTGGCAATTGCGGTTGCCACTAGATTTGTGATGGCAAATCATGAATCTTTCGTTTGCCTATACACATTCCCCAATACAATTTCACTTCAAGCAAAGTCCGCGTGATTTTGTCGTAGAAGAAATACCACTCTATCCTTTTAGTGGAGAGGGTGCACACTTGATTTTGAAATTGCGCAAAAAATCCCTTACAACTTTTGAACTATTAAAAATTTTATCTTCAAATCTAGGAATTAAAGAAAGTGAAATTGGCTATGCAGGTTTAAAAGATAAAAATGCTTTAAGTATTCAATATATTAGCTTGCCTAGGCATTTGATACAAACCAGAATAGAATCTTTCAATCATTCTAATATTAAAATCCTAAGTCAAACTTATCATCAAAACAAAATTAAACTTGGACATTTAAAGGGAAATAAGTTTTTTATTCGTTTAAAAAAATTAGATTCATTAAATGCTCAAAAAACCATAGAAGTGTGCAGAAAAATTGCGCAATTTGGAATCCCAAATTATTTTTCTTATCAACGCTTTGGAAAAGAGGGTGATAATTATCAAATGGGTTTGCAAATTATAGAGGGGAAATCGAAGATTCGCAATAAAAAGTTACGAAATTTTCTCATTAGTGCCTACCAAAGCCATCTTTATAACTTATGGCTTTCTCTACGTATAGATGTTTCACATCTCATTGCTAATACTTCCCCAAATGCTTTACATAAAGCTCTCAAAATCTATCTTCGTTGTGATGAGATTCCTCGTGTATTTGAAGATATTGATTATTGCAAAAAGTTAAAAAATCAATCCCATTGGTTTAAAGTTTTTAGAGGTGATTGTTTATGTCATTATCCTTTTGGTAAAAATTTTGTTCTTGATGAGGAATCAGATTTGATTGCAGAGTCTCAACGCTTTATGCGCAAAGAGGTTGCAATTACAGGGATGCTAAATGGCACAAAAGCAATCAAAAGCGAAAAGGAAGCAGGATTTTTAGAATCCAAATTTTTAGATTCTAGGATTAATAGTGTAGGGCAAAGACGTTATGCATGGATTTTTCCAGAAAATCTAAATTTTCACTATAGAGAGCAAGAAGCACAGGGTGAATTAGAGTTTTACTTGCCAAAAGGAGCATATGCAACTAACTTATTGCGCGAGTTAGCTCATCGAGAAATCATAGAAACATTAAAAGAGGAAGAGGAAAATTTCCCAATAAAGCCCAGTATAGATTTATGAGTAATATTCCAAACAAAAAGGGATTTTAATGTTTGATAAAATCATCAAAGAAAATCGATTCAAAACAAAATGCGTAATTATGATTTATTTATTTATTTTTGTCTTAATTGGTTTGCTTGCAGATATTGTGCGCATTAATGCTGTTAGCTTAAACGATGGATTTTATCAACTGGTAACTTTTGGTGAATTTCCTATTATCACTTCTATATTATTAGTGATTGCAATACTCATTGTTTATCTTGCAATTCATAACTTTAAGCGTATTTTACTCAATGGCAATGAATATAAAGAAATTCGCTATGGAGAAGAGGGTAATTCCCAAGAACGTGAGCTTAATAAGATTTTAGATGAATTAATAGAAGTGGCAAATCTCCCTTTTCGTCCAAAACTCTTTCTAATGGAAGCACCTTTTATGAATGCTTTTGCTAGTGGTTGGGAAGCTAAAAACTCGTTAATTGCAGTTACAACTTCACTTGTAAGAAATCTCTCTCGTGAAGAACTTAAAGCTGTAATGGCGCATGAATTAAGTCATATTCGACATGGAGATATTCGACTGACTTTAGTTGTTGGAATTTTGAGTAATATTATGCTTCTTGTTGTTAATTATGGCGTGCGTAGCTTCTCTTCACATCATTCTCGCCAAAAGGGTGCCCAAATTGCCTATACAATCTTAATGATTTTACAATTCGTTTTACCATTTCTTACCTTAGTGTTGCAGATGTTTTTAAGCCGTTCGCGTGAATATATGGCGGATTCTGGAGCAGCTTATTTAATGAACGATAGTGCGCCAATGATTCGAGCATTGCAAAAGATTAGTAGTAACTATGCACAATCAAATTTTTCTAAAAACGATAATCCAACGCGTGCGGCTCTATATATTTTTAACCCCAAAGAAATCTTTAGCACACACCCAAGTATTGAGAATCGCATTCAAGCTTTATTGCAAAATTGAAAGGAAAGACAATGAATAAAAATGATATCAGACATCGTATTGAAGAAAATATTCGTGAAATTTTTGATTATATTGGGGAGGATAGGGAACGAGAGGGCTTGCTAGAAACTCCAAAACGCGTCTTAAAGAGCTGGGAGCATTTATATAGTGGATACAAAAGCAATCCTAAAGAGATTTTAGGAAGAGTTTTTACTGAAGGTGCTTGTGATGAAATGGTAGTATTAAAGAATATTGAGTTTTACTCTGTATGCGAGCATCATTTGTTGCCTTTTTTTGGAAAAATCTCCATTGGTTACATTCCAGATTCTAAAGTCGTAGGAATCTCAAAACTTGCACGCTTGGTAGAAGCATATTCTAGACGTTTGCAAATCCAAGAGAAAATGACTGCACAAATTGCTGATACATTAATGGAAGTTTTGCAACCTAAAGGCGTAATGGTTGTTGCAGAGGCAAAACATATGTGTATGATAATGCGGGGTGTAGAAAAACAAAATAGCCTTATGCTTACAAGTGCAATTCGTGGATTATTTAAGAGTGATCATAGAACTCGAGAGGAGTTTATGGGACATATTGCAAACTAAATTAAATTTTGAAGTTAATATTTAAAAAACAATTTGTTGCCTGTCTCTTGTAGAGGGATTTTACCATTACTAATAAGTTTCACTTAAATTTAGAGGAAGTTTTTGGAATATTTAAGATAGATTTGGAAATCTACTGATTCATAATCTCGGTTGTATTTTTTAGTTTTTGCTTATCAAAATGCGTATAAATACGTGAAGTATCAAGACTAGCATGTCCAAGTGCTTCTTGAACTAAAACTAAATCCTGACTTTTTTGATAGAGTAGGGTAGCGAAGCTATGACGTAGCATATGTGCGCCATTTTTTTCTTTACGGATTCCATTAGTTAATAAGACCTGCTCAACAATGCGACTTACATAAGCTTGAGTGAGTTTTTTCCCTTTATGATTACAGAAGATTAAATCATCTTGAATCTCATTTGGACGTGCATTAATCCAATTTGAAAAATCATAATTAATATTTTTTGCTTTTATCATTACTACGCGTGGTTTATTGCCCTTACCACGCACTTGAATAACGAAAAACTCTCCATCTAGCATAATATCTTTTATCTTTAAATTTAATGCCTCACTAACGCGGATTCCTGTATAAATAATTAACTTAAGCAACAAGCGATTGCGCGCACCTAAGCTTTCATGCTTGAAGGGAAAACAATCAATACCATTCAAAAAACGATGCACTTCATCTTCATTCATATAAGAAGGCAATTTTTGCCCACTTTTACCACGTAAGCCACCCCAATTTTTAAGCTCTATACGAAAATTGTATGAAGCACCCTCGTCATCTTCGTTTTGTTTATCTATAAAACTAAAAAAATTTAAAAGTGTCATACGATAGTTTTTTTTAGTTGCATCTGAAAGCGCGCTTGTGTGGATAGTGAGAAATTCCTTAAGCATTTCCTCATCTACTTCCTTAAGGCTTGCAAGACCTAAATATGTTAAATAATCATAAAGCTTCAAAAGCGGTTGAACATAAGTATTAATGCCAATTAAGCCAGCATTCCGGCATTGTTTGCAAACTTCTTGTAAATCTTTAATTTTTGCGATTCCATGCCTTAGTTTATTTAAGGCATTAATCATTTCTTTTTTATCTCTCACTTGATGATTGGACAAACTATTGAGCTTGCTATAAATAAAACGTTCCATCCAGAATAATAAGTTATTTGGGAAGTCGTCTTTAAAATCCAATGGATAACGCATTATCAATCCTTAAATTAATTTAAGTTGGCTTTTAATCTAGAATTAGAATGGAATTCTATCATACGAAAATTAAATTTTGTATTGAAAACTATAATTTTCAAACTTTTTTATTCTAAATGTGCAAATCCTTCAAAATTATTCCCTCTTAAAATTTATCAATTATTTTAACAGAATCCTATTAAGATTTTTACTAATTTTTACGATATTATGTTATATCTTATTTTTGGGAGTAAAAAATGGCAATATCATTTCAAAATAATCCTTTTAACAATTCTTTTTCTAACTCACTTGACAATCTTAAACCAAGAGTTAGTAAAGGATATAACAGCGGTAACAAAACGGAAAATCAAAATGAAAAGACAGATACTCAAAATACAAATATAGTCATCAATAGTGAATCAAAACAAAAGATTTATAATATCAGCCCCATAGACAAAGCACAAAATAGTCTTGCAAATGTAATGTTAAGGAACTTAGCAGATGCAATTGAAAATGGATACGATGAGATTGCAAATTCTATGCTAGAAAGCATTATGACAAATGCTAGATTACCAAAATCAAGCGCGAATGCACCAGGTGGCTCTAAGGGTGCTATCTATATAGGTCCGATTTTCAATGCCACAAGTTTTGAAGTTTCACAAAATACGACTTATACCCTAAGCTACAACAACCAAAACAAAGAAACTTCTCAAACACTGCAATATTCCTCTTCTTTTGTTGCGACTTTTAATGTAGAATTTTCTGACAAAAATGGCAACAAGATGAAAACACAAAGCCAATTGGCATTGGGTAAAAATTTTGAAAATCAAATGACAAATGGGAAAGAGTTGCTCTCCTCTACCCTCAAAAGCTTTTTAGAAAGACAAACTTTAAATATAGATATTGATGATGATTTAAGTCAATTTGGCGAAGGATTAAATAAAATGTTCTTCTTGCTTGAAGATAATTCCTCACAAAAATCAAAAGAGACTACCCAAGCCACCTTACTAGCCAATCTCAAGAATATGCTTAATTCTAACCTTGAAATGTTTGCAGGGATTCCTAAAGAAAACCAGAATAGCCCTGCTCTTGCTGATTGGATTAAAAACAAAAATACACTTTCTATTTCTGCCTCATACGAACAATTCACTATGCAATGGGTAGCTAAAAAGCTTGATAATACCAACTTGAGTGCATTCAATGCGATGAGTGCTTCATTTAAATTTGAGGCGTAATGGGGGTTTGGATTCCTTTCAAAGGTTTGTGATTAAAAATTGAGTTCATATGTTAGATTTTTAAACTTAATATCTTCTAGCTGTTTTTTAATATGTTTATTCTCCTCGCTCAAAGAATCCAGTTGCGCTTGGAGCTGAATTAAATTGCGACTTGTGTAATAAATATTATTCCGAATGTAGATTTTTGGAGCAAAAAGCAAAAGTGCAACAAACATAAAAGCTAAGACAAGACAAACTACTTTGAATGGGATTTCTTTAAAATTTAAATCAACTTCCAAAATAGCTTCTTTTTCTTTAAGATTTACACTTGGAATTTGCAATTCCCTTTCTTTTGACTTAATTGACAAATCATTTAAAAAGAGTATTTCTTCCTTTGGTTCTACCAAATGGGAAGATTCCTCTTGGTTTTTAGAAACAGAATCATTCGTTTTAAGATAATATTCCTCTAAAAAATCCAAATAATCTTGTCTAAGTTTATTCATTGTTTTCCTTGCTTCTTACTCAAATTCTGTTTGGACTATTTTTGATATTTAGCTTTTACAAAACTCAAAACTACGTAGTTTTGCACTACGAGCACGAGGATTTGCATGCACTTCTGCCTGATTTGCACACAAAGGCTTTTTATAGAGATTTCTCCCTTTTTTATGATTGTTCCCACAAACACACATTATCATTTCCTCTCCACAAATACATTTTTTCTCCCAATTTTTAAATGCTGTCTTAACAAGTCTATCTTCTAAGGAATGAAAAGAAATGATAGAGAGCCTTGCACCATTTGGCAATGGATTTTCCCCTATTTCTCTAAGCCCTCTTTCCAACTCTCCTAATTCATCATTAACTGCAATTCTCAAAGCTTGAAAGGCTTGTGTAGCTGGGTGGATTCTAGGGTGTTTAAAATGTTTGGCAATCAAACAGCTTAACATTTTGGAGCTTGTAATCTTTTCTATTTTTCGAGATTCTACAATTAAACGCGCCAATTTCTTGTATTCTCTAATCTCTCCAAAATCTCTAAAAATTTGTTCCAATTGATTTAAACTATAATGATTAATAACTTCTTTGGCATTTAAAATCTGTTCTTGATTCATTCGCATATCAAGTCGATCCGAATCAAAGCAAAATCCGCGCTCCCTATCGTCAAATTGCAATGAAGAAACGCCAATATCCGCCAAGATTCCAACTAAATTTTGATGTAATTCCCTATTTTCTAAAAGCTGTGCTAATATTTCGCTATATTTACCAAATTGATAAACAAATCTTTCGCCAAACTTTTTTAGTCTCTGAAATGAAAAATGAATAGCATTTTTGTCTTGATCAATTCCAATAATTTTGAGTTTTGGATAAGTTTTTAAAAGCTCTTCGCTATGACCTCCAAACCCCAATGTGCAGTCAATCAATACACCACCTTTTTGCATTAAAGGCGTATCAAAAGATTCTATCACCTGTTCTAATAAAACAGGAATATGTGGAATTTTCATTTCCAAACTTATTCCTGCAAGCGAGAAATCTGTGCGCCTAGTTTTGTAAGTTTTGCCTCCAAATCCTCATAACCGCGGTCCAAATGATAGATTCTATGAATATCTGTTTGCCCTTTTGCAACTAAGCCTGCAATGACTAATGCACTAGAAGCCCGCAAATCTGTTGCCATAACATCAGCCCCAATTAACTCACTAGCTCCATAAATTGTTGCCGTATTGCCACGTAAGCTAATATTTGCGCCCATACGTTGCAATTCACTAACATGCATAAAGCGATTCTCGAATAACCTCTCCTCAATAATGCTACTTCCCTCACATTGTGTCGCAAGTGCCATAAATTGCGCTTGCATATCTGTTGGAAATCCCGGATATTCTGTTGTAGAAAGTTCAAAAGCATTGCGTTTATCTGCTGGGTAAATTGTAATAGAATCGTGATTAAAAGTAAGCTTAAAACCAATTTCCTCAAGCTTGGAAATAATTGCCCCTAAATGACTTGGGTTGATTTTATGTAAAGTAATTTGAGAATTTGTAATCGCCCCAGCACATAGATAGGTTCCAGCTTCAATACGATCTGGAATCACTGAAATCATTTCAGGTAATTTTAAGCCTTCCATATCTGTCCCATAGATTTCAATCTCATCACTCCCAATGCCACTAATCTCTACTCCACTTTGTTTTAAAACTTCACAAAGTTGGACTACTTCAGGTTCTTTGGCTGCATGGATAATTGTTGTTTTACCTTTTGCCATTGCAGCTGCCATCAAAATATTCTCTGTTCCTGTAACTGTGATTTTATCAAAGTTAATAGTTGCTCCTTTAAGCCCTTTCTGTGCAGTTGCAACAATATAACCACCCTCAATGCGAATCTCTGCTCCCATTTTTTCCAAAGCTTTAATATGTAAATCAACAGGACGAGCACCAATTGCACAACCCCCGGGCAAACTAACTTCACAATGTCCAAATCTTCCCAAAAGTGGTCCTAAAACCAAAATAGATGCCCTCATTTTACGCACAATATCATAAGTTGCTTTTGTGCTATTAAGCTTAGAGTTTTCTACACTTGTTGTATGCTCATCTTTTTCATATACTTCACACCCAAGCATTGTTAATAAATTGAAAAATGTTTTAATATCTACAACATTAGGCAAATTCTCAAGCGTTATTTGGTTGGTAGCAAGCAAAGTCAATGCAATCAGAGGTAAAGCAGAATTTTTTGCCCCTGCAATATTGATTGCTCCTTGCAAACGCGTTTCACCCTTTAATGCTAAAAAATCCATTTCACCTCCCTTTTTTGATATTTTGGTAAAATCATATTATTTTTTCTTACCTTTTTTTTCGTCACGATTCTTCAATGCAGAGCCAATCACCGTTTCAATTTCTTTTTTATAATTAGGATTTGCCTTAACGAGTTCCTCGCGATAATTTACCACTCGGTCAATATCCATTTTGGGACACCACGAAAGAGCACCAATAAAGTCAATACGCCCTTGATATTCCTTACTCTCTTTGCTTATTTCTCCAAAATGCATAAAATGCGTATTAAAAGCTTCCAAAGCTTCTTCTAGCAGTTCAAGTTCAGAATTTTCGTCTTTAAAAACAGAAATAAGATAGTTGATATTCTGAAATTTTCTTTCCCTCCCTCTTAAAGCCGCAAGATAAGATTGGATTCGTTCATAAATAACAAATCCGCCCGCAAGCAAAAAAAAAGGCATCATTAAAATACATAAAAAAATAAAAATAAAAAGATATAGATTGAAACTATACATGCCTTTATTTACCATTTATTTTATTATAAAAAACATTTGTGGCTTTAACAAAACCATCGACATTACCACAATCATAGCGTATGCCTTTAAATTTATAGCCCAAAACCATTCCTTTTTTGCACTGCTCCAACAAAGCATCTGTAATTTGGATTTCACCATTTTTACCCGGTTTTGTGCGGTGCAGAATCTCAAAAATATCTGGGGTCAAAATATAACGTCCAATAATCGCTAGATTACTTGGAGCTTCTTCTTTGCTAGGTTTTTCTATCATATTATCTATCACAAAAACATCTTCATCTATCTTTCTTCCCGCAATTACACCATATTTACTCACTTCTTCAAGTTCTACTTCTTCAACTGCTACAATAGAACAACGATATTTAGCATAGATTTTGCACATTTGACTTAACACTCCCTCCCCTACACTATCACATAAATCATCACTTAAAATTACTGCAAAAGGTTCATTTCCAATAAGGCTTTCTCCGACCAATATTGCATGCCCTAAACCCTTCATTTCCATTTGTCGTGTGTAAGAGAAATTACAAGCTTCTAGGACATGCCGAATATCTTTTAATAAATTCTCTTTGCTTGTGCCTTTAAGCTGATGCTCTAATTCATAATTGATGTCAAAATAATCTTCTAATGATCTTTTGCCCCTCCCTGTAACAATTGCCATATTGAAGATTCCTGCTTCCATTGCTTCTTCTACACCATATTGTATCAAAGGCTTATTGATGATTGGTAGCATTTCTTTTGGTGTTGTTTTGGTTGCTGGCAAGAATCGTGTGCCATAACCTGCAGCTGGAAATAAGCATTTTTTAATCATTTTTTCTCCTTACAAATAATCTAACAAACCGCTTCGATAAAGTGCATAAAATTGTGCTGCTGTGCGCGGATTACGAGTTCCTTTTTGAGTTGCATATTGAATTGCAATTTTACAAATTTTTTCCCATTCTTTTGTCTTAACAATATCCCTAAAATACCCCTCTAAAACTTTTAAATATTCTGTATTTCCTTGCGTATAGAATCCAATACACAATGGGAAACGATCGCTTAATGCAATCTTGTCTTCATTGCCCTCATAGCCAAAAATCTCATTTTCATCATGAAATTCAGGCAACAAATGCCGTCGATTAGAAGTTGCATAAATTTTTACATTTTGTGGTAAGGTTTCTAATCCTCCCTCTAGGACACTTTTTAAACCTTTATAGTTTTTTTCATCATTTTCAAAACTCAAATCATCGCAAAAAATGATAAATTTATAATGTTTATTGCGTAAAATATCCAAAATTTCAGGTAAAATGTCCAAATTTTCTTTTTCAACCTGCAAGATTCTCAAGTCTTCTTTGGCATATTGAGACAACAAGGCTTTAATAAGTGAGCTTTTCCCACATCCTCTAGCACCCCACAACAACACATTGACACCCAATCCTTGAAACAAAAAAGACTCTATATTAGCACGCAAAAGTGCGATTTCTTTTTCTAGCCCAAAGAAAGTTTCCAAATGTTGCGATTCTATTGTATCAATACCATGTATATAACCACTTTTACGATAAATAGCGGCAACTTGTGATTCTAAATTCCAAGCAAAGTCTATCATGATTTGCCTCTACCTACTTGATTTTGCTTTTTTGATTGGATTGGATTTTGACTTATTGGATTCTATTTTTTGTGGCTTGACATAATGAATCAGTTGTTGATTTTTATACTCAAAATACACCCTCCCCCCCTTGCTCAAATCCCCAAATAACATTAAATCGCTTAATGGATTTTTAATTTCTTTTTGAATCACAAGTGCCAAAGGACGCGCTCCTAGCTCCGCATTAAAGCCAATTTCAGCCAAATATTCTTTCGCGCCTTTCTCGAGAATAATCTCTACTCCCTTAGATTGAATCTGTTGATTTAAATCAGCAATATTTTTTTCAACAATTTTCAAAATCTCCTTAGGACTTAGAGCATTAAAAGCAATAATTGCATCTAAACGATTTCTAAACTCGGGTGAAAAATTCTCTTTGATTGCGCTAGAGAATCGTGAGCTAGAATCTTGCTTGAAACCAAGCACAGGAGATTCTTTAGAACCAACATTAGAGGTCAGAATCAGAATAACAGAAGAAAAATCTACACTTTGTCCATTATTATCTGTCAATTTGCCATAATCCATCACTTGCAAAAACAAATTTAAAACTTCTGGATGTGCCTTTTCCACTTCGTCAAGCAACAATAAAGTATGCGGATTCTTCTTAATCATTTCTGTTAAGATTCCACCCTTTTCATAACCAACATACCCTGCTGCTGCACCAATGAGTTGTGAAGTAGAAAATTTTTCCATATATTCACTCATATCAATGCGTTCAAAGTTGATTTCTAAAGATTTTGCTATTTCTTTGGCAAGCTCGGTTTTACCTACACCACTTGGACCACTAAAAAGAAAAGAGCCTATGGGTTTATTAGGAGAACTCAAGCCCGCTCTATTGCGTTTTAACGCACTGACAACTTCGCTAATTGCTTCATCTTGTCCAAAGATTCTACTTTTAAGGTGTTTTTCTAAATTTTTGAGCAGACTTTTATCATCTTTTGTCGCTTCAATCTCTGGGATTCTAGCCATTTTAGCCACCATTTGCTTAATGCTTTGCAGGCTGATTTTACCACTTTTGCCATCTAGCTTGTAACTTGCTCCTACCTCGTCCATAATATCAATGGCTTTATCAGGCAAGAATCGTTCATGTAAATGACGAATTGATAAATCTACCATTAATGCGATTCCTTCATCTGTGTAACGAACATTATGATAATTTTCATAATATTTTTTCACACCTTGTAAAATCAAAACACTTTCTTCTTGGCTTGGCTCTTTCACTTCTACTTTGGCAAAGCGACGAGACAATGCCTTATCTTTATCCAAAAAAGCACGATACTCTGCATAAGTGCTAGCCCCAATGCAACGCAATTTTCCATTGCCCAACATTGGTTTAAGCAAATTGCTTGCGTCCATACTCCCGCTATTGGTTGCCCCTGCTCCAATTAACATATGAATTTCATCAATAAAAAGCACAATATTCCCACGCTTACATACTTCATCACTTAGGAGTTTTACACGCTTTTCAAAATCTCCGCGATACTTAGTGCCTGCCACAAGAGCACCCATATTGAGCATATAAATCTCTGTATGATTCAAAGGGCTTTTTTCTTGAGCAATTTTAAGAGCTAATCCCTCTGCTACTGCTGTTTTCCCAACCCCGGGCTCACCAACTAAAAGAGGATTATTTTTTTTCTTACGGAGCAAAATCTCGAAACATCTCCTAATTTCTACTTCTCTGCCAATCACTGGATCAATCTTGCCTCCTCTCGCCTCTTCTGTCAAATTCGTGCAATATTTCTCCAATGCGGATTCTGATTTTTCTTCCTGCTTTTCGGAATCCAACATATTTTTATTCTCATTTTTTTGAACAGATGAACCAAATTCCTCTTGGTTCTCTGTAATGTATTCCAAAATGCTTAAACGCGTAATTCCTTGCGTTTTTAAAATTTGTGTGCAAAATGCCTTTTCTTCTTCCAAAATTGCTGCAAGCAAATCACTAACTTGTGCCTGTTTTCGTTGTGAACCTCTTACATGGCTTATCATCATCTCAATGACGCGAGTAACCGCTAATGTTTCTTGTGGCATTTCCTCATTGTTTTGATATTCTGGAAAAGCAATTAAAAAATGTTCCAAATATCTTTTGATTTGTTGCTTTAGAATTTCAACATTTCCTCCACATTCTTGCAAGGTTTTAATGACTTTTGGATTTTCTAACAATGCTTGGAAAATGTGCTCTAAAGTAAGATATTCATGACCTCTTGTTTTGGCTTCTTTTTGTGCATTTTGGAGCACGATATTCAATTCTTTACTGATTTCAAACATAACTTTCTCTTATATTTTTTCTAAAATTGCACGCAATGGATATTGCTTTTCTTTTGCCATTTTACGCACTTGCACTGCTTTAATTTCAGCAATATCATAAGGATAGATTCCGCAGACTCCTTTGCCATTATGGTGAATTTGTAGCATTAGGTTTAGGGATTCTTCAAATTCTTTGTGAAAAACAATTTGCAAAACTTCCATTACAAATTCTTGTGTCGTATAATCATCATTGAGCAAGATAACTTTATAACGAATCGGTTCTTGTATTTTTTCTAAAATTTCAATTGCATTTTCGTGTTGTGCATCTTTTGGCACGAAGATTCCTTTAATTTTATTCAAAGTTAAAATTCTAATTATAACGCGTTTTATTTGATTTTTACTTTAGAGAATAAACTATTTGTTAGTCCTTTGATATTTCCTTGAAAATGCAGCCAAGATTCCACCGCAAGCAATTAAAATCATTCCAATGACTACAAAACCATGTGGCACTTGGTCGCCTAAAAGAATTCCGGCTAATGTTGCCATAAAAATTGTAATATAAGAAATTGCACCAATTAATGGTGGATTTCCCAAACTATATGCCTTTGTCAAGTAGATTTGTGCATAAGTTGAGACAACTCCCAATCCAAAAATCAAGCCCCATTCTTGTAAATTTGGCATAACAAAAGGCTCAAACAAGGCAATGGGATAGCTTTCATAAGAAACACATTGCGTTAAAAGTGGTAAGATAGAACCGCTTAACATCAAAGAACCTATAATAACGCGTGGGTCATAGTTTCTAGCAAGTTCGGCAATGGACAGATAGGCAAGAGCAGCTCCAATTCCACTATAAATCCCAATCAAAAATCCAAAAAAACTCAAATCTATGCTTTTGGGATTTGAAATAAGCAAAATTCCGCCAAATCCCATAAAGATTGCCACCCAAATCCTCAAAGAAACGCGTTCATGGACAAAAATCATACTTAAAAGTGCTAAAAAAATTGGGGAAGTATAAGAAAACGCATAAGCTGTTCCTAATGGCATAACAGACATATTATAAAAATACGCCATCATTGCGCTTCCACCTGCAAATCCGCGAAAAAATAAAATAAAGGGTTTGCCTCCTTGTTGTGCCTTGGGGGGCTTAAAAATCAAAGCAACAAAAATCCAAATTAAACCAAAAAAATTTCGTGCAAAAGCCACTTCTATCACAGGAAGATTGGGGGTTAGCATTTTGACAAACATTCCCATACATGTAAAAAGTAATGCTGCAAGAAGCATTGCAATGATTGCTTGTTGATTAGATTGCATAAGATTCCATAAATTTTTTATAAAATTATAGAATCTTATACTTAAAAATTAAGATAGAATTTGACTTTATGATACTCTTAAAGTAAAATTAAACTTTAATTTAAAGGTTTTTTATGGATAAATTTTATGGAAGCATTGCAATTGTTGGAAGACCAAATGCTGGAAAAAGCTCATTATTCAACCGATTTTGCAAACAAAGAATCGCCATCACTTCAAACATTGCAGGCACAACGCGTGATGTCAAGAAAGCCACTATTTCTTTGCAGGATTTACCCTTTTTACTATTAGACACAGGGGGATTGGACGATAAAGATTCTTTGTTTCAAGATGTCTCTAAGCATTCTATTAATGCAGGAGAAAATGCGGATTTGATTCTCTATCTAGTAGATGGGAAAACCCCTCCACAAGCAAGAGATAAAGAAATCTTTTATTCATTAGAACGCAAAAATCCAAACATTTTTTTAGTTGTTAATAAAATTGATAATGACAAGGAAAAGCAAAATGCGTGGGACTTTGTAGAATTTGGCGCAAAGCAAATCTTTTTTATTTCTGTCTCACATAACCGCGGAATCTTAGAATTAGAAAAAGCTATTTTATCTGCTCTTAAGAATGAAGCATTAGAGCAGTTTTTTAAAAACAATACACAAGAAGATTTGGAAGATGATTTTGAGGATTTTCAAGATTTCGCAGATTCCATAGAATCCAACAATGTTAAACTACAAGAAGAACAAATCAATATTGGAATCATTGGGCGCGTCAATGTTGGCAAAAGCTCTCTTCTAAATGCTTTACTCAAAGCTGAGCGTTCGGTTGTTTCTAATATCGCAGGCACGACAATAGACCCGGTAGATGAATTAGGAGAGATTCAAGGATATAAAGTAAATTTTGTAGATACTGCGGGAATTCGAAAAAGAGGCAAGATTGAGGGTTTAGAGAAATTTGCAATGCAACGCACGCGTGAAGTCTTAGAACGCACAGACATTGCAATTTTGGTGCTTGATGCCTCTGCACCTTTTGTAGAATTAGATGAAAAAATCGCGGGTTTGGTAGATGAATATAAACTTGGTGTTATTATAGTCTGGAACAAATGGGATATTGCACATAAGGATTTCAAAGGAATCTTGGAAGATTTTAAATTGCGTTTTAAATTTTTGGAATACGCTCCAATTCTAACCCTATCAGCTAAAAATGGTCGCCATATCCAAAAATTAGAAGAAGAAATCTTGAAAGTTTATCAGAATTTCTCCTATCGGATTCCAACAGCCAAACTCAATGCCATCATTCAAGAAGCCACTTCGCAACACCCAATACCTAGCGATCATGGGAAAATCGTCAAAGTTTATTATGCGACACAATTTGAAAGCAAACCACCGCAAATTGCCCTAATTATGAATCGTCCTAATAGCTTACATTTCAGTTATAAGCGATACTTGGTAAATTTTTTGCGCAAATATTTTGATTTTGGCGGAGTAAAAGTTATTTTCATTGCCCGAGATAAAAATAACTTTAATAAAGAAAAAAATTAACATTATGCTATCATTTTAAGAATTTAAGGTATATAAATCAAGCTTTCATATTGTTTTTATACAAATGAAAGCTATATCGAATATAGTGTATAATGACACTTCTCCGCAAATATCAAGATTGCAATAAGGCACTAGAAGTGCAAAGAAAATCCAAATGTATTTCCACGCGAGATTATGGATTGCTTCATTTTGCCTAGCCTACAATGGTAAAGAAGCTGCTATTCTGCAAAATTCTACACTATGAATTACTTCACTGCATTCGCAATGGCATAATATAGAATCTCATAATAATTTTGATTTCTCAATAAAGGCGTGGTTAGTTTCTCATTAAGAGGGCTAATACAATGAGAATATTTGCGACAATCAAGCCACTAAAAAAAGCTAGAGAATCAAAAACTTGATGATGAATGAGAATCAAGATTCCAAGCACAAGGAATCCATAAGCAAGGAGGCGCAAAGGATAAAAAAACATTTTTACACCTGTTTTTGCATTAATCACACTGAAATTCTTCCAAAATCTTTTTTTGCTTGGGTTAGGCGCAGATTCCTCTTGTGATTCTGTATTTTTGGCACTTATTGATAGTTTCTCTTCTTCAATCTTTTGTGATTCTTCCCAAAATTCTTCTTCCTCTTCTTCTGCTATCTCTTGTTTGCTCTTGTAACTTTGCGCTAATGCTTCTAATTCTTCTTGTGTCGCATTTTGTATTAGGCTTTGGACTTTGCATTTTTGCGTATAAAAAACTATCCCCACAATCAAATGAAAAGATAGAAGCGCAAAAGTGAAATTTAGAGTAAATATGACACCAAAGCCAATCCACACACCAAGACAAAGCAATGTAATGACGCATAAAAAAACCAAAAGCAACTTTGGCAATCCCATATCTACTAATCGTCCTCATCATCAAAGTTTTTTGCTTGGTAAGTATATTTCGGGTCATTTGCAAGCTCGTCAAGCTCTCGCTTTTGACGCTTATAAGCCTTAAAAACATTCAAAATTGCTGCACAAACCCCCCATACAACGCCCAACCAAAACAACCAAGAAAAACCAAAGAGGGATTCTAATCCATAGCCAATCCCTACGCCAATAAGCACTGCAACCACCATTGAAATGCCCAAAGTGGCATTAGAATAAGCCAATACTGCATCTTTATACTTTAATTCTTCTTTAGGCTTAGATTCTGTATCTTTTAGTGGGTTCTTTGCCTCTTGAAAATTTTGTTTATTTTCCATAAGTGTTTATCTCCAACAACACTTCTCGTGCTCTTTCTAACACATCTTCAATCATTTCTTCATTCATCGCAGCACAAATAAAACCTGTTTCAAACTGCGAAGCTGCAAAATAAACACCCTTACTCAACATTCCTTGATGAAAACGAGCAAACATTTCTATATCGCTTTTGAGTGCATCTTGGAAATTTGTTACTTTATTTTCATTAAAAAAGAATCCAAACATACTTCCTCGCACACAAGTTTGCAATGGGATTTTAAACTCTGTGCAAAGATTTTCTAAACCTTGCATTAATTTCATTCCCAAGTTTTCTAATCTTTCATAGATTTTAGAATCCTCACGCAATTTGCGTAAAGAAACAAGCCCTGCACTCATTGCAACAGGATTACCGCTTAGAGTTCCTGCTTGATAAACCGCGCCTTTAGGAGAAAGCAAGTCCATAATCTCCGCGCGTCCGCCAAATGCGCCCACAGGCATACCTCCACCAATAACTTTGCCAAAAGTTACTAAGTCTCCACGCACAGAATAAAACTTTTGAGAACCACACAAACTTGCTCTAAATCCGCTCATTACTTCATCTAAAATTAGCAAGATTCCATATTGGTCACAAAGCTTTCTCAACCCCTCCAAAAAGCTTTTTTCGCTTGGCACAAGTCCCATATTCCCAGCAATGGGTTCAATGATTACACAAGCAACACCCTTACCTTGCTTTTGGCTTAGAGCAATGCAAGATTCTACACTTACTAAATCATTGTATTGTGCTACTAAAGTATGTTTTGTAAAATCTTGTGGCACGCCTGGTGAGCTAGGATTACCAAAAGTTGCTAATCCACTTCCAGCAGAAACCAACAAAGAATCACTATGTCCATGATAACAACCCTCAAACTTAATAATGTCTTCCTTGCCTGTGTAAGCACGCGCTAAACGAATCGCGCTCATTGTTGCTTCTGTGCCACTTGAGACAAAGCGGATTTTCTCTACCCCCTCTACGATTCCAATCACTTCTTTAGCAAGTGCAGTTTCCAAAGTCGTAGGCGCACCAAAAGATAAGCCTTTTTTCACAGATTCTATCACTGCTTCTTCAATAGCTTTATCGCAATGTCCAAAAATCAAAGGTCCCCAACTCTGCACAAAATCAATATAGCGATTCCCATCTTCATCAATCAAATAAGCTCCACGCCCATTTGCGATAAAAGGAGGTGTTCCCCCTACGCTTTTAAAAGCACGCACGGGAGAATTGACACCTCCGGGAATCACTTGTTTTGCCTCATTGAAGTCATTGATGCTATTAAGATGATTTAAAGATTCCATTTATTTCCTTGTCTATAAAATTATGCTAAATTTGCGCTCCATTGGTTTTTAGAAACTCTCGGATTGCCTCTAGGATTCCGTCTCCATGTCCTTTATCCTTAAAAACAATAAACTCTACCTTTTGTCCTTTTTCTTTTAAAAATTTAACTAAATCTTGCACTTCCATAGGGCTATAAGCCATTTTTTTGGGATTTTCCAACTCCCCTATACTCAAAGTGATGGGCTTATTTGTGTGGATATTTTTGATGTCTTTTAGGATTTCGCCCTCCGCCCACCACAAAGAGGGGGAAGCACAAAAATAAGAATCAAAAGAATCGGTAAGATTCAAATAACTCCAAAGACAAAACAAGCCCCCAAAAGAATGTCCAAAAAGGCTAATCTCTGCTGTTGGATATTGTTTTTTAAAAGGGGTTAGAATCTTTTGCTGTAAAAACTCGGAAAATTCCTCTGCCTTGCCACCGTTTTGAAATCTTTGAGGATTCTCTAGGGATTTGTTAGTAATTTTTGGTGTATAGTCTAGGGTGCGGTTTTCTAAATCATATGCGACATTGCCAGCATAACCAATACCAACAAGCATTAAAGATTTTGTCGAAGATTGTGCTAAAAGATTTAAACCCATAGGGAAATGTGCATTACCATCTAGCAGAACAAGAATCTTTTGCACATTGGGCTTTTCGGATTCTTGATTAGGTTTAGCAATTGCAGTAAAAACACGATATTTTAAGTCAAAATCTTGTGTTGTGAGAACAAAATTTTGCTGCACTTCATCACTTAAAGGCGGAATCCTCAAAAAATCTTCATTAGGCTTTGCTTGTAGGATTCCACATAAGCAATAAAAAGCAATAAAAAATCTTAAAATCTGCATTCAAGATTACCTGATTTTATGTGTAACAAACTTTGACAGATTATCTAAAATCTCACCGCCTTTGCGGAATCCTAACGCACAGGCTTCATAGGCATAAAAAACATTGGGTTGATACAAGATTCCATTATGACTATTTTGTTGAGCAAATGCTTGGTGAATCGCGGGATAATTTCCATAATCTCCGCTATGCTCACTCAAGATTTTTCCTTGTGCATCCAATATGCTCACACTCTCTCCTTCTCTTCCAAAAGCATGTTTTTTGACTTGCTTTTGAGCAAGTGGCTCATAGGAAGTTTCAAGCAATAAAGGATGGTTTGGAAATAAATCCCATAGAATCTTTAACATTCGTTTGCTTTGGAACATTAAAGTATAAGCGGGATTTAGAAAAATTGTATTTTTATTTTCAATCATTGCAGTGATTAACCGCGCTAATTCAGGTTCATCTACGGCGATACTTTCCCAAGGAATCAGCTTAAACCAAAATTCGTAATTGACATTATCAAAACTCAACCCCTCATTTTCATCCAACACCGCTTCGTGCGCATAGCAGAAATTTGTTTGGAATCCCGCTTCCTTAGCAATCACTTCCAATAACTTTACAGTGCGCTCTTCCTCTTCGCTTCCTTGAATACTAGAAAAGAGAATCTTCCAACCCTCATAAATTTCATCAAAATGGGAAATATCATCACCCAAAGTAATCATTCGCTTAAAATTATCACCTAATGCTTCATAAAGGTTATTGAACTGCAGAGATTCCTTAAATCCATTTTTCTTAAGTAGCGCCCATTGCACAATCGCGCTTTCAAAAAGCATTGTCGGCGTATCGGCATTAAACTCAAGCAGCTTAATCGGCTGCCCATCAAGCCACCGGCAAAATCAAAGCGCCCATACAAATGCCAATGAATCTCATCTTCCCAACTCATTTTAATCATCTCAATCGCATTAAACGGGATTCCAAGCTCAAAAAAGAGATTATTTTTAATCACATATTCGGCTGCTTCAACAAACATATCATAGAGTTCGTTTGCAGCATTGTAAAACCCTTGTGCTTCCTCTTCGCTAATCTCAATAATCTCATTACTCACATAAGAAGTATTGTCAATATCTGTATGCCAACTAAGTCCTAAATCCTCTAAATCTTCATTTTTAAGAGGTTGCGCATCAAAAATTTGCATCTTTAACCACCATAACTTGAGGTTGAACGAGAAGTCATAGAACGATTCTGTGTTGAACCCGTATTGTTAGGAGAATAAAACCCACTGCGTCCTGCTGTTGAACCTGTTTTCGCACCACTCGCATTTTGTTTAAAAGAATTTTGAGAACGTTCATAAGCTTGAGGTGTTTTATAGCTTGTTCGTTGTTGTGCTTGGAAGTTTTGGTTATTGAAGAGCTTACTTCCAATCCAGCTTCCCAAAATTGCCCCTGCTGCACTCGCTAAAACCGTTTCACCAAGCGACAATCCACCACCTGTTGGGTTCGTTAATTGTGAAGTGCCTGCTTCTATTTTGGCATTTTCTTCTGCAATGATTTGGTCAATCTCTGCTTGGCTTAAGATTCGCTCTGTTCCATTCTCTCGCAAAATCACACGCGTTTGAGCACTTGGCACTTCATCAAGAATTTTATAGCTTCCATCAGGCTGTTTTTCAATTGTAACTGTTGCGCCCTTTTTAGTTGCTTCAGAGATTCCACTATTTGCAGAATTTTGCCCACTATCACCACAACCTACAATAAGCAAGACGGCAGCTAATCCTAAGCCACTTTTGCTAAATGCACCTACAATTTTAGGGTCAGAAATTTTTTTCAAATACTTTTTCATCGTAACTCTCCTAAAAAATTTGACAAAATTATACAATAAAATCAAGAATCCTAAGAATTAAGATGCGGGTTTTTATAGATAAATTCTCCCTTTTATTGATTATGATAATAATTTTTATTTAAGTAAATTATTAGTAAGATTCAATCTCATTTTAATTACCTTGAAATTAAATTTTCAAATTCAAAAAGGAGTTGTTATGAAAAAATCTAGTTTGAGCTTAGTTGCACTTCTAGCACTTGCATCAAATGCTAACGCGCAGAGCTTAGAAGAAGCTATCAGAGGGGTTGAGGTTAGCGGATTTTTGCGCTATGAGTATGAAGATAATCGCTTCAAAAACCAAGGTTTCAATCAAGAGGGAGAGAAAAGCGGAGATGTAGAACATACTTGGCACGCAGAAGCAGAGTTTAAAGCTCCTGTATCTGATTGGTTTGCCTTAAACCTTGGAATTTATTATGAGGATTCCAACAATGTCAATCACGGCAAAGGTGTGGATTTAAATAATGATGGTATAATAGAACCTTCTGAAGGTTCTTTTGGTTATGGGCTTGGTTCTGGCAAGGATAATAGCTTTGGAGTAAGCACTTTTAATGCTTTGATTGTGCCGAATTCTACAAATACCAATATTACGCTAGGCAAAATGCGCTTGGATACTCCTTTAAATGATGGAGGAGAAGATAGGGGAACTGGGATTTTAATTGTCAATAGCGATTTACCTGACATTAGTTTTGTTGCAGGAGCATTTGATTCTTGGGCATTAGATGATATTAAAGATGATTTACCCGAAGAAACAAGCATTACAAAACCCCTTTATCTTCTTGCTGGTTTAGGAAATTGGGAGCTTGATTTTGGGAATTTAGAAGGACAACTTTGGTGGTTTCACATTGATGATATTGTGGATTCTGCATTCTTTGGGCAACTCGGGTTCTATCAAGATTTATTTCATATCAGCGGACAATATGCCTATGCCCAAACTACAAGTTCTGGGATAGCAAATCTTGTCTCTGCATTAGGAGGAACTTATGAGTTTATGCAAACCAAAAGTGACTTTATCAGTCTTGAAGTAGGCGTTGATTTAACTAGCTTAGAGATTCCTGTTGGTCTTAATCTAGGATATATTACCAATACTCAAGATAACTTCGCTGTTTCTTTAGACGATGAGGGTGCATTGCAAATGGCTGGTGCAGTATGGTTTGACAATTATGATGCCACAGGTATTAATTTCTCTGCTATTGGCGGTGCGATTCCTAGAACACAAAGTAAAGATTTAGAAGTTTTTTATGCAAGTCTTTCATATGATTTACTAGATAGCTTAAATATCGGTATTGATTATGTTAGTGGGACAAATAAAATTAAAGAGATTCCAACCAATCTAACAACCAAGATTGATTTCTACGAAATTACTCCCAATATCACTTGGGCTTATAGTGAAAATTTGGAAATTGGCGCATATTATGCTTTCCTGAAGACAGAACGCAATGGCAACTACACTGCACCGGATACGGATTCCGAGGATAGAAATCAATTCAAAGTAGAAATTGTTTATACATTTTAGATTTTGAGTTTGGAATCCATAGCAAGATTTTAAATTTAGGGATTCCATTGCGCATACAAAGCTTTATAAATATAAAAAGCTTTCGTATGCTTCTAAAAATTACTAGAAACAAATATTAAGACTCAATCCTCCTAAAATATTCTGTATTTATCTTGATAAATAAAAACCTAAAAAACTAATTATTAAATCCTGCAAAGAGATATTTATAGACAAATTCATCAAGTGTTTTAATGGCAATGGCAACAAAATTTTGTTAAAAAATTATTGTAAAATATCTTTATGGATTGTTTGGAATTTAAAACTTTTAGGAAAAAATAATGAAAAAAAAATATCCGTTTGGAATCCTACTTTGCGCTACTTCTGATTCTGCTTTTGTGATTGGCGCACTAATTGCTAATATCAAAGAAATGTGTGGTGAAAATATTGATATTTTTTATCTAGTTCATGATGGTTTTAGCAAAAGCGACAAACAAGCTCTGTGCAAAATCGCAGGAAATAGTGTAGTAAAATTTCAAACTTTTACCAAAGAAGACTTTATTTCCAAACTTAATGCGTTTGCTAAAACCCCGATTAATTTGACAAATAACCGATTTTTGGGACGCTGGACACATATGGTCTATGCGTGTTTCGAGGGTTTTAAATATTTGGAAGAATGCGAATGTGTTGTATATTTAGATTTTGACATTTTATTACTTCAAGAAATTGTCCATTTAAAAAAATTAAGACAACTAGGCTTCGTCTTGGCTGCCACGCAGGGTAAAACAAGTCTTTCAGACACAATGCCTGCCTATCAAGGAAAATTTCAAAACACATGTGTTTTCCGAACGGGGGTAATCGTTTATAATGATACTTTAGAGAATCCCAAAGAATGCTATGATTTCATCTATCAAATCAGTGCGCAAAATCTGCTCAACATTAACGACCAAGGTGCTTTTTCTCTTCTTGTTCTTGAAAAAAATCTAAAAATCAAAGACTTAGGTTATCGCTATATTGGCAGTGTGTTGTGGCGCAAGAACAAAAATCCAATTCTGATTCACGCCTATGGCTCAAAGAATCGCTTTTGGAATAATCGGCTCTGTAATCAAATTTGGCAAGAATGGAACAAGTATTATCAACAATGGCTAAACATGGGTGGAAGCCCAAATACAAAAGGTTTTATTGCAAATACTACTTATGGTTATGAGAGAATTCGTTACCACCTCTCCTATAAACTCGGCTATGCAATCATTAACCATTATCAAAGCCCTTATGCTTACTTAAAATTGCCTTTCATTTTGGCTTTCATTGCATTAAGACACTACCAAGAAGCGAGATTCTACCAAAAAATTATTTTGATGAAGCCCCATTTGAAACTTCCCCCTTTAGAATCTTATGATGATTTCAAAGATGCAATACAAGAAAAGCAAACTTTTTCTTACCGCTTGGGAGCAGCATTGATTCAAGGATGCAAGACAATTCACAAGGGAGGATTATGGGAATTTTTAGTTGTAGCTAAAAACTTGGAAAAAGAATCACAAAAACGACTTTCCATTAAATCAAAATAACCCATTTCACAATTAACAATGCAAAATTACTCTAATTTATCATTTTCTTGAAGGATTTATTTTGCGCCTAAATATCTTTATAGGATTATCATTTATTACTTTTTTGTTTTGCATATTGATAAGATTTTATTATCCTTTGATTTTAAACTCCTATCCTCAATATTTTTACCACCAAGCCCCCTTATTAAACACGCATGATGGCTATTTTTATGCACAAGGAGCAAAATATTTAACCTCTATTGCTCAAGAATTGCAATCAAACTTGAGCTGGGGATTTTGGCAAAACCCTCAAAACTTTTTTGAGATTCTACATTCTCCTCACCTATTCCAAACTCCTCAATCTGCCAATGAGATTCTCTCTGCTATTACGGCATTATTTGCCTTTTGTCTCCCATTTAATTTAGAACAAATTTGTTTTTTTCTGCCCGGAATCTTTGGGAGTTTAATTGTATTTCCTATGATGGCTTTGACACGAAACTTTGGCATTATCTCTTGTCTCCTAAGTGGTATTCTTAGCGCAGTGAGTGTCAGTTATTATAATCGCACACTTTTTGGCTACTATGATACAGATATGCTTATAATTGTTTTAGGTTTGAGCGTGGGGACTATGATTTTGCGCACTTGGAAAACACAATGTGCATTAGACTATGCAATTTTACTTTTTTTGAGTGCTTTTTCCCTAGGATATTACGCCAATTTACGTTATATCTTATTAGGATATATTTTAGTTTTATTGTTGTTTTTATTGAAAGACTTCTTTCAAGAATCTTACAAAGAATCTCAAATACAAGGGATTCTTTTAGGTTTGCTTGGAATCTTGACTTTGGAGATATTTTTCCCAAAACTTACTTTTGTTTGGATATGCTTAGGATTCTCCATGGGCTTTGCTTTGAAAGCCTTACGCAAATCCTTTAAATCAAAGATTTTATTTGCATTTTACCTTTTTTGCAATCTAGGGCTTTTATTGTGGAAATTATTGCCAAATATACTCCAAAATCATTATTTAAACAAATATTTTGAAAGAGATTCTTTGAGAGCTGATGAAACATTCCATTATTTCAATGTCTTGGACTCTATTGCGGAAGTTTCAAAGATTGATTTGAGTGAATTTGCCTATCGTGTGAGTGGAGGAACAATTTGGCTGATATTAAGTATTTTGGGTTATTTCTGGTTGATTTTAGCACATAAGCGATTCTTAATCTTTTTGCCCTTTTTGGTTTTGGGTTGCTTTGCCTTTGTCCAAGGATTACGTTTTAGCTTCTATGCTGTGCCAATCTCTGCGCTTGGACTTGGGTTTTTGCTATATCAAATACAAGGAATCTTAAAATATCTCAAACCTAAATTTTTGGAAGTTGTTTTTGCTTTAGTCTTTGCTTTTTTGGCAATTCTACCTCATTTGTGGCATCTCAAAAACTATCTTGTTGAACCAATTTTAGAAACAAGTGAGGCAGAAATCCTCTCTTCTTTCCCTCATCAATCCAATGATTTTGCACTTGCTTGGTGGGATTATGGTTATGTGATTGGCTACTTTAGTAATCTCAAAACCTTTATCGATGGCGGAACACATTCTGGCAAGCAAAATTTCCCTATTAGTCTTGTTCTCAGTAGTTCTAATGAGATTCTAAGCTATAATATTGCGAAAATGCTTGTAAATGCAGAATCTTTGGAAGATTATTTCAAACAAAATGGAATAAAAACAGGATTGGAAAATTTACAAACAAAGAGGAATTTTACAAAAATCCCAAAAGACCTCTATATTATTTTGCCTCATCGTATGATTGAGATTCTTCCAAATGTGATGCGTTTTTCTCAAATCAATTTAGACAATGGTAAAATACCAAAGCTTGATTTTTTTGCCCTATCTGTTGATTCAAAGAATGAAATCATATATTTCAAAAATGGAATCTCTCTAAACCAAAATACAGGGGAAGTTTTCTTGCAAGATTTTCATATAAAGATACAAAAAAGCATTAATTTGAAAAATGGCTCAATTCAAACTTTTGATGCTACAAGTGTGTTAATAGCAGTGTTTTTGGAAAATGGCAAAACACTACTTTGTGCGGAATCTTATTTGGAAAGTTTCTATTTCAAGGGTTTATTAGAACAATTGGATTCTAATTTATTCCAAAAAGTCGCAAAAAATGACAAAATTATAATCTATAAATTACTTTAAAAGGAATGCTATGAATCTCACACATTTAGATGAAAAACAAAATCCCAAAATGGTAGATGTCTCGCCAAAGGATTCTACTCAAAGAGTTGCGCTTGCACGGGGCAAAATCTCAATGAGTGCGGAGGCTTTTTGTGCTATTAAAGAGCAAAAAATAAAAAAGGGGGCTGTTTTGCAAACCGCTATTGTTGCTGCGATTATGGGAGCAAAACACACTTCAGAACTAATTCCAATGTGCCACCCTCTTTTTTTAACAAGTGTCCAATGTAATATTACAGAAATCGCAAATGAAAATGCATTTGTTTTAGAAGTATGTGCCAAAACCTATGGACAAACAGGCGTGGAAATGGAAGCATTAACAGGAGTAAATATTGGATTACTTACGATTTATGATATGGTCAAAGCAATTGATAAAGCAATGGTATTAAGTGAAATTTATTTGGTAGAAAAAAGCGGAGGAAAAAGCGGACATTTTGTGCGTAAATTAAAATCCCTATAATGAAGTCAATATTTCGAGGTTTAAGATAAAATTTCCAAATCTTTCTTGGAGGGATTTATATTGTATCAATCCGTAACGCTTGAACAATTAAATTTCCTCAAAACTTCCGAATCTATAAGAATTTTAAGCCTTATTTCGATACTTTTATAAATCATAATTTAATTTTGGAGGAAAGTATGAAAAAGAACATTATCTTTTTTGAAGCAGTTGGCGGTAGCGATAAAGGTGCAGATGGACACAGAAAAGATACCATGCCAATGGTCAATGCACTCAAAGCAAAAGGTTGGAATGCAGAAGTGGTGCAGCTCACTGATGAAGCATTGCGTGATTCTGCAAAACGAGAGGAAATCTACAAAAAAGTTCGTGATGCTGCTGATGGCTATGTTTCACGCGTTAATCCCGGAAATCTAAAAGAAGAAAAACTCTATTTTGATGTTTTACGCAAACTTTGTGCAGATGGACTTGTGGGTATGCCTCACCCTGATGCAATGATTGGTTATGGAGCAAAAGATGCTTTGACCAAGTTAGCAGACACTCCTTTAGTTCCTAGTGATACCTATGCGTATTATGACCCAACAGAAGCAAAAAGAATCGGGGTTACTTGGGCTGATAAACACGACTTCAAAAAAACTTTCCCCAAGACTTTAGCAAAAGGCGAAAGAGTTTTAAAACAAAATCGTGGTTCTACTGGAGAAGGAATTTGGCGCGTAAGGCTAGAGTCTAACAATGACTATAATAAGGTAGAATCTCTCCCATTGGATACAAAAATCATCTGCACAGAGGCAAAAGATAATCACACTGAAGAGCGTAAATTAGGTGAGTTTATGGATTTTTGTGAGCATTATTTAGTGGGCGACAATGGAATGCTTGTCGATATGACATTCTTGCCCCGCATTAAAGAAGGTGAGATTCGAATCCTTATGCTTTATAAAGACCCTATTTATGTTGTGCATAAAAAACCTGCCGAAGGTGGAGACGCATTTAGTGCAACTCTCTTTAGTGGAGCAAAATATCGTTATGACGAACCAAAAGATTGGCAAGCATTGGTGGATTGGTTCTTAGGACAGCTCCCACAAATCAAAAGTAAATTAGGTAATTATGATTTGCCTTTAATTTGGACAGCAGACTTTATCTTAGATACCGATGAAAAAGGTGCAGACCGCTATATTTTGGGGGAAATCAACTGCTCATGCGTTGGCTTCACAAGTCCTGAAGAGTTTATGGCAAAAATTGCAGTAATGGTGGGCGATAATATCGTAGAAATCGTAAGCGAGAAAAAAGCCTAATTTTTTCACACTTGGAATCTTTGGATTCTCCAAGTGTTACCAATCCCTTTGATAATTTCTCAACAAAATCTCTTAGATTCTTCGCAAATCGCATTATTTACTTAAAGGTTAATTTTATGTAATTCTAATAAAATTCCAAATTCTCTATCAAGGAATCTAATGTTTGCTGGGATAGAATCTCAACTTTATAGCCTTCTATTAATTGCTGTTACAATTGTCGCTGTGTTGAATCCCTTTGGCAATCTCCCACAATTTATTTCTATGACAGATGATTTAGACACAACAATGAGACAAAGTCTCTTTCGCAATATCCTTTATGTTGCTTTTGTAATTGTAATCTTATTTCTCCTCACAGGTCCTTTCATCATGAAATTTCTATTTAAAATTGATTTGAACCACTTGAGGATTGCTGGGGGATTCCTACTCATTCTAGTGAGCCTTAAGGGATTATTGCTGCCCACACACAAAGATTTACATCATCACGAGGGGCTAAATAAGTCTGAATTGCTCAATCAGAGCATTGTGCCAATGGCTTTCCCTATGCTAGTAGGTCCAGGGACACTTTCTACCGTGGTTGTTTTGTCAGAAGAAAAAGGCTTAATGCTGACAATTTTTGCCGTCATTGCTGCTTTCTCATTTATGCTTGGACTTTTTCATTTTTCCGCTAGCATCGAGCGCATATTAGGGAAGCTTGTATTGCATGTGCTTTCGCGCATTGCTCTAGTTTTCATTATGGCAATGGGCGTGAAAATGATTATTATCGGTCTAAAAGCTGTATTTTAGGACTGATATGAAATCGTATGAATTATTTTCTGCTCTTTTTGACGCACTTAACGCCAAAAATGCACAAGACAAATGCGAACAAATCCAAGCAATTTGGCAGAATTTTCAAGCATACAAACTAGAGCACACAAGCGAAGTTCAACCCTTAAGATTACCTACTTTTGCCAATTTTTGCCCCATTGTTCCCCCTAAAAAAGTCCCACAAGGTAAATATCTCAAAACCGATTTAAATGTTGCTCATTTGTTGCATTCTCTTACCCATATTGAATTTTCAGCTATTGATTTAGCACTTGATTGTGCCTATCGCTTTAGAGGATTGCCCTTTCAATATTATTACGATTGGGTAGAAGTGGCAAACGAAGAAGTCAAACACTTTTTAGCATTGCAATCACTTTTGAATACTTTGGGATTCCATTATGGTGATTTTGGCGTCCATTCATTACTTTTTGATTCTATGAAAAATTGCAATGTTTTGCTTGATAGAATCGCATTAATCCCTAGAGGAATGGAAGCAGTTGGTTTAGATGTTAATCCTTTTTTATGCGCAAAAGTGCAGGCAAGCAATCATTTAATCAAAGACGAAATCTTAAATGTCTTAATGATGATTCTACAAGAAGAAATATCTCATGTCTCAAAAGGCAATCGTTGGTTTCATTTTATTTGCGACCAAAACCAAATTGCACCCCAAAACCGCGCCTTGAAATACTTTGAAATCCTCAAAAAATATCATTTCTCTTTTCCTAAAGCCAATGCCCAATTCAATGTCTCCGCAAGGCTACAAGCAGGATTTAGTCGAGAAGAAATCAAAATGTTAGAAGATGAAATTTTTGCCTCACGGAATCCAAAATAATTTTAAGTCTATTCTAACTTTTTATTTTCTCACATAAACCTTGCAGTGTCCTTTTGTGGTTTTAAAAAATACATTTCTTTCTATTGTGGATTGATATTTTATTCAATATAGTGTGCTCCAACAGAGAAATCTCTCTTTAATGCTGATTCTATGATATTTTTAGCTGTTAAGAGGCGCAAACGCAAAAGTCTCCCTACTCCACTTTGAAGCATCACTTCCACTCCGCCTAAAGCTTCATTTAGTCCAGATTTTTTGCGAATAATTCCTACTTTTTGCCACATTAAATGACGCAAAATTGCCTTTAAATTTTCATCTTGTTCTTTTTGCAAAACTTGTGTATGCAATGGAAATTCTCTTAATTTAGAATCTGACATTCCTTTTTGTTCTGCCCCGTAACTTCCTACAATCTCCTTTGCACTGCGTCTTGAAAATACCAATCCCTCAAGCAAAGAATTTGAAGCCAAGCGATTTGCTCCATGCACTCCTGTGCAGGCACATTCACCCATTGCATAAAGGTTTTGCATACCTAAAACTCTGCCTACATCATCAGTCTGTATTCCACCCATACAATAATGAAACGCAGGAGATATTGGAATCCTATCTTTGGGTAATTTATATCCAAGTAAGTTTAAATTGCGCGCAATATTTGGGAAACGCTCATAAAAAAACTCCTTAGAGAATGGACTCAAATCCAAATAAACTTCTTTTTGCTCTTGCGGGGCTTTGGGATTCTTTTCTTCTAATTTCATTTTATAATCAAAAATGCTCCGTGCAACCTTATCACGAGGAGCTAACTCTCCTGCTGAATCATAATCAAACAAAAACCGATTCCCAAAAAAATCTACAATTCTTGCCCCCTCCCCTCTTAATGCCTCACTCAAAAGCATTTTACGTGCGTGGGGATTTTTAACAAATACGGTAGGGTGAAACTGCAACATTTCCATATCTTTTAATTGCAAACCATTTTCTAAAATCATTCCATGTAGCTCACTAGAGATTGTATAGGCATTGGTATGATATTCAAAAAGCGCACCAACCCCTCCACTAGCAAGAATAATATGTTTAGCGTATAGATTATAATTTCCTCGTTTCGTTAAGACACTCACACCATAACAATGGTTACCCTCAATTAGCAATTCTGTAACGGTTGCATTTTTCCATAAGGTGTGAGAAATTTGTGCAATCAAATGCGAATGTAATGCTCTCCCTGTGCAATCGCCTCCAGCATGAATGATACGCGAAGTGCTATGGGCAGCCTCTTTGGTAAAAAGTAAATTACCCTGTTTATCCCTATCAAAAGGAGTTTGACGCTCAATCAAATCCTCCAATACCTCTAAACTCTCTTTGCTTAAGGTTTTTACGGCTTTTTCATCACACATTCCGGCTCCAGCATTCAATGTGTCTTTGACATGAAGTGGAATATCATCAATATCCCTTGCAACTGCGATTCCACCTTGCGCATAAAAAGTATTACATTCCCATGGTTGATCTTTGCAAAGGATTAAAACCTTTAAGTCTTTTGGTAAATTCAAAGACGCATATAGCCCAGCAACTCCAGCTCCAACAATAATAACATCAAAATTATACATCTTTAAACCCATTTAAGTATTCTATGGCAAATCTTGCGTCCTCAAAATTCTTCCTTTCTGTCGTATTTTCTTTGGGATTAAAGGGGTCATCTTTGAATCCACAACCAACGCCCAAAAAACTTAGACAAAAAATCTGTGCTATAATTAAAAGATGAAAAAAAGTTCGGAAATCTTGTCGCATATTTTTAATGCTCCTTGTTATCAGCAATATAATGAAATGAATCAAGTTCATCATTTTATCCGTTTGCTTCCTTTTAGCCTTAAGAGTGGAATTGCCTTTGGTTATATTCAAAACGATATTTTATTTTTCGTCTTAAAACACCCTGCTTTTAAACAAGAATTCTATCATAAAATTTCTTTAGTCAAACAACTCTTAAAAACTTACCAAAAAGAAAAATCTCAACTTTGCAAAGTGCAAGATATAAAGTATTTTGTAACCCACAATGCCTATCATAAAGAACAAGACAATTTACAAGAACAAGAGATAAAACAAAGTTATGGGGAGCTTTCTTGCGGAAACTTCATAAATTATGCAAAAGATGATGAAATCTATCAAATTTTTGAGAATATTCGTCAAATTATTCTAAAAAATCAAGAATAATTTGGTGAGGGTGAATTATGGAATCCCAACCGACACATTCTAAGCTGCAACCACTTTCCAAAGAACTTTTAGAAGTATTGAAAAAGATTCCAAATAAAAGCGGAGTTTATCATTATTTTGACAATGAGGGGAGACTGCTGTATGTTGGCAAGGCAAAAAATCTCAAGAATCGTGTCAAAAGCTATTTTCGCTTTACGCCTATACTTTCCCCTGCTCCCAATTTGAGTTTGCGCATCACGCAAATGGTTCATCAAGTTGCAATGGTGCGTTATCTTGTTGTAGAAAATGAAAATGACGCATTAATCTTAGAAAACTCCCTCATTAAACAACTCAAGCCCAAATATAATATCCTCTTACGCGATGACAAGACCTATCCCTATTTATGTGTAGATACACAAGAAGATTTTCCACGCATTATTCTGACAAGAAAAGTTTTTAAAAAAACTCAAGGTTTGCATTATTTTGGACCTTATTCTAGTGGTGCTCGTGAGCTTTTAGAGAGTCTTTATGAGATTTTTCCACTTGTGCAAAAGGAATCTTGCAAACAAGGAAAGAAATCTTGTTTATTTTTCCAAATTCAACGTTGTTTAGCACCATGTGAGGGGCGTATCAGCACACAAGAATATCATTGCATTTTGCAAAATGCTTTAGATTGTATTGAGAATCCCAAAAAAATCCTTACGCAATTAGAACAAAAAATGTTATTTTTAGCAGAAAATTTACGCTTTGAAGAAGCAGGGATTTTGCGAGATAGAATATCTAAGATTCAACAATTAAGCACGATTTCTTCGGTAGATTTTGCTCGTTTGGAAGATTTAGATGTGTTTGCTCTAACCTGTGAAGAAAAAACTGCTGTTTTAGTAAAATTCTTTATGCGAAATGGCAAAATCGTCTCAAGCGCAACGCAAACCATCAAAAGTGAAATAGGTTTTGATGAAAATGAAATCTATAAACAGGCAATTATTAATTATTATGGAGGGGATTTACCCCTAAAGCCCAAACAAATCCTAATTCCTTTTGATTTAGGAGAACTCACGATAGAATTAGAAAATTTCTTGCAACAAAAATTTCATAAAAAGATTCCATTGCATAATCCAAAAAGTGGAGAAAAAAAGAAATTATGCGAACTTGCTATGCAAAATGGCAAGGAAGTGCTACGCTTACAAAAAAACAATGAAGAAGAAGTGCTAGAATCCCTAAAGTCGCTTTTTAACCTGCAAAACATTCCTTTGCGCTTTGAAGTCTTTGATACTTCACACCATAAGGGTCAGCAATGTGTTGGCGCAATGATTGTCTATGAAAATGGAGGATTTATTAAAGAATCTTATCGGCATTATTTATTACAAGGCTCAGATGAATATTCGCAAATGCGTGAAATGCTAGAGCGCAGAATTACAGATTTTACTAAAGATTCTCCACCGGACTTATGGATTTTAGATGGGGGTGCAGGACAAATCAATCTCGCAAAAAATTTGTTGAATAGTGCGGGAGTTAATTTAGAAGTGATTGGAATCGCAAAAGAAAAAATAGACCACAAAGCCTATCGCGCCAAAGGAAAGGCAAGGGATATTTTACGCAATGAATCTTTACAAGAATATCGCCTCTCTCCCAATGATAAACATTTGCAATTTATCCAAAAATTACGCGATGAGGCACATCGGTTTGCAATTACTTTTCACCAAAAACAAAAGCAAAAAACAATGCAAAAATCAAAAATTTTGGAAGTCAAAGGGATTGGCAAAGCAACACAAAATAGACTTTTATCTTATTTTGGCAGTTTTGAAGCAATCCAAAATGCAACTTTAGAAGAACTAGCAAAAGTGCTCTCAAAAGCACTTGCCAAAAATGCTTTTGAGATTCTACATTCCAATGATTAGCGCAAACTTTTTAATAAAATTGCAAAAGAAATAATGTCAATTATCAGAGAATCTTAACCATATGAATTGTCTTGAATCTTTTGTTTTTTCTTTAGATTCTGCCTTAGCTTACGCACTGTTTGGATAAAGGCAAAGAATCTTGAAATACCCCCCGCAGGAATAGTAGAATGGTTGGCAATTTTTAAGAATGCCTCACCTAATTGATAAGAGAAGTATTTTGTCATTTTTAGGGATTCTAATTTCTCCTCTATTGCCAATGGCGAAAGGAAACTTTCACATGAATAAGAATATTTGAAATCATCTTTTGGCATTTTTTGATATTTTTGCGTTTGTTCGTATATCCAAGAATGCACATATTCTCCACTCCAAAAAATATTATTTTTAATTTCCCTACAAGGATTACCAGCATTGATTGTGTTAGAAATAAATTTTTTGGCAGTTACAAGAGATTTGCCTCCTATCACTGCTCCAGAGCCCACAAACGAACCTTTGAGGAATCCCACTTCTTGCCCCACCCAAATATGATCGCCTAAATAAATGCTTTTGCTAGGATTGATTCGCAAATATGAATTGTTATCATAAAGCAAATGAGGGTCTGCAAGACGGAACCAAAGAGTATGGGAAATCAGACAAGCATTACCAATGATGAGATTTTTACACTCTGATAAACAAAACCATCTCCCGCTACCGCTGGAATTGAAGTAGTTGGCATTTCCGATATAACAAACGCTTTCGTGCCATATTTCAATATTATCTCGCGTCATCGTGGAATCCCCAATAAAAACCAAAGCGTTATTGCCATAAAAGTTGATTTTGGTATTTTTTAGAATACTTTTTGGGGCTAAAAATAAAATATTTCCATTTCCTTCAAAAGTAATTTGGAAATTCTGCAACACTTGCGATAAAGATTGAAAACAATAAATCGTATATCAATAGTCTTAAACGTATTAATCACTTATTCACTAAATATATCAATCTACATTCAAAAGATTCTTTATGACATCAATGCAAAAAATGTCTCTTGCCTGTAAAATAAAGTGCTATTTCATTAGTATTGGCACATTCAATTACTTCTTCATCTCGGATACTACCACCGGGTTCTATTATAGCACTAACTCCGACTTTATGCGCCTCTTCAATACTATCTTTGAAAGGAAAAAACGCTTCACTTGCCAATACACAACCACGCAAATCCAATCCCATTTCTTGTGCTTTTCTAATTGCTGCTTTTGCAGCATCTACACGACTTGTCATTCCCATACCCACAGCAACCATCGCGGAATCTTTCACATAAACTACACAATTTGATTTTACTAAGCTTGCGACTTTATAGGCGATTTCTAAATCTTTTATTTGTGAAGATGTCGCAACTTTCTGACTTACGCATTGCGCATTTTTCACTTCATCAACCGCAATTTTATCAGAATCTTGCAAAACAAACCCACCCTCAATATGTTTAAAATCCTGTATGTCTTTTGGAAATTTTAAAGTTTTGCCACCACAAACAAAAATCTTTATTTTTTTCTTTGTATTCAAAAATTCCAAAGCTTCTCTTGTAACATTTGCAGCCACCAATACTTCAATAAAAATCTTACCTACCTCTTGGGCAAGCTCCAAATCTACGATTCCATTGACTGCCACTACGCCACCAAAAGCAGAGATAGAATCACATTTCAATGCTTCTATATAGGAATCTTTCAAAGTCTCTTTAATGGCAAAACCGCAAGGGTTAGCATGTTTTACGATACACACACTTGGAACTTCACCGAAACTAGAAGCGATTTTTACCGCGCTATTTATGTCTGTTAGATTATTAAAACTAATCTCCCCTTTAAGTGTTTTGAAAGTCTGAGAATAGAAATTGCCAAACTCATAATAAGCACCTTTTTGATGTGGATTTTCTCCATAACGCGTAGGTGCGACGAGCTTTCCAGCAATAAAATGCGATTCTCCAAACCCTCCATTAAATCTAGCATTCATATAATTTGCAATCATACAATCATAATTTGCTGTATGCTCAAAAGCTTTAATCATCATACTTTGACGAAATTCCAATGTATTTTGGTTATTCTTTAAGCGCGTTAAAACTTCTTCATAATCTTTTGGACTTGTCAAAATCAATACCGATTCAAAGTTTTTTGCTGCAGCTCGGACCATTGATGGACCGCCAATATCAATATTTTCAATAATCTCTGCAAAATCATCTGTGCGCTCAATCGTAGCTTTAAAAGGATATAAATTCACACAAACCAAACTAATCTCAAGGATTCCAAATTCATGCGCTTTCTCAATGTCTTCTGTATTATCTCTACGATAAAGAATCCCTCCATGAATTTTTGGGTGCAAAGTTTTTACACGACCTTCAAACATTTCTGGACTTTGTGTGTATTGTGCAACATCTGAAGCACAAATATTGTTTTCTTGCAAGATTTTCAATGTCCCACCTGTGGATAAAATCTCATATCCTAACACTACTAATTCTTGTGCAAACTCTACGATTCCTTGCTTATCACTTACGCTTAAAAGTGCTGTCATACTCTAACTCCTTAATGATTGTTTATGTCTTTGATATTTTGAATATCACAAAAAAGCTCGCCAAAAATAACATCAAAATAGGCAATAAAATGCTAAATTCTGGTTGCAAAAACCCGCTCATTGATAATCTCGAAAAACTAAAAAATATCCCCCATGCAATCAAGATTCCTAGAATCATACCCAATGTCATCATACCCAAATTGATATAACGATTAGAGTTTGGGGTGAAATAACTCAAGCAAATCATTACCAAGGGTGCAAAAAGTGGAAAAAATATCAAGCTATAAAGCAAACCACGAATTTTGTCTGTATTAACACCCTGCTTTTTAAAAAGCAAAATCGCTTCATATGCGTCAATGATGGAAATGCTACCATTTTTTTCATAGATATTTTCCAAAATTTTTGGCTTGAAGCCATACAAGGTTGCATAGGTTTCTCTATTTTGGACAATAAGAGGGTTTTGTCCAATATGCAAATCCTTATCTAAATTTGTAATTGTAACATTTTGTAGATTCCATTCAATGCCATTAAAAATTGCTTTTTGGGATTCTATAATGCGCAAAATCGAATCATTTTCTTGATTAAATTCATAGATATGCAAACCCTCTGCACTTTGCAATAGGGGAAAAATCTTCTCAAAATAAATATAAGAGTTATTATATTTCACAAATAAATCATTTTTGACATTTCCCAAGAAACCTTTATCAATAATCAAATCCACTTGTTCTTTAGCATAGGCAAAGGGGGTGGCGTTAAGCGCAATAAACAAAAATGTCATCATAAAGCCAAGCATAAAAATAGGTAAAAAGATTTTGATTTTTGAATAACCAAGTGCTAAAAATGCAGTCCATTGTGAGCTTTTCAACAAAACAATTACAAGCACAATTTGCGCTAGAACTAATGAAAGAGGGAGGATAAATTGGCTAGCATACATAAAATCATAAGCCAATAAAAGCACTACTAAGTTAGCTGAATTTGGTAATTCGTCCAAATATTTTACCAAATCAATTACAACAAAAAAGCACTCCAAAGAAACAAAAAGGAAAAAAAAATATTTAAGATACAAGAATCCAATATGACGAAAAAATAAATTCATTTGTTTTCTTTAGGGTATTCTCGAGATTTGCTACAAAGAGTTTCAGTAGAATTGTTAATCTTTTTTCTTTCAGACTTTGGAGATAAACTAAAAAAACTAGAAACCTTGCTTGTTAGTTCCTTGTGCGATTCTAGTTTGGTAATCTCTAAAATTGCTTTTGCACAATGCGCAATTAATACCAAATTGACATTTTCTTCTTCTGCTTCAAAATCACTTAAAACCCAATGAGATACTTGGTCTTTTGTGCTTGGTTTGCCGATTCCATAGCGGATTCTATAATACTCATTTCCACACAGAGAATCAATGGATTTCAATCCATTGTGTCCTCCATTTCCCCCACCAAATTTAAATTTTACTGCACCAAATGGCAAATCTAACTCATCATGCACCACTGCAAAATTATTAATTTTATAGAAATTTTTAACACTTTGCACAGATTCACCCGATAGGTTCATAAAAGTTTGAGGTTTCAAAAACAAAAGCTGACCCGCTTTATAAACTTCACCTCGAAAGTTTTTATCATTTTGCTTTATTGCATTCAATGTAGAGATTAAAGAATCCAAAACCCTAAAGCCGATATTGTGTCGGTTATTTTGATATTTTTGTCCCGGATTCCCTAAACCTACGATTAAAAACATCTTAACGGGATTTTATCACACCGACAATTGCAACATCATCACGTTCTACGATTTTAACACCATCAAATGCTGGCAAATCTCGCACAAGAACAACATCGCCCACATCTAAATTTGTTACATTAATTTCATAATCTTTCGGCAAATTTTCAGGCTTAGATTTGACTTTGATACGTTTTTTGGACATCATTAAAACGCCTTTATTTTTTAAACCTTTTGGAATTCCTACCGTGCGAACTTTGACAGAATATTTTGCCTCTACACCTTGCTGTGCTAGCATCAAATCTACATGGATAATTTCACTTGTAACAGGGTCTTTTTGATATTCTTGAATCACAACAGGATATTTTTGTGTGCCAACTTCTACTTCAAAGATTAAATCTGTCTTGTTTTTAACTTCACGAATAAAAGCATTACGCTTAAAAGCACAATGGATATTTTCTTTGCCTTTTCCATAAATATTGGCAATTAGATAACCATTTTTTCTTAAAGTCTTTGCGTCAGACTTAGAAATACTCTCTCTAATTATTCCACTTAACATTGTTGTATCCTTAAAATTAAAATAAAATTTGCCATTATAGCTGGTTTTGTTAAAACTTAATTTAAATCGGATTCTAAACTCGCCAAAATCTTTCCAAAAGCTATTTTAAAATCTTCTAATCCTTGCTCCAAAAGCTCTTTACTTACTTTGTTTAAATCCACTCCGGCTTCTTTTACATTCTCAAAAAAATCTTCCAATTCTTCTAAGCTTGGCAAATAAGCTTCCTCTATATCTTCCAATTCTATAAATGCTTTTAAAGCTGTAAGTGGAGCTGTATTAACCGCATAAGGGTGATAGAGCTCTTTAATATAATATGCAGGTTCCAAGTCTTCGCCCTTTACTCCCGTGCTTGCAAAAAGTGCGCGCACGCTAGACAAAGAATAACCATTGAGAATATGATACAAATATTGCGCATTTTTAATCCCCAAGGTTGCACTTGGAATCCCATATTTTTGCAAGACAGAATCACACTTACGATCAAAACGAGAAACAAAAATACTCACAACTGCACGCGGATAGTCTTTAAATTCTTTCTTGCTTATTTGTTTTAATTGTTCATAGCCCCTCTTGAATGCTTCCATGCACCCAACTACTTGCTCTTTGTTAAAAACTAAAGTTGCATTAACAGAAATTCCTTGAGCAATTAACGCTTCCATTGCACCAAAGCCCGCTTTTGTTGCTGGAATTTTTATCATCACATTGGGGTAACCAATATCATTAAACAAGCGCACTCCCTCTTCAATCGTTGCTTTTGTGTCCTCACATAAATTAGGATCAACCTCAATACTAATATAGCCATCATTGGGATTCGTATCATAGAGGGGTTTAAGCAATTCTGCTGCGCGTTGAATGTCTGCTTTAGCAAGTGCTTCATAGATTTCTTTTGCGCTTTTTCCCTTTAAAGAATCTTTTTGAGCTTGATAACTTTCGCTCAAAAAGGCTTGTTGAAAAATTGCTGGGTTGCTTGTTGCACCTTCAATTAAATCCCCTTCAATCATTTTTATAAAATCGTTTTCCAAAAAATCTCTTTCTATGAAATCACACCAAAGGGAAAGTAAAGCACTTTCTTGCATTTTATCTCCTTAATCCAAATAAGATTTAACCAACATAAGGTTTTTTTGATCAATAATAATATTTGCCGCTTGCCGTAATACCGTATTAGCGCAAAATGCTACTTTTTTGTTCGCATATTGAAACATAGAAACATCATTTGCTCCATCGCCAATAACAATTGTAGTTTCATAAGTAGCATTGAGTAAAATTTGTAATTTTTCAAGCATACGTCCTTTTGAATATGCAAACATCATCTCTCCACCCACTTCTCCTGTTAATACATCATTTTCACGATGCAAAATATTGCTAAAATACATATCATAACCTAGTGCTTTCTGTCCTGCACTCACGCCCTCATCAAAACCACCGCTAAATACTATAACTTTGTAATTTCGTCTTTTTAATTCCGCGACAAGCTCTTTAGCTCCTTCGTTATAGCGCAGATGATTACACACTGCATAGACTTTTTCCAGAGGCATACCTTTCAAAGTTGCTACACGCCTTTTTAAACTATCGTGAAAATCTAATTTGCCCGCCATTGCTTCTTTGGTAATTTGGCTCACCTCTGCTTCACTATTATTTGCAAGCGCAAGCAAATCAATCGTTTCACCGTCCATTAAAGTAGAATCAAAATCAAACACCGCAAGCTTCAAAAGAATCCTTAGAATTTAGAATAACAAATATTATACAACGCCAAAATATAAAAGTATTTCAAAAATGAAGTTTAATTTATTTTTTTAATTTTTTGAGCAAACAGAGCTTCAAGCTCTGCTATCTTAAGAGATTCCAAGCCTTTTTTCAAGCTGGACGATTCTATCCCATGTTTCAATCATGGAGTCTGGATTGAGTGAAATGGAAGTGATGCCATTTTCTACCAAAAATTCTGCAATTTCCGGATAATCACTTGGTGCTTGCCCACAAATTCCACAATATTTATTATGTTTTTTACAAGACTCAATTGCCATTTTAAACATTTTCAACAATGCAGGATTGCGCTCATCAAAAATATGACTTACAAGCTCACCATCTCTATCTACACCAAGTGTTAGTTGAGTCAAGTCATTAGAGCCAATAGAAAATCCATCAAAAAGTTGCAAAAATTCGTCTGCCAAAATAATATTGACAGGCAATTCACACATGACATAAATTTCTAAGCCATTTTCACCTTGAACCAAACCATTTTTACGCATAATGTCAAGCACTCTACGCCCTTCTTCTGGCGTTCTCAAAAAAGGAATCATAATTTTCATATTGGAAAATCCCATTTCATTTCTAGCCATTGCAAGTGCTTGACATTCCCATTCAAAAGCTTGACGGTATTGTTCAGAATAGTAACGACTTGCTCCTCTATATCCAATCATCGGATTCTCTTCTATTGGCTCATAATTCTTCCCACCAACCATTCGACAATATTCATTGGATTTAAAATCACTTGTGCGCACAATCACAGGCTTTGGATAAAAAGCAGCGGCAATCATTCCTACACCCTCTGCAATTTTTTTGATAAAAAAGTCTTTTGGATTTGCATAGCCTGACATAATCTCTTGAACACCCTCTATGCCTTCAAATTCCTTATTACCATTATGCAAATCAATAAGAGCCAAAGGGTGAGCTTTGATATAATTGTTGATAATAAATTCCATTCTAGCAAGCCCTACACCATTATTTGGAATCATAGAAAATGAAAAGGCTTTTTCAGGATTACCGATATTCATATAAATTTTGGTTTTAGGTTGCTCAAGTGTGCTTAAATCAATTTTTTCTATTTCATATTCATAAACACCATTATAAACAAATCCATCTTCCCCCTCTGCACAAGAAACGGTAACCTCCATACCCGTTTCTAGCCTTTCTGTCGCTCCAACTGCCCCGACAATTGCAGGCACACCAATTTCACGCGCGACAATTGCAGCATGGCAAGTGCGCCCACCACGATTTGTAATCACCGCTGCCGCTTTTTTCATTGCTGGTTCCCAATCTGGGTCTGTATTATCTGTTACTAAAATCTCTCCTTTTTTGAGTTCTCCCATGTTAGAAATATTATCAATAACACGAATTTTTCCGATTCCAATTTTTCCACCTACTGCTTTACCAGTCAATAAAATCTCTTTTTCACATTTATCTTTAAAGAAATATTTTTCAAAAGTATTGCTTTGCTTTTTCATTTTTTGGCTCTGCACGGTTTCAGGACGCGCTTGCACGATAAAAATCTCGCCGCTATTTCCATCTTTTGCCCATTCCATATCCATAGGACGATATTCGCCTGCTTCTTTGGAATAATGTTTTTCAATCAACATCGCATAACGCGCCAAAGTTAGCACTTCATCGTCTTCCAATGAGAAACTTTTTAATTCTTCTTCTGTTGTCTCAATGTTTTTAGTTGGGTGTTTCGCTCCTGGAGCCGCATAAACCATTTTGATATTTTTAAATCCTAATTGACGCTTTAAGATAGGACGTTTCCCTAACTCTAAAGAAGGTTTGAAAACATAAAATTCATCCGGATTAACTGTTCCACCAACTACATTCTCACCCAATCCCCAACTAGAAGTGATAAACACCGCATCTTTAAAACCTGTTTCCGTATCAATGCTAAACATCACTCCCGAACTCCCTTTATCGGAACGAACCATCTTTTGCACACCAACAGATAATGCAACTTTAAAATGGTCAAAACCCCTCGAAGCACGATAACTTACTGCCCTTTCAGTAAAAAGAGAGGCGAGACAAGATTTCACATAGTGAATTAGCTCTGTCTGCCCTTGCACACTCAAATAAGTGTCTTGTTGTCCTGCAAAACTAGCATCTGGCAAATCCTCTGCAGTTGCCGAACTTCTTACTGCTACATCAGCTTCTTCCATTTTATATTCTGCACTTAAGATTTTATAGGCTTCTAAAATCTCTTCGCGTAAATCTTCTGGCAATGGAGTGCCAAAAATCATATCACGGATTTTTTTAGAGCGAACATTCAATACATCAATTTCAGTTACATCAATCCCTTCGAGCAATTCTCTGATTTTCTCACGAATCCCTGCACTATCTAGCAAATACCAATATGCTTCACTTGTGATTGCAAAGCCATTTGGGACTTTGATTCCCATTGGAACAAGCTCTTGAAACATCTCTCCTATGCTTGCATTCTTTCCCCCAACAATAGGGACATCTTTGTTGTTTAGCTCTTTGAAAAACTTGATGTATTTCATCTTAGATTTCTCCTTAAAAATTCCTGCGTGAAGATTGTTTTAAAATAAAACGCGCATATTTTACTTGATTTAACTTATCTCAATCTTAGTTTATCTATACTTTATGCGTCATTTGATAAACTTTCATTTATTTTGTAAATTTTACACACTAAATATGTATCAATCGCATATTTGAACTAAGGAAAACAATGGAAAATCTACCCCAAGTTTTAAAACAACACAAACTCACACAAAAGGACTATGATGAGATTCTAAGTATTTTGGGGAGAAAGCCAAATCTAGTAGAACTTGGCATTTTTTCAGCAATGTGGAGTGAGCATTGTAGTTATAAATCTAGCAAGATCTATCTTAATGGCTTTCCTACCCGTGCGCCATGGGTGATTCAGGGACCAGGAGAAAATGCTGGCATTATTGATATTGGTGGAGGCTATGGTGCAGTTTTCAAAATGGAATCCCATAATCACCCAAGTTTTATTGAGCCTTATGCAGGAGCTGCAACAGGTGTGGGTGGGATTATGCGTGATATTTTTACAATGGGTGCTAGAGTTGTAGCAAGTCTTAATTCTATCCGTTTTGGTGAGATTACAAAACAAGATTCTATTGGTGCAAAACATCGTTATTTATTACGCGGTGTTGTCGCAGGAATTGGTGGCTACGGGAACTGCATGGGTGTGCCGACAATTGGCGGTGAGATGAGCTTTGAACCTTGCTATAATGGAAATATTTTAGTCAATGCCTTTTCCCTAGGAATTGTAAAAAATAATGAAATTTTTTATGGCAAAGCAGAGGGTATTGGCAATCCTGTTATCTATGTAGGGTCCAAAACAGGACGCGATGGCTTGGGTGGAGCTGTAATGAGTAGTGATTCTTTTAGCGAAGATTCCAAATCTCTTCGCCCAACTGTGCAAGTGGGTGATCCTTTCACAGAAAAACTCCTTTTAGAAGCCTGCTTGGAACTATTCAAACAAGACTTAATTGTGGGAATTCAGGATATGGGAGCAGCGGGACTCACTAGCTCAAGCTTTGAGATGGCAGGACGCAGTGGAAGCGGAATGATAATGCACTTGGATAAAGTGCCAATGAGAGAAACAGAAATGACACCTTATGAGCTAATGCTTAGCGAATCTCAAGAAAGAATGCTGATTTGCGCCAAAAAGGGTTGTGAAAAGAAAATCATAGAAATCTTTTCCAAATGGGAATTAGATTGCGCAATTATCGGAGAAGTTACCAATAGTGGCAAAATGGAACTCTTTTGGCATAACGAAAAATGTGCTGAAATCCCTATTGCACCTCTAAGCGAAAAAGCACCAATTCTAAATCGTCCCATCAATGAAAATCCGCATTATTTAGATTCTATTGCCACTCTAAATCAACAAAATTTGGAATCCCAAAATCTACAAAATGTATTTGAAGCCCTACTTAAAACTCCAGAAATTTGTGATAAAGCTTGGGTTTATACACAATACGATTCTACCGTGCAAACCAATACAATTATTCCTAGTGGTGCAGGTGGTGCAAGTGTAATTCGAGTCAAAGAAAATGGCAAAGGCTTAGGAATGAGTGTTGCTTGCCAAAGCCGACTATGCTATCTTGACCCAAGAGAAGGAGCTAAACAAGCAGTAGCAAAAGTCGGACGAGACATTGCTTTGCGTGGTGGGCGTGCTTTAGCAATCACAGATTGCTTGAATTTTGGAAACCCAGAGAATCCCGAAGTTATGTGGCAATTCAAAGAGGCTTGCGAAGGTATCAAAGAAGCCTGCAAAGCTTTAAATACTCCTGTTGTCAGTGGCAATGTAAGTCTCTACAATCAAACCAATGGCAAAGACATTTATCCTACACCAAGCATTGTGGGAGTTGGCGTAATTGATACAGTGGATAATGTCCTGCAATCCAACTTTAATGAAACAGGATTAGAAATTTATCGTTTAGCCCCCAAAGGAATTAAGTTACAATTTGGTGCAAGTTTAGTAGCAAAATATTTTGGTAATTCGTTTAAAAGTGAAATCTCAAAAATTAACCTAGAAGATGAGTTATTCTTGTGGGGCGTTCTTAATGTTGCAAATGAGCGCAAGCTCATTAGGGCAGCTGTGGATATTTATCAAGGAGGGTTAGCCTTAGCTCTAACCAAAGCTTGCATTAGAGGAAATATTGGCACACAAAGTATAGAAAATCTTAGTTTTAACGAATTATTCGGTGAAGCTCCTACGCAAATTTTAGTAGCCTTAGAACCCGAGAATATCGAAAACCTTACTTCTTTGCTTGAGAATTCTAATTTAGCTTTAACAAAAATTGCAACACTTGGGGGAGAAACGCTCCAAATAGACAAAATCTCTCTCCCGCTCCAAAATGCGCATCAAATATTTTATCAACAATTCCAAAACATTGTTGAAACGCTTTAATTGCTTCTTTGGGATTTCATTGCTGAATCCCAAAACCTATCGCATTAAGTTTTTATGGCTTGTATTTTTCCCTTATTTCCTTTGTGCGCAAAGTTCTAAAGATTCGTTGATACAACCTAACTTTATGAATTTTGACCAATTTTATGACCAAGTGCACACACAAACACTTGCACGCAATTTTGTGCGCTTTCGGCATCGGATTGTTGTCAGTCGCGAGGGTTATCATTCCCTAAATCCAAAAGAAAAGGAATCTTTAAATCAACTCCATGCATTAGTGCTAGTTTTTAGCAAGATTACTTGGTTTATTTATTTCAATGAACAAAGCGGAGTTGGAATCTCAACAACTGCAAATAGTCATTTACAATTTGATATTCGCTACTATGAAACCTTGCGAGATATTGGTATTGACGGAGAAATTAAAGCAATGTGTGTGTTGCCCTATTTTGATAAATGTATTTTGTTGGGATATAAAATGTTTTAATTTCGGGTTTTTGTTGGCTAGATTTGTTTATTGGTCGAGATTGCTAAACAAATCTTTCTTAATAATATGATTATGGTGGCAAATCTCGAAGATTTGCCAAAGATTCAAGAATACTCGCAAGAGAGACACCAAATAAAGCCCATAGGGTGCAATTTTAGCAAAATTTCAGAATCTAATCCCACAATGCGATAAACCAATGCTTTTAAATTTCATTTGGTAGAAATAATTTCATATTTCAAAAATTATTTAAAACTTATATTCTAATTTCACTGCACCACTTACGCCCGTGTCGCCATTGGTATTGGTTTGAAAATTTGTTGCCAAACCAATATTCCAAGATTGATTGATATGATAATCTCCCATCAAATTAAGATTGAACACTGGTTTTTCAGCGTTTAATTGGTAACCAATAAAATCATTTCCACCTCTAATACCTATATAAAGCATATCATCAGAAGACGCAAGATTATTTTTCATCGTCAAACCAGCACTTAATAAACCCCTATCATTTTTATAAAGATATTCAACTCCAATACTTCCATTTAAAACATAAGAATCATAATCTTGCACTGCAATTGTATTTAATTGATAGCCAGCAATTCTATTATTTACATACTCTATACCAATTAGTGGTTTGATAAAATGATTCCTATCTTCATCTAACGCAAAGGCATATTTATATATTCCTTGAATCGAGAAAGTATGATTCGTGTCTTTATCTCTATTTCCAATATTGTCTGATTTTTCTGTGTCTGCTAACATGTAGTTAATATTTGCTTGAAATTCATTATTGCCTATGTCCATTACGCCATAAAAACCAAATCCATATGTATTCATATTATCAGTATATACTGAACTTGAACTCCTTGCAGAACCCAAACTCACAAGACCTCCTAGAATATATGAAGAATTCCCATTTTCAAATGTTTTATCATAGCCAAAGTTTGAACTGAAGTATTTTAAATACCCTCCACCATCAAAATAACCTCCACCAATGTTAGCCCACAGATTATTAAGTGGCTTCACACCTGAATAATATGGTAATTCTGTTGCAAATAAATCATTATCTAACGAAGCATATTTTTCTCCCATAGGTTGCATACTTGTAGCTGTTCTAACAATATTTACACGATTATTGATAAGCGATGACATTGTATTCACCATCTGTGCATTTTGATTGGCTTGTGTAATTTTACTTGCTGTTTGGAAGTTATCTTCAATTTTTGCTACTTTGTTTGATAGGGCATTAAACGCTTGAATATTATTTTCACTAAAAGCAACATTTTTGATTAGCTCATCTTCTGGCTGTGCTTTCAATAGCATTGTTAATACGGACGAATCATTATTAATTTTTTCTGAAATTTTTTTATTTGTTAATTGATTTTCTTTTGTAAAATGAAATTTTACACCTGTATCTGTAAATTTTGAAATTGCTTGAATATCACTATTTGCATTTTGACCTATAAAATTAATATTTGTAACCCCCTCTTTTGTTAATTTTTTTGTGGCAATCAAATCATACTCTTTACCCTTAACAACGCTAGAATCATTTTGAATTGTTTGAAATGTATCTTTAAACGATACATTGATTTTGGAATTATCATTCAATATCAATGCTTTATCTTTGACATCAAGAGCTAGAAACTTATTATCTCCTGTTCCACTGCCTACATTTGTTAAATTCAACTCATTTGCAACATTAATTTTATCCAAATTACCCCAATGATAATTCACTCCTTGTTTATGTGTCAAATTCCTTGCAATCAGATAAGAATTATTGGAAAAATTTGCACCATTTAATGTTGTTTTAGAAGTATCTAAATTATCAAACTCAAGAGTTGAATTTGACAACATTAGATTACTTGGAACTTTGGAATTGTTTTCAATTCTTATTTTTGAGTCAAGGGAATGAATACTATTTGCAAGTTCATCTTGTTGAACACCAAAAACAATCTTCGCATCGTTGATTGAAATCCCACCAACTTTTAGCTTTGATGTATTATCAGTGATGATTTTTGTATTGACTTTTTGAATATTTAAATTTTGAGCATTAAAGGTGGAAGAATTTTTTAGTGCAATTCCCTTATTTTTCAAAACAACATTATCTTTTGATGCATTAAACGATGAATTAGCTAAATCGATATTCGCTTTGAGTGATTGAATCCCATTAGAAATGATTTTTGAATTATTCGTCGCAATAATCTCTCCATCATAGCTGATGGTTTCCCCAAAGCCCTTACCCATATTACCTTCTCTAACATTTTGTGTGTATGATTTGCTATCATTTTCATCAATGAATCCATTGCCGCTATTCCATGTCAATGTTGAATTTTCTAACTTGAAATTACCTATCACATTTGCATTTCTCTCAATGCTGATTTGTGAGTTTTTAGCAGACATATTGCCAATTTTAAATGTTTTTTGCAACCAATCTGGCTGTTCAAACATCACCGTTTTGTTGGCAACAATATAGCTTTGAGCATTTTTATCTGCAATATTTTTGTCAAATTGATTAATGAAATAACCTATAGAACATTGCCCAAATTGTTTTTGAGATGGCATTGTAAAACCAGGTAGATTGATAGGAGTGGAGCTACAATTCAAGTCATTATTCCAAGTAGCATGTGGCACGGGTTTGCCTTGAAATGTAATCATTTGATCTAACGCATTCATTTCTTTTACATCTAAAGCACCATCAAAAGCAGTATGAACATTGCTTGCTCCTTTGACATCAAGAGCAATATTTCCTTTGATTGTTCCATGAACAATATTTTTTTGTTGTGGAGTCAATGTAAGTGTTGATTTTTTATCACTTTTGTTTGTGATAGTCCCTGTTTGATTTAATGCTTTCATCGTATTCATTTGTGCATTATGACCATTCAAATCAAGTGTTCCACTACTCTTTCCAAAAAATACATCATTATAATGAATCGCATCGTCTGCATTGATTTTAACGTCTCCATTTGGATTCACCAAATGGAGACTTGCAAATGAATTCTTGGCTGATAAAATCGCTGTTCCCTCACCCATCTGCAATCCAGCATTAGTGGATTTTACAACTTCAAGTGTTCCTTCACCTACCTTATGCAAGTCTGATTTCAATTCAACTCCCCATTTAATTGTTGAATTTTTTGCAACATCGACACCTGCTCCTTGCCAAGAACCATTTCCTTTAACCTCAAGTGCCAAATTTTCTCCTCTCAGAATCAAACCACCAATGCCTTGATTCATTGCTGAATTAATTTTTACATCGCCACCTGCTGTAAATACAGAATCTTTATCTTTATCTAAGGTATATTCACTAGAACTAGGTGTTTTTAAAACCTCATATTCTTTTTTGTATTTTTCTAATTCCGCTCCATCTACCTTGTTAAATAAGGCGTTATAGACTACATTATTTCCATATGATACGCCATATAATGTGCCTGCAATTTCCCATTCTTTAGTTTTATTATTAAAAACAAATATAGGACTTCCACTATCACCAGACGCTACATGACCCGGCAATCTACCTTGTTGATTCAAAGAAAACAAGTTATTATTACCTCCTATTTGGTTTGCATTTGCTAACCAAAAATTACCTGACCTGTAATCATTGTTTGGACTTTGACTAAAATTAGTTTCTTCGCTAGTATTCCAATCTCCCCACACCATTCTACCCTTACCCGTGCGATACATTAGGACTTTTTCTGCACCATCATACATTATTTTATAATTGTCTATATGATTTTTTATCTCTTCAAGTGTTACAGGTTTATATGAACCTTCAACAATATATTTGTTGGCTCTTGAAAATGAACCATCTTTACCATAGTGATAATGGTTATTTGTAGTGTAATGATTTGAGCCAATCACTATGCCATAATTTTGTGAGTTTGCTCCAGCCAAAACATGCTTTGCTCCCGCAACATACGCATTACCTACTGAAGTTTGATTCCTTGAAAGAGAGGAAGCATTAAAGTCAGGAAATGGAAGGTTTGGAAACTCCACTTTATTGCCATGTTTATCAGTAATTGTAATATTGGTTGCACCTGGTGTAAATTGTCCTAAATTTTGCCCAAAATCCAAATAATCTCTTGTATAAAAATTATTTGTATCCACATTCATTGCACACAATGACGAAGCAGCCGCTAATGATATTACAAGATAAGTTAATTTTTTGTTCATTTTTAATCCTTACGATATTGATTTCCTTGTATGATATTTCACGCTAAGAATTCAAGAAATAGATTTTGATAAGTTTTATTGCTTTATCTTGCCAAATTAAGATAGAAATTCTCTCATTAAAACTCAAAAAATCTTGCATATTTTATAAATTTTTTATAAACGATTTATAAATTATTTATAAAATTTTATTTTCTTATAGAAGTACAAATATAACTTTAAGTGTTTTTGAAATTTGCTTTTATGTAGATTGCAGTTACACTTTTGTGCATTTTTGGGATTAGTTTTGCTCTAAATCACTCTACCAAAAATCCGTATTCATAGATTTTTGGCTCTATTTTCTTGGTGAGGATTTTTAGTTCATAATTTAAATTTCATCAAATCTTTATAATGATAATCTTGTGCCTTTTGGGGCGGATTCATCTTGCCTTTGTCATTAAACTCTTGAAAATTGTCATAAAGACTTGCATTAGCATTATAGGGATTCTTAGAATCGCTAAAATCTTGTAAATGGTAATATTTCCAAAGCTCTAATCCTGCTACAAAAAGCCTGTGCTTCATTACTAAAACTTAAAGGTTGTGTGGGGATAAAGCTTGTTTGCTCAACATAAAAATCTTTTTGTTCAAATCCTCTTTGTTTAGGCTTTTTGTCATATGTGCAAGTGCGGGTGAGTTGCTCACGCAACGCACGAGGCGAAGCCGAAATATCTCTTGGGGATTTTGCATTTTGAGATTCTTCAGCTAACGCTTCAGAATGACAAATGGAATCTGATTTGATTTTTCTAAATTTAACTTTTTGACTCAAATCCCACACCAAAAACCCTATGTGGAATTGCCCCTTGACATTATCAAAAGTAAAGGCGGGGACAGCAAAACCACGCAAAAATTTTGCTTGAAAAGTTTCTCTGAATTTCACAAAATTACTTGAATTAATATATTTAAGTTTTAAAAAAGCCGCAAGTGTGCAGTGTGGAATCTCGCAATAGATTCTAATAAAAAATTGCGCAAAGAGTTCATTACTTGCCTTGCCTAAAATCTCTTTGTATTTTTCATAGGTGGCATTATCGAGGGCTACATTGGGTTTATTTGCCCCTGTGCCTGCGGTTTGTTTGGCATTCCCTGCCTCCGCATACGGCGGATTGATAAAAATAATCAGCTTCTCACGCTTTTTCTTATCTTTTAAAATCTCTTGCAAATTTTTTGGCACTTTGGATTCTATACAATCTTTGCAATTTTTATCCATTGCCCCCCTATATTTTGATGCCTCTTGCAAGGAATATCAAATAAAATATCATTCAGAAAATCAAATTGAAAAATATGATTTTCAAGAAGTGCAAGGTGTTTGTTGTTTGCAAGTTCTTTCATAATCTTAACATCGGCAATATCAAGAGTTGAGGCATAGAGATTGCGCGATTCGGTGAAGTTGGCTAGAAGATTCCCTGTGCCTGCCGCACAATCCCACACGTTATATTCGCTCTGCCAATCTTCACCCAAAGCTTTAGCAAGATAATCTTGTGCCTTTTGTGCCCAAATCTGCGGGGTAAAAAACGCGCCTTTGCGCTCGCGTATATCGCTAGGGACAAGCAAATCGCGCCTATCAATGATATAATCCCAATATTCTTGCTTTGGTGGTCGCTCATAGAGATTCCAAAAGGCAAGGTGCGCTTTTTTTGGTTGTCTTTAAAAGTCGCTGTGTTTTTTTGTTCTGTCCCCATAAAAGTAATGGTTTTGTTGAATTCATAATGTGTTTTTTGTAGCACGACAAAAAGCTTATCAAGCAAACTTTGATTTTCACTGCTTAGCAAATCTGCCAAATAAAAATCAGAATCCATAATCCCCGCATTTTTAGCGAGATTCCAATCAATGCTAATAGAATCTTTGACACTTAAAAGCCATTTTTGTAAATAGTTGTGAAATTATTTTTGGTGATTTGAATCTTATGCAAAGGTGCGCTCCTTGCCAATCGTTAAGATGAGCTGCACAAATGATTCTAAAATATCGCTTTTGTTGCCCCCCCTTTTTGCTTCTGCCCAAAGAAAATGAATGCTCTGAAAAAGACTTTTTATATCAAATGACACACAAAAATCAATCTTGCCCAAAATGCGTGTGGTGTTAAAACCACTAAAAAATCTTGCGCGACTTGATTTTTAAGTTCTTCTTCGGGAATGCTTGGGGGATACATAGAAAATCCCCAACTACTCTTCAATATAATTTTTAAGTTTGCGCCCTACTTTTGGGTGTTTGAGTTTTTTAATTGCACTAGATTCTATTTGTCGCACACGCTCACGCGTTACATTGAGTTCCTTGCCAATCTCTTCTAATGTTCTATCAGATTCATCATCTAACAACCCAAAACGCATACGAATCACAGCCTTTTCCCTCTCATTTAATTGGTCTAGCACATCATCAATCTGGCTTTTTAAATCCTCTTTCAAAATATGGTCCATTGGTCCAATAGAGGTTTTATCCTCCACAAAATCCCCAAACTTTCCATCTTCGCCATTGCCAATCGGAGCTTCTAGGCTGATAGGCTCTTTAGTGATTTTGATGACATTTTTTACTTTGTCAACAGGCAAACCAACCCCTTCGGCAATTTTTTCCAAATCTGGTTCTTTACCCTCTTCTTGTAAAAACTTACGCATAATCTTATTGATGCGATTGATTGTTTCTATCATATGAATTGGAATCCGAATTGTGCGCGCTTGGTCGGCGATAGCGCGGCTAATTGCTTGGCGAATCCACCAAGTGGCATAGGTCGAAAATTTATAGCCCTTTTTATATTCAAATTTATCCACAGCTTTCATCAAACCAATATTGCCTTCTTGAATCAAATCTAAAAATGGAAGCCCACGATTAGTATAACGTTTGGCAATACTCACAACAAGCCGCAAATTGCTTTTTGCCATTTTTGATTTTGCTTTATCAGCAATGTCTTTGCCTCGCTTAATTTGTTCTAAAATCTGTTTTAACTTTTCTGGTTCTAAATCAAAACTTCCTTCACTTGCAACTTTTGTTTGGAAAAGCTTTTTGATTTCCATATAAGTAGAAACCATTGTTGTTTCAGGCACTGCTGCGGTAATATCTGCCTTGCTCATTTCTGTAATATTATCCAAAATCTTTCTATGATTTGTTAGCAAAATGTCATTAAACAAAGGCAAACGATATTCTAACCGCTTCAACTCTTTATCAAAACCCTCATCACTTTTGATAGTATTTTCCATTGCCTTAACGAGTTCATTAATTAACTTGCTTGTAGGTCCTAAATCCAGCAATTTTTCTTTTAAAAGTTGTTTTTTGTGTGCCAAGGTTAGCAAATAGAGCATATCTTCACAATTTTCATTATCTTTTTCTTGCTCCCAAGTTTTAAGCCAATCTTTTTTGGCTTTTTCCAATGCTTTGAAGCTGATTAATACTTTTTCTATTCGTTTTTGATCTTTTTTACTAATTGGCTTTTTGGATTCTTCCCCCTCTTCATTCTCAATTTCTTCTTCATCACTCTCGTCTTCTTCATCACTCTCGTCTTCTTCATCAAAGCTCTTAAAAAGCTCTTTAACGCGTCTTTCACGATTAATCAAGGCTTCTTTGTAGTCCAAAATAAAATCAATCAAATAAGGCACAGAACAAATTGCGTCAAGAATGGTATTTTCACCCAATTCAATACTTTTGCTTAATTTAATTTCATCATCTTTTGTCAAAAGTGCAATCTGCCCCATCTCGCGCAAATACATACGCACAGGCGAATCGCTGCGACTCCATTCCAAAAGCTCACGTTCTTTCATAAAGTCAAATTCATCTTCTAATTCTTCATCTAAAAGACGTTTCTTGTCTTCTTTGATTTTTCTTGCATCGTCTTGATTGAGAATCTTTGCTACTTCAGAAGCAGACATTAACTTTCTGTTGTATTTTTTTGCTAACTCACTTACTCTTTTGGCTTGTGCTGCGGTAGGAAGTTTGCCTAAAACATGGGCAATTTTTTCATAGGAAACATACTTGGTTTCATTTTGAAACAATTCATCTAGCTGTTGATTTACATTTTTTGCGGACATTAATAACTCCAAAAAGTCAATAAGATTTAAATTATTTTTAAGCTAATTGAAAAGCTTTGATTATAGCTAAAATTTCTAAATTTCAGCTTAACATTTTAGAATCCGACCAATACAAAACGATTTTAGCTTCCTTTGTTTGAATATTTAGGATTATGATTCTATCAAGTTTAACTCAAAGCCGAAATCTCCAGCATTCTTTAATTTCTTTTAAATATTTCTTATCCACTTCAGCAATCAATAATTCCTCTCTATCTCCTAAACAATCAATCACCTCACCATTAGGACAAACAAACAAAGAATCTCCATAAAAATTCCATAAAGTTTTAGTCGCTACATCTTCATATTGTCCAATCCTATTAGCACGCAAGATATAGCAACTATTTAAAAACGCACGCATTTTAATAATGCTACGCCAGCGCAAAGAAGAATCAAAAGTAGAAGCACTTGGTAATAAGACGCAATCTATATTTTCGTTTTTAAATTTTAACCAAAACTCATCAAAATGCAATTCATAACCAAAAAGCACCGAAAATTTAATACCCCCAATGCTAAAAACCGGGGGCATTCTTAGCGTTTTTGGGGAGGTATTGGCAAAAAATTTCGCTTCATTCCAGTGTTCATAAGGCATAAGCTTTTGCGCTCTATAATGTAATGCTTTGCCTTTATTAATAATTAAAATCGTCTTATAAATTTTACGAGAAACAACTTCCAAAATAGGAGTTACAATAATGATTCCATATTTTGCGGAAAGCTGCAAAAGACTTTCATTTTCTTTGTTAATCTGCTCTAACCATTGCGCTTTTTTGTTATGTTTGGATTCCAAATTTTTAAAAAATGGATTAAGTAAATATTCCCCAAAAAGAATAACTTTAGCCTTTGCCTCCACGGCAGTTTTGAGATAGGATTCTATCTCACTTTGACTTTTGGTGCTTGAGAGTTGTAAAGCAGCGATTTTCATTGTTCTTCCTTTCTATATTGCATTTTGAGTTCTTCGCATTGCAATTGTGCATCTTCTAATATTTTTTGTGCTTTTTGCAAATTTTCCATTCCTTCTCGGTAAAGTGCTAAACCCTCGTTAAGTGCAAGATTATCATCTTCCAATTTTTCTAAGCATTGTGAAATTACACTTAAATAATCTTCAAAACTCATTTTTTCATTTCTTGATTGCATTTCTTCTTTAGCTATCTTTTTCATTATTGTCCTTGCACTTGAGCTGTATTTGCGTCCTCTAACAATTTTTTAGCATCAATACATAAATTTTTCCAAGCTGATTGCGCTTGCACCGCCTCACATTGATTGTAGGATTCTATCGCTACATTTTGATTTCCTAGTTTGTCATTCAAATATCCTTGCAAATAGTAAATTTGAATCCGCTCATTTCCAGAACTGATATGTGCTTCTGCCCCTTTCAACAAATCAAGTGATTCTTGAAATTTGCCTTCACGATTCAAAGCTTCTACCATACCCAATTCAACCCAAGGAGAATATTCAAAACGTTCATGTTGCTTTTGAAGTGCCATTAATTTATTTGCATAAACCTTAATCGCGGTATCATCTTTGCTTGCAAGTGCATTTTGCAACATTTCTTTATAAACCTCAATCATCTTATTGTCATTGGCAAGTTTTTCTTGTAAAATAGGTAAAATCTTAAAAGCCTCTTCCTTTCTCCCTTGCTTACTCAAAGCCATAAACAACACCCACACACTATCATTGTGCGCGGGATTACTAAGTAGGCTTAAAGTATCTCTTGCAGCAAGAGCTGCTTTGGGATAATCTTGCATTTCGTATTGCACCCATGCAAGACGATAAAGCCAATCTTCTTTGTCTATTGCCTCTTTAGCATTTTGGGATTCTATTTGAGCGATTTTTTGTGCAACATTATATTGCTTATTTTCTAGCAAACAATCAAAAACTTGTAATCTCTCTTTACTCTCTAAAGGTATTTTCTCTCCATATAAACTACTATAATACGCTGTTTCTTTGCAATTTTGCGCTTTAAGAGAGTCTTTCGTTAATGCACTTAAGGCTTGCAACAAGATGTCGGGATTCTCACCCAATTGGTTCTCCAACTCGTCTCGTATTGCAAAGATTTCTTGATATTTCCCCAAATCATACAAAGTTTGAGCTTTTTTCTCTAATGCCATTTTGGCTTCCTCTTTGCCTTTGTAATTTTGTATCACATAATCATAATGTTCCAATCTTTTTGTTGCATTATCTTCATTGAAATTTAACAATAAATTATCGTCCAAATTCTTCACTTCGCGACGCTCTGCATCACTCTCTGTTTCTTTAAGCAAAAGCTGATAATATTGGTGTGCTTTCTCAAGATTATCTGACTCATCAAACCACATTGCCATACTTTTTAAGATTGGGAGATACAATGGATTGTCTTTATCTTCTAATGTTTTAAACATAACTTCTGCAACAAGTGCAGGCACTTCATAGATTCCAGCTTCTGCCCACCCTTGTAGCATACTATAATACTTTGGAATATCTTTCAAGAAATAATTTGGATTTGCATCTAAAACATTTTTAAGATACCTCTGCGCTTCAGCTTTATTTTCCGCTTTGCGATAATAATCTCCAAGCAAAATGGAAGCCAAAGAAGCAATATCCAAATCCGTTGTCTCATTCAAAGTGGATTCATACATATTTAAAACTACTTTGCGGTCTCCTCTTATATAGAGATTTTCTCCATAATCAAGTCGAGCCAAAAGCTCATATTTATCACCCTTATATTCGCTAAAAAGCCTATCATAATAATATTTTGCTTCTTCAAAAAAGTTCATTTTTGCATAAGTTTTTGCTAAGATAAATAAAGTTTGTGGCACATGAATATCCGTAGGATAAGCTTCTAACCAAGCTTTAGCAAGTATCATAGTGTCTTCGTAATCTTCTTCTTTTCCTAAACCATCTAAAGCAACAATCTTGAAATACAACACATCGCGTTTAAAAATTGTGTCAGGATAAAGAGCTAGCATTTCTTCTATGGCGGTTAAGCTTTGCGTGTAAGATTCGTTTGAAATAGCAGATTGAATACGCAAAAAATAATCTTTATCTGCTCCTACTTCATTATTCATTGGGCGCAATTGCACATCTAATGCTCCAACTCTTGGCAATTCTTCTTCAAAAAATATTGGGAAATTCAGTCCATTACTAGGTTGGTCGTCCAAAAATGGAATCTTGTTTTCATAGCCTAAAATTTGCCAACGTTTGGAGATTTCATTATGTTCTTGAGGAATAGATTTACCTGAAATAAGGCTAAATTCTGTGTTATAAAGCTTGATTTTTTTGCCATTTTTTGGTTTGATTTTCAAAAGAAATCCTTCTCTCTCGTCATTAAAACTTTCAGGTGTTACAGAAAAAAATAATGTCTCACTTCTTTGAAACCGCGACAATAAAGGAGAATCAAATTGACAAATAATCTCACTAACTTCTGATGCTCTATTATAAGATTCGATGCAAGCAAAAGGTGTATTATCCAACAAATTTAATACTGCAAAATTTCTATTTTCTTCTCTTCCGCTATTGATATAAAATTCCAACCCAAAAAGAAAATTTGCTACAAACAATAATAAAAATGCCAAATTTTTCTTATTTCTCATATAATTCCAAATTTTAAATGCAAAATTATACTTTACTTTTCTTTGAAATTTACTTTTAGCTTTCGCTTGGAGGAGAAACAAATTCAAAACAAGTAATCTCTGCGCGCGCCAGAATCCGCATTGGAGGTCCCCAAAATCCTGTGCCACGATTGACATAAATCTGTGTGCTTGGGCTATGTTGATACCAACCTGCAAGATAAGGTTGGTCTAGCTTGACAAGAAATCTAAATGGAAAAATTTGCCCTCCATGTGTGTGTCCGCTCAAAATCAAATCTACTTTGTGCAATTCCTGCACCTCAAGAGCAAATTTGGGTTGATGTGCTAACAAGATTAAAGGCTTTGTTTCTACTCTCTTCTCCAAAGCTTGTTCTAAGTCTGGCTCTAAAATGCCAATCCGACGCCCAAACAAATCATACACTCCCGCCAAATTCAACATCACCTCTTGATTTTTAGATAACTGCACACATTCATTTTCTAACACACGAATCCCGATAGATTTGAGATTTTCTAACAAAGATTGAATAGAATGAAAATACTCGTGATTGCCTGTTACGAAATAGACTCCCAAAGGGGCTTTAAGTTTTGCAAGCTCTTCTATTGCCTTTGGCACTTTTATCACTTCTGTATCAATAATATCACCTGTTAGCACTATAAAATCTGGGTTCAACGCATTCGTTTGTTGAACGATTTGACGCACAACATTTTCCTCAATCAACCCACCAATATGCAAATCACTAATTTGCACCGCTTTCATAGGGATTTTAAGATTTCTTAGTAAAATCTTAACATTTTCTATTTTGGGTGCCAATCTCCCCTCCACTAACCCTGTCCCTAAATATCCTAGAGCAAAGATTCCACTTGTGAAATTTAAAGCATTTTGAAGAAACCCCCTTCTTTCCTTAGCAAACTTTGGAAATAACCAAGCAATCAAACACAATAAAATAGAGAGGAATTGATAAAGCAAAGTTACAACAAACAAGACAAATCCCACCCCAATAGACAAAGAGACTAAAAAATAAAGACTTTGAGGAAAATCCACAAAATAACGCGCTGCAAAATACAGCATTACACCAAAAAAATTAAAAATTAAAAAATATTTCAATACAAGAAGAGGAATTTTGGGCTTGACAATCTGTTTAACAAAGAAAAAATAAATGCTTAAATGCAAGATTAAAAAAACCATCAATGCTAAAAATGGAAAAAAACCTTTCATCGTAAGCCCTCTTTGCAATCCATTATTAAATTTCGTTCTTCGCTGTTAAATCTTTAGATTGCATACGCATAGACCATAGAATCAACAAAATCTGCAAAGCACAGATTAAAAGTATGCTATAAAGCAGGATTTGTAGATTCTTTTGGGATTCTTTGATGATATTTTGCGCATAAAATTGTTGGCTAAGTGTCGCAAGTTCCAAACTCGCAAGCAGCCCATTATCTTCTTCTAATTGCTTCAAGAGCTCTTGATTAATGCGAAAAAGATCTTGCGTAGATTGTAAGAAAAATATTTTATTGGCATTATTTAAAAATTCTTCCATTTTAAAATTTAAATTTCCATCTCCAAAATAAATATCATCTAAAGTAGAGTGTTTTTTATCACCTACAATTGTAGAAATAACGAAATTTTGTAAGATTAAATGAATAGAATTTAGTTGATTAATGCAATTACGAAGCTCTGTAAGGCTTTCAGGATTGTTACGATTCAAAATACGATTCGTAACCACAATTTGTGACAAAAAAACAATTCTTTGCGCCAATAAACGTTGTTTGCCACTAATATTAACATAATGAAGTGAAGTATCCTGCTTGATGGATTCTTGTTTATTGGTTTGCGCATACAAAATAATCCCAACTCCCAAAATCAAACACAATAAAACTTCCAAAATGATGATTTTTTTTTCTTTCAAAAAATGCAATTCTTTACCTTATAAATTATTTGTGTATTGTATCAATCTTGCAAAAAATTAGCAACAAATTGTGTTAAAATTACTTTTTAAATCAACTCATTTTTCAAGGAGTGTCTATGAAATCTTTTAAAGCATTCAACTCTAAAGGTTTTTACACAAAAAGCTGTTTAGCTGCTCTTAGTGTATTGCTCTTGAGTGCATGTGCGCAAAAATTTAATGATTTGCCCAATACGCGTGTTCTAAAAACTTGTCAAGCCCCTATTGCTACCTATAATCTACTTGATTCAAAAAGCGGAGATTACAATGACTTAACCATTCCCAATACACAAATCCAAGAAATGGTAGAAAAATCGCTTGCCCAGAGTGGTTGCTTTAGTCAATCTCCAGAAATCAGCACCACAGAGACTAACGACCATCACTATCAGCTAGAGGTGATGTATGGCAATATTAATACACAGAAAAAGCAAGGTGGATTTTGGAGTTCTCAAACAAGTGATGAAGCAATTTTTGAAGTGCAACTTAGTTTTATGAGAACAGATGAAGTAAGAATCTTTCGCGGAAAATCAAGTATCCAAAACCAAAATGACCGCTATTTGTTTTTTGGGAAAAAGGCTAAACTCAATCCAAATCAAATCCAAATCACACTCCAAAATGCCATTAACTCCGCCATTAATGAAGCAACACGCAACTTGATTCAAATCCAAAATGCAGATTAAAATTATTCAAATTTCTAAGCTTAAGCGATTTGGGCTTAAGCTTGCGCTCCTTTGATTGCTTTTTTGGCAATTTCTTTTGCAGTTTGTAATGCTTGCGGAATCTTAGCTTTATCTTTGCCGCCCGCTGTTGCAAAATCATCGCGTCCTCCGCCATTTCCTCCCAAAATTTGAGCAATCTCTCTGACCCAAGAACCTGCTTTTAAATTTATCCCTTTTGTGCCTGCAATAATTCCAACTTTATCTTTTTGCTCTTCTGTTATAAGCAACAGAATTGCAACTTTCTCATTCTCATTTTTCGCATTATCTACAAGCATTTTTGCATCATTTGCTTGGATTTCTTTCAATTCCAGCATAATTAGCTTGACACCTTCTATTATTTCAGATTCTAGCCCTTTAAGATTGTTCGTTGATTTGTTAGCTTTATTTTTTAACTCACGCACTTGTTCCTTTAATTTCTCAATACCTTGCATTAAGTTTTGGGTTTTTAGACTTTCTTTAGCAGATTCAACACTAATAAGCGCATTTTTGCCCCATTGGTATGCCGCCTTGCCACATACTGCTTCAATTCTGCGCACGCCACTACTCACTCCTGATTCTTTGGTAATGTAAAAACTCCCAATAAATGCAGTATTTGGCACATGGATTCCACCACACAACTCAATAGAATCTCCAAAACTCACTACTCGCACTTCATTACCATATTTCTCACCAAACAAGGCAATTGCCCCTTTTGCTTTTGCGCTTTGTATTTCCATCTGTTCGCAAATTTGTGCATGTGCCTCCAAAATCTGTGCATTGACATTTTGCTCTATTTTTTCTATTTCTTCATAACTTAGTGCGCCAGGGTGACTGAAGTCAAAGCGCAAACGATTAGCCTCCACAAGACTACCTGCTTGTGCAATATGCTCACCTAGAATCTCGCGCAATGCCTTGTGTAATAAATGTGTTGCGCTATGATGTTTGGCGATTTCCAAACGCATAGAATCTACTATTGCAGAGACACCTTCTCTTAATCTCAAATCCTGAATCGCTTTGACTTGACTAATATTCAAACCAAAATACTTCTTGGTATCCAAGACTTCTGCAATCTCATCTTGATTATGCTTCAAAACGCCTTTATCGCCAACAGGACCTCCAGATTCGGGATAAAAAGGTGTTTTGTCTAGCATTACAAAACCTATTTCCCCTTTTTGAATCTTCTCTACGCGTTGGAAATCAGTATTTAAAAGTGCAAGGATTCTGCCTTGTGATTCCATTGTTTGATAGCCTACAAATTCATTTTGCCCAAATTCACTCAAAAGCAATTTAAAATCGCCTTCTTTTGCGCTATCACCGCTCCCTTTCCAATTCGCCTTCGCCTGCTCTTTTTGTGCTTTCATACAAATCTCAAAACTATCCATATCTACACCAAAGCCATTTTCTCTCAACATATCTTGTGTCAAATCAAGCGGAAAACCATAAGTATCATACAATTTAAAGGCAACTTCTCCACTAAAAAGTTGATTAGGCTTCTCATTTTTTAATTTTTCTAATTCTTTGTTGAACAAATTCATCCCATTTTCAATTGTTTCAAAGAATCGCACTTCTTCTGCTTTACACTGCGCCATAATTGTTTGTTGCTTTTCCAACAAATAGCGATAATGTGTTCCCATATTTTCACATACACACCCAACAACTTCATACACAAAAGGTGTGCGCAATCCTAACAAATAACCATGACGAATCGCTCTGCGCAAGATTCTGCGAAGCACATATCCCCTACCTTCTTTATCAAAATTCACTCCTTGTGCAAGCAAAAACGCCACACTTCTAGCATGGTCTGCAATTACGCGAAAGCTTGCCCCACTTTCATAAGAATAAGTTTGCCTTGTAATCTCTTCTACTTTTGCAATCAGTGGCATAAAAAGAGAAGAATCAAAATTACTATGTTTGCCCTCCAAAAGTGCAACAACGCGCTCCAAACCCATACCTGTATCAATGCTAGGCTTTGGAAGAGGCTTGAGGTTGCCTTCCTTATCTCGCTCAAACTGCATAAAAACAAGATTCCAAATTTCTAAGAATCTATCGCCCTCACCACCAAAATAATCTTCTCGTCCATGAAAATATTTTGCACCTTGATCCACATAGATTTCACTGCAAGGTCCGCAAGGTCCGCTATCTCCCATTTGCCAAAAATTATCTTTATCCCCCATTCTTTTAATGCGCGTAGAATCTATATGGGCACTCCACAACCGATATGCTTCTTCATCATTTTCATGCACAGTTACATATAAAACATTCTTATCAAATCCTAAAACATCTGTAACAAATTCCCAAGCATAGGCAATAGCTTCTTTTTTAAAATAAGCCCCAAAGCTAAAATTTCCAAGCATTTCAAAGAGAGTATGATGACGCGCAGTGTAACCAACATTTTCCAAATCATTGTGTTTGCCACCTGCACGAATACAAGTTTGCGCGCTTGTTGCAATATTTGGAGTCGGAATCGGAATCTTACCCGTAAAAATATCCTTAAACTGTACCATACCAGCATTTGTAAATAATAAAGTGGGGTCATCAGGCACCAAAGGCATAGAATCATAAACTTTATGCCCCTTGCTTGCAAAATATTCCAAAAATAAAGCTCTAACATCTTTTACTTTCATTAATTAACCTTAAAAATTTTTGCCAAATTCTACTTTTTTTCAATTAAAATCTCGCTTTGGAAAATTCAATCCCTTTCTTAAAAAATATTGCAGAAAAAATCAGCAGAATCAAAACAATGGAATCCAAAAAGATTCCATTGTTAATTGCGTTTTAATTGGATAGCCTCTTGCATTAATTGGTCGGCAGTTGTGATAGATTTTGCACTCATTTGATAGCCTCTTTGATAAACAATCAAATCGGTTAATGCTGTGCCTGTATCTGCATTGCTTGTCTCTAGCATATGGTCTAAGACTTTACCAAATTTCAAATTTGCCAATCCATCTTCTTCCCATGCAAGTAAAGGAGGACCGCTTACAACCGCAGTTTGTCCATTGATTGTGCGTGCATTCATTTGAAACAGATTGCCACCTACTTTACTCAACCCTTGGTCATTCACAAAAGCTGCAATCCCAAAACGACCGATTGGCTCTAGTTTGCCATTGGTAAAATTAACCATAATAATACCATTCTCATCAATAATGACTTCTTTCATTATTCCCGCTTCTGTGCCATCTTGTGAAATGGCTTTCACATCAGAATCTGCATAAGCAAAATTGCTTGTAGTCTTGCCATCTGCTGATTGTGTCAAATCTACACTTACATTGCCACCATTAAAAGGCACTTGAAATACAGGAGCATTAGCTGTGCCGTCATCATTGAAAGTAATTTCGCTGATTGTGGGATTTTCACTAATCATCACATTTCCTACACCATCATAAATACTGCTTCTTACTTCCCAGCGTTCCAAAACTTCTGGCGTTACATTTCTGTCTGCTTGTTCCATCAAGATATATTGTGTTTTGAGGATAAATTTTTCTCCTGAATCACTATAAATTTCAGTATTTGTTTCATAGGTAGGCACTTGAAGTTGCGTGCTACTTAAACTTGAAACACTTAACATACTCCAACCTCTTGTATCTTCTGAAGGATTTGTATTTCCTGCACCATTGGTTTTGCGATAAAGGATTCCATTATAACTTACAATAGAATCTTGAGCATAAGTTGTCCCTTCTGCATATTCGCCAACTTCTCCTATTGTAGCATTTGCGACTTCTTCCCAATTTGTAGCATCATTTTCTGGTGAAGCAATTGTAATTGCACCTGTCTCTGGGTCAATGATTTCAGTAACATTGCCTGCGTCTGTTAATTTTCTATAAACTTTACCCTCACTCACAATTAATACATCTTTTTCATATTCTTCAGCTTGCACTTCTTGATAAGGAGGCACTCCGCTAGTATCTACAAGTGTCCATTCATTGGGATTATCCAAAGGATTTCCATTGGCGATACCCTCGCCATTCTTTTGGAAAATCATTCCTTGATATTTTACATACTCTTGATTTTGATATTCTGTATTATCTGCAAAACTTTTAATCGTGCTACCAAAAGCAGATTCTAAATTAATACTATTTGCTTTCAATCCTATTTTATCTGCAAACTTACCACTAACGCTTACTTTGACATCTTGCATACCCCCATTACTAAGATACATCGAACAATCACTAGGATTCCCTTCACTATCTAGTTTCAAACCCAAGTTTAAACCTGTCTGTTCCTTGATAAGCTCCATAAGCTCACCCATTGTTGTAAATCCATTTTCTGCTGCACCATAGGTAAAAGTATATTTTGTTGTAACTCCAGCTCTCTCAAGGCTAATGCTAATATCTTTATAATTTTGAGGATTCAAAGATTCTCCACTTGCATTCATCATCGCATTCAGATTTTGAGACAAAAATTTATCCATACTAAAATTGCCATTCGCATCTTTTAAGTTTCCAATTCCTTTTGGATTTTGTGTGCGATTTAGATTGATGGACAATCCTACTTCTGTGGTAAGAGTTGGTCTATATTGTAAATTTTTCGGAATCTGCAAGGGCTGTAAATTAGAACCAGAAAGCCCAGCATAATCCCCCTCCAAATTATTTGTTCCCGTCAATGTTCCATCGGCTGCAATTTTTCCTAAATTAATACCATACATATAGTAACCACTAGAATTTACCAAATATCCTTCGCCATCCAAACCAAAAGAACCATCTCTCGTAAAGAAATTTTGTTGCGTTCCATTATAAACTGGTGCATTAATGTCAAATGCACCATTCTTATTTAACCCTACAACAAACCATCCTTTGCCACTATAAGCAACATTAAAATCCCCATCTGCACTCACATAAGTGCCATCATTGGCATTGATTGCATTAGAACCAATCGTAGAACCATAGTTGTAATCATTTGAAATTGGAGAATTTGCATTAACATAACTCATACTTGTTGCAAAAAGACTTTTAAACTCTGGTAAATTTGCGCGATAACCTATTGTGTTGATATTTGCGATATTATTAGAAGTGGAATCAATCCCAAATTGATGTGTCCTAACACCGCTGATTCCATTATAAAATGCGCCTACCATAATCTATCCTTTCTTTCTATATTTAATAGTCTAGCTTTTGGGTTGAAATGTATGCGCGTAAGTGATTGGCACAACCATTTCCCCAAGTTTCAAATAAGGCACTCCCTGATCATAAAGCACACTTTGGACTTCTCCTCTTCCCAATGTAGTTTCTAAATATTTATTGGTTGTAGAATCCAGATTATATTCTGCAGAGATTGTATAATCTCCTGCTTTTACATAACCACCACTATTGTCTTTAGTATCCCATTCAAAAGTAATCCAACCACTTTGTCCATCATATTTGCTAAGGTCAATTTCTTTGACAATGACTTTCTCTTCAGATTCTTTTCCATCTTCGCCTGTGGATACTTTTTTGGTTACAATAGAGATTTTCGGACTGCCCTTACTTGCATCAATAGGCTCATCAAAGTAAAGACTAAAATCTATTTTTTCATTCTTTTCAATTGTAATAGTATCCAAACCTGTTTCTGCAATTTTTCCTATGACACCAATTGCATTGTATCCACTTAAAATATTGCTATCTTGGATATTTTCTACAAGTGCTCCAAAAGAATCCAAGATTTTTTGTTGGGATTCTACCATTTTCTCTTGTGCTTCAATGGTTTTTTCATTTGTTTTCTGCATAGATTCCATTGCGCTTGTCATTTTTTCCATTGCAGTTTTCATTTTTTCTTGTGCTTCTACTTGCGTTAATTGCGCTGTTTGAGTTAGAATCTCTTGCGTTTCCATTGGAGCTGTTGGGTCTTGGTTTTTGAGCTGCTCCAAAAACAATCGCATAAATGCTTCATTGGATAGAGAATTACCACCTGTGGTCTTATCCTCTTCGGGAATCGGATTATCGTCTAATGCTCCTTTCTTGGTTGTGGTTTCTTCCGTTTCCTTTGTGTTATCAGTGCTAGTATTTCTCGTATTTGTGGAGGTTGGTTGTTGGTAACTTCCATTTAATCCTGTTGCTGTTGTTGATGACATCATTTACTCCTTAAGCGTAATATGAAAAGTTAATCTCTACTAACGCTACTTTAGCGTAAGGGTTATTAGCTTCTTTGAAGATATGCAAGCTATTTTCGTTCCACTTTTGAGCATTATTTGGGTTTTCATCAGAATTTTGTTCCAAATTTCTTTCTTGTTGTGAATGCTCTCTTGAATTTTGCCCTTGGAATCCCCCACTTTCTCCACCATTAGAACCGCCAAAATCTCCGCTGCCTAAACTATTCCCGGCATTATCTTTAAACTCTAAATTCACATCATTAAAACCTAGATTATTCAAGCTATTCTTAAATTCTTGTGCATTTTGCATAAAAAGCTGCAAGGCATTTTGATTTGAACCAATTTGCACAGAAAGTTTATCCCCGCGTTTAGTAATCGTTAGCTCTACACTCCCTAGGTTTTCTGGATTTAATTCTAAAGAAAGCCTTGTAATTGGCGGACGATAATTTTGTAATGCTTCTCTTAATTTATCGCTAAAATGCAAGAAAGTATTTTGCACACTCAAGCGATTCTCAACTTGTGCTTGCATTGTTGTTTGGAAAATTTCTTGATTGACCTTTGTGCTTTTTTCCTGATTTCCCTTGCTTAATTCTTGAATCGCATCTTTTGATGTTTCTTTGGAAGTTCGCACGGATTTTTCTGTGGTCTTCAATAGATTATCCAAGAAAATATCTTGTTGCTTGATTTCTTGTTTGATATTTTCCTCTTTCAAAGACGCATTGAAACTATTTGCATTCTGTATCGTAGTAGCTTTTGGATTTTTAATACCTCTTTTATCCTCTTTTTCATCTTTAATAAAAGAATCTTTTATTTCTTTTTTCTCCTTTAGCACATAAGGATTTTGCACAGACTCCTGCGTCATTTTACTTTGAATGCTTGTTTTTTGATTTTGAGATTCTTTACTCATTACTTCCTTGATGACTTTTCCTTGATTTTTACTTTCTTGCATTTCTTCTTTTTCAAGAGAATTCCTTTTGAAGAAATCTTGTTTTGAGATTTCTTGCTCAAGACTTTCTTTCTTATTTGTTTCTTTCAGAATCTTATCTTGAGTTTTAACCTGCACAGATTCTGTTTGTCTTGACTGCTCTTTACTGGAAGTTTTTTCTACTTTTTCTTTTATATCTTGCA